>Ga0105048_10013514_pt1 | contig 12759 bp, 10 predicted proteins | sample MAT05_FD_78382 | JGI IMG/M metagenome (GOLD analysis project Ga0105048, IMG submission 78382) | Freshwater microbial communities from Lake Fryxell liftoff mats and glacier meltwater in Antarctica - MAT-05 | ecosystem: Environmental > Aquatic > Freshwater > Ice > Liftoff microbial mat | place... | reverse complement strand
ATCGTCCGCGATTTGGCGAAGATCCTGCCTACAGGATTTCGCGCCGCTCCGAAGGTCCACCTCGGCTCACCGTTCGAAGTCGATGTCAGCACCTACGATCTCGATTCCCGCTACACCGATTCCGGCAATGGCGGTACCGCAACCTTGACGCAAACGGCGATGGCTCCGACGCTCGTGGCCGAGGCGAACTTGTCCGAGCCGGACGAATACGAGGTGCGGATTTACGACACCGAACGCGGTCGCACGCTCGTTGCGGCCATCGAGATCGTCAGCCCGTCGAACAAGGATCGCCCGGCCAGCCGCGAGTTGTTCGTCGGCAAAGTGGCGTCGTTGTTGCAGCAAAATGTCTGTGTGTTGCTGGTCGATCTCGTCAGCGTGCGGCAAGCGAACCTGTATGCGGAACTCCTAACGTTTCTCGGTTGCGTCGATCCGCAACTGACCCCGACGCCTCCGCATATGTACGCCGTTGCGCTCCGCTTTCGCAAGCGACTCAAGCGCCGCCCATTGCTCGATGCCTGGTTTTACCCGATGACCATCGGTCAACCGCTGCCAACGCTACCGATCTGGCTGACACCCGAACTGCATGTGACGCTTCCACTCGAAACGAGCTACGAAGAAACCTGCGGCGTATTGGGCATCGCCTGAATCGCAGTCGATTCCGGCTAGGCATTATCACTTCATCCAGCGGTCGAACCAGTCGAGCATTTCCTTGCGCATCGTCGGCGTGTACGTGTGTCCGATGTCGGGGTAGCGAATACTGCGGAAGCGGTCAGCCGCACCGAGGGCGCGATACGTCCCGCCTGCTTTTTCCTCGATTGTGCGAATACCATCGGCGGGCGAGCCGGGATCGAGTTCGCCCGTGAGAAACAACACCGGCTTCGGTGCGATGAGCGAAATCACGCCTTCGGTGTCGAAGTGTTTGAGCAAACCGTCGACGAAATAATAGACGCCGTGTTGCCGCAGTTGGCCGTGTTTGATGAGGTTCTCATAGCGCGTGAGGCACGCCACGCCGACGGCGCAGGCGATGCGATCGTCGACGGCGGCGAGCCACCAACTCCGGGTGCTGCCCATGCTGATGCCGGTGGTGCCGATGTGCCGGACATCGACTTCAGACCGGGTGCAAAGGTAATCGAGCGCGACGAGGTCGTCGCGAACGAACATGCCCCACAGCGTTCGCCCGAACAGGAGGTTGTACTTCATCTGGCTCGCCTGCTGATTCACCGTCACCTCGGATGTGCCACTCGGCCCTTGCCCGCCCCGCTCGCCATACCATGCGGCATCGGCGGCGAATACCACCCAGCCGCGTTTGACGAACGTGATGCCGAGCGGTTCCGCACCGCCGTTCATGTTCGGCGTCAGAAGCTGCGGGTGATGAAAGCTCGACGAATGCTGCCAGAAGATCGTCGGTGCGGGCTTCGTTACGCCATCCGGTATGAGCATCATCGTGGACATCGTGCCATCGATGCCGTTGAATATCCGCAGTCTTTCGAGGCGAAAACCGGGGTGACGCTCAACCGACACCAGACGAGCCCCCGGGATTGCGGGCCGCGGTGGTAGGTCGCCGAGCGATGCCACGACCTTCGCCTTCACGTCGGGTCGCCGCTTCGCCCATGCGTCTTTATCGGCGGGAATCCCGAACGTCGGGAACGGCAGTGTCTTGTAAATCTCTGGCACGAGCGCGTCTTGTTCGGCTTCGGCTTTGCGGTACGCTGCCACGGCATCGGGACCGCTCGCAGGGGCTTTCAGGACCGTCGGCGAAAGAATCGCGAGCTTGCGTCTGATGCTGTCGGCAACGGCATCTGCCAGTCGTTCGTAACCTTCCGGCGTGAAGTGCGCGCCATCTTTGTCCAGCAATTTCACGGGGTCGCCATCGTGCACGATGCGGTTCAGATCGTGAATCACTATCCCGAGCGGCAAAAGCGTCCCGGCTGCTTTCTCGTTGTATGCGCGAACGTCTTTGTCGAACCAGTTGAACGCCGCATCGGTCGCCGTGTGGCGCTCGTCGACGATCGGCGTCGTTGTCGCAAAGAGGACGTGCGGCGTCACTTTGCGAATCGCCCCGGCAACGATTTTCAGGTTCGCCGAATAGTCCGGAATTGGCACCTGATACAGCGATGTTTTCTTCGACCGTTTCAGATCGTGCAAGCCGTTGTTCCAATGCACGATCAGCGGCTTCGACTCCGCAAGCCAGACATCGATCGACGCTTGGGTCATGGCCGTATCGCCGCAATTTTGCTTCGGCGAACGGACGACCGCAACGCCTTCGAGCTTTTTCGCAACGAGCGGCGCATACCCCTCGCGAATCGAGTCGCCGATGAGCAGCACCGTCGGCAACTCCGCCGAAGCGGGCAACGACACCATCGCGAAAATGGCCACCGCCGCGGATACGAGCAATCGGTTCGTCATGTCTGCCTCTTTGGTCGTTTCCGTTGGATCGCTTCTATCATGGTACATTAACTGCTGCGCTTTCGCAGAATCACGTTCAGTTCCAGGCCGATGAGCAACTGTGCGGGATAGAGTGCGGACTTTTGCAACATCCAGCGGAGTGGCGCGATACGCCATACGAGGCTGACGAGCTTCGCGAGTGGCGCGAACCGCACGCCACGCACGTTTCCGCTTCGTAGTTTTTGGTCATAGTAGACCGAGAAAAACGACTCGATAATCGCGAACCCGGCGGCCTTGGCGAGTCGGCGATACGCGGCCACCGAGTACTCGTTTTCATTGACGAGATCGTGTCGGCTTCCACCTAATTGGGTGCCGAACCCGAACCGGTCGAATGCGTGTTTGAATGCACCGCTGGTCGGATCATTCAGCAATAGCACGTAGCCCGATGGCCGCGTCACGCGGGCCAACTCGGCTAACAGCCCCGGCAAATCCGGCGAGTGGTGCGAGGTTGCGGACGCCACGATGATGTCGAACATTTCGTCTCGGTACGGCAATCGGTTCATGTCGCCGAGGACGACCTGCGCACCCGGCGGGCGCGTCGCTTCGTAACAGAAGAACAAGTTCGTGGCGTAGCAGTCGCAGCCGTTTTCGCGGAACGGTTTCAGGAATGGGAAGTCGTGTTCTGCACCGACTTCGAGAACGCGCTCCGACCCCGAAATTTTCAGTTTGTCATAGGCATACCGGAAGTTGAGTGCGGTCGATTCGTAGTAATTTTTGGCCGCATTGGCCTCGGCGGCGATGCGATCTTCGAACCGCGATACCCGCTCGACGCACTGAAACAAAAACGAATCGCGTGTGGCATAGCGGTTCGGATTTTCGCTCCGCATTCCATCGATTTCGCGAACGACGGACACGGCCGGTTCCGTCAGCGAATTCACCGCCTCATGCGGGCCGACCGGCCAAATCACCGAACACGCGGGGCAGCGAACCGCTCCATCCGTCGGTACGAATGCCGCACGATCCTTTGGGCAGTCGCGACACCCGAGCACATCGAACACTGAACGAGACGAAGGTTCCATGCACAAACTCCGGGAGTAACTGTGTCGTTCCCCGGATTTTCTCGATTTTGCAATATTCGTCCAGTGGATACAAAATGAGTCTCGCTGTTGAAAAGACTTCGCCAGGTAAAAAGGATGACCATGCCACGAACTGCGACGATCCACCGAACGACCTCCGAGACGCAAATCGAGTTGACGTTGAACCTCGACGGGACGGGGAAGTCCGAACTGTCGACGGGCGTCGGGTTCTTCGACCACATGCTAACGCACATCGCGAAGCACGGCCTGTTCGACCTCACGATCAAGTGCGTCGGCGACCTGCACATCGACGCGCACCATACCGTCGAAGATGTCGGCATTTGCTTCGGGAAAGCGCTCGTCGAATGCCTCGGGAACAAGGCGTGTATCCGCCGCTACGGCGATGCCACGGTGCCGATGGACGAGGCACTCGTCACTAGTGCAATCGACCTGAGCGGGCGCCCGTTCCTCGTGTGGAAGGCTGAAGTGCCGAACGAATTGCTGGGTACATTTTCATCGGCACTCGCCGAGGAATTCTGGAGGGCGGTGTCGTCGTCGGGGTTACTCACGCTGCACGTCGTGGTGCATCACGGCCGCAATGCGCACCACGTCGTCGAAACGATCTTCAAGGCGACTGCCAGGGCACTCCGCGCCGCGGTCGAACCCGATCCGCGTGCCACCGGCATCCCATCGACTAAAGGCATGCTGTAACGAACGTCGGTACGAAAAAAAACCGGACACTGTTTCCACAGTGCCCGGTACCAGACATACTTTCGGGTCCCGTCCATCCCTTCGGCAGCCTGGCTGCTAAGACTACTCCCCCCTCGGAGCAATAAAAGCCAACGTCCCTTGCTTTGCGGCAAGTATCTGCCAGCGACACAAAAACTGTCGCCGGTTCGTCTCGCGTGGGTGACTGATGTCTCCGTTGCAGACAACAGTATTTAGAGCAGGAATTTGTCGGTTGCAAGGAAACTAAAAAAGAAATTTTTCAGCCTGCACACCCGACTCATCTTGACTAAGCTGCCAGGCCGGTTAGGTAATTTACGGTTCTGCGCGATATCGTACGGGTGTTCCTTGCTGCCAGTCGGCAGGAATCGGCCGACGCAGATCTTCGCCGGCGTAATTCCAGAACTGCACGCCATCTTCGCCGAGTTGCCAGGAGAACACGGCGGGGCGTCCATTGATCCGCGTGGGGAAGTCGACTCGTCCCGCAACCGGGTCGGAAATCGACAGGCCCAGCGAATCGAGTTCGGTTTTGGCCCCTTCGAGGTTTTGTTCCGCTTTCTCGACTTCGTCGCGGACCGCATAGCGCTTTTCGCGACTTTTCCAGGTCAACGAGCGACGCAGTTCGTCGAGCGTCTCTTGAACCGGGGCGAGTTGTTGAAGGCGACCCGTGGTATCGACGATGTCCGCCACAATGCTTTTCACCAACGGCAGCATTTGGCGAGCGGTCGTTAAATCCAGGTTCAGATCTTTCCGCCGCGGCTTCCCTGGGGGGTTAGACGCACGGTTGGGAGAACTGTTCATCTTTGGCTCTCCAATACAGGTTATCGGGCGATCGGAAGATCGACCTCTATACCATTGTAGGGCGTGATTCTCGTGGACAGAGGGATCGGTGTCCGTTTGGGTTCGATTTTTTGAACTCGCACATCGTCCGCCCCCTACTACTACGATATACGTTGCAGCGAGGGAAACCTTGCGAGTTCTTGGACAAGAACCAAACACGATCTATATTTCCGCGAAAGCATTCGGGCCAAACGGTCCGCAATGGGTCTCGTTTCTTGCGGTTAACCGAAGATGCCCACTTACACCGAAACAACGCATACGGCCAGCTGGTTGATCGACGAGTTGACGAATGCGCGCGTGTTCGATGCCGTACAACTCGGGCCGTATATGTCCGAATTTCGCGCGTCGCACCCTAAAGGTGGCGACGCGCTGGCACTCGCGCAATACCTCGTCAACGCGGGCTTACTCACGGTTTATCAAGCGGATTGCGCGCTTTCCGGCGATGCCGTGCGATTGTCGATGGGGCCGTACTTGCTCGCGGAGCCGCTCGGCGCGGGTAGCCTCGGCAGCGTGTTCATGGCCGTGCATCGCACCAACCGCGGCCGTTACGCCGTCAAGGTACTCCCGCTTCGCAGCTTGTGGAACGTCCGCCAAGCCAAGCGGCAACTCGATGTCTTCGCGTCGCTTCCCGCACATCCGGCAATCGTTCCGTTCGTCGATATCGATTCTTCCGGCGGGCACCATTATCTCGTGTGGCCGTTCGCGGAAGGACAGACGATTTCGAATTTCGTCGAGCGAAACGGCCCGCTCGCTGTCGATGATGCGATTCGCACGATGCAAGAAGCCGCCGAAGGTCTGGCGATTTGCCACGCGAATCAAATCGTTCACGGTTTGTTGAATCCGGCAAACTTGCTCGCGGGGTTCGACGGGCAGACGCGAGTTCTCGACCTCGGTGTCGGCGCGATTCTCTCAGATAATATCTCCGACGACGAATCGATGCTCGACACGATCTCCACCGCGAATACCGCGATGCGGATGATCGATTATTGCGCACCGGAAACGCTCAACAGCCCCACGCACTGTAGCGTATCCGGCGACTTGTATAGTTTCGGTTGCGTGCTGTTTTACTCGCTCACTGGAACGATCCCGTTCCCCGACGGCAACATTGTCGATCGGATGATCGCACACCAAACGCAGGCACCGCCATCGGTTGCGGAACTCAACCCGGAAGTGCCGGAGTGGCTGGCGTCGTTGATCGCGCAACTGCTGAATAAATCGCCGGAAGGCCGCCCGGCATCAATGGCGGAAGTCGTCGCGATCATCGCGAGAAATCAACCCGTTGATGACGTATCGCGCGCTCCGACGCCGTTACCAGCACCCGTTCCTGCCGCGAAGTGGAATCGGCAACTCGTTGCGTCGGCGGATTTCGTGCCGCTCACCAAAGTGCGATCTGAGTTCAATCCCCACTCCGTTCGCGCGTCGGGTCAAACCGCCGAGACGATCGACTTCGGCGAATACACCCCGCCCTCGCAATCGACGGATGAACTGCCGTCGCCGAGCAAGCTGAAGTCGGAGTCGGCAATACCCGAATTCGAGTTGCCGAATACGGTGATCCCGTACTTTTTGTCGAATCAAAGCAGCCGTTCGACTGTGCGGACGATCTCGCAGGAAGAAACGCCGCAGCCGATCCCAACGCGATTGAAAAGTGCGTTGCCCGCACCAGTGGAATACACCGAACTTGCGCAACCCGACGGGCAGTATTCGGTATCGCCCTCCGCGCGGCCGCGATTCGCACGCACGTGGTTTTTCTGGTGGAAAAAGACCTTCCTCTACTGGCTCGATCGGCCTGGCGACGTAGTCCAACTATCGATCTTTGGCCCGCCGAACGTCTCGCCAGGCGAGAGCGTCAAACTGCAAGTCTTCGCACATATCCCGGAGTCGTTCGCGAGTGTTTGTACGCTCTCGAGGGCGTTCCACATTGATGGGGAACTGATCGCCACGGGTTTCGTGCAACGCGAAGTGCAACATGGGGCCAACCTCGGATTGCAACTGCAAGTGGCAAACGCCGGGATCGCACAATCGTTTCTGACGCTCGGCTGGCTCGGTCAATCGCGACCGCGTGCTTTCGACATCTACGTACCGTGGGAAAGCCCCGACGGCCTCAGCGCCGCGAACCTCACCCTCGCCGTGGATGGCATCCCCAGCGGCACAATCGCGTTCCAGATTGAAATCCTGCCACGCCGCGGATGAGTTCCAAGCAGAGCACCAAATCTACCACGAGTTCGCCAGTAATTCTGGAACCGATTTTCCGGGAATAGAACCGCAGCTTGCGTATCAATAAGGGTGCGAATTACGTCTCATTTCGGGATGTACACTTCGCGGTTTGACTCTCAAGTCCATTCGAAGGGGACTCTCCCATGATTCGTCAATTTGTGTTGGGGCTGGGTGCATGTGCCGTTGCGTTCCTCGCCGTCGGTTGCGACAAAGCCGCATCCACAGCATCCTCGACGGCGCAGAATGCGTCGAACATGGAACAAATGGCCAAGCGGGGGGCCGACGCCGCTGGTGCAGTGGGTACCGACATTAAGAAGAACGTTGAAGAATCTATCCCGAAGATCGAAGAGAAGATCAAAGCTCTGACCGGCGAAAAGGCCAAGCAAGCCGGCGATGCGTTCACCGCGCTCAAGAAGATGTTCGAAGAATTCAAAGCCGCTCCTGCCGACAAGGCCAAGGAATTGCTCGCACCATTGGTCGCAAAGCTCGCGGAACTCAAGACCATGGTCGGACTGTGAATCGTCGATGCGAATCGAACGCGAGCCTGGGAAATCCCAGGCTCGTTTCGTTTGTAGTTACTGAATCTCGCCACCTTCGGCGGGCACAAATCGCTTCACTGCCAGTGGTTCCGGCGGATCGATTGTGAACGGCCCTTTCCCTTGTGGGAAGTTCGCGTCGACGAATTCCCAGAGTTTGTCGAGTACGACATGCGATTTTTCCCAGTCGGCTTCGCTCAATTGAAACGGCACGTTCTCGCCGGGAAACGCGGTGAAGTGCGAGTTCGGCCCGAACATTTTCCGTAGGCCACAGAGTTCGTCTTCCAACCGTGCCAGTACGACGCGCAAACGAACCCATTGATGGTGCTTGTACCCTTCGCCTTTCGAATATTGCTCGACCATCGTTTGGCCCGCCGCCGTGCCGTATCCCATCACCTGCCGGATAATATCGCTCGACATATTCAGGTTGAACCCGCCCTCGGTGTCGTCGAGCCGCACGGTTACGACGCGCTCCTTGTAGCTCGGCAGTTCCGTTTGGGCGGTGTCGCGGTGGTTCTTCGCGGTGTAAAACACGGCGGCCGCGAGTTCGGCGAACGACTGGATCTCGTTCCATTCGATCACGGAAATTTCGTCGGCTTTCGGCAGGTGAACGCGACTCGTTTGCGGAGTGCTGCCACTCTTGTTCGAGGTCGGCACAACGAGCGATTGAGTGCTGACCGCCGCGGTGGGCACGGGTGGTGCGATATTCGGCAACGGAGCGGGTAACGGCACATTCGTATTGGGATTCTGAAGTGGGACTTCCGCAGACTTGGCCGTGTTCTGATTGAACTTCGCGAGGTTGATTCCGAACGTCGGGCAGTCGGGTAGCCATTTATCGAAGATGTGGATCGGAAAGTTACTCACGATCCCGCCATCGCTGAAGTAGACGAGTTTCAGGTCGCTTGGCCTCAGAACGGCGTCGTCTTTTCGCTCGAATGCCTCGGTGAATGTGTAAAGCGGGATCGCGGAGAACAACACGGGAAAACTCATGCTGATTCGCACCGGAACGATCACTGGAAGATGCTCCGCGTGCGGCAGATAATAATACCCAGACGGAGGCGTTGGATAATCTTTGCCTTGCGGAGCATTCGCCTTCATGACATCGAGCACGTTTTGCGGGTAATAGGCTTTCCATTCGACTTCATTGAACAAAAATCGTTCGTCCCGCAGTGGAAACACGTACGGTCGTTGAATCGATAGGCAACTCGTCATCAGCTTCAAGTCGATCTTTTTGCCCTTGAGTTGCCCGAATGTGAGTACGCCATTTTCTGGCAAACCCGCGAGATCGCGAAACTTCTCGCAGAGATACGGCGTGAGCGCTGGCTGATCCGGTCGGCCCGCGACGCCAGGCATTCCGGTGCAGACACCGAGGTGGTTTCTACGGACGCGCTTCATCCATCCCGTGACGCGAAAGTAGATCAAGAATGGGGTCAACGCCATTGCGAACAGTAGCGAGAACACGACGACGCCGATTAACGCATGATACCAGCGATCAATAGAATCGAACAATCGGAAATTCACGATGAGCATCGCGACGACCGCACCGACCAAGAAAAGAGTGAACGCATTCCAGGCGATGAGATACATAAATAGAAACACGGGCGTCGGAAGTTTGGTATTCAGGAACGCCAACCCGAATCGCATCACGGGACGAGTCGCCCGCGTCGGCTGAAACAGGTTGAGCAACGCATCCGGTTTGGCGAGTTCTTCGCAAAGCGCATCGAGTTTATCGAAGCCTCCCGTACTGCGCCCGAGTTCTGCCGCGGCAGTACCGGCAGCGGCAATGGCACCCGCTGACGAACCACCGATCCCGCGAAAACGATACGACTTCGATAATTCGACCGCCGCCTTCGGGTAAACGATCCCGCTCGTGATGCCGCCTTTCATCACGAGGTCGCATTCGTCATTTGGCATGAATCACTCCGGTCAGCGAGTACGTTACCGGAGTAGCAACGCATCACGAGTTCACGGATGATAATGCAATTTTCCCACAAAAGGAATCACTCAAATTGCGATTCACCGAAATAAACAGCCGATGCACTCCGATAGAAAATCGTGGTTTGGCACGAATGATGCACCTCTGCACATCATGCTTTCTTTTCGAAAGTCACCTTCAGAGGAGTTCATCATGCTGACAAAAGCCATGCGACGCACTGCGAAGATTCGCTACGGCCTCGCGGCCTTACTCGTTGGTCTGCCGCTCCCGATCGTACTGATTGCGTTCCTCGTTGGCGGTTGCCGATAACGATGATCCGCACGTAGAAACCCACGGTGATGCCGTGGGTTTTTTGTTTGTATTTCGCAATCGCTTCTGTTACTCTTCCAATCCAGCCTGAATTCCTGCCCGCCTTTTTGGGAGTTTGCTCCCATGATCCGATTACTCGGTCATGCATCGACCGCATGTGACGGCCTCAGTCGCCGCGATCTGCTCCGTGCGAGTTCGCTCGCACTCCTCGGCAATGCGCTTCCTGCCACCGCCCGCGCGAAGTCCGGAACATCCCGTGCGAAGGCGATCATTTTAATCGATCTTTTCGGCGGCCCTTCGCACATCGATACGTTCGACCCGAAGCCCGATCAACCCGTCGAAATTCGCGGCGAGTTCGGTGTTCGCGCCACGTCGCTCCCGGGAGTGCGCGTCTCGGAGCCGCTGCCGGAACTGGCGAAGCGGCTCGACCGCACGACGTTGATCCGCACGGTGTCGCACGGCTACAACAGCCACAACCCGTACGCGGTGATGACAGGTTACACAGGCGGGCAAGATCAGGTCGATTTTTTCTCGAAGCCGACGAACCACCCGAGCATTCCTTCGGTGTGCCAATATTTCGGCGTCGGTCGCGGCGGCGAACTTCCCGGTTACATGATGCTACCCGCGCTACCCGGTTACAGCCAAGGGTTACATCGTGCTGGGCCATACGGCGGCTACCTCGGGCCAAAGTACGATCCGATGTTCAGCACGTGCGAACCGAAATGGTCGCGCAAAGTGACCGCGGCCGATTTCTACGATCACACGCTGATACCGATGGGGGAACCCGAGTTGCCGAAGCTCGATGGAATGTCGCTCGATGCCTTGAAAGGCCGCCGAAAACTGGTCGAACAACTCGACTTGCAAGTCGGCCGTCTCGACCGCGTCGCCGCCACCACCGATATGAGCGACAAGCGCCGTCGCGCCTTCGAAATGCTCTCTTCGCCGAAGTCGAAACTCGCGTTCGATTTGTCGAAAGAAGACCCACGAACCCGCGATCGGTACGGTCGCGACCTGTTCGGCTCTAGCGTCCTGCTCGCGAGGAGGCTCGTCGAAGCGGGCGTCTCGTTCGTGACGGTTCACACCGAGGCGGCGCAAGCGAGCGGGCATTGGGACACGCACAATAACAACTTCAAACTGCTGAAGCACGTTATGCTGCCGTTCCTCGATCGATCGGTGTCCGCGCTGATCGACGACCTCACTGAGCGCGGCTTGTTCGACGATGTGCTCGTGGTCGTTCACGGCGACATGGGGCGGTCACCACGCATCAACAAACAAGCGGGCCGCGACCACTGGCCGCAGTGCGGGTTCTGCCTGATGTTCGGCGGCGGCGTGAAAACCGGCTACGTTCATGGCACGACCGATAAGATGGCGGCGTTCCCGAAAGATCACCCTGTAACCCCCGGCGACATCGCCGCCACGATGTACCATCTCGCCGGTGTCGACCCCGAAGCCACAGTGCCCGATCAAACGGGGCGACCAATCCCGATCAGCCACGGCGGCAGCGTCATTACGCCGATCTTGATTTGATACAACAACGGCATGAGCCATTTTGCCGACCGCCTTGCTGAGAACATTCGCCGCAAACGCAACGCCCTTTGCGTAGGGATCGATCCGCGTTGGGAGTCTCTGCCCCTGTCGATTCGCGAGCGATTCGGCCCGGAAGGCATTGGGGCGGCGTACGAGGCGTTCGGGCTAAAAGTGCTTGATTTAGTGGCGAATATAACGCCCGTCGTCAAACCTCAGGCGGCATTTTTCGAGCAAGCGGGCGTCGCCGGTTTCACCGCGTTGGCGTCGATTTTGACACGCGCCAAGGAACTCGGGTTGGTAACGATTCTCGATGCCAAGCGCGGCGACATTGCGAGCACCGCGGCGGCCTATGCGGAGGCGGCATTCGGGCCGGTCTGGAACGCGGACTCGGTCACAGTGAACCCGTATCTCGGTGAAGATGCCGTCGAGCCGTTCATTGCGGCCGCACGCAAACGCGATCGCGGGTTGTTCGTACTCGTGCGCACGAGCAACAAGGGCGCGGGGTTGTTTCAAGATTTGGTCTGCGATGGCAAGCCGGTCTACCGGCATGTGGCCGACGCCGTCGCGAGTTGGAACGCGGTGCGTTTGGGCGAGTGCGGCCTCGGCGATGTCGGCGCGGTGGTGGGTGCGACGCACCCGCGCGAACTCGCGGAGTTGCGCGATAGGATGCCCGATGTCTGGTTCCTCGTTCCCGGCTACGGCGCACAAGGCGCAACCGTCGCCGACGTGCAAGCCGCCTTCCTCGGCAACGGCCTCGGGGCCATCGTCAACAGTTCGCGCGGCATCACATTTCCGTTTCATCCCGACGATGCAAACTGGGAAGCGAAGATCGTCGAAGCAACGAAAAAAGCGGTTGCAGAACTGTCGGGCAATCTTTAGGTCGTCCCACTCGACCCGAACGGCGTCCCCGTAGTGGCCGCACCGATGCCTCCGGGAACTATCAACTCCTCTCGGCAAAGGAATCCATGCGGCAGTTGGGCGGGACGAAGTGGGCGCGGCGGTTTTTTTGCAGGAGTCTGCCGGTGTAGGTCCAATTGAAGGGATGGGCCATGGTGACGTTGTGATACGTTATGAACTGACGGAGTTTGGACTCCAGTGCGGGCACCGAGGTGAAGCTGCCACCACGCAGACATTTTCGTTGGATGATGCCGAAAACAATTTCGATCTGGTTGAGCCACGAAGTGTGTTTTGGCAGATAGACGAAGCGGAT
>Ga0105048_10013511_pt1 | contig 12761 bp, 12 predicted proteins | sample MAT05_FD_78382 | JGI IMG/M metagenome (GOLD analysis project Ga0105048, IMG submission 78382) | Freshwater microbial communities from Lake Fryxell liftoff mats and glacier meltwater in Antarctica - MAT-05 | ecosystem: Environmental > Aquatic > Freshwater > Ice > Liftoff microbial mat | place... | reverse complement strand
CTCTGTGCAAGTTGCCCAGCTCACAATAGCCGAGAGAATGTCGACGATCAGCGTGTCGTCGACCATGAAAGTCGCCGCCGATGCCGACAAAATGCGGCGTGAAGGAATAGACGTCGTCGATTTCGGCGCGGGCGAACCGGACTTTCCGACCCCCGACAACATCAAGCAGGCGGCCTACGACGCGATCAAGAACAACTTCACCAAGTACACGCCCGCCGGTGGTACGCAGGAGCTGAAGGTCGCCATTTGCGAACGGCACAAGGCCGATTACGGAACGAACTATACACCCGCCGAGACGGTAATCAGTGTTGGCGGAAAGCATGTAATTTTCAACGCCATGCAGGCGGTGATTAATCCGGGGGATGAAGTGATCATCCCGGTTCCGTATTGGGTGACGTACAAGGACGTGGTGAACTTCGCGTACGGAAAGTGCGTTTTCGTGGAGACCGAAGAGACCAACGGGTTCAATCTGACGGCGGAAATGATTGAAAAGGCTATCACGCCGAAGACGAAGATGGTGATCATCAATTCGCCATCGAATCCCTCCGGCGCGGTGCTGCCGAATGACGAGTTCATCAAGATTTTCGAGCTCACATCTTCCCGCGGTATTTGGCTACTGACCGACGAGTGCTATTGCCGGTTTCTCTACGACAGCGAGCCGTTTTCGATCGCCGCTCAGCCCGGCGCGAAGGATTCGGTGATCGTGGCCGGCTCGTTGTCGAAGACATACGCCATGACTGGTTGGCGCATCGGATTCGCGTTGGCGCCGGTGGCGGTGGCAAGCGCGATGATGAAGCTGCAGAGCCACTCGACATCGAACCCGACGTCGATCTCCCAGAAGGCCGCGGTGGAAGCCGTGCGAGGACCGCAAGAAGGCGTGGGCGTCATGCTGGCGGAGTATCGCCACCGGCGCGATTACGTGATTGACCGAATCCGGCAGATTCCCGGTGTAACACTACAAGTGCCACAGGGCGCGTTCTATGTCTATCCGGACATCAGCGTCACGTTCGGCAAGGGCGGAATCAACAATACGATGGATTTCTGCGAGAAGCTGCTTTCTCAGGCCCATGTCGCCGCGGTACCGGGCGAGGCCTTCGGGACCGATAAGCATATTCGGATCAGCTACGCGACATCGATGCATGAACTCGAGCGAGGCCTGGACCGGCTGCATACATTCATCACCGGATTGGCATGAAGCCGGTCCGGTTGCAACCGCGATTTGTCGAACGTGTCTGGGGAACAACGGAGTTAGGTCCGTGGTTCCCCAACACTGACGTCAAGATCGGCGAGGTGTGGTTTACGTCCGACGAGAACGAGACCTCGGAGGGTTTGTCGCTACGGGCGCTGATGGAACGGGACGGCGATACATTGCTGGGTACGGCGGTAAGTCCCGCATTTGGCGGACGTTTCCCGATACTGGTGAAGTTTCTTCTAACCCGCGAAAAGTTGAGCGTACAGGTTCACCCGGATGACGCTTACAGCGAGGAGAACGAAGGATCTCCTGGTAAAACTGAGATGTGGTACGTGCTGCGAGCGGATAAGGGCGCGACGATTGCGGCGGGGTTTCGCCGGACATTGCGTCCGGAGCAGTTGCGCCAGGCGGTATATGAGGGTTCGGTAGAAGGCGAGTTAGAGTGGTGGCCCGCCTCGGCCGGAGAAACGTATTTCGTTCCGGCGGGAACCGTCCACGCGGTGGGCGCGGGGGTTGTAATCTGCGAGATCCAACAGAACTCCGATGTCACTTACCGGCTGTGGGATTACGGGCGGCCGCGGGAACTGCATGTCGAGAGTTCGCTAGCCGTGGCCGACCTGGGGCCTCATCCTGGTCCCCTGTCGCCTCAGCCGTTCGGGGGTGGGGAAGTTTTGGCGGCGTGTCCCTACTTCGTCACCGAGCGAATGGATTTGAACGATCCGGTGGAGTGGCACTCCGACACGGAGCGGTTTCACTTGCTGGTGGCGACGCGCGGCAGCGGTATCTTGGCTGCGGGCGGCAGCAAGTTTCGAGTGCGCCAGGGTGAGTGCTGGCTGATTCCGGCCATGTGCGGGCAATACGCGATCGACGGCGCGAACCTTGAAATTTTGCGTGTCTACGTGCCGGCGTAAGGTAGACTTATAGATGCTCTGGCGCAGCCGGTAGTTAGGCTCATGCGCTTCTTTTTCGTACTGATTTCCATCCTCTTCGCCGCGCTGGCGACGACGTCCTGTTCGGACGGGCCTGAACCTGCGTCCGCGATCGGAGAGGCCTACGCGGGGCCGATGACGTTGAACATCCGGCAGGAAATAAGCCTGAAATCGCCGGTGATGGCGACCGTCAAACACGGTGAACAACTCGAAGTGTTGTCGGTACGGCGGCGCTTTATGCGCGTGCGCGCGGCGTCAGGGGCGGAGGGCTGGTGCGACAGCGAGAAGCTCCTGACTACGGAACAGATGGCACGTTTGCGAGCGGTCGCGGAAGCGGCGGCGAAGCTGCCTTCGCAAGCGGAGGCGACGGTGTTCGACTCGCGAAACGTGCACACGGAGCCGCACCGGCTAGCTCCCAGTTTTCTGATGTTAAAGGAGGAGGAACGCTTCCACGTTTTGGGCCATCGCCTGGTGGCTCGGGGGCCGTATGAATCGGAAGTAACTAAGAAGATCGAGAAGGCCAGTGCTCCACCGCCGCGGAAGAAACCGTCGCGAACCCCGAAAACGAAGGATCGCAGGAAAAAAGACGACGACGTGGAATTGCCGCCGATGCCATCGGGGCCGGCCGTTCCCGCGAATTGGCGGGAGTTATCGTTTCGCGCGCCGCTGGAAGCCGACGTTCCGGCGCCACCGAAGAAGGAGGAGCGGTCTGCCTTGTCGATGTTGATCCGGCAGCCACAGGAGCCGCCGAAGTTTGAAGACTGGAGCCTAATCCGGGCCAAGGACGGCCGGGCGGGCTGGATCCTTACAAGAACGATGACGATGACTATTCCCGACGATGTGGCGCGCTATGCCGAGGGACACCGGATCACGTCCTGGTTCGACCTGGGCGACGTACAGGACGGCGAAGTGGTGAAGAAGCACTATCTGTGGACGACTATCGTAAAGGGCGGCGAGCCGTACGAATTCGACGGGTTTCGCATCTTCGTATACAACGCGCGCCGTCACCGGTATGAGACGGGCTACCGGGAAAAAAACGTACGCGGTTACTTCCCCAGTGCATTACACCCGGTCGAAGTCACAGAAGGGCGCAAGGTCCGCCGGGCGCAGGGCTTCTCGCTGGTAGTGGAAGACGAAAGCGGAGCACTGGTGCGCAAAACATATTCGTTCGAAGGCTACAGGGTTCGGCTGCTGTCCAAAACGCCGTGGACGAAACTGGAAGATCCCCTCGACTTGAAGGCGTTGGCTATTACCCAACCGGCCAGCCAGAAGCCGGATGCGCCCGCCGGCCTTTGGGAAAAAGTGAAAAAGAAACTGCCGTGGAACAAAAAGTCTTAGCCCGAAATCTGGGACAATCCAAGCTATATGTGGCGACGGGCGTTTCTGACGGCGATGACGGCTCCCTGGATTCCGGCGGTAACAGGCGCGCCTAAGATCATGAAACCGAAGGTACTTAAAAAGGGCGACACAGTAGGGTTTGTCACGCCGTCGACTTACGTTTCTTCGCCGGATGAAATTGCCACGGCGCTGCGGACGGCGGAGTATTTCGGACTTAAAGTGAAAATGGGCCCGAACGTGAGAAAGCGGGCGGGGTATTTGGGCGGATCCATTGCGGAACGGGCCGCCGACGTGAATGCGATGTTCGCCGATGGGGAAGTGAAGGCGATATTTGCTATCCGCGGCGGTTATGGAAGCGCGCAAATTTTACCGGCGCTCGACTATGAGTTAATCGCTCGAAACCCGAAGATTTTCCAGGGCTATAGCGATATCACCGCCATGCATCTGGCCATTCACCAGAAGACGGGTTTAGTGACGTTTCATGGCCCTGTTATGCTATCCGGGTTCACTCCTTACACGATTGAACATTTCAAACGCGCGCTGTTTGAAACCAAACCGATTGGGGCTCTAACCAATCCCACGGAAGCGAATGCGCTTCGGCCGAGTCACACGCTGCGGACGGTGAAAGGCGGGAAGGCCAGGGGCGCGATTGTTGCCGGGAATCTGACGTTGATTTCGACGACGATGGGAACGCCTTATGAAATCGATACTCGCGGCAAAATTTTATGTCTCGAAGATGTCGGCGAAGAGCCGTACTCGATGGACCGAATGCTGACCCAATTGCGGCTATCCGGCAAGTTGGATGCGGCGGCAGGAATCGTTTTTGGCGAGTGCGCCCGATGCGGGCCGCGGGAGTACCGGCCGGGTTTCGACTCGAATTTTTCTCTCGGTGAGATTGTGGACGACATTTTGGGCGCGCTAAAGATTCCGGTTCTGGCCGGCCTGACGTTCGGACATACCGCGGACCAGCTAACGCTGCCGTTGGGGTGTATGGCGGCGCTGGATGCGGATGCGGGAACGCTGACGATCGAGGAATCCGGAGTGGTGGCTTGAGCATGACTTACGACGCGATCATTGTCGGCGGCGGCCACAACGGCTTGGTGACGGCGTTTTATTTGGCTCGAGCGGGGCGCAAAGTGCTAGTGCTTGAGCGCCGCGAGATGGTTGGCGGGTGCGCTGTAACAGAGGCGATCTGGCCGGGTTACAAAGTGTCGACCGCAAGCTACCTCGTCAGTTTGCTCCAGCAAAAGGTTGTTGATGACATGGAATTGGCGCGGCACGGCTACCATGTCGACGCGAAGGACCCGGCCTTCTTTTCACCGTTTCCGGATGGGCGGTACTTCTTTACCTGGCAGGACGGGGCGAAGACGCTGGCCGAGGTGGCGAAATTTTCGAAGCGCGATGCGGCGCGGATGCCTGCGTTTGATGAGCAGTTGGAGCGGTTGGCGAAGCTGGTTGAGTCCTTGCTCCTGGTATGCCCTCCGCCGTTTCCGCCGAAAGGGATCGGCGAGATCATCGAGTATTTGAAGCTGGTGGGAAAGATTCGGGGTTTATCCGCCAAGGACATGGTGGCGCTGGTGAAGATTTTCACGATGAGCGCAGCGGATTATCTGGATGAGTGGTTTGAGTCACCGGAGGTGAAGGTTACGTTGGCGACAGATGGCGTAATCGGCGCCAACGGCGGGCCGCGGTCTCCGGGGACGGCGTATATTCTGCTCCATCATTGCATGGGCGGAGTGGGCGGTAAGCGGGGACTCTGGGGCTTTGTGCGCGGCGGGATGGGCGCTGTGTCGGAGGCGATGGCGAGCGCGGCGCGGGCGGCCGGCGCGGAGATCCGTTGCGGAGTGCAGGTTTCGCGGATTACGGTGAAGTCGAATCGTGCGGCAGGCGTGACGCTGAAGAACGGGGACGAGTTGGAGGCAAAGCAAATTGCGTCCAATTTGGACCCGCAGCGCACATTTTTAAAGATGTTGGATCCAACAATTTTGCCCACGGAATTTGCGGATACAATCCGGAATTTCCGATGTGAAGGCATTAGCGCGAAGATCAATCTTGGTGTGAAGGCCTTGCCGAACTTTAAAGCGCTGCCGGGCGTACCGGCCCCGCATCACAAGGCGACGATGCATATCTGTCCGTCAATGGACTACGTGGAAAAAGCTTGGGACGACGCCAAGTACGGCCGTCCGAGCGAACGGCCGATGCTGGAGATGACTTGTCCCACCTTGTATGATCCGACACTCGCTCCGGAGGGGCGGCATATTATCGGCATCTTCCTGCAATACGCGCCGTACACGTTGCGCAACGGTACATGGGACGATTTGCGGGACCCATTTTTCAAGCGCGTTCTCAAGATCATCGACGAATACGCGCCCGGTTTTTCCAGCACGATCGAACATGCGGAGATGTTGACACCACTGGACTTGGAACGCCGCTATTCCATTACCGGAGGGAATATTTTTCACGGTGAAATGGCGATTGACCAGATGTTCTCGCTGCGTCCCGCGGCGCGGTATGCGAACTACAAAACGCCGATTGAGAATCTCTTCCTCTGCGGGAGCGGAACCCATCCCGGCGGGGGCGTTATGGGAGCGCCCGGGCACAATGCGGCGATGGCGATGTTAAAGCGTTAGTTGTGGCGGGGGCGCGTCCAGATGACTTGGAAGTCGGGCTTGCCACCAATTGCAACATTGCTCGACTGCGGATCCCGATGGCCCCGGCGTGCGTGACGGTCCGGGGCCTGGACGCGCGGCATCCTTATTCAACGGCGTGTTGTCGGTCGTCGTCTCTCGAACCACCCTCGAAGCGGTCTGCTTTGGACGATACTCGACCTTTTCGATTTGGTCCTTGGGGATGGAGAGTTGCTCGGTTTTGGTGGCAATGATCAAGCTCTCATCGGTCGCCTCGTCGAGCTTGGCGAGGATTGGAGAGCGGGATCCCGTCTTGACGATCCGAAGTTCCGTACCGCTCGTCAACGCCTTTACCTTGGTCCAAGGGTCATCGGCGGCGAAGGAGGCGCAAACAAGGACGAGAAGCAGGGATTGGAGCCACATCTAGCCGAAAGTTTATCGAATAAATTCCGCCGGCTCCCAACAACGGGGTATTCCTCATCGTCTAAAGGGTCGAAAGCAGGAGCGATACATTGTCCGGAGAGGTTCTGACGCTGCCACTTGAAATCACCGGGACAAGGAACGTGGAGTGGTCCTCCTTTGAGCAGGTATTCCATCTCCACGGGGCGCGGATGAAGTCGATCGCTTACAACCTTTTGGGAAATGAGGCGGACGCCGAGGATGCCTTACAGGAAGCATTTTTGAAGGGGTACCGGTCGCAGCAAGGATTCAAGAAGAACGCGGCGCTGCATACGTGGGTGTATCGGATTCTGATCAATAACTGCCTGGATGAAGGGTGCCGGAGGCAGCGGCGTCCATTTGTCGACGCCCCGCCGGAAGCCGTACCCGGCGGTTCGTCAGCGGACTTGCGGTTCGCGCTTCGACAGGCTATGTCGCAGTTGGCGGCACGACCGCGTGCCGTATTTTTGATGGCGGCCGTGGAAGGATTGCCCCACGCCGGGATCGCCGCCATTCTCGAAATTTCAGAGACGAATTCGCGGACCCTCCTGTTGGAAGCGCGCCGCGAGTTGCAGGTGAAATTAAGCCGATGACACCGGAAGAATTTGATGAACTTGCGAAGGGTCTGCACCAAGAGTGGGATTCCTCCGGCCTTTGGGCGCGAATCGTTCGCTCCCGCTGGAACTTGCGCGTTGGAATTGTGGCGGTGGCGGCGGCGCTGCTGCTGGGGCTGTATTTTGCCGCTCCGGCGAAGCGCGTGGCGGCCCCGGCAAGCGGCGATACTTCCCTGTTAACCGAACAGGCGATGGCTGAAGTGGAAGCCGCCGAAGCGGCTTACCGGCAATCGATCGACCGGTTGGCGAAGGTGGCCGCGCCGCGTTTGGACCGGCCGGCGACGCCGCTCCTGAAGGCGTACGCGGAGAAACTGGCGCTGCTCGATGGGGCGATTGCCGGGTTGAAACGGGAAGTCGAGCGAAACGGATTTAACGCCCACTTGCATGTGCAAATGGCCGCGGTTTACCGGGACAAACAGCGAACTTTGGAAGAGGTACTGCGTCATGAGTAGAATGATTTTCTTGTTGAGCGTGGTGGCGATCGCAGCCGTACCGGCCCGTGAAGAGGTGTCGAAGGATTTCTCGAAAAAATTCTCGCTGGCGGCGGGACAAAAGGTAAGTGTCGAGAACAAGAACGGCGACATTGCGGTTCACGGCGTGACCGGCAGTGAGGCATCGATTCGCGCTTTTATTCGGGTTTCGGCGAACGACCGAAGTCTGGCCGAACAGTTCGCGAATGCCATTGTCGTCGATGTCACGAATGGCGCGACCGAACTGCGCATACACGTCAAGTACCCGGAGCGAAGCGGGTCGAGCGGATTCTGGGAACGGATTTTCGGTGGCCCCAATTTAGGGTACTCGGTGCGTCTGGAATTGTTACTGCCGGAGAATTCGCCGATGCAGGTCCGCAACTCATTTGGACGAGTGGAAATGGACGAGATGAAGGGAGGAGCCACCGTAGTGAACTCAAATGGCGACGTGATCGTTCGCAAAGGGCGCGGTACGCAGCGGCTGGAGACGCAGTTTGGCCGCATGCATATAGACCGAATTGCTGGCGATGTGAGCGCCACAAACAATAACGGAGATGTGATCGTCGCGGAGATTACAGGTAACGTTACGGCGCGCAGCAAGTTTGGTTCCATGGAGATCCAACGCGTTTCCGGCACGCTGGATGTAGAGAACGAAAATCAATCGGTGACTGCAAGCGACATCGGCGGGCGGACCGTTATCGGAACCTCCTTTGGCGCGGTCTCGCTGGTGCGCGTAAAGTCTGACGTCGTCGTTCGCAATGACAACGGCAGCATCGAGGTGACTGATATAACCGGCAGCGCCGAAATCACGACCAAATTCGGGAAAGTCCGTTTCGCCAACATCGGGCGTTCGCTGCTTGTGCGAAACGACAACGGCAACGTGGAGGGCTACAAGGTCGGTGGAAATGCAACGGTCACTTCGTCTTTTGGCGCCATTCAGATCTCGGAGGTAGCGGGCGACGCCATGCTGCAGAACGATAACGGAGCCATCGGGCTGAAGTCCGCGAACGGAGCCGCTCAACTACGGTCAAAGTTTGGGAATATCGACGTTAGCGGTGTCCGTAAAGCTGTAGTGGTAACGAATGACAACGGCGCGATAAAGATAAGCGACGCACAGGCGGGGGTGACTGCTTCCACAAAATACGCCGGGATTAAGCTGGAGCGCGTGACAGGGCCAGTCGATGCGACGAACGAGAATGGGGAGATAGCCGTGATCGGATTGAAACGAACCACGGCGTGCGATCCCATTCGAGTCTCGACAAAGTTCGGTAATATCCGAGTCGCTCTTCCGGCGAATGGCGACTACGATCTCTCCGCACGGACGAAATTTGGGAGGATCCACACAAGCGTCACGGTGGCCATGCAAGGACAGATAAGCCCGGAAAACATGACCGGCAAAATCGGGCGCGGCGGGTGTGAGCTTCGGCTGATTAACGACAATGGCGGGATCGACATCAGCGCCGCACAAAACTGATTCCGCGGGCCCGGCCAACGCTGACTTCGAGGCCGGTCAGTAAACCATCGGCATTTCGTGCAGGTTTGAGCTCGAAACCGCCGGCCCCATAGAGTCCTTCACCAAAGGACTTCACGGCAATCTCCGGCCCGTCAGACTGAAGCCATAGCGTGCCATCCTTCTGTACGAATTGCCAGACGCTGAATAGTTCTTCGCTCCAGTAATTGCCGGTCAACTGCGACATCTCGGCGGGCCGCCAGGCAACTGCCGGTCGCGCCTTTGGCGTTGCGATCTCACGAATTGGCGTTCTATCGCCGGTATAGACCGCGGCGACTTGCCCGGCCAAGCTCTCAACCCCCTCACCGCCAATGTTGCAGAGACACACTACCGTCACTTCACTCTTCGGCACCCGCAAGAGAAATGTACTGTAACCCGTTGCGCCGCCGCTGTGGCTATATGTGCCATCGCGCTCAATCATCCCGAGCGCATAGCCGCCCGGCGTTCGACTGCCGTCCAGGAGTGTCCCCGGAGTTTGCAGCGTTTTGAGCAGACCCTCGCCGACCACCGGTTTTTCAAAGTTCCGTGCCCAGCGCAGCATGTCCTCAATGGTCGAATACATGCCGCCACTGCCGATAACGTCGAAAGCAACGTCGGCCGTTTTCCATCGCCCCTCGCGCCGATGATAGCCATGAGCGCGGTCCGGCACTGGATCGGAGTGGTCGGCTTGAAAGTGGGTCGAGAGCATTTCGAGTGGCCCATAGATCTTCTCTTCCGCGTAGACATGAAGCGGTTTGCCGGTGGCCCGTTGCAGCGCTACGGCCGCAAGCAAATAACCACTGTTGCTGTAGTTCTGACTGGCGCCAGGGGGGAAGTTTAGCGCCTTTTGGCGCGCGATCAGCGCCAGGCTCGGTCCTTCTCTCAACACGCTGTCGTTACTAAAACCGCGCAGCGCCCAAAGCGCCAGATAATCGCGGAACCCGGCGGTGTGGTCCAGCATCCGGCGGATTGTGATGCCATCGGCGTAGGCTGGCAACTCCGGCACATACTTCCGAATGCTGTCGTCGAGCCGGAGTTTTCCGTCCCGCTCGGCCATCAGTAGCGCCATGGAGGTAAACTGCTTCGATACCGATGCCATATAGAATCGGGTACGCGGCGTGAGCGGGATATTGTGTTCCAGATCGCCGATACCGTAGCCCTTGGCCAGAACGGTCATTCCTCGCTGCAAAACTCCCACGGCACATCCCGGCGAACCGGGTCGCTGATAGTTCGCAAAGATCGAATCGACACGCGTTTCCTTCTCGCCGGACGCAAATGCGGCTATCGCCAATAACGGTACGATATACAGTCGATGCATTGCCGATTGTAGATGTTTTTTCGGGTGCTTGTCGAAATCATGCACTATCCCTCGTCAACAGTGTAGAAAAGGAGTTACGCCATGAATGATTTTCTCTTAATCCTGCACGACAGTGCTATCGACAGCCCCTTCGCGAAGTTGAGTCCGGAGGAGATGCAGAGTGTCATCGCGCGCTATGGCCAATGGGCCGGGCAAATGGCAGGCCAGGGACGGCTCAAAGGCGGCCATAAACTGGAGGATGGCACGGCCATACAAATGTCTGGGCAAACGGTGACGGATGGTCCATTCCCGGAGACGAAGGAAGTTGTCGGCGGGTACTTTGTGATCTCGGCGGCAAGCTATGACGAAGCTGTAGAACTGGCGTCGACTTGCCCGCATATCGATTTCGGCCGCATCGAAGTGCGGCGGATAGAGCCGACTATGTGAGCGCTGTCAATTCACTGGTTGATCATCTGTTCCGGCACGAGTCGGGCCGCATAACCGCGGCCCTCACTCGGGCCCTCGGGGCGCGAAATCTGGCGCTCGCCGAAGAGGCCACGCAGGAAGCACTGATTCGCGCCATGCAAACCTGGCCTTTCCGCGGAATTCCCAGCGAACCCGCCGCATGGCTGCATCGCGCCGCGCGCAATTATGCACGGGATCAACTACGCCGGTTGTCCAGTTGGCAGACGAAAGAACCGGCCGTTCAACAATTTCTGGCGGCACAAGGGCCGGGAGCCGCCGCCGAGCCGGGAATCGACGATACGCTAGCGATGATGCTGCTCTGCTGCCATCCGGCGATCTCCGCCGATAGCCGTGCCGCGCTCACGCTGAAGACTGTGTCCGGTTTTTCAACGCGCGAAATAGCTTCGGCATTTCTGACGGCGGAAGAGACGGTTGCTCAGCGAATCGTTCGGGCCAAGCGCTTCATCCGCGACGAAGGTTTGCAATTGGAACTGCCGGAAGGGGCCGAGCTTGCGGCCCGAATCGACTCCGTTTGCGAAGTCCTTTACCTGTTGTTTAATGAAGGGTACTTCGCCTCGCACGGTGTCGACGCGCTTGGGCGCGACCTTTGCGAAGAGGCCGTACGTCTGTTGCAGTGCGTCCTGGCGACGGGTCATACGACGCCCGACCGTTGGGCGCTCGCGGCGCTTTTCCATCTGCACCTAGCGCGCTTCGAGGCGCGCCGGAATGACGGAGGACAACTCCTTGGTTTCGACCAGATTCAATCCGCGACCTACGACCAAACCCAGTTACGGCTCGCCGATGGCGCGCTGCGGGAGGCAATGCGCGCCGAGTTGCCAAGTGCATGGCATGTGGAAGCGGCAATCGCCAGCGCTCATTGCGAATCCCGTCGCGATTGGCGCCATATCTTGACATTGTATGACGCGCTTTTGCAGTTGAAGCCTTCTCCATTGATCCGCTTGAATCGCGCTGTTGCCTTGTTCGGCGCAGAGCGGAGGAGCGAGGCGTTGGCGGAGTTGAACGCACTCGAAAATGCAGAGGGACTGCGCGACTATTCGCTTCTCCCAGCCACACAGGCCCGCCTCCATGAGGAGGCGGGAAATATGGATGAGGCCAGGCGCGCCTATCAACGGGCGTTGGCTTGCGCGATGAGCGATCCGGCGCGGGAATTCATTGAACGCAGGTTCGCAAAGACGATTTCCTAGGCCGTCGCCTTTTTACCGCGTTTGGCCTTCGCGTTCGTCACGTGCGTGGCGAGTTTTGCACGATCTTCTTCCTTCAGGTTCGTGCTGCGGGCGATAGTGGCCAAGTCCTGCATCGCTTGGCGCGCTGCTCTGCGGTCGACGGTTGCCTGGCCGTCCTTTCGGGCTTTCCGCTGCTCGTCGACCGACTTCAAGGCGGCCTCGTACGTCTGTTTTTCTTCTGCTGTCAGGTTGCCGTTGTTGACAGCGGCGGCTAAATCCTGACGAAACGCTTTCAAGTTGTCAATTCGTGCCCGCTGAGCGAACGCAGGCGTCACGAGCAGGGCGATAACTAAAATCCATTGGCGCATACGGATTAGAACCCGGCCCAACCAAGATGGTTGCTACCAGATGAAATCTTTAGCTTCATCACGCCGGGCGTGGCCGTCGAGGATGTGCACGACTCGTAGCCGTTTCAATTTCTCCGAACTCAATGCGCCGATCGGCAGATAAATGATCGACCGGTTGAGCCGCGCGGCCATACTGCGGAATACGCTGCGGGGCGGTTTCTTCGCAACGTAAACGACGTGCTTCTCCATCGAATAGTCGAGGGCCGCCATCAGCAGCGTTTCCGGCTTCGACTCCGCGAATGCGTAGTCCGGATCCGACCACACATACGCCATTCGGCGCGGCGGAAGCGTCATGAGAAACCCGCCATACT
>Ga0105048_10013510_pt1 | contig 12761 bp, 11 predicted proteins | sample MAT05_FD_78382 | JGI IMG/M metagenome (GOLD analysis project Ga0105048, IMG submission 78382) | Freshwater microbial communities from Lake Fryxell liftoff mats and glacier meltwater in Antarctica - MAT-05 | ecosystem: Environmental > Aquatic > Freshwater > Ice > Liftoff microbial mat | place... | reverse complement strand
GTATGTTTCGAGTCTAAAAAACATCTTACTAAAACTACAGATTCAGCACTTAGCAATAAAATAAATTAGATCAATTTTACACAATTTGAACTTAAATGGCGTGTGGCGATCACGAAGAAAACTAAAATTATAAATTGTTTAATCCTTATTTAAACTAATCCTTCGTTACCAATTTTTTTTTAGTAATGCTTCCGTTGCTGTTAGAAATTTTTACTAAATATTGCCCGGCGTATATGTTTTGACGTCAAAATTTACGATAGTGCTACCCTGATAAAGTATTGTTTTATCAATTAATTTCCGCACCGCATCAAATAATTCAACCGACGTATTTTCTTTCACAACATCCACGAGTTAATTTATGATAAGTTTATTGGAAGGATTGAGAAAGATTTTCACTTTTGCATCTTCTAGTTTATTTTTGTTGATCGCCGTTGTTGATGCCACATAAGTTGTTAGGCCATTAGGAACGCTCGTAACCTTTGAGGCCACGATACTGCCGTAAAACGTCGAACCAACTACATAGTGTCTGTCCGAAAACTAGTTGTTTGAATGGAAAAATTCAGTTTCGAGGCGTGTTAAAAAAAAATGATTGTGAGGTTTACCAGGGTAAAATGAGCGATTATTTTTTTGACATAACAATGAAAATGGAGTTTTCGGCCAAACACTACATAAGGGTATTTTGAGCTCCATTTGGCTTCAACGATTGCAAAATAACAATAAATTCCGGCAGGATACTTTGGTGTTACGCAAAATCTTCCGTTATGAAAATCTAAATAGTCAGGCGTGCCAGCCCATGTCGCGGTACAAAAATCGCCTTCTCTGAAATAACCTAAAAAATAGGTTGAACTCACATTAGGCACATCGGTTCGGGTGGTGGCAGAAGTAGCACTGTAGCTTGACTTCATTCTAACAATACCGCCGTTTCCATTTAGATTTTTATACGCATAAGCACCATAAATTGGAAATCCATCGTATGCGAAACCAATCAATGGCGAGTGCACTGTGCTGTCGATGGCATACAATCCATCGGCATCATGTAAGTTGCATATTGTTAAAATCACAATCAAATCTAAATCAAACGCTGAGGGATTTTGATGGTGGTGGTAATTGCCCACGGCGGGATGTGCTTTTGCACGATCGAATCCGGCTTATTCGGCTGGTACCGCGTCTCTATTCCAAGCCTGTGACGCACCCAGACCTCCAAAACAGGCTGGGTTACAGGGACTACCGCACAAAGAATTTGTTGCATTATTCTAAGCTACGCCATCTCTATAATCAAACAAGGCTGCACCATTAATGAATATACCAATGTTGCCAAATGTTGTGTGTACAGGTGTGACCCTATTTTGAACATGACGCAATGGAAATTTAAAAATCGCAGATTGATTGGTCGCAAGTGAAGGGTTACCGTCGAGAAATGGCCTCGTAACAGAACTCGGCAGACCAGTTGTTGTTATGTAAACGTTTGTTGTATTGTATTGCACGGCCTGACAATTAGCTAATGAAGCGTCGTTAATAGCAGTTGAGTTACCAGCAACATAATGCCTCGCGGTTACGCTATTATTTTGCAGCCAAGATGTGACGGCTGGATTTGTTTGCGCAGTTAACATTGCTACAGGAAGCAATGCAAGTATTGAAAATATCGTTTTTTTCGTTTTTTTTCTTGTTGTGGGTTAAACCTAAAGTATTCATTTAGACGACAATTATTTTTCATTCCCTCGCTCCTAGTAAAAATATATAGGAAGACTGAAAAAATTGTTTTAAAGGTGAAAATATTAAGGCATGATAGAGAATTGTAGGGTCCCTGTTAAGTTATGCACAACACCATTCGTCAACCAATGCTTCTGCGTGGCATTGTTAACGCGGCTGAGAATCCCTCAACTTGGCTAAAGTGGCAACGTTTCGGCCATTCATTTTCAATAAGTGAATTATATAAATTGTTTATAGAAAAATGTAATTTATCGAAACTGAATTTTTTAAACTTTATATGGGCAATAAACGTCAATTTTGGATTCGTGCGCACTTTTGACACAGCAACGATGAACAAAATTTTTTGTGGGAATGCAGACGCCTTTTAAATTAGAACTTTTATAAATTAAAACTATTTAAAAAAAGATATATGATTCTTTCGGAGATATTTTATTCGGTGCTAAAAAACAGATGCCCGCGCTGCCACCGTGGCAAAGTGTTTGAAAACGATAATCCTTACAACTTAAAAAATGGATTAAGTATGAAAAATGCCTGTTTAGAATGTGAATTAACTTATGAGAGCGAACCCGGCTTTTTTTTTGGTGCGCTATACGTGAGTTATGGTATTTCTTCAGGAATTTTTAGCGTTTTGTATTTATTGGATGCCTTTTGGATCCAGATGGAAACCTGGCTGCTTTTAACGTTAATCATTACAGCGATCGTTGTATTTTATCCCTTTTCGTACCGTTGGGGACGACTTTTTTGGTTAAATTTCTTTGTACGATATGATAAAAAATATAAACCCGAAAAAAAATCAAACGCGAATTAAATGACTAGAGTTTAATCAATTCAAAAAAACTCTTGGCAAAAAATAAAAACCCTCCACACAAACGGCGTGGAGGGTTTAAAATAAAACAAATTTACGCTGCCATTTTAACCATACTTCTACAAGCTTCGGCGCATTTTTTGCAGGCCTCAGCACATTTTTTACAATGGTCGTTTGGGTGTTTACCGCATTCAGCGGCACAAGCGTCGCAAATTTCGGCACACTCTGCGCATAAGTGCGACGCGTGTTCTCCACCGATACTCATGAGCTGCGCGGCTGCGAAACAAATAACTGAGCATTGTCTGTCGAGTTGGATACATTCAATCATCATTTTAATATCATTTTCATGCAAACATTCTGTAGCACAATGATTGCAAGCTACCGCGCAGCCAACGCAGGCATCAATACAGTTTTGAAATTTTTGGTGACTCATTTTTTTAGGTTTTAAATTTCATCGTCAGTTCCGCTGTTGATCGGTGCTTCAGTGTCGCTGTTGCCCAAAACTTAACGTTATTTTTTACTTAAATCCATGCCACATTTCGAACACTTTCCCGGTTTATCAGACGTAACTTCAGGGTGCATCGAACAAGCGTATTTTGTCGATGTAACTTTATCGCTTTGAGAAGTTTTTTGCATCGTTTCGCACTTATTCATATTACCCTTCATGTCCATACAATCTCCATCCTTCATCATCATTTTGTCACCGTTTTTCATCACACATTCGCCGTTGGTCATACATTTGGTGCCATTCGCCATGGTCTTATTCATCTTCATTGGCACTGTTTTTCCGTTTTTGTAGTGCATCATTTTCCCGTCTTTCATCATGCAGCATTCTTTCATGCTTTTGACTTCTGTTTGGGCATTCAAGGCATTTGGTAAAACACATGCTGTTGTCGTAATTAACACAGTTAATAGCATTGCAATTGTTTTTTTTGTTTTCATGATTAATTTTTTTTAAAGGTAAATTTCGCTAGTTCTGTTGTCGGCAACTTCTTCGGTATTACTGTTGCCTAATGGATTATTTTACGAATTTCGCTCAAATAAGCCTAGCGAAACGGACCTCTCGCCAACCGCAAAGTCCGAACTCGTGAATGCCTGACCGCAAAAAACACAACTTAAACCGAAGCAAAGTTGTCCAAAAAAAACGGGGATTGCGTTACATCTTTAGGGATTAGATTTACATAACTCTCACTTTCAAAATGGCTTGAATCTCCCTAATAATTCAAACTTAAGCCTACACCCAAGCCCATATCGCTGTCATAGTGTGCCCGAATTCCTAAGTTTTTATTTAGAATGTATCTTAAACCGATCATGTACTCTTTGTCGGTATTGCACATTAACCCTAAGCGCAATCGTTTTGTAAGTGGGATATCTTCCCTTCTGACTTGCAAACGCAGGTATCCATTTTGATATACTTCTAGCTGTGCGATGATGAGCATCGGCAAGGTATAATTAGTTCCGAAACTAAATTGAGCGCGATTGTCTTTGGTACTTGATTGACGAAAGAGATTTTTTTCGATTTCATTATAGGTTAATTTCCGATAGCGCCAATCGAAACCTATAAATGGCATTAACCATTGCATTCTGCCAATGTATCTCCCAAAATGCGTTTCGGTTTCGTAACCGTGGATATCGTTGTAACCCAGTCGCCACTCAGTGCCAATTTGCCAGCGGGTATTTGAAATCATTACCATTCCATCGTTTCCATTGGTTGCAAGGTCATTCTCAGCCATGAGATGGAACTTCCTATCCCCTGCAAAAAGTTTTTGTTGTGCAAGTTTTGGGTTTTTTATTTCTGGATTTGCAGGCTGATTTTCATAACTAACTACTCTGCCCATGCCAGCCATCATGTGATACAGAACATGACAGTGAAAAAACCAATCACCGTGAACATTTGCATTAAATTCAAACGTGTCAGTCTCCATTGGCATAATGTCTACAGTGTTTTTTAGGGGAGCATAATCTCCCTGTCCATTTAGCAACCGAAAATCATGTCCGTGCAAGTGCATGGGATGACGCATCATGCTATTATTGTACATTATAATACGTACATTCTCACCTTTCTTAACAAGAATTTTGTCTGCTTCCGAAACTACTTTATTGTCTAAACTCCAAACATACCGATTCATGTTGCCCGTGAGCGTAAAATGCAATGTTTTAGTGTCACTCTTTGGAAGCATTGTTTTGGTTGGTGATTTCAGCATCGCATAATTTAAAGTGACAATGTCTGAGAGAGCATTAGAATTGTGCTGATCTTCATTATGCATGGAATGATCGGAATTCACATCCATGCCCTTCATTTCCTTTCTTTTCTTTTTATTAGTCTTTCCTGTTATTTCGGGATACATGACTACATTCATGTCCATTTGATTCAAACTCATCTGCATACCCATATCATCAAGGTTGCCGTTCATTTTCATCATGCCGTTCATCATTTTCATGCCTTCAAAATATTTTGGCTTAAGCATTGGGGTCGCTAATTTTTTAATGCCGCTTCCTAACCATAGAGATGTTGACTTGGTTCGATCCTCTGGTGTTACTAAAAATTCATAAGCCATGCTGTCTTTAGGAATAGTAAGAAGAATGTCGTAGGTTTCGGAAACGGCTATAATCAACCTGTCAACTTCTACTGGCTCCACGTCGTTACCATCATTAGCTACGACTGTGATTTTTCCACCGGAATATTGTAGCCAAAAATAAGAAGAAGCGCCGCCGTTGGAAACTCTCAACCGTACTTTATCTCCAGTTTCTATTTGTGATAGCTGACTTTCGTTTTTTCCGTTGATTAGAAATTTATCGTAATACACATCACTTACATCCATTGCCGTCATCCTTTTCCATTCGTTCTTCAACTTTACCCCAAGGTAGCCTGCATTGATAGCTTCTCCATAGGATTGTGTTGTTCCTTTTTTAATAGCAAACCAATCGCTGGCGTTTTGAAGCATCCTGTGCACATTATTTGGATTGTAATTAGTCCACTCACTTAAAATAACAGGAATGGCCGGTAAATCATCAATACCTTTTCTAAACGTGAGATCGTCGGGTCTTTTATTCATAATGAATGAACCATACATTCCTATCTGTTCCTGTAAGCCAAAATGACTGTGATACCAATGCGTGCCATGTTGTATGATTGGGAATTTGTACAAATGTGTTGTGTGTGGCTTTACAGGCATTTGCGTAAGATATGGAACACCGTCTTCCTTGTTTGGTAAAAACAGTCCATGCCAATGCAACGAAGTAGATTCATTTAATTCATTGTGTACCCAAATTTCCGCTGTGTCTCCTTCTGTAAAAGTTAGTGTTGGCATTGGTATTTGACCATTAACGGCAATGGCTCTTTTTTCTTTGCCGGTAAAATTTACAACGGTATCTCGAACATAAAGGTCATAACGGACTATTTTTTGTGCAAGGGTTATTGTGGGAAACATTAAGAAGACTGATCCAGACAACAATAATTTTCCCGAATTCCATTTTAGAATTTTCATAATTGCGAATTCATTTACTGTAAAATCTATTTTAGTGATTCCACAGTTTTACCACAAGTCAGCATCTGACTGCCATAAAATGGATTTTTTATGGGCGATTCCTTACTAATCCAATCACCACCTTTGCCATTGTTGTACATTGGGCAATGATCGTAATAAACTGGATATGAAGGTTTAATCACTTTCATAACTTCAAACATATTTTTTGAAAGTGAGCCGAAATGTTCTCTTTGGTTTTTAGTTTCGCTTACACCACTGATCCGTTCAGCATCAGACAAAAGCTTTGTTACATACTCTATCCAAGTTGCATGCTGGTCAGCAGCCAATTTCTCCATTTTAACATTATTAAGTGCCTTAAACAAATCTTTAGCTTTGTTACTTGCAGTAATGCCATCATTCATAATAAGAGCGTCCTTTAATCCAAAATATGCAGTGTAAACATCTATTAGGGGCTCAGTACTCGCCTTCTTAATAGTATTTCGAATCTCGGTTTCACTTTTAGTTATAACAGCAGATGTAGCTTTTGTCTTTCTTTCGTACTTGCAACACTTTGGTAGTTTCTCATACGCATTGTCTGGCGCGAGGAATTTTTCGTTGTCATATCCTGCTAAAGCGATGCGTTTTAGAATTTCATCTTCAGATGTTTTTGTGACATCGAATGAGACTGATGCTATTTTTGTATTCTTATCCCAAGCGACTTTAGATACTTTCTTTTTGTTTCCCGCGTTTTCAACGTTTTTTTCACACATTTCACAGTTCCCGTTTATTTTTAGGCTTACAGTTTTAGCATTCTTAATTTGCCCGTTGCAGCCTACACTTAGTACAAGCGTTGGCAAAATAATTAGGCTGAATAGTGAATTCATATTTTTATTTGTTAAGGTTGATTTGTTCGATCTTAAATCCGGCTTTTTGTACCGCAGAGTTTATTTTTTCGGAACTGGTTTCTTCCGTTTCGACGGTTAATGTTTTTTCAGGCGCTAAAATATTTACATCCCATTTTTTTATTGCTTTTTCATCGTCTAAAAAAGGCGTTACGCTAGTCAAACACCCACCGCAATTGATGTTCGTTTTGAATTTTAAGGTTTCCATGATTATGATTTTTAATTTTTAACTTTTTTCAATTTTAGAAGTAAACTGTTCGACACTACGCTTACGCTGCTCAATGCCATTGCTGCACCAGCTATCATAGGGTTTAAAAGAAAACCATTTATAGGGTAGAGCATGCCTGCTGCAATCGGTATGCCAATGGTGTTATAAATAAATGCCCAAAAAAGATTCTGATTGATTGTTGCTACGGTTTGTTTGGATAAAAGAATGGCTTGAGGTATTTTATTCAGATCATTGGCTATGATAGTCATTTTCGCCACATCCATTGCTATATCGCTTCCCTTTCCCATTGCGATACTTACATTTGCCTGTGCCAAAGCATTGCTATCGTTAATGCCGTCTCCAACCATTGCTACAATTTTTCCTGCAGCTTGTAATTCTTTTATAAACGTAGATTTTTGGGCGGGGAGAACGTTCGCTTTAAAATAATCTATCCCAACTTGTTCTGAAACTGCTTTTGCTGTTTGTTCATTGTCGCCCGTAAGCATGTAAACCTGTATTCCTTTTTCTTTTAAATGCTTTATTGCTTCGACAGAAGTTTCCCTAATTTTATCTGCGAGAGAAATTGCCGCAATAAGCGTTAAACCGTTGGTAAAAAAAATAACGGTATTGGCTTTTTTTAATTTTTCATCTACCCATGTTCTTGCAGGCAGACTAATGTCGATATTCTTTTCTTTCATTAACAATTCATTACCAATTGTATATTTTTTGTTTTGATGATAACCATCAATTCCCTTACCAGTTAAATTTTCTATTGCGACCCCGTTAATAAACTTTGAAGAAGCTGATAAGTAATTAACGATTGCATCTGCTAAAGGATGCTCTGAAGATTTTTCGATACTATACAGAATGTTTCTTAGAGCTTCCGTTTCGTGCTCGAGCCACATTAAATCGGTAACCGTGGGTTTGCCTTCGGTAATTGTTCCTGTTTTGTCGAGAACAATTGCCGTAATATTTTTTGAAGACTCTAAACTTGCGGCGTCCTTTATTAGAATTCCCATCGACGCACCTTTGCCAACCCCAACCATAATAGCTGTGGGCGTAGCCAGACCTAAAGCACAAGGACAGGCAATAACCAAAACTGTCACCATTGCTAGTAAGCCCTGCGTAAATCCGTTTTCACCGCCAAAGATGATCCACAAAATCATGCTTATTATTGCGATGGCGATGACGATAGGTACAAATATCCCCGCGATTTTATCCACCAGCTTTTGAACGGGGGCTTTGCTTCCCTGCGCATCTTGCACCATTTTGATAATTTGAGAAAGGAGCGTGTCGCTACCGACTTTCTCGGCTTTAAATTGAAAACTTCCTTTTTGATTGATTGTTCCTGCAAACACCTTTGCGTCTTTGGTCTTCTCAACGGGGATTGGTTCCCCGCTTAACATACTTTCATCAACAAATGAATTGCCTGAAGTAACTGCACCATCGACAGCAATTTTGTCTCCCGGTTTAACGAGTAATATATTACCCACTTTTACGTTGGCAATTTGCATCTCCATTTGGTGGCCACCTTCGTGAATTACTATCACCGATTTTGGTTGCAAGCCCATTAGTTTTTTGATAGCCGAAGAGGTCTTTCCTTTTGCTTTTTCTTCTAATAATTTTCCTAATAGAATAAAAGAAATGACGACAGCCGTTGTTTCAAAATAAACGTGCGCATGAAGGCCCCTGCTGTCCCAGTAGACCTGAAAGACTGTGTTAAAAACGCTAAAAAGATAAGCAACACCAGTACTTAGTGCAACCAATGTATCCATATTGGCTGAAAAATGTTTGAGTTGCTTGTAAGCGCCAATAAAAAACTGTTTGCCAAACCAAAATAAAACAGGAGTTGATAAAGCCCACATAATATAATTTACATAGGGAAAATTCATTAAAAAAGGAACCATTGCAATTAATACCAAGGGAACTGCAAGTGCCACAGCACCAATTGTTCTTTTTTGTAAAGATTTAAAATGACTTTGTTGAACTTCTTCTAAAGAATTTTTTGCTTCTTCGCTTTCGTTGATCATCAAATCATACCCTATGACCTGCAAAGCAGCCTTTAATTTGTGCGGGTCTGTGATCGTTGGAATATATTCGACGGAAGCAACGGCATTTGCGTAGTTGACAGAAGCTGAAATTACACCAACTTGCGTTTCGAGAATTTCTTGGCTGCTGTTTGCGCAGGAAGCGCAAGTCATATTTAACACTAGAAACGATTTTTGTACGGTGGTCACCTCATAGCCCAAAGCACGAATTTGTTTTACAGCCTTAGGAATTATGATGTTAACATCTTGGCCACTAATTTGCGCCCTGCGATTATTGAGTTCTACGTGATGTTGTGCAATTCCTTCGACTTTATCTAAACCATTATTTACGATTAAAGCACAATGTTCGCTTTCAACGTTTTCGAGTGGTAAATAAACTGTTTTATTTTCTGACTTTGCCATGGTGATTGAGTTTCGCATAGCAAAAGTCAGAAATAACAACCCGATAATGTTACATAATTATGGAAACGATTTATATCGTATTGCTAGATAGAATCTAAAGCTTTACGAAAAACGATACCCTGCCCTTTAAATTGTGAAGGAGTTAATCCAATTGTTTTTTTGAATTGGGACGACAAGTGTGCAACGCTGCTATAACCCATCTTATCTGCAATTTCACTCAAGTTCATTTCGTTATATTTAATAAGCTCTTTAACTTTTTCTATTTTTTGAAGAATAATGTACTGTTCGATAGTGATGCCCTCTGTCACAGAAAACAATCTACTAAGCTGCGAATATTCTTTATTAAGATCTTTTGCAAGGATGCTGGAAAAAACAAATTTTCCATCTTCTAAATGATGAATATGGTTTATAACTATAGATTTAATTTGCTCTATTTGCTGTGTGCGGCTATCATCCAGAAGTTCAAATCCTAAAGCCTTTAACTGTTGTTTTAGGAAAGCGAATTGTTTCGGATTTAATTTTTTAAAGAGAGTAACCTCACCAAGTTTAATTTGCACAGGTTTTACATTAATATCAGTAAAGATTTTTTCTACTGCATTGGTACAGCGAGGGCAAACCATATTTTTAATGTGTAATTTCATTTTTTAAATATTTCTTCTTGTTCCCTATCACAAATTAACTTGAACGAAATAAAGCATAAACATTTCAGGATCTAAAATGATTTAGCTATGTTTTCATTTTCTAGCAAGCCCAAATCCGAAATTTAACTTATTTTCTTTCATATCGACGGCAGTCGGATAAATTTTTATAAGCTGCACCGTCACCTTTATACTTTTCATTATCATATCCAACAGAAGTAACACTTTTTTCAATTTGATCGAAAGAAACTTTTGTCGAATAATATAAAACAACCGTTGCTTTTGTCTCTATGTCCAATTCCGATTCTCATACGCGTTCTATTTTCACCGAACCATCAGTCGTTTCTTATCTTATTTCACAATTTCCCCACACTTTAAACCGTAAACAGACAGTTGATAATTTTTTACCATTCGCATATTCGGTTTTAGATCCAATTAGCTTATCCGTATCGCTAGCGCTGTAGCCGCAAAGCATTGTTGGAATTGTAATTAGCGCATTAATTGTCTGATTATTCTTTATTAAAACGGGCTTGAAAATTTAGAATCGTTCGTTAACTTCGTATCGGTTAAAGTTTTTAAAAATGCAACAAGGGCTGCTTTGTCATCATTACTAAGTAACAGCCCATTAGGAAGTTGTTGTTGAAAGGAGGGATCTAAATAATTAGAATTTTTAACCAAATTATAATGATTAACAACTTGCTCTAAAGTTTTAAATCTACCGTCGTGCATGTAGGGCGGCGTCAAAGCAATGTTCCTCAAAGACGTTACTTTGAACTTGCCTTTATCGTTAGGATTATTAGTAACGGCTTCTCTTCCAACATCATTTAAGGTTAAATTACCGTCAATACCATTGTTCATGTATTTATCATTTTCAAAATTTGCTCCGCCATGGCAGTGCTGACAATCTGCCCCCGATGCTTCGGGAAAGGACGGGTTATATTCCGTAAAAAACAAAAATCTACCACGTTCTTCAACCGCGTTTAAAATAGCCTTTCCAGCTAAATAGTCGTCATATTTAGAATTAAAAGATATTATGGAATTCATAAATTGTTCTAGCGCCAAACTTATTTTTTCTGAGGTTATTTCCGAAGAACCAAACGCCTTGATAAATTGGGAAGAATATTGGCTACTCTTCCTTAATTTATTGACGACATTATCTAATGTTTCACCCATTTCCAAATTATCGTGAATTGGCATTAGCGATTGATCACGCAATAAATGCGCTCTCCCATCCCAAAAAAATTTGTTAGAATTCCAAAGCATATTAAATACCGCCATCGCATGTCTCTTCCCAAATGAGCCCCCAACGCCTTTTGACAATCTATTAGTATCGGAAAAAGCCGTTTTTTGATTATGACAACTACCGCAGGAAATTGAATTGTCTTTTGAAAGCATTTTCTCATAAAATAACATTCGCCCCAATTGTACACCTGAGTTGCTAAGTTTATTGTCGCCCGGAATATTTGGTTGCGGCAAGTCCCCATACTCTATTTCGTACGGCGTGCTGTCGATTTGTAATATATCCACGGTTTCGTCATTCTTTTTCTTGCAGGCAAAAATTAGAAAGATCATCATAAATAGCAAAGCTATTGTCGTTGCTATTTTTCTTTTTTTCATTATTTAAATTTTGGAGTGTTTATTAAATCGTAGTCAGTTAAAGTGCTTAAAAACTCCACGAGTGCTTGTTTTTCCTTATCCGTCAATCCTAAAGGTTTAACGATGCTATTTTTATTTACGTGCGCAACTCCGCCCGAATTGTAATGTTCTATCACTTTTTCGAGTGAATTGATAGACCCGTTGTGCATATATGGTTTTGTTAAAACGACATTGCGTAAGGTCGGCACTTTAAATAAAGCTCTGTCGGACTCAAGGTGTGTTAATCGCATTCTCCCGCTATCAACATAATTTAGATACAAGCCATTATTTTGAAAGCTATAATTTGTAAAATTAAAACCAGTGTGGCAGGACGAGCAATTTGTTTTAGAACTGAAAAATAGTTCTTTACCTTCTTCTTGCAATTTCGTAAATGGAAACTTCTTTTTGTCCCATTGATGTTTGTCGTATAGCGAATTTCCGCTAACAATAGTCCGTTCATAATTTGCTATGGCTCTAACAATTACATAAGGGTCGATATTCCTTCCGTAACAATTTCTGGCCGCTTGATTATAAGAACTATCCAAACGCAGCAGATCGGCGATTTCCACAATATTAAAATCGAATTCATCATGTTCTTGAATGGGCACCAGCACTTGCATTTCCAGGGTAGGTACGCCGCCAGCCCTTGTATAATAGGGATGGTATGCGATATTAGCGAGTGTTGGCGAATTACTTTTTCCAAACAAATTGTTTTCGCCTAAACTAAAAGATACATCATCGCTAAATGCTAAATCTAATTTATGACAAGACACACAACTTATTTTATTGTTACGTGAAAGTGCTTTGTCGAAAAATAGTTTTTTTCCCAAGTCCCAGCGGTCTTTTCTATAGGCATTGTCGGCTGGATAAGTTATTGGAGGAAAACCCCTTGGTAAAACTAAATCATTGCCACTTATAATACCGAGTTCAGAATCCTTTTTGCAAG
>Ga0105048_10013508_pt1 | contig 12762 bp, 7 predicted proteins | sample MAT05_FD_78382 | JGI IMG/M metagenome (GOLD analysis project Ga0105048, IMG submission 78382) | Freshwater microbial communities from Lake Fryxell liftoff mats and glacier meltwater in Antarctica - MAT-05 | ecosystem: Environmental > Aquatic > Freshwater > Ice > Liftoff microbial mat | place... | reverse complement strand
TGAAAACAGAGTATCAGGTGGTAGTTCGGGTGGCAGTGCAGTAGCCGTGCAAGCCGGACTATGTATGGTAAGCCTTGGCAGCGATACAGGTGGCTCGGTACGGCAACCGGCTGATTTCTGTGGTGTGTGGGGGTTAAAACCTACTTATGGCCGTATTAGCAGGTATGGCCTTATTGCTTCTGCGAGTTCTTTTGATTGTATTGGGGTGCTTGCCCATTATCTCCCCGATGCAGGAAAGGTGTTAGATGTAATGGCGGGGTATGACCCCATGGATGCCACTTCGCATCATTTACCTATCGCAGCTACCTTACGGGCTAATCCGGCTGCATTTAAAAAATATCGTTTTGCTTATTTTGAAAGTACCCTTACGCTACCGGGGCTCGACCCCGAAATAAAAGCAGCCAACTTGCAGATGATGCAAACCCTTCGCAACGAAGGGCATACGGTAGAGGCGGTTGCTTTTGACCTGCTTGAATACATTGTGCCTAGCTATTATGTGCTTACCACCGCCGAGGCAAGCAGCAATCTTTCCCGTTACGATGGCATTCGATACGGACATCAGGTACAAGGCAATGCGGATAATTTAACAGCATTTTACAAGGCCAACCGCAGCAGCGGGTTTGGATCCGAGGTGAAAAGAAGAATTATGCTTGGCAGTTTTGTACTGAGTGCCGGGTATTTTGATGCCTATTTTACCAAGGCACAGCAAGTGAGAAGAATGCTGTGCAATCAGATAGCATTGGTATTCAACGACTTCGATGCGCTCTTGATGCCGGTAAGTCCTGTGCCACCTTTTACCGCAGGTGATTACCAAAAAGATCCGGTGGCAGCCTATCTTGCCGATATTTATACTGTACTTGCCAATCTCACCGGTATTCCGGGGCTTAGCATCCCATTGTTTCAGCATAGTACAGGACTTCCTTTTGGCATGCAAGTGATGACACAAAAGGGCGAAGAATTGCTTTTACAGGATATAGGGTTAGTTTTGCACCAATTAAAATAATAAACCTGGATCCGATCACTTTTTTTCAAGCAATATGCTATCTTGCAATACGTTTTTTTGAATAGATTAATAGCGCAGATGAATAAAATATTTTTGTTAGGGGGGGGTATTTTTTTAAGCTTTTCCGTTATGGCAGGCATCATAACAACAGATCCCAAAACGGATAAAGAGAAAAAAGACTCTGCTAATGCAAGCAAGGAAAATGCTCTCAAAGGATTCAAAAATCTTTTTGTCGCCGACTTTTACAACCCCACCGAACCCTATAAATTACAAATCAATCCAAAAGCGGTACCTTATATTGATGATTATATTGCTAAGCACCGCAACCATCTTGAATCCATGCAAATATGGGGGAGACCTTATTTTCGATTGATTGACAATATATTGACTGGTTATGGGCTTCCTAAAGAACTGAAGTACCTGGCCGTAATTGAAAGTAATCTTGAAAATGCCGCTATAAGTTGGGCCGGTGCAAGGGGACCATGGCAGTTGATGCCAGAAACTGCCCGCCAATTGGGGTTGGTAGTTACCCAGTACCGCGACGATCGAACCGATTATTACAAAAGCACCCATGCTGCTGCCAAATACTTAAAAATGTTGTACGATCAGCTTGGTGGTGATTGGTTATTGGTAATAGCGGGCTACAATGGAGGCCCTGGCAGGGTTTTAAACGCCATCAAAAAAAGAGGTAACCGTAATTTCTGGGAAATACAAAACAGTTTGCCCCTTGAAAGCCGCAACCATGTGAAGAAATTTATAGGCACCCATTATGTAATGGAAGGAACCGGTGGTTTGACCACCGTTACCGCAGGTGAACTTGCCGATTTGCATGCAGAAGCGGCGGCTCAAACAGCACTTAATCCCGCCGGAGCAGGCAGTGATCTTGCTCAGGTTCGCAGCAAATTGCCAGAAGCCTTTACCGCAGGTGCCAAAATATTGAAAATACAAGGAAAATACAATTCCGTAGTACTCTCTAATTATATTTCGATGGATGTAGCTGCCTTCAATGCACTCAATCCACAGTTTGACAAAATGGTGAGCGAAGAAAATGGTTACGAACTGTTACTCCCGGTTGATAAAATGGAACAGTTTACCAGCCATCGGTATGTAATTCTTCAGCAAAGCATCATGGCCTTATTATCGAGCCTTAACAATAATAGTGACGGTTACCCCGTGGCAAAGCCAAAGCCGGTAGCCAAATCAAAAAAATAAATTTATCTTTTTAAGTTTCCACATTTCTAATTGTTTGCAACCCTTATTGCGACTCTTATTGCAACCCTATTGCTTTCCTTATAGCGGAAGCTTTTAGTAAACATTCCTCATATTCTTTTTCCGCATGGCTGTACCAGGTAATGCCACCACCAACAAGGTAGCTGAGGTATTGTGTGTTTGCATTGTATAACAGGCTGCGGATAACAACATTAAAATCAAAATCTCCATGAGGAGTAATATACCCCACCGAGCCAGAAAAAAGTCCTCTTGCTGATGTTTCATACTTTTCAATAAGATCCATTACCCGCAATTTGGGGGCACCTGTCATACTACCCATGGGAAAAGTGGCTTCGAGTATTTGCGAAAAGGTGACCTCTGTTGACAGCCGTCCTTCTATTGTACTGATCATTTGGTGCAATTGCGGAAAGGTATAAATGCCAAAAAGCTCAGTTACTTCCACTGTTCCCTGTTTACAAATTCGCGACAAATCGTTGCGTACCAAATCTACCACCATCACATTTTCGCTCCTTTCCTTGCTGCTATTTAAAAGGCTTTCTTTTTGCAATGCGTCTGCTTCGGGAACATTTGGATATCGGGCAGCGGTTCCTTTAATAGGTTGGCTGATAAGCCGGTTGCCCCGCTTTGCAAGGTAACGTTCGGGGCTAGCACACATCAGATACGCGTTTGCCGAACGATAATAACAGGAAAATGGATTGGGAGAAGCTTTTACCAATCGTTGATACACCGAAACAGGATCAATACAAGCTTCCTCCACATAAAATTCGTGGCAAAAATTAAGTTCATAACAATCCCCGCGGAGAATATGTGCACGTACTTTTTCAATTGTGTCGAGGTAGGCCCCTTTCTCCATCCGGGGCTTCATTTCCAAACCATCAATGGGTTTTTCTTCCTCCACATTAGTATTGAGTATAAGCTGCCATAATTTTTCGGCAGAAACTTTAGGATCCTGACTGATTACCTGCAGTTCATTTTTAGTAGCTACCACACAGTAGGCCGGCACAAAAAACTGTATTTCAGGAAAACCTATCCGGTCTTTATGGGTACAGGCGTGTGCTTGCACAATGGATTTAGCATCATACCCAATATGTCCGAAAATCCATTTTCCTGCATGTTTTTGCAAAAATGTATCGAGTAGCGTGGGGTCATTGCCTGGGCGGAGCGTACAACAGTCCATTTCGGCGGCCGCCCAAATAAATTCCAGCCCTGGCTCCACCGAAGGATATTGGTGGCTATCTAAAAAAGAACAGCAACTGCCGCACAGGTTTCCCAATTTTAGCAGTTGCTGCTTAAGTTGTGGTTCTTGTTGCCAATCGCCAACTTTTAAATACTCAATAGTCAATGTGGTAGAACTCCATCGTTTTTAGTAATCATCATCATCATCAAAATCATCGCCGCTATCTCCAAACAAATCATCAAATTCGCTTAGATCTTCATCTACTTTCGTATCATCTTCTTCGTCGCTGCCCGCCTTGCCCGCTTTCTTTCCACTTTTAGGCAGATCAAATTCATCGAAATCAGGATCCCACTCTTCTTCTTCTTCCTCACCCTCTCCTTTTTCCCAGTCGTCCTTATCTGCATCATCATCCGTATCTGGATCATCATCCTCCTCATCTTCCTCTTTCTTTTTTGCAGACTTGGCTGCGAAGATGCCGAATTCGGGATTCAATTCTCCTGCCAATAACCCACTTAATAAGCTATCCTCACCGGGATTGCTTTCCATTAAAGTTGATGGCAGCAGTGCCAATTCGCCTTCTGGCGTTACCATTACTGGGGATAGTTCTTTTAGTTGCTTTGTCATGATTTCTCAATTACCGAATGTAAAATTTGTAGTTGATTTCCAATCTTCCAAAAATATTTTTCGTTTTTTTAAATTTTTATTTTTTTCGGTCGCTTTATCTGCTCTCAAAGCCAATAAATACGGCAATTTTGCTTTTAGGAGAGGGGTACAATCTGATCACGTCCGGGGCCGTTACTTACATATTTAATCGGCACCCCCAAATAATCATTAATAAAAGCGATGTATTCCTTCATTACCTCGGGCAAATCAGCTTCGTTTTTAAGGATGGAAGTATCGGTATGCCAGCCTTTAAAAGATTTTAATACAGGCTCAATATCGGCTCTTGTCATCTGAAAGGGAACTTCTTTGGTCTCCTTTCCATTGATGTTGTAAGCTGTACAAACCTCCAACGGATCAAAATGATCGAGTACGTCTGCCTTGGTCATTACAAGTTGCGTAACCCCATTTATCATACAGGCAAAATTAAGGGCTACGAGGTCGAGCCAGCCGCACCTTCTTGAGCGCCCTGTGGTGGCACCAAACTCGCTGCCCGCTTTCCGCAGTTCTTCGCCTGTTTTATTCTCCAGTTCTGTTGGGAAAGGGCCGCTACCCACCCGGGTACAATAGGCCTTGGTAACACCAAGTACCTCCTTTATTTTTTGCGGAGCTACACCTAAGCCGTTACATACACCTGCAGTAATGGTACTGCTGCTTGTTACAAAAGGAAAGGTTCCAAAATCAATATCGAGCATGCTACCTTGCGCACCTTCTGCCAGAACTTTTTTGCCCTTACTTATATGGTTATTGATGTAATATTCACCATTAACAATATTAAGCGACCTTAGGAAATCTATAGCTTCAAAAAACGTTTCCTCCCATTGACTTATATCTTCCTGAAAGTTGTAATTGTCCAGCAGTCGTTGGTGTTTTAGTCGTAGTTTAATGTAGTTAGTGGTAAAATGCTTGTCTGCAAGATCACCTACCCGGAGTCCATTTCTACCTGTTTTGTCCATGTAGGCTGGACCAATTCCTTTAAGTGTACTGCCTATTTTGCTATCTCCTTTCTGCATTTCGCTGGCCTTATCTAGCGCCCGGTGACCGGGTAATATAAGGTGTGCCCGCTCACTGATATACAAATTCTTTTTTACATCTACCCCAAATGTAGAAACCGTTTCGCATTCTTTTTGCAGGGTTACCGCATCCAACACAACCCCATTGCCTATCAGGTTTTGGGTATGGGGGTGAAACACTCCGCTCGGAATCTGGTGAAGTACTACTTTTTCTCCGCCTACATACAAGGTATGCCCGGCGTTAGGCCCGCCCTGAAACCGGGCAATGATATCGTAGTTGGGTGCAAAATAATCTACAATTTTTCCTTTCCCTTCATCGCCCCATTGAAGCCCAAGTAATACGTCAATCATGGAATTTTTTCTTCTATTAAGGGGCAAAAATAAGAGGTTGCAGCCGGATGACAGACAGAATCGGTTAGAAATCAGCGAAACATTTTCGGAGTGGCTGATTCAAAGCGCTTTAAGCCCCATAATTATATTTAATGGCAGGTATTTATAGAACAGATGAAACAGTTCGTCAGGGTCTAAAAAATTTCTTCTTGATCATCAACATCTGCAATGGGATTGACCATGGATGCGACTTTCTATTCGCCTATTGATTATTTGCGGTTACTATTGGCAATGCCACAGGTATTTGCTACTGTTTTTATTCATCAATAAGTTCAAACCTTCCTTATGATTAAAGTGCATAACGTTTAATGTATCTAAAGGCAAGCCATTTACCAGTGCTCTAGCTATGATAAATATATCAGGCTTATCCAATCTAGTGCTAAATAAAACGTGAAAAGGCAGACGGCAAACGTGAAAATGCTCCCGATTAGCGGTTTTAGGGATAGATGCTTCACAATATTGATAACACTAGTAATGAACGTTTAGCGTTTGGTTATGAGTTGGTATTTATAGAAACCCCTATCCAAACTAAAGGAACCATTTAGAACTATAGCTAAAATCACAATCGTCTTTTAACTAAAAGCAAAGCATAATATTGACTATCGCTGTACCTCTAAGCGTTTGGATTTTTAATTTTGCTCTAACATTTTTAAAATTTTCGGTTGTCCTTGTTCACTTGCTATATCTAAAGCAGTCTTTCCGTTATTATTTTTTATTGTCAAGTCAGGTTTATATTTCAATAGATATTTTAAAACTTCGATTTGTCCCTTGTCTGCACAATACATTACGGGGGTTTCATTGTCTTTATCCATGTTATTTACATTTGCGCCATTTTCTAATAAAAATCTTACAATTTCGATATGGCCTTTGCTTACTGCTGATGCTAATGGAGTTGCTTTGTCATTTGCTTTTGAATCAACTTCAGCTCCATTCCTAACAAGTAATTTTGTAATTTCAAGTTGTCCATTACGCGCTGCAAACCGTAGTGCTGTCCAACCATTTTGGTCTTTCAATGTCAGGTCCGCATTAATTTCTAATAATAATATTGCAATGTCCGTAAATCCATTTTGAGCTGTAAAGGCAAGTGGAGAAATTCCATTTTTAGAGTCGAGTTTACGTTCGCCCCTTTACTAACCAAGAGTTCTGCAATATCCTTTAATCATTATGCACAAGCTGAACAAAGTGGAGTCATACCATTTTCTAACTGCATATTAACATCAGAGCCACCATCTATACTGGCTTTAACTTGAGTAATATCTTTCAATTTTACTGCGTCAAATATGGTTTGTGAAGTACTGAATTTAAAAATCAGGACTGCTGGAATCAGCGTTACAATCCTTTTCATTTTTAATATTGTTTTTAGTTTTGAATGTAGATCATGCTTTCAGTTGCCATACCTAACCATACCCCCATCCACTAAGCACTATTACGCCCTGCATTGATGATGCCAAACGAACAACGCATAACGAGTTTCTCAAACTTGGGCTTGGTTGGAGCATCAAGTACCTGCTCTTCCATATGCCTGAGTTTGCTAATGGCGTATTGCTGAATGGTAACAAGGGGCAACACAATTCTTTCGCGCATGCGTATGCTCATTTGCTCCAAAGGAAAATCTTGCAGCAGCACGGTATTACCCGATAATTTCAAAACCATTTTGTAGGTAATCTGGTATTCATCGTATATTTTTTTCCATATAGGCCCATACACGGGGCTTTCCGCCAAAAAAGCCGTAAGCGGAAAAAAGGTTTTAGTCATGGCCATTTCGCAGTTATCGAGCAAGGCTTTAAAAAACATAGAGTTTTGATAAAGCTCTGCTACTTCCTCCCAACGACCCACTTCTTCCATTTTTAAAAGCGCGGTTCCTACTCCATAATAGCCCGTTACATTCTGCTTGATCTGACTCCAGGATCCTACATACGGAATGGCTCTTAAATCGCTAAGTTTCAGCTTGGAATTGCCGCCTCTTTTTGCAGGACGGCTGCCAATATTGGTGGCACCATAGTACCGCAACGGACTTGTATTGGACAGGTAATCCATAAATCCGCTGGAATTGCGCAGGTTTACATACGCTATAAAGCTTATTTCTGCCAGTTCGGACAGTAAGGTTTCCTCTTCTTTTTCAAGCGTTGTGAGTTTGCTTGCAAATAGCGAATTGGACAAACCGGCATTCATCAACTGTTCCATATTGTATTGCGCCGCATCAATGGTACCAAAATTCGAACTGATGGTTTGTCCCTGAATGGTCAGTTGTATTTCGTTGTTGGCGATATTTTGCCCAAGGCTTGCATAAAACTTATGTGTTTTGCCCCCGCCCCTCGACGGTGGACCACCCCGCCCATCAAAAAAGATGACCTCAATATCATATTTACGCGACAGCGTAGTCAACTCTTCTTTGGCTTTGTAAATACTCCAGTTAGCCATCAGGTAGCCGCCATCCTTGGTACCATCGCTAAAACCAAGCATAATGGTTTGGCGGTGATTGCGTTGTTGCAGGTGTTTGCGGTAGGCAGGTAGGGTGTACAGCATTTCCATTACGGGACCCGCTTTACGCAGGTCGTCAATGGTTTCAAAAAGCGGCACAATATCTACATGAATATCTTCGGGATTATACCCATTCAATAAAAACAAACCGTACACTTCCAACAGGTTACAGGCACTATGGCATTGGCTTATGATGTAACGATGACAACCAGCTTCGCCGTTAAACTCCTGTATTTCCCGTATGGCTGCCACCACTTTCATGGTATCAATTTCTACATCATCGGTAAAGGGAAGCTCTTTCATTTGCTGCGATTTAATAGAAGTAAGTGCCACAAGCTGCGCTTTTTCTTCCATCTCCAAAAATCCCTCTGGCAGCAAACCCGGTACTTGTGCCAGTTGCTTGTACATGGCCACATGTACCGAACTGTCCTGCCGGATATCAAGCGAAGCAAAATGCAATCCGAAAACCTCAATTTTACTCAGTAAATTTTCTACCATCTCTATAAAAAGGCCATTATGGTCTGCTTTGAGCGTTTTTTTTACTGTAAGCATTGTATCCACCAATTCCTGTTGCAAAATCGGGGTTCTCCTGCCTGGGATAAATACATTTTCATACAATCTTGCTTCTAAATCGGCCAAAGGCTTAATAACACCCTTAAAGGTTAGACGACGACGCAGTTTGCGTACATCCTGATAATAGCATCTCAGGATGCCTGTACGCAAAGCATCGGCTACTTTAAGGGTGGAATCTACCGTTACAAATGGGTTGCCGTCGCGGTCGCCACCGGGCCAGAATCCCATTTGAATAACCGGGTTATCGTGATTAACCGCCTCCTTCAACTGCCCTTTTAAAAATGTACGCATCCGGCCTGCCGCATGGTAAAATACATTTTCCAGATACCAGATCAGGCTCATCGCCTCATCGTATGGCGTAGGTTTTATTTGTTTGAAAAAAGGCGTTTTACCTAATTGCTGCAGGTACATGTTTACCTGTACCGTATTGTCATTTTCTAGCGCCCGGCTTAAGTCGTTGATGATGCCGAGTACTTCGCCCGGATAAAATTGTGTGGGATGCGCCGTTAGTACCATACGTACTGCATAATGCTTCAGCTTTTCCGCAAGTACTTTCATTTGCCCTTCCTGCAGTACCATGGTTTGCAAATGTTTTAGCGAACCCTGCCCGTTCATATCATGAACTTTATCAAAAGTGGCATCTTCCAGGGCATCAAAAAGAACTACCTGCCGTTCGGCATATTGCACAAACCGAAACAACAAATCCAGTTTTTCGTCTTCGGTAATGTAGGAGGTATGACAGGTAAAAAAATCATCAATAATCTTCATGGGGCTTAGCCCCCGGGCAAAACCTTCTTCGCAATTGGTAAGAAAAAGTGCCAGTAAAATGCCCGTTTTCTCAATGCGATGAAACGGCAAACTGGTAAAAAGACTATTGTATAACTGAAATTTCAGACCGACTTCGCGTTGAAATAAAACAGTGGAGGAGGTTGATGTATGACTCATGAACCGCTAAATTCAGACATTTTAATGAAAATACCTTCCGAAAAGCAGCATTTTAAAATTACCGTGATAGGAAAGGCACTTTTCTGCCTGCCAAATAAGGGGAAACCATGATTATTTAGCCTCCTCGGGTTCAAACCGATCAACTGATTCAATACCATCTAAAGCCTTTAAACTTGCAACGAGGGTATCAAGCTCTTCTTTATCGTGTACATATACTTTAATAATGCCGGTAAACAAGCCATCATAACTTTCAATGGTAAGGGCGTTTATATTTATTCGCAGGGTTCCACTGATGATGTTGGTGATTTTATTGATAATGCCTACATCATCGAGCCCTACAATTCTAATACCCGTAAGGAAGGAAATTTCTTTGTTTTTTGCCCACTTGGTCTTTACTACCCTGTGCCCATAGTTGGCGAGTAATCTTGCGGCGTTGGGGCAGTTGGTGCGGTGTATTTTCAAACCCTCGGTAGCCGTTACAAAACCAAAAACATCATCGCCGGGGATAGGTTTGCAACAATTGGCAAGCGTATATTTTATCTGATTGCTGCTTTCGCCGAATATGATCAGCTCGGCATCTTTAGGTAATGTGGAATTCCGGTTTTCTTCAGAATCATTTAATTTTAAAACCTGTATATTTTTAACAGGTTTTGGAGCTTCGAGCCGGTCGCCAGTAACAGAAAATTCCTTCAAGTCTTTCAGATCAATGGCTTTTACCGCAATATCGTACCACAAATCGAGTGCCGACGGCTTTTTAAAATGCTGCACCGCTACCTCAATATTGGCACGGTCGTACAGGGCACCCATGCCTTCAAATTTTTTCTGGAGGGCATATTTCCCATCTTCGGCCACTTTCCGTTTTTCTTCTTTCAGTGCATCTTTTATGCGGCTTTTTGCTTTGGCGGTTATTACATGGTTTAGCCAGTCTTCATGTGGTTTTTGCTTATTGCTGGTTATAATTTCTACCTGATCGCCACTGCGCAGCTTGTGATGGAGCGGCACAAGCTTATGGTTTACTTTGGCACCAATGGTTTTTGCTCCCACCGCGCTGTGGATTGAAAAAGCAAAATCAAGTGTAGAACTGCCCAGTGGCAGCATTTTTACGTCTCCTTTAGGCGTGTACACATAAATTTCCTCTACCAGAAAACTGGTTTTAAAATCGTTGAGAAAATCTACAGTATCAGTATCCTGTGTGCTGATGACATCGCGGATCTGTTCGAACCACTTATCAAACCGGTCGCCAATGGTGGTACCTTCTTTGTATTTGTAATGAGCGGCAAGTCCCCGTTCTGCAATTTCATTCATCCGTGCGCTGCGCACCTGCACTTCTACCCAGCGGCCTGCCGGACCCATTACCGTGGCGTGCAGTGCCTCGTATCCATTGCTTTTGGGTCGGCTCAGCCAATCCCGCATTCTTTCTGGTTGGGGTTGATACTCACTTGTAATTACACTGTAAACCTTCCAGCAATCCGCATGCTCCATTTCGGGAGGTGAGTGCAATATCACCCTAATGGCAAAAAGGTCGTACACCTCATCGAAGCTCACTCCCTTTTTCTTCATTTTATTCCAGATACTGTGGATGCTTTTGGGGCGGCCATAAATATCGAAGTTCAGTCCTGCCGTTTCAAGTTTTTCGCGAAGTGGCCGGATAAATTCATTGATATAGCGACTGCGTTCGCGTTTGGTTTCTGCCAATCGTTGGGCAATGTCTCTGTAAGCCTCGGGTTCCATGTATTTCATGGATAGGTCTTCCATTTCGGTCTTAATGGCATACAAACCCATGCGGTGCGCCAGCGGGGCATATACCCACACCGTTTCACTCGCAATCTTTAGTTGCTTTTCCCGCTTCATGCTGTCAAGCGTACGCATATTATGCAGGCGGTCGGCCAGCTTTATCAATATTACCCTTGGATCATCGGTAAGGGTGATCAGTATTTTTTTAAAGTTCTCGGCCTGTTGCGAAGAATTGGCATCAATAACATTGCTGATTTTGGTAAGCCCATCTACAATCCTGGCAATTTCGCTGCCAAATTCACGCTGCACATCTTCCAGGGTAATTTCGGTATCCTCCACGGTATCATGCATCAGCGCACAAATGGTACTGCGCACCCCCAACCCAATTTCTTCCACACATATCATGGCCACAGCAATTGGATGCAGTACATAAGGCTCCCCGCTTTTACGCCGCATAGTTTTGTGCGAATCGGCTGCCAATTCAAATGCTGAACGCACCATTTCGCGGTCGCCGGGTTTTAGTTTGGGTTTTAATACCCGCAATAAAGCACGGTAATGCCGCAGAATTTCCTTCTTTTCCTGAGCTTCGGTCAGGTTGTATGTTTTTATTTCGGGGACTGAAAATTCCATTATTATCGAAATTACGGGTTAATCCGTTATTTGCAAAAATGACAAGAAAAGAGATCAGTTTGTTGCTTGGGCTGCCGTAAATTGCGGTTTTTCTTACAATTTCCAGCAAAAGGGGTTAAAAAACATCTCTTATCTTCTTTAAAAAGAAACAAGAACAGTTGATTAAAGCCCCACAATTCCTGTTGGTAGTAAAATAGTGCCTACATATTGCCGTCCTTAACAAAATCTTGTAACCATACATAGTAAAATAGGCTTTAATTTGTAGTCAAATATTAAGCCATGGAAAATAAAAAATACAAAATTTTGCTGTGCGAAGATGATACCAATCTCGGCATGGTGCTTAAAAACTATTTAGAGCTGAATGATTACGACGTGATACTTGAGCGTGATGGTCGTTTAGGTCTTGCTGCTTTTCAGCGTGAAAAGTTTGATATCTGTCTGCTTGATGTGATGATGCCTCACATGGATGGCTTTACTTTGGCTGAAGAGATACGCGATGTGGATCCCGATATCCCGCTTTTCTTTTTAAGCGCAAAAACCATGAAAGAAGACATTATAAACGGTTATAAACTTGGAGCTGATGACTATATTACCAAGCCTTTTGACAGCGATGTGCTGATGCACAAAATACGTGCCATCCTCAAGCGCAATGAAGAAATGAATAAAGAAATTGAAAACATGGAGTTTGATCTCGGTAGTTTTCATTTCAACCCAAAATTGCGGGAACTGATTATTGAAGACCGCACCCAAACACTTTCTCCAAAAGAAAACGAATTGCTGCGGATGCTTGCCGAACATAAAAACGATCTGCTTCCCCGCGAAAAGGCATTGAAAAAAATATGGGGCAGCGATACTTATTTCAATGGCAGAAGCATGGATGTGTACATTGCCAAATTACGCAAGTACCTGAAGGAAGATGAAAAATT
>Ga0105048_10013504_pt1 | contig 12763 bp, 8 predicted proteins | sample MAT05_FD_78382 | JGI IMG/M metagenome (GOLD analysis project Ga0105048, IMG submission 78382) | Freshwater microbial communities from Lake Fryxell liftoff mats and glacier meltwater in Antarctica - MAT-05 | ecosystem: Environmental > Aquatic > Freshwater > Ice > Liftoff microbial mat | place... | reverse complement strand
TGTCCGCATCTACTTTTTGATGTATTTTTTGGTTACTGTCTTTTTTCCCTTCAGCGGCCATCTCTACAGCTACATCGGCATAAGCATGACGAATATTATTCAGATTTCCTCTGTTTTCTTCCTCTAAATAGCCCCCTGCTTTGTCCGCGTTTCCAAACCTGAATTCCTTTGTTAATTTCTCATAAGCCCAAGGACCATTCACCCTACTACTACGCACAGCTACAAAGCGGTAGGCCATACCATCTCTGCGGAGGTAATCCTGAAATCCAAGTCCATCGAATTGGGAAGTAAAATAAACTGGACGATCCCATTTACTAGCTGCCATAACAGCAAGTACTGCCAGATCATTTTTTAAGAGATAACCACGGTCAAACTGGAAACGAACGGTATCCACAGAAGGCATATCTGTTGCATTTACCACCCCTTTTTTCAACATATCTTCCTTATTTACAGGAATGTAAAACTGATTGGTGGGCAACAATGGAAGGAATTCTCCCTGACCATTAAACATACGGCCCATATCGCTTGATCCCACCCAATCTTTTAAGGCAGTGTAAAGATCCATGGATCCGGGAACCCGCTTGTCCACCACTGCGTAATTCATTTTCTCGCCTTCTATCTGCTTTTTACTCCAGATCACATCAATAGGGGCGCTTTCATTTACTTTATATCTCAACTGATTAATATACCAGTCAATACCTAAAAGGCTATAATTAATTACCCGTATATCTTTACGGATGCCTTGTACTTCCTGAGCATACCAAAGCGGATAGGTATCATTGTCACCAAAGGTGAAAAGAATGGCATTGGGTGCGCAACTTTCCAGGTAATTCTTTGCCAGATCGGGTGCCGTCAATTTATTGCTCCGGTCATGGTCATCCCACTCTTGCACCGCCATCCAACCTGGTACAGCCAACAGGGCAATCAAAATAGCCGCCGGAATCATGGCTGAGTCATTTTTAATGGCTTTTAAACCAAATACCAATCCGGCAATTACTACCGTGCTAAAAGCACCCAAAAGTACCCACCCTAAAAATTGGTTAAAATCGCCCTTCGAGGCAATGGAAGCAGTAGTAGCCACCACGAAATATACAATACCGCCACCAATCAGAATCTTTTGCAACATGGCGGATGTTTTTTCCCGTGCAAGATGCACCAATGCCGGAATAGACAGTCCTATCCAAACAGCAAAAGCATAAAAACTTCCTACAAAGGCATAATCCCTTTCGCGGGGCTGATTACCCGCCTGATTGAGATAAATTACAATAGCAAAGCCTGTAAAGAAGAATAAAAGAAAATTGACAAGGAAATCATTGCGATGTTTCCGATAATGGAAAAACAAACCCAGCAAACCAAAAATAAGCGGCAAGGCAAACAGCGTGTTATTGGCTTTGTTTACCCGGATGGTTTCCGGCAATTTACTTTGGTCGCCATACATGGTATTGTCCACAAAAGGCAAACCCGAGCGCCAATTGCCATCGCGTACATTCCAGGGCTGCACCCCCTGAACATCATTTTGCTTACCGGCAAAATTCCACATAAAGTAGCGGATATACATCCAGTAATTCTGGTATCCTATGAAGAACTTGAGGTTGTCTGCAAAAGTTGGTCTTCTCTCGTAGGGACCGGTTTCAGGATCTACTGCTTTTGGATCATTTGATTTACCAATATTCAAAAATTCAGCATAGTAATCAGCGTGCTGCTGATCGTTGCTGCGATCCCACACACGGGGGAAAATCATTTGGTCTTCGGGAGGAAATACTTCTTTGATATCCTTTCCAATTTCAACATACTTATCGTCCGACTTCTGATAGCGGGTAGCACCCTCTTCTCTCTCCGTATTGCGGCTTTGAGCAGTAAATACCTGCCCGTACACCAAGGGAAAATCTCCGTACTGTTCCCGGCCAAGATATCCCACCAAACTCATGGGATTGTCAACATTATACATATCCACCACGGGATCGGCACTACTGCGTACCATGGTGGTGAGGTAACTGCTGTACCCTATGAGCATAAAGGAAAAACACCAAAGGCCAAGACGCAGAAAATACCAACCCTTTTTGCTGGCAATACGAAGACCAACGAAAATAAGAATAGATAACAGTACAAAAAAGAAGGTAAACCCGCTAAAGAAAGGCAGGTTAAAACTATTCACAAACGCAATATCAAATTTGCCTGCAAAAGTTATTGAGGACTGAATTACGAACTTTTGTACAATACCTGTGATGGCACAACCAATAATAAAGGCATAAAAAGTACCCCATTTGGTTACTTCATAGCGCTTAAAATAGTAAATCATTACGATGGCAGGTATTGTAAGGAGGTTTAAAAGGTGCACCCCAATACTTAAACCCATCATAAAAAAGATAAAAACAATCCAGCGATCCGCATTGAAATGGCTTTTATCGGAACTGTCTGTGCGGCTATCAGTATCCACCTGATGCTCCCACTTGAGCATCGCCCAAAATACCAAAGCCGTGAAAAAAGAACTCAGAGCATACACCTCCCCTTCAACGGCGCTATACCAAAAAGAATCACTAAAAGTATAGGCAAGAGCACCTACAATTCCAGCACCCATTATGGTTTGCACCTGACTGCGGCTCATGGTAGCAACATCATTATTTACCATCTTACGGGCAAAGTGGGTAATGGTCCAAAATAAAAATAAAATGGTAAAACTACTAGCAAGCGCACTCATTATATTGACTGCCTTAGCCGCCGTTTCGGGATTATCGCCAAAAAGGATGATAAAAAAACGTCCCAGAATTACAAACAGGGGTGCTCCCGGCGGGTGCGGAATTTGCAACTTGAAACAACTCGCTACAAACTCGCCGCAATCCCACAAACTACCGTTCTTTTCGGCAGTGAGTATGTAAACAGAGGTGGCAATAAGAAACACGACCCACCCTACGATGTTATTTATCTTCTTAAACTGCATAAGATATTGATTTTCAATAAATTTTTTATTTTTTCAGGCTTTGACCCTTTTAAAGTGGAGGCGAATATAAACAAGTGGGATTAAATACCATAACCCCATCTTGTAAAGGTTTTAACAATATTGAAAGAAAAGCTTGTCAAATCTGGTTTTAAGAGGTTTCTCAGGCATGCTCTGTTCCTTTTGAGTGTTTAATCAAAATCAAATCAGGGGCAATCGCAGGGCCATTCTTTCCCAATATCAATTACAGTTACCACGGTCACCTCGTTTTTACAAGGCGCAAAAATGATCCGCACTTTTTGCTTGTCTTTAGTCAACCCTTCTACGGCATATTTCTTTTTACAAGCGGGGCGGTCGCCAATATCACTTTTGCTATAGTTGATTTTCCCGTTTTGTAATATATCTTCCACCTCAGAGGCATCTATTTTGCGGCAATCCATACGGCAACGGGCATGTTTGCTGTAATTGATTTTAGATGGATTTCGGTTAAGGCCGCGCACCACCTTTTCTGATTGAACCGTTTCATTGGTTTTTGTTTCCGTTTCCGTATTCTGGCACTGCCTTACAAAAAACAAGGCGATCAGGAGGCCAATAATAACCACCACCGGCGACCATCTTTTGATATTGTTATGCATAAGATAATTTACGGTGCTAAAATAGCCTTTAGTAATTTAAGTACCTTTGCCACCGCATGATATTACAGGAAAATAAAAAATCGGTGGCTTTTCACACATTAGGCTGTAAGCTCAACTTTAGCGAGACGAGCACTATGAGCCGAATGATGGAAGCCGAAGGTTTCGAAAAAAGAGCTTTTACTGATCTGGCAGATGTATATGTAATCAATACCTGTTCCGTAACCGATAATGCAGATAAGGAATGCCGGATGCTGGTAAGACGCATCCAAAGAAGATCCCCCGAAAGCCTTGTAGTGATAACCGGTTGCTACGCTCAGCTTAAACCAAAAGAAATTGCGGAAATACCCGGCGTTAACCTTGTATTGGGCGCTGCGGAAAAATTTAATCTTGCCAAACATATCGGGAACCTGAGCAAAGGAGACAGCACAAAAATTTCGAGTTGCGATATTGAAGATGTCGCAGGCTTTGTAAGCAGTTGGAGCCAGGGCGACCGCACCCGCACCTTTTTAAAAGTGCAGGATGGGTGCGATTACAATTGCAGTTTCTGCACCATTCCAATGGCACGGGGCAAAAGCAGAAGTGATTCTGTAGCCAATGTAGTAAAAAATGTAGAGCAGCTTGCCAAAGAAGGCGTTAAAGAAATTGTACTGACCGGGGTAAATCTCGGTGATTTCAGGGAACCCGGCAGCGATGCTGATTTTTATTCGCTGGTGCAGCAGCTTGACAAAATAGAAGGCATTGAACGCTACCGGATATCTTCCATAGAACCCAATTTGCTCACAGACGAAATCATAGATTTTATTGCCCAGAGCCGGTCTTTTATGCCGCATTTCCATATTCCCTTGCAGAGTGGCAGCAACAAAATTCTGGGATTGATGCGAAGACGTTATCGCCGGGAATTATATGTGCAACGTGTAGAAAGGATCAAAGAGAAAATGCCGCATTGTGCTATTGGCGTAGATGTAATTGTAGGTTTCCCAAGCGAATCGGATGAAGACTTTAGAGAAACCCATCTTTTTTTACATGATTTGGATATTAGTTACCTGCACGTATTTACCTACAGCGAACGCAATGCCACCAAGGCTCTGGAGATTCATCCGGTGGTACCTGTTCCGGTGCGGCAGGAACGCAATAAAATATTGCGTAACCTTAGCTACATGAAACTACAATATTTTACCCAACAAAATGAAGGCAGCACAAGACCTGTACTGTTTGAAGACCATCAAAAAAATGGCATGATGGAAGGCTATACCGACAATTATCTTAGGATACAAACCCCCTACCGGTCTGAGCTTGCCAACAAAATTGCCAACTGGAAAATTTAAAAAAACATCATTGCCTGCATAAGCCGGATTCTGTACACCCACCAAAGCGGATGGCTATCATTTATCTGCGACAAACATTGCTGCCTGCCTGTTTCTGCCTACCCCGGCGCCCGATAGCCAAAGCTATACAAAAGCGAGCCGCTTTTAAGCACGCCTGTATGTGACATTTCAGCATCCAAGGTTTACCCCCAACCTTTGTTACCAAAGATTGCCGTGCGCTCTTACCGCACATTTTCACCCTTACCTTATGTGCAAACTTTGCAGCTTGCAAAACAAGGCGGTAATTCTCTGTGGCACTTTCTGTTGCTTGCATTACGCAAACCCCCGGCCGTTAGCCGGTGAATTGCTCTATGCTGTCCGGACTTTCCTCCCCTGCCATGCGGCAAAGGCGATAGCCTTCGGCAATGATGTTGTGTAAAAATAATGTGTTAAGGTGGGTATTTAAGAAAAAATCAACGAACAATGCAAGAGAATCAATTAAGATATGTCAAAAAATATTTCGGTAGCACCATTGCCATACCAGGGATGATAATGCTGGCTGAAACTTTTTACAAAATCTTTAAACCTCAATATTTCGTGAACCTCATTGCGCAAAGTGCCTTTACCAACGCCATGGATTACCCAGGCTTGCAACAAGTAATGCTGCTGCGCTTTGTCGAGCCATCTTTCAAAAGCACGCAATTGTATATCGAGTATCTCACCCGCAGGCATTCCTTTAAAATCCTCCATCAGTTTCTCAATATGTAAATCAATTACGGAGGGTGGAGCTAGTGATTCCTTTGGCACTTTTTGGGGTTTCACCTTAAACCCGGCAGCTTGCAGTTTATTCAACGGGTTTATTTCCGGTATGGGAGGTGCAATATCTATTTGTTTATGCGGATAAGATTCCATCAGCAAGATATCAAGAAAACTTGCACCGGATACTTTTAGGGCTTCAATCTGTTTAAAAAGTTGTTTCCCTTTGGGTTTGTAGGACACCTCAAAATATTCTCTACGTTTTTTATCGTGCGATAAAAGGCTGAATTCGAACTCGAATGAAGGACCATCATTTATGTTCTCAAAAGGAATATCCATCAGGTAAAACTCCTTTAGCGCATAAATTTCGCTATTGAGTTCGGTATCTGCATTTCCCTTAAACCTTAGTGAAAATTGAAAAGCCAATCCATCGTCTGTTTGGTTAACAAGATAGATTTTAAACCCCTCTACCAGGTCATCGTCAAAAACATCTTTGCTAAAAACGGGGAAAAATAAAAGCCAAACGCCTTCTTTTACAGCATATTTAGGAGCAGGTTTTTCCCGCTTTACATCTTCTATATATTTTTTGGGTAGTTTAGGCGGACCTGTCGGTTTTTCCTTTTTAAACATTTTATAATATGGAAAATCAAGTTGATCGGTGTAAGCAGGAAATTTTACCCCACGTACATTTACCAACACCATTTTTTCACCCAGAATTTCCTCAACAATACCATCCTCATTGCTGTGTTTAACCACCACGGCATCTCCTTTTTCAAATTTCATACTGCAAAATAACGAAATTAGTCAAGGCTTTCCTGCTTAGCTTTCAGCCAATTTAGATTTGCGATAGCCGTAAAGAAAATAAAGAACCAGCCCCAAACCCATCCATATAAAAAACCAAAGCCAGCTAATGGGTGGAATTTCAATCATCAGGTACAGGCAACAAAGTGCTCCGAGTACCGGAATAGAGGAATAATTTTTTATGAAAGAAAAAATAGCGGTAAGCGTAGCTATCAATACAAAAACGAGAAATAGCATTTCACGGTAATTTTCGGTACCCATATTTACAAAAGCATCCTGAATGCGGGTTCTTGCCAAATAAAAAAACAAACCTGTGAGAGCGGGTATTAAAAATTGACCATTGATGTAAGGTAAATGGAAACGGCCACTTACCGCATTGATTCGTGGCAGTGCAAGTACTCCGGCGCAAACCAGTACAAAGGCAAAAAGGGTGCCAATACTGGTAAGATCGGTAACAAGACTGCTAGGTAAAAACAAGGTAGGAATGCCTACCAGAAAACCTGTAATAACCGTGGCAAAGGCAGGCGTCTGATATTTTTTATGAATTCGGCCAAAAGCTTTAGGAAGTAAACCATCTCTGCTCATACTCATCCAAATGCGTGGCTGACCCAACTGAAAAACCAACAACACACTCGTGGTAGCCACTACGGCGCTGATAGAAATAATATACCCTATCCAGTTAAGCCCAAGCCGGTTAAATACAAAAGCAAGTGGATCATCCACATCAAGTTCCGAATAATTAACCATCCCGGTAAGCACCAAGGCAATCAGTATGTACAAAACAGTACAAATTAACAGCGAATAAATTATGCCACGGGGTAAATCTCTCTGCGGATTTTTACATTCCTCAGCAGTTGTACTTATGGCATCGAAACCGATATAAGCATAAAACACCGCACTTACCCCTGCCAGCACGCCTGTAAAACCATTGGGTAAAAAGGGATGCCAGTTATTTGTGTCCACATAGAAAAAACCAAGAAAAATTACCATCAGGATGACCGCAATCTTAAAGATCACCATAAAATTGGCGCTCTTTTTGCTTTCTTTCATACCAATGTAAGCCAGTACCGTAACAAAAATTACAATAGCGAAAGCTGGTAGGTTCAAGAATAATTTTGATCCAAAAAGAATGGGAGCTTTGTTGTAGCCCTCTAAAACAGCCAGCAGATTTTCGGGAAGCGTTTTACCTGCGGCCACCAGTGCGGTGGCTGCCTGTAAAGCATCATTTGCCGCAGAGCCATTAATGGTCATCCAATAGGGCAAATGAATTCCCAACCCAATCAAGAGGTTATTGAAATAACTGCTCCAACTGATGGCTACAACAATATTACCAATAGCATATTCCAAAATAAGCGCCCATCCAATAATCCAGGCAACCAATTCGCCAAAGCTTACATACGCATACGTGTAAGCACTACCGCTGATGGGTATCCTACTGGCAAACTCAGCATAGCAAAGCGCACTAAATCCGCAGGTTACGGCTGTTATAATAAACAGTAGCGAAATACCCGGCCCACCATCACTTGCCGCTGAACCGATGGTAGAAAAAATGCCCGCACCAACCACCGCAGCAATCCCCATAAACGTGAGGTCTTTAACGGTAAGTATTTTGTTCATTTTGTGCCCCTCATCGTCGTGGCCGGCCTCCGAAGACATATCTGCAATACTCTTTTTTCGAAATAAAGACATATTTTATATCTTATGATTGAAATAAATGTTTGTAAAAATCAACCTACCCTGTGCATAGCTTGTTAAAAAAGGGCAAAATAATCGAATTTAAGCAAAGCTTTCTTCCTTTTTCGTGGTAATACGGTGATTTCTTTATTTTGTAGCTATAATCTCTGTTACCAGCCTATCAAAAATATTCAGAATCGTATTTTTAGCAGATAATTTGCAGTAAGGTAATTTGCAATCTTTAGGTTTGCACAATAAAAAAGTAAAAAGATGGCAGAATGGTTTGATAATTGGTTTGACTCCCCATATTACCATGAATTGTATTTTAAACGAGATCAGCAAGAAGCCACCTCCTTTATTAATGCCCTTATTAAACATCTTAAACCTGCTGATGATAGCAGAATGCTTGATGTCGCCTGTGGGCGTGGGCGGCATAGCCTCACACTATCTAAAGGGCCATACCATGTTACGGGCATTGACCTTTCTTATCAATCTATTATAGCGGCAAAAGAAGCGGAACAGTATAACCTCGAGTTTTTCCAGCACGACATGCGGCTACCTTTCCGTATCAATTACTACGATTACGCCTTTAATTTCTTTACCAGTTTCGGGTATTTCCGCACCCGCCGCGAACATGATGCCGCCTTGAGAACCATTGCAAGATCATTGCATTTAAACGGTATTCTTGTTATTGATTACCTGAATACCCATTACTCTGAGGATCATCTCATTCATGAAACTGATGTGCCTTCCGGAGCTTTTAATTTTCATATTACCAAATGGATGGATGAAACCCATTTTTATAAAAAAATAGAAGTAGAACATGATCAATTTACCGTTCCACACATTTTTACGGAGAAAGTTTCTAAATTTTCATTAGGAGATTTCACTGAAATGCTTGCTTTTCAGGGAATGCAGATACAGGAAGTATTTGGGGATTACCAATTCGGCACCTACCATGTACGAAATAAGCCCCGGATGATTATGATTGCAAAAAAAATAAAATCAGAATAAATTGTTTTCTTTTTCCACTAAAATAAGGGTGCACTATGCACTTACAGATCAGATGGGTGTTGTATATCATGGCCATTATGCTCAATTTTTTGAAATTGCCCGTACCGAGTCCATCAGGAGTCTGGGATTTTCTTATAAGGAATTAGAAGCTATGGGAATTATGTTACCCGTTACGGATATGCATACCCGTTTTCTTCGTCCTATCCATTACGACGACCTGATAACGGTAACGGTAACGCTGCGGGAGTTGCCGCAGCATCACAAAATAAATTACTATGGAGAAATCCATAATGAAGCCGGCACCCTGATGACTTCCGGTACAGTAACGCTTTACTTTCTTGACAGAAAAACCATGAAAAAGGTAGCGGTTCCAGAGAATATGCTTGAGCAATTGAGACCTTTTTACCCATCTGCTGAATAAAAGCGGATCGTTTAGGGGGTAGGATATTCTGCGTTAATATCCGCCGCCTGAACAATATCAAAGATAAAAGCTGCAGCTAAACGAGAAGTTCTGTTGTCAGTATCCAATGAAGGATTAACCTCCGCAATATCTATGGCAGCTACTTTACCACTCAGCACCACATGCCGCAGAAGTCTTTTAAACATGGCGTTGGGAGAAATTCCATTATATCCTGCCGCACTTACTCCCGGGGCATAGGGCGCGGCAAATACATCCATATCAATGGCAAGATGCAATACATCAGAATTTGCAATAATGCCATTAATAGTTTTCAGTATATTTTCGAGTTGATCGCTTGTGAAATGCTCTGCCAAAAAATAGGGCGCTCCCATTTCGATGGCTAACTCAAATAATCTGCGGGTATTGCTGTACTGCTGAATACCTAAGGCCAGATAATGAAAAGGAATACCAGCATTTTTACAGTCATTTTGCACCTGCCATACCCATGAACCTGAATGAGCGGGTTCCTCCGGCTTAATGGCACGTAAATCAAAATGAGCATCAAAATTGATAATACCATACTCCAAACCTTCCTGCTTTGGCTTTAACGATTGAAAAGTGCCATAAGAGAGCTCCTGCCCACCACCCAAAACAATGGGCAAATAGCCGGCATTTACTATTTCAGCAAGCTTGTCTGCAAGTAAAGTCTGTGCTTTTCCAAGATCGCCATCCTTACAATATACATCTCCCGCATCAATCAACCGTATATGGTCAGCTACTACGGGGAAATTTCCGCAGTAATTTCGTATGGTTTGAGGCCCATCGCCTGCACCTACCCTGCCATTATTTCTCCGAACCCCTTCATCGCAGCAAAATCCTATAAAAGCAATCCCTTGCTGACCTTTTTCTAAATCGGGCAATGTAGCGGGTTCAGAGAGTTCAATAATCTGATGCCAACGGAGTAAATCAAGGTCGGTGCCATCTATTCTTCCCGACCAGACTCCGGGTGCTGTTTTTTGGTAGGATGCCATATATAATAAAATTAGTCTTTTATAAATAAAAATACATAGACCTTTTTTGGAAATTCTACAAATACTTTCCGCTTTTTGGATTTTAAGATTTTGTATAAAAATAAAGGTTAAAATATCGTCGGTTGAGGTAATAACTAAATTTTTTATCAGGTTTCTTCGTCGAAATATACTTTGTAAAAATGCTTCCCGACTGTTTCGTCAAAGCCACGTTCAAGGAGGTCCCGCCTGCCATGTATGTAAATGTGAAAATTGCGGTCGAGCTTGAGAACACTTTTATACACCCGCTGCTGTTTTTTTACCGCAGCAAGGTTAATGTCAAATGATTCCTCCATTGGCGTATTATTACCTCTTGCATATTGATCAGTAAATTGCATAAACTGATTTACCATTTCGGGATAATGAATCACTTCCTCGGTAAATTCTTTCAGGTTAAATTGCTCTTTTTCTTTAAAATACTCCATGCTCCGTTGCATCAGATCAATCTGCTGCCCTTTGGTTACATCAAAATGTTCGGGCATTTCCTGAGTGGCGAATTGTTTGCAAATGGTAAGGTAATCTTGCGTATGCCGGTAATCGTTGGCAAGCGGACTTACCTGCAAAAAATTGTTTACCCAATACTGCGCATCCTGCGCCTTATTGGTATTATCCACCACACATACCCTGTATCCATCAGCAGATTGACTTTTAAATATAAGGCAGCCTTTGTCGAGCTTATTGATGTTGACACCATCTTCACTAACCACCTCAAAACTGCTGCCATGTTCAAATACCTTGAGAAAAGTTTCTTTGGTCTCACTCTTAAAAATACCAATGGCTGTCACATAATCGTTTTCAAAAGGCACCTCCTGAATTTCAGCTACATACAGTTCGCCTTCTTTTACCCGAACGTGTGTACTTTTACTGTAGAGATAGCTCGCCAACAATTGGCTTGATCCGGTAAAAGATTCAGGATCCGAAAAGATTTTATGGCAATAGGAATACGTCTCGTTCAGGTTCACATCATTGAGATGAGTAAAGTGAAAGAGCTCCTGTTCATTGAAAGGATGTAAAAAATAACGGCCAAGCATTTGACGCACCACATCATCATTTAAGGTTAGCGGATTTACACTCAGTTTAAGTTGTTCACCCCTGGTAGGATTACCTATCCTATGTACAATTACCTGCTTAAGTTTTACACTTTCAATTCCCGTCATAATAAAAGCAAAAATACCCGGCTATATTTAGTAAAAAACAATTACTTCCTGCTACGTTTTTGATTTTTTGGAATGGGCGCCTTATTTGAAGGCTTTTTACCGGATCGTCCTGAGTTATTTTTCCTGCGACCTTGTGGCATTAAATTTCCATCCGGAGAAACCCAATCAAAGTCTATCTGCCGCTTTTCAAGGTTGGCAGAAACCACTTTGATTTTAACCGTATCTCCCATTCTGAAGCTATGCCCGCTGCGGTATCCCACCAAAGCGTAATCACTTTGAATCAAGCGGTAATCATCATAATAATTGAGATCCTTCACACTTACGAGTCCTTCGCATTTATGTAAAACTGTTTCTGCCCAAAAGCCAAAAGTGGAAACACCGCTGATAACGGCATCAAATTCCTCGCCGATAAACCCAAGCATATATTCTACCTGTTTGTATTTATTAGCGGCTCGTTCGCTATCCATAGCTGCCCGCTCCCGCTCACTGCTATGCTTACATTTTTCTTCCAGTTTTTTGTCTATTTTAGTTTTGTCATCTATCACTTCCTGTAAAATGCGATGTACCATCACATCCGGGTATCGCCTGATGGGAGAGGTAAAATGGCAATAATGGTCAAACCCCAGACCATAATGGCCAATATTAGTTGTAGTATATACCGCTTTGGCCATAGTGCGGATACCCAATTGTTCCAGTACCGCCTGTTGAGGCGTTCCTTTGGCAAGTCGCAACATTTCATTGAAAGAAGCTGCAATATTTTCCGGTGTGCTGGTATTAAATTTATATCCAAACTTTCGGGCAAATGCCATAAAAGGTTCCAGCTTTTCCTCATTTGGCTGATCGTGTACCCGGTATGGAAAAGGCAGATCCTTATCCTTTATTTTTATTGCCGCCACCTTTTCTGCCACTGCTTTGTTGGCCATTAGCATCCACTCCTCAATCATTTGATTGGCTTCCTTATTTTCCTTTATTACAATACCAATAGGCTTACCATTTTCATCTAATTTAAATCTGGCTTCG
>Ga0105048_10013503_pt1 | contig 12763 bp, 11 predicted proteins | sample MAT05_FD_78382 | JGI IMG/M metagenome (GOLD analysis project Ga0105048, IMG submission 78382) | Freshwater microbial communities from Lake Fryxell liftoff mats and glacier meltwater in Antarctica - MAT-05 | ecosystem: Environmental > Aquatic > Freshwater > Ice > Liftoff microbial mat | place... | reverse complement strand
TCGTCATACTCGCCAAAGGCTTGCTCGGGCTCTAGCTGAAAAGCCAGCACATCGCCTGCCTCGTGGCCTTGCAGGTGTTCTTCTATTTTTGCCAGTAAATCTTGGCCACCCAATAAAAACTCAATCGGCTCATCGAGTTCGTCCAGTACCTCGCCCAACGTGTCTTTTAGCGTCTAGCTGAGGGCAACGACGCATTGTGGAGTGATTTTCATCAGACAATTGTCCCATGGAACCACACAAACCCCTGGCCTTGCTGGCAGGCCTGAGCCCTGCACAATTCATGCGCCGCTATTGGCAGAAAAAGCCCTTGCTGGTACGCGGTGCGATACCCGGCTTTAAGCCTTTGTTGAGCCGGGCAGAGCTGTTCAAGCTGGCTTCAAACGACGCGGTCGAGTCAAGGCTGATTGTTAAAAACAGCCATGGCTGGCGTATGAAAAACGGCCCTTTTTCGCCGCGAGGTCTGCCGCCACTCAAACAACCCGGCTGGACCTTGCTGGTGCAGGGCGTTGATGGGCACGATGAGGCCGCCCATCGGTTGCTGCAGCAGTTTCGCTTCGTGCCGGACGCGCGTCTTGATGACCTGATGATTTCATGGGCCGCGCAGGGCGGTGGCGTGGGCCCGCATTTTGACAGTTACGACGTTTTTTTGTTGCAAGCCAGTGGCCGCCGCCGCTGGAAAATCAGCCAGCAAAAAGACTTGACCCTGCAACAGGGCGTGCCGTTAAAAATATTGCAGAATTTTAAGCAGGAAGAAGAGTTTGTGCTTGAAGCCGGTGACATGCTTTACCTGCCGCCGCGCTACGCACATGATGGTATTGCGGTGGCAAGTGTCGGGCCAGACGGCAAGGCGCAGGATTGCATGACTTACTCAATCGGTTTCAAGGCGCCGGTTGCGCAAGAGCTGGCGGCTGAACTACTGCACCGGTTGGCTGAATTCAGTGAAGACGCGCTAGAAGCATCCAGTTCAAACCAGATCAAAGTGATCTACCGTGATACGGCGCAAGCTGCCACCTCCACGCCCGCACAACTGCCAGACAGTCTGGTGACTTTTGCGCGAAAGGCCGTCCAAGATGCGCTGAAAGACCCGTTGGCCCTGGGCTGCGCTTTAGGCGAAATCCTGACCTGCCTGAAACCGCAAGTCTGGTTTCAAGAGGCTGAAGCTGAGCTATCTCGAAAAATGGCGCTCCGCCTGGATGCAAAGACCCGCATGATGTATGACGCGCAGCATATTTTTATCAACGGTGAAAGCTACCGGGCCAAAGGTGCTGATGCCATTCTGATGCGGCTATTGGCTGATCAGCGTCAGCTGTCTGCTCAGGCTTTGCGCAGGGCCAGTCAAGCGGCGATTGACTTGCTGACAGACTGGCAAGCTGCTGGCTGGATTCATGTTGCCAAGGAGCCCTGATGACGACAAAAGATGTGTTGCCGGCTGTACCCGATGCCTTGCCGCAGGGCCGGTTTGAAGGGCCGACTGAATTTGCTGGACTGATACGTCTTGCCTTTGCCGCTGCCGCCGCGCAGGGGTGGCGCAACATCATCATCTGTGACAGCACTTTTGAAGACTGGCCGCTGGGTGAGCGCGCAGTTGCCCAGTCGCTCAATGATTGGTCATCTTCAGGCCGCAAGTTAACGATGCTTGCGAAAAATTACAACGAGGTGATGCGTCGTCATGCCCGTTTTGTGACCTGGCGGCGTACCTGGGCGCACATCATTGAATGCAGGGCTAATGCATCGATTTCGCCAGACGATATGCCTAGCGCATTGTGGAGTCCGGCGTGGGTTTTTCAACGGCTTGATCTGACCCGTTCAACAGGTGTTTCGGGCGCTGAAGCCGCCCGCAGAGTCGCTTTGAGGGAACGACTTGATGAGTGTCTAAAGTTCAGCTCGCCTGCTTTTGCGGCCACAACGCTCGGCTTGTAGGACGACAACTGATTTTTCATGACAACGCAACTTTTTCAACCCGCTTCAATCCGGACTATAATAGAAAGCTGGGCAAAAGAGCTCGAGTCCTCTTGTCTGGTCAAACAATCTCTGGTAAGTCGCTGATTTGTCAGCCCGATTTTTGACAATTTCCGGAAATTGTTTCTTTTTTAATTTTAAGGATAGTGAAATGAAAAAATCTCTCGTTTTGGCAGCGTTGGTTGCTGTTGTTGCTCTTGCCGCTTGCGGTGAGAAAAAAGTTGCTGCACCTGCTCCAGCACCAGCTCCGGTTGCTGCTCCAGCACCTGCACCAGCTGTTGCGGAAGCCGCTTCTGCTGCTAAAGACGCTGCTTCAGCTGCTACTGGTGCCGCATCGGCCGCTGGCGTTGCTGTCGACGCCGCCAAAGACGCAGCCACTGCCGCTAAAGACGCTGCTGGCGCTGCTGGCGACGCGGCTAAAAAAGCTGCTGAAGCTGCAATGCCTAAGAAGTAATCTCTTCGCAGGCACAAGAAAACCGCCGAGAGGCGGTTTTTTTATGGGCGCTTACTTTGTTCAAATTGCCTTTGAGGTAAATCAGGCTGACAGCCATGGGGAACCGTCATTTTGGGACGCAATGATGATGTCATTGGCACTGCACGACAAGGCTTGAGACAGGCTGTTTTGTGCCAGCTCAGGCAAATTGTTCTGCTGGCTTAAATGGGCGGCCACGACATGCTTGAGACGGCTGTGCAGTACGGCGCCCGCTATGTCGGCTGCTTGCGAGTTGGCAAGATGCCCGTAGTGACCGCCCACGCGCCGCTTTAAAAAAGGCGGGTAGACAGATGCGGCCAGCAAATCGGTGTCGTGATTGCATTCAAGAATGAGCGCATGGCAACCTTGCAGTTTTTCAAGCACGTGCGCTGTGGCATGACCCAGATCGGTCAGTACCCCCAGCTTGGCAGCGCCATCTGTGCAGGTGAGCTGAAGCGGTTCCCGGGCATCATGCGGCACGGTAAAGGGGCAGAGCTGCAACCCATTCAAGGCAATCACGTCCCCATCAGATGCCGTGCGCAGCAAGCCTGAAGCGTTGACATAGCCGATCGCTGCAGCAGTACCCGCGCTCATCCAGACTGGAATGTTGTACTGGTTTGACAGCGCTAGAACACACCCCGTGTGGTCACCATGCTCATGGGTGATGAAGATGGCATCCAGTTGGTCTGGCAAGACGCCCGATTTTTCGAGCCGCTGCAGCAATTGTCTCAAGCCAAAGCCGCAGTCAATCAGCACATTGCATATATCTGAACCTGAGGACTGAACCAGGGTCGCATTGCCTGAACTGCCACTGCCCAGGCTTTTAAAGCGCATCACGTCGCGCTTTCAATAGCGTTCAAGGCTTACTTCAAATCGTCAGCAATCACCTTGACAATCCGCTGCGCGTTCACAGAAGACTCAGGCGCACCCTGTGCATTGAGCACCGACACTGTGGTGGCTTCGCCCTGGCTCTTCAGCGTGATGCGGTATTTGATGGGTGCAACAGTCGGCGCTGCGGCACTGAAGAGTTTGGATAAAAAGCCGGGTTCTTTCCTGTCAGATGTCACGTCGACGTAGCGCACAAAATACGTGCCCTGTGCTCGGTCGCGGTCCTCCACCGTGAAACCGGTTCTGTCCAGCGTCAAGCCAACGCGGCGCCAAGCTCGGTCAAAACCTTCTTCCATTTGCACAACCGGCACGCCATTGACGTTGGCGACGTTGGATGTGCTGCGTGGAACTCCAGCAGAAACCAAAACCCTGGACTGTTCCTGCGCAACGCCGAGCTTGACCATCATGCGGCGTAAAAACTCAGCTTCCAGCTCCGGGCTGGGTGGTACGGGTTGCCATACTGTTCCGTCACCTGTCGTATTTCTGCCGGTGGAGCCGCCTACGACCACTTCAACCAGACCACGATGGCTGACAAAAATTTCTGTTCCCCCCGCCGCGTTACGCTCGAGGCGTGTACGGAATTTGTCGCGTTCACCTGTCGAGTAAAGGCTTTCAAACAATTTGCCCAGTGTTTCCCGGATGAAGTCTTGCGGCAATTTGGCCCGGTTTTCGGCAAAGTCGGTTTCCATGATGCCCAGATTTTCCTGGTCGAGCGTTAATAAAAAGCCGCTTTCAAGCCAAAAATCGCGAATCGGTCCCCAGAGCTTGTCTGCCGGGCGGTTAACGACCAGCCAGCGCTGGCTGCCCGACCGCTCAATGCGAACATCGCCTACCGCAAGCGCTGCCACTGGCAAGGCTTGCGTACCCTGGCCTACCTGAAAAGCATTGGCGCTAACGGCTGTACCGGGCACAACGTAGCGGGTTTCACGCGTGAGTTGCGTCAAATCTGGCGGCACGTCCAGCGATGGGCCAGCTTTGCCGGCTGATTTGTAGTCAATTTTGTCGCCTTTTAAAATGTCATTCATGGTTGAGCAGCCGCTTAAAAGGGTCACGCCTGCAACAACCGCAGCCAGCACGGTTACCTTGAATACGCCAAAAGCCAAAGGGTGTTTTTGCATTGTCATCACTTGAGAGTCCTTAAAAATCAGATCAGTCCGGTGGCGCGCAGCGCGCCTTCAACGGTAGCCACGTTCGCTGCTTCAAGCGGCGTCATGGGCAAGCGCAGCGTGGGACCGCACAGGCCCATGCGTGCCATCGCCCACTTGACCGGAATCGGGTTGGCCTCCACAAACAGGTGTTTGTGCAACGGCAATAATTTCATCTGGATCTCCATCGCCCGTTTGGCATCGCCAGCAACAGCTGCCATGCACAGCTGGTGCATCAATTTCGGAGCGATATTGGCCGTCACGCTGATGTTTCCCTGGCCGCCACACAGCATCAAGGCCACAGCGGTCGGATCATCACCCGAATACACGGCGAAAGCTTCAGGTGCTTCCCTGATCAGCCATTGCGCCCGTTCGATATTGCCTGTGGCTTCTTTGATGCCGACAATGCCGGGTACTTGCGCCAGCCGCAGCACGGTGGCGTGCGCCATATCGGCCACAGTGCGACCCGGCACGTTGTAAAGCACGCAAGGCAGGTCTCCCGTGGCCTCCACAATAGCTTTGAAGTGCTGGTACTGGCCCTCTTGAGTGGGTTTGTTGTAGTAGGGCACGACCTGCAACTGGCAATCAGCACCAACCTGACGCGCAAATTTGGCCAGCTCAATCGCCTCAGCGGTTGAATTGGCACCGCAGCCTGCCATGATGGGTACACGCTTGTTGGCTTGTTCAACCGATACGCGAATGATTTCGCAGTGCTCTTCGACGTTGACGGTGGGCGACTCTCCTGTCGTGCCCACCACACCGATGCAGTCCGTGCCTTCAGCCACATGCCAGTCCACCAGCTTGCGCAAGGTGGGATAGTCCACGCTGCCGTCTGGGTGTAAAGGCGTTGCCATTGCAACGATGCTGCCTGTAATGGGGTTCATGTGTTGATGTCGAGAACGGTTCGGGTCTGAATTCTGGTCTAAAGGCAAACCGTTATTCTACCCAGTCAGAAGGGCGCTATGGCGGCAGCTGGTAGCGTGCTGGCAACCGATTGACGCACGCCTCTCGCACAGCGGCGATACGTTGAACAAAGCGGGGTGTTTGCCCATCTGCGTCAGCCATAAAACCATCTTCAAACGCCACCACCCGCAAGTTTTTGCAGGTTTCAAGCAATTCGCCTTGGCGCAGTAAAAAGTCCCGGCGCGAGGGTTTGCCGACGGTTTCGTTGCCCTCGGCAAAGGTTTCATAGATCAGCACACCGCCCGGTGACAAGCTGGCCAGCAGGGTTGGCATGAGAGGCCGCCACAGGTAGTTGGTCACGACGACCGCGTCAAACTGCCTGCCGGCAAAAGGCCATGGGCCGTCTTCAATATCCGCCACAACCTTTTCGCAGGCAGGGGCTGGAATCGCTATCGATTCGATAGCTTCTTGCGCCCGATCTACAACGGTGACAGGGTGATTCAGATGATAAAAATAGCAGGCATGGCGGCCATAACCGCAAGCCACGTCCAGCACCCGGCCCTGCGCTACGACCAGATGCGACCAGCGCCTGACCCACTCTGAGGGTGGCTCTGTGGCATGCAACTCGGCATTCTTCAAAGCGGCTTGACCTCGTCTTTCAGGGCAGCCAGCGCCATGGCCTCGACCCGCGTCGGGGCGAACAGTTTTAACCAGCGGCCCAGCTTGCCTTTGGCGGTCATCACCACCTCGCGCTGGCGGCTGTTCATGCCTTGCAAAATTAGCCGGGCGCATTCTTCAACTGACATGGCGTTGTCTTCTTTCAGTCCGCTGGACCCTGCTGTCTGTCCTGCGGCATTCAGGCCGTGGTGGCGGATTTGCGTGGCCACCACACCGGGGTAGGCAGTGGTCACGCTGACCCCAGCGGTTTTCAGCTCGGCCCGCAGCGCTTCGAAAAAGCCGGTCATGGCGAATTTGGTGGCGCTGTAGGCGGTGCGCCCAGGTACGCCAAACAGCCCCGCCAGGCTGGACACCGCCACAATGTTGCCGCGACTTTGTTTCAGGTGCGGCAGCGCGGCATGGGTACACCACACACTGCCCCACAGGTTGACGCGCATGAGCTGCTCGTACCAGGCCAGGTCTTCGGCTTTCACTTCTTCAAACAGCGCCTGGGCTGACATGCCCGCGTTGTTGATAAGTGCGTCCATCTGGCCAAAGCGTGCGATGGTGGCGGCTATCAAGGCGCGGCACGCGGGCTCCAGCGACACATCGGTGGGTAGTACCAGTGTTTGCGCGCCGAAGGCTGTGCATTGGCCAGCTACCTGTGTCAGCCGCGTTTCGTCTCTGGCAGCCAGCACCAGCGCAACGTGAGCGCCGTGGCTGCCAGCCAGTTGCCGTGCCATTTCCGCGCCGATGCCATCAGAGGCACCTGTGATTACTATAATTTTCATAGCTGCTCGCGCGCGTATTTATTGGGTAAAAGGCCTAAAAGATACCTGAAATGAACTGAAAAGCACTGTCGTCGATCTAGAAACAGGCCCAAACCTGATTCGACAGCACCACCAGAAAGTCTGGCTGCGTGTAGAGCGCAAACACAGCCAGTAGCGCCGCGGTTGCAGCTAGCCACGCGAGTATTTGCTTCAGGCGCTGGCGTGTCATGTCAGGCGCCAGCGGGTTGTTGGCCTGGGGCGGCACGCTGAATCGGCGCTTCTCGCACCGGCAGGTTGATCAGCCCGGCAAAAATACCGAGCGCAATCGTGATGTACCAGACGATGTCGTAGCTGCCGGTACGGTCATACAGCACGCCGCCCAGCCAGACACCTAAAAACGAGCCAATCTGGTGGCTGAAGAACACAAAACCACTCAGCATCGACAAATGGGCTACACCAAAAATTTGCGCCACGGCTGCGTTCGTGACCGGCACGGTCGACAGCCAAAGCAAACCCATCAGGCTGGCAAAAATATAAACACTCATCGGGGTGATTGGCGCTGCAATAAACACAGCGATGACCACGGCACGAGCAAGATAAATGAAGACAAGAATGTTTTTTTTAGGCATGTACTGACCCAGTGACCCCGCTGCGTAAGTGCCGAAGACATTGAACAGGCCAATCAGCGCCAGCGCGTAGCCCGCCACCTGCGGCGACAAGCCTTTGTCCCTCAGGTAGCTTGGCATGTGCACGCCGATAAAAACGACCTGAAAACCGCAAACAAAATAGCCCGCCATCAAAAGCTGAAAGCTGGGGTATTTGAAAGCTTCGCGCAGGGCTTGAACGATGGTTTGGTCGCGCTTGGGCGCTTGCCCGCCCGCAAAGCTGCTTTCACGCAAACCCAGCGCCAGTGGCATGATGAGCAGCACGGCTCCCGCCAAAATCACCAGCGCCTGTTGCCAGCCAATGTTGCTGATCAAAAAGCTCTCGATCGGCACCATCAAAAACTGCCCGAACGAGCCTGCAGCAGCCGCAACGCCCATCGCCCACGAGCGCTTGTCGGCTGAAATGTTTCTGCCAATGATGCCGTAGATCACCGCATAGGTTGTGCCTGCCTGCGCCGCGCCGATCAGCACGCCAGCTGTCAACGTGAATAAAAAACCGGTCGGCGACAGCGCCATGCCAAGCAAGCCCAAGCTATAAAGTACCGCACCACCCAGCAACACCTTGAAAGCCCCCAGCCTGTCAGCCAGCATGCCGGCAAAAATACCGCAAACTCCCCAGGACAGGTTTTGGATGGCAATGGCGAAAGCAAAGGTCTCCCGCGTCCAGCCCTGGGCTTGGGTGATGGGTTGCAGCCACAGGCCAAAGCCATGGCGAATACCCATCGACAGCGTAACGATGGCAGCGCCGCAGACCAGAACCTGGGTCATTGAAAGAGTTTTTGCTACGCTGGCAGATGCGGAAGTCATCGCCTGACTTTAGCTGGAACAGCCTCAGGTTGCTGTCGCCAACCAAACTGGCATCGTCGGCAATCAGCGCAGGCTTGATTCATTATGCTGTGGATTCATCCAGTTTCTTTTTGGTTCGCATCTACAATTGGGTCAAAATACTGACCTCGTATGGCATCCAAACCTCCTTCCATAACACCCGCTTCTCCGCCTGAATACTCCGAAAGCTCGATCCGCGTGCTCAAGGGGCTTGAGCCCGTCAAACAGCGCCCGGGCATGTACACCCGGACCGACAACCCGCTGCACATCATTCAGGAAGTGCTGGACAACTCGGCTGACGAGGCGCTGGCGGGTTACGGCAAAAAACTCAAAGTGACGCTGCACACCGATGGTTCGGTCAGCGTGGACGACGATGGGCGCGGCATACCGTATGGCCTGCACCCTGAAGAAAAGGCCCCCGTGGTTGAGCTGGTCTTCACCCGGCTGCATGCGGGCGGCAAATTTGACAAGGGCAAAGGCGGTGCGTACAGCTTTTCAGGCGGTTTGCACGGCGTGGGCGTGAGCGTGACAAACGCGCTGTCCAAGCGGCTGGAGGTCACGTCTTATCGTGACGGCATGGTCGCCCATCTGGTGTTTTCTGGCGGCGACGTGATTGAAAAGCTGCACTTGCGCAAGGCGATTGAAGGCGACCGCAAGTCTGGCACCTCAGTACGTGCCTGGCCCGATGCCAGATATTTTGAGTCTGCGGTGCTGCCGCTGGCTGAACTGACCCATCTGCTGCGCAGCAAGGCGGTGCTGATGCCTGGCGTGTCCGTCACGCTGACGACTGAAAAAACCAGAGACAGCCAAACCTGGCTGTACAAGGGCGGCCTGCATGACTACCTGGCTCAAACGCTGAATGGTGATTTGGTCATCCCGATGTTTGAGGGCAAGGGCTTTGCCGATGCGCAGCATGAAACCTTTGCTGAAGGCGAGGGCGCGGACTGGTGCGTCGCTTTTACTGAAGACGGCCAACCGGTACGTGAGAGCTATGTGAATCTGATTCCCACCAGCGCTGGCGGCACGCATGAAAGCGGCTTGCGTGACGGTCTTTTTACTGCTGTTAAAAGCTTTGTAGAACTGCATAGCCTGCTGCCCAAAGGCATCAAGCTGCTGCCCGAAGACGTGTTTGCCAGAGCCAGCTATGTATTGAGTGCCAAGGTGCTGGACCCACAGTTTCAGGGCCAGATCAAGGAACGTTTGAATTCTCGCGATGCGGTTCGATTGGTCTCGAGCTATGTACGCCCCGCGCTTGAGTTGTGGTTAAACCAGCATGTGGACTACGGCAAAAAACTCGCCGAGCTGGCCATTCGCGCTGCGCAAACCCGGCAAAAAGCAGGACAAAAGGTTGAAAAACGCAAAGGCTCTGGTGTGGCGGTGTTGCCGGGCAAGTTGACTGATTGCGAAAGCAAGGATTTAGCCCATAACGAGGTGTTTTTAGTCGAGGGTGATTCGGCAGGTGGCAGCGCCAAAATGGGCCGCGACAAGGAAAGCCAGGCGATTTTGCCGTTGCGCGGCAAGGTGCTGAACACCTGGGAAGTCGAGCGAGACCGCCTGTTTGCCAATACCGAGATTCATGACATTGCGGTGGCCATTGGTGTGGATCCGCATGGGCCTGATGACACCCCTGATATGACGGGGTTGCGTTACGGTAAGGTGTGTATTTTGAGCGACGCTGATGTTGATGGCTCGCACATTCAGGTCTTGCTGCTGACGCTTTTTTTCCGGCATTTCCCCAAGTTGATTGAAGCCGGTCACGTTTATGTAGCACGTCCGCCGCTCTTTAGAGTCGATGCTCCAGCGCGCGGTAAAAAACCAGCATCCAAGGCGTACGCGCTGGATGACGGCGAATTAACGGTTATTCTTGACAAATTACGCAAAGAAGGCGTGCGTGAGGCCTCGTGGAGTATCAGCCGCTTCAAGGGGTTGGGCGAAATGAATGCGGAACAATTATGGGAAACCACACTCAATCCAGACACCCGCCGTCTGCTGCCGGTGCAATTAGGCAACCAGAGCTTTTTGCAAACCGAGGAGTTGATCACCAAACTCATGGGCAAGGGCGAAGCTGCGGCACGCCGCGAACTGATGGAACTCCACGGCGATGCCGTAGAAATTGACGTTTAATGTTTTTTGTTTTGACCTGTTTGAAAAAGCGTGCTGCTGGCGCGTTTGTCGCGCTGCTCATGGGGCTGTTCGCGCTTCCAGCCGTGGCCGACGTGTGGGGCTACATCGACGCCAAAGGTGTGGCCCATTTTTCAACCGAAAAGCTCGATGAGCGGTATGAGCTGTTTTTCAAGGGTGGCGAGAGTTTTTCAACTGAAAAGTCTGACAGACTCATGCCTGGCCAGGGCAAGGCTGGCATCGGTGGGAATCAGATTCCCGCTGGCAGTGCGCACGCGCCGACCAAACTGCTGGCTTATTTCGACGTCTCGCCCAACTACAAAGCAGTCAAACATTTGCTTAAGGACGCATCGCAAACGCATGGTATTGACTATGAGCTGCTTCAGGCCTTGATAGCGACTGAATCCGGTTTTAATACCTTTGCCGTTTCGCCCAAAGGTGCTGTCGGCTTGATGCAACTGATGCCGCCAACGGCAGAGCGTTACGGCGTCAAGGCTGACAAAACAACGCCGATTGAAAAGAAACTGACCGACCCAAAAACCAATATCAAGGCGGGTGCCAGTTACCTGCGGGATTTGATCAAAATGTTTCCTGGCCAGCTGGAGCTGGCTTTAGCCGCTTATAACGCTGGTGAAGGCGCAGTTCAGCGTGCGGGCAACAAAATCCCGAATTACCCTGAAACCAAAAATTACGTCAAAACCGTGATGCAACTTTACGGGCACCTCAAGCCGCCAGCCGTGATGCTTGAAGCGCGTAGAACCTCAGGCCGGGTTCGTATGGAGATGATGGGCGGCGCAGCAGGTAACTCCGCCGTCCTGGGCCGCAGCAATATGGTGCCCGCACTCACCGCCCAACTTCAAGCGGTGCCCTCTGTTTTGCTTGACTAGCCGCAATTCATAACTTTTCCAGGTTCCATGGATCTTTTTACCGCAGAGATTGCTCCTGGCAGCCCGGAATCCGCCGATCAGGACTCGCTTTCAGCTTACGCCCAGCGCGCCTACCTTGAATACGCGCTCAGCGTGGTCAAAGGCCGGGCGCTGCCCGATGCTTGCGACGGACAAAAACCGGTGCAACGGCGCATTCTGTTCAGCATGTCCCGCATGGGTCTGGGCTTTGGTGGGGCGAACGGCGCATCCGGTGCGAAGCCTGTCAAAAGTGCCCGCGTGGTGGGCGATGTGCTGGGTAAGTACCACCCGCACGGCGACAGCGCCGCCTATGACGCGATGGTGCGCATGGCGCAAGACTTCAGCCAGCGCTACCCGCTGGTCGATGGCCAGGGCAACTTTGGCAGCCGTGATGGCGACAGCGCTGCGGCCATGCGCTACACCGAAGCGCGCCTCGCCCGCATCACCAGCCTGCTGCTGGACGAGCTGGACGAAGGCACAGTGGACTTCATCCCCAACTACGACGGTTCGTTTGAAGAGCCACGCCAGTTGCCTGCGCGTCTGCCGTTCACGCTGCTCAACGGTGCCAGCGGCATTGCGGTTGGCCTGGCCACCGAGATACCCAGCCATAACCTGCGTGAAGTGGCCGATGCCTGCATCGCCCTCATCAAAACGCCCAAGCTGCCAGATGATGAGCTGTACAGCATTATTGCCGGACCTGATTACCCCGGCGGCGGGCAAATTATTTCCAGCGCGGCTGAGATTGCAGCGGCTTACAACACTGGCCGGGGCTCGCTCAAGGTGCGGGCGCGCTGGAAGATCGAAGATCTGGCGCGGGGCCAGTGGCAACTGGTGGTGACTGAGCTGCCGATTGGCGTCAGCACGCAAAAAGTACTTGAAGAAATTGAAGAGCTGACGAACCCGAAAATCAAGGCAGGTAAAAAAGCCCTCAGCGCGGATCAATTGCAGCTTAAGCAAACGCTTTTGGCGGTGCTCGATGTGGTGCGTGATGAGTCTGGTAAAGAAGCCGCCGTGCGCCTGGTGTTTGAACCCAAAACCAGTCGCATTGAGCAAAGCGAACTCGTCACCACGCTGCTGGCCCACACCAGTCTGGAGTCTTCATCGTCCATCAATCTGACGATGATTGGCATTGATGGCAGGCCCGCGCAAAAGTCGCTGCGGCAAATGTTGACCGAGTGGATTGAGTTCAGGCAAACCACTATCGCTCGCCGTTCCCGGTTTCGCTTGACCAAAGTGGTGGACCGCATCCACATTCTGGAAGGCCGCGCACTGGTTCTGCTGAATATTGACGAGGTGATTGCCATCATTCGTCAGTCGGATGAGCCCAAGGCCGCGCTGATCGAGCGCTTCAAACTGAGTGACAGGCAAGCTGAAGATATTCTGGAAATTCGCCTGCGCCAACTTGCCAGGCTTGAAGCTATCAAGATTGAGCAAGAGCTAAAAAGTCTGCGCG
>Ga0105048_10013501_pt1 | contig 12764 bp, 8 predicted proteins | sample MAT05_FD_78382 | JGI IMG/M metagenome (GOLD analysis project Ga0105048, IMG submission 78382) | Freshwater microbial communities from Lake Fryxell liftoff mats and glacier meltwater in Antarctica - MAT-05 | ecosystem: Environmental > Aquatic > Freshwater > Ice > Liftoff microbial mat | place... | reverse complement strand
GCGCACGAGAGGACCGATGGCGCCCGCGATCCACCGCCCAGAGCGCCGGAGCGACACAACCACGCTGTCTGAGCGGCCCGTTCTCCTCCGCCAGCGAAGCGACCGTCAACCGGCCGAGCGCAGCGGTGCGCCTTCCGCACGACCGACCAGCCCAAGCAAGGCCACGGACGCCGCGACAACGCCCCGTCTACCGCGTCCAGACCCTCGAAAGGTGCGTTCCGGGAGTCCTCGCAGCCCAGTGTGTGCGACTGTGTGCCCTCCGTACCCGGCGCCGGTGCTTTGTTTTTCCTATACTCAAGATGAACGCCGGCCGGCGGTTGAGTGAGGTGGCGTCGAAGCCTCGCGCGAGCGCCCAGTACGCGAGCGCGTAGACGACGGCGGCGCACACGGTGAAGGTCAGCACGATGCGGCGGTGACGACCGAGCAGCCGCCACTGCAGGAGCACCAGAAAGAGCAGCCTATGACAGGCAGCGGTGAGCCCCAGAGCGACTGTGCCCCACCCTGCGGGCGGTCGGCCTTGCGACGCATGCGAAGTGACGGCTTCGCGACGTAGAATGATGCCGCACCCCGTCAGCGCCGACGAGGTTCGCGAAACGCTTCGACGGTGATGGAGCGGACGATGCGGTTGACTGCGAACCGAGCTCCGTAACGCGCGGGGTCGCGCGTGATCAGCTCGGGATCCGGAACCAACGTGAGCTCGATTGTGTCGCCAGGCCGGAGGGGCACGTCGAGCGTGACTGGCGTTTGCTTCGAGGGTGTCGCGCGCGGCTCGACGAGGAACTCGCCGGTCCAGTCGACAGCGGCTGCGCGGCGAAGCTCGACCCGGTAGGACAACGCCACCTCGACGGGCTCGAGCACCCTCATCCACAGGACGCTCCCGGGGGGCGACCCCTCTTGGGTATGGACACGGGCCTCGATGCGCTCCGCCAGCCCTGCGAGCTCGACCGGCTCGGCCGACAGCGGCGTCTCGACAATCCGCGTTCGCGCGCGAGCACGGCCGATCAGCGTCGCGATGAAGGGCTTTGCCCGTGTCTGGGTCACCGTCAGGTGGAGCTCGACCTCGAGCTCGTGGTCTCCGGGCGCGAGCGCCGGCAAGTCCACCGCGTTGTCGATGCGCGCACGCCGCAGCGACAGCTTCGCTCCGTCGGGATACCCGGCCGACGAGATGGGCGCAGCGATCGCTTTCACCTCTTTGCCGTCCACGCGTGCGCGGACGATCCCGTCGACCTGCGCGAACGCCGGAACCCACATACTCAGGTCGTACCAGAAGCGGATGGGCTCGCCGGTCGGATACGTCTCGGACACACGCAGCCCCGCCTCGCCCAGCGAGCGCCAGTACGCCTGCTCGCGCTCTGGCCCGAGCGCGCCGTCGGCGCCACCAAAGAGCGACAGGACCTCATCGTCCGAAGGGTTCGACGTCGTCACGACAGGCTCCTTCCCGCACATCGGCGGGAGCGCCAGGAACACGACCGCCCAGCACGCAACCTGCACCCCGCGATGGGTAGGGTCACGGTGACGATCACCAACCAACAGTGAACCAGTGGCTCTGCTTGACCTTGGCATCGCCGCGGGTGATCGAGCAATCACGAAGCGTCATCGAGCCGTCGGCGGCGATCACGAACGAGCCGTCGTAGGCGCAGTACCCTGGCCCGGAAGGATTGAGGTCACCGCTGAAGGCGATGAGGACCTCGACCGAGGGCTCGGTTCCGTTGCCTCTCGGCGTCGCCTGGAAGTTGCACGAGCCACTGGATCCGAACGTCCCTCCCTCGAAGCCGTTCGCCTGATGCAGCTTGGTCCGATACGACTGAATGCTGTTACCATCGTATTCGAACTCAACGTCGAAGTAGCCCCACGACGAGCCCATGCCCTTGATGGCGTTCAGCCAGACGCACACATTCTTACTCGTGCGTCGCTCGTGGCGTCCGGGTGTGTTGCGCGCGAATTGGCCGATAACGTTCTGATACGCGAGCCCTCCGGACGCGTTGGGGAGGACCGACACCGCGAAGGAGGCCGCCGCGAGGACCGTGCCGGCAATGGCCCCCCCGTCTTGCTGCACGCTCCCCGCTTGTTGTCGTTGCACGGCATCGCCCGCCCCGCCCGCCCCAGCGTGTCGGTCGAGCAGGCCCTCCGCCGACTTGCCCTGGACTACCGCGTCGGCCACGGCGTCAGCGTGACGCTCGTAGGCATCGCCACTCGCGCCGACACCTCCCGATAGCTGCACCCCGCCACGTTGCTGCACGACGTGGGCCGCCTCGTGCGCCACGGTGTGTAGGTCTTGTCCTCCAGACCCGAGGACGACGTCGCTGCCCGTGGCGTAGGCGCTCGCGCCCATGGCGGCCGTCGCTTCCTGGGCATTCGAGCCGGTATGAGCCTGCACGTTCGAGACGTCGTGCCGCCCAAAAGCGGACTGAATTCGATCGCCGTGTGGGAGCGCTCCTCCTCCACCACCGGATACCCCCTGAGCGGCGGCCTGATGCATTGCGTCGATTGTGGCGGAACCATCGGCGCTTCGCTGTACCGGACGCGGGGCGAGTATCGCCTCCTGCGCATCGAAGTCGGTCGCTTTGCGCATCACGTGTCTCACCGAGCCGGAGCTGGGTGCGCTCGCGGGAGTGCCTGATGTGACCGACGGCGTGGCGTCGCGTTGCGTGCTGCGCTCGCTAGTCATGGGTAGATTCCTTTGGGCCGACACTCACCGAGCTATCATTTGGCCTTGCCATTGTCAAAATGTGGAATCGTACCCCGCTTCGTGCCGTCTACACGGCCCGGCGGCCTCCGACCGTCGCCGACGTCGGGCCCTCTTGCTCGCGATGAGCAGCGTCCGAACGCTCGCGGGTACGTCAAATCGACGAGGTCGGGTCGTGGCGTTCGTCGGCCGAGGGTGTCGCCTCCGTTCCTTGCTCCGCCAGCCCGCTCGAAACGCCGCAGGCCGCGAGGGGTCCGGCCCCGGCGAAGAGGTCTCCGACGACAAGCGGGCTATCCGGTGCGGCGCAGGCGGCGCGACATCGGACCCGGGGCAACGAGGTCGCCGTCTTCGATGCGGCGATTGTTCGGCTCTTCGAGAAGGGCCGCGCGCTGCGTCGGGTCGATGACCATACGCGCGACCTGATGGGCTGCGCCTTGGCCTGGCCGAGGGTGCGCTTCGCGCGAAAACCGTCGCGCCGCGCGTAGCGAGCGCGCGCGAGGAGGAACAACAGCTGATGGCGCGGCACCCCGACGCCGCACCACTCGCCCGAGCGTTCGAGCGCGGTCTGCGCGAGCTGCACCGCGTCGTCGCCGAGACCGAGCGGGATCGCCGCGCGCGCCGCGAGCGCTATCGCCTTTACCGACAACATCCGCATGCCTTCGCCCTGCACCGCGACCGCGAGCCGCCGCGCCGCGTCGAAGAGCCGCTCGCCCGCGACCTGCGACCCGCCCGCGAGCGAGACCTCGAGCTCGGCGTACTCGAACTCGCGCAGCGCCAGCCGCGGCAGGCCACCAGCGTCCTCGCGCGCCGCCTCGATGATCGCCATCGCCCGCTCGGGCTTGCCGAGGAGCGTCGTGATGCGCGCGTCGATGAGCCTCCCTGAGAGCAGCGTCTCGCGATCCCCGTCGCGCCGCGCGAGCGCGATGCCCTGCACGAGGTGCTCACGCGCGGTCTCGCACCAACCGAACTCGAGGTGTGCCCGCGCGAGCTCGACCTCGAGGCGCCCATCGAGACGATAGAAGCGGTCGTCGCCGAGCTCCGCTCCCAATCGTCGCAGCTCGGCCAAGGCCTTGTCGGGCGACTGCGCCTCGCGCAAGAGGCTCGCCTGCAACAGTGCCGCGTGCACACCGCCCGCGCGATCGGACAGACGCGCGGCGAGCTCGGTCTGCAGAGTATGAGTATGCTCGGAGACCGTGCTGCAAGCGGTCGCGCTGGTGGAGCTGGCGCGCGCCGGCTGGGTGGAGTCCATCCCGCCGCAGACGCGCTGCTGGCCCGTGCTGGTCCATCAACTCCTGGCGATGACGCTGCAATTCGGGGGGATCAGCGTGGAACGCTGCTGGGAGCAGCTCTCGCGGGTGCCAGATTTCGGCGGAATCAGGCGGTCTGAGTTCGATACGTTGATCGCGCATCTGCTCGCGGATCGCTACCTGTTCGAGTCGGGCGGGCTGCTGTCGCTGGGCGAGCAGGCCGAGAAGGTATACGGCCGAAAGAACTTCTTCGAGCTGTACGCGGTGTTCTCGAGTCCGACGCTCTACACGGTGAAAACAGCCTCGGGGCGCGAGATAGGCTCTCTTGAGCAGGACTTCGTGGACCGCTTGGTCGAGGGGATGACGTCATTCTTGCTGGGCGGTCGGGCGTGGACGGTGCAGCACGTGAACCACGGCGACCGGACGATCCGCGTGGGCGAGGCACCCCGTGGGATCAAGCCGTCGTGGAGCGCGTTCACGCCGCAAATGCTTGGATTCACGGTGTGCCAGGAGATGCGCCGGATCCTGGTGTCGGAGGATGCTTATCCGTACCTGCACCCGACGGTCGCCAAGGCGCTGCGCGAGAAGCGCGAGGAGCTGGGCGAGCTGCTCGGGCGCTCCGCGCGGCCGGTGCAGGTCGAAGCGGGCAAGGCGTTCTGGTGGACGTTCGCGGGCGGGCGAATCAACTACACGCTGAAGTATGCTCTGGAAGTGATCGGCGGATGGAAGGTGGTCGCCGACAATCTGTTGCTCCGGATCGAGGGCGACGGGGTGACGCACGGGGCCATTGATGCCGTGGTCGACCGGATTGCGGGAGAGGCATTCTGGAACGACGCGGGGATGTGGCGGGCGATCGTGGCGCGGTTGCCGGAGTACCGGTTGAGCAAGTTTCAGCGGGCGTTGCCGGAGGCGGCCTCGGTGGAGCTGGTCGGGGGTTATATGCTCGACGCCGGGGGGACACGGGGATATCTGGGCGAGCGGCCGTGACGAAATCTTCAACGCAAGAGAGAACATGCTGACGCAACCGTTCTTGACCGAGATCGATATCCGCGCCGCGGTGAAGGGCTCGCGCGATCCGCTGGGAGTTCAGTCGATCTGGACGCGCATGGGGCGACAGATCATCGACAACTTGACGACGGTGAGCACGTCGGTCACGGACTTCAAGGTGCTGTTGATCGGCTACCATTTCGCCGAAAAGCTGCGCGAAGAGGGGCAAGGACAGGGCGACCTTGCGACCTTTTTCAAGTGGGAGCAGCTCGCGGCGTACGCTCGGTTGAGCGTCAACGACGAAGGCGGCTTCCGCGGTGTCGAGCGCGTGAGGCAGCGTCGCGGTACGGGGAGACCGGTCGCCTTCGGGGAAGGTGCGGACTGTCAGATCCTTGCCAATCAGAAGATCTACGGCTTGTGGGGCCTCTACACCGTGGCCGGGACTGCTTCCGGGCTCCTTTCAGACACGCCGACGCGCCTCTCGCCGACGCGGGCCGCCAAGATCCGGGCGCTGTATCTCCCGCGGCTCGGGCAACAATCGACCCGCGAGCTCGAGAAGCTGCTCGTCAAGCCACGCTTCACGCTCAAGCTCGATAGCTCCGAGCCACTCTTGAAAGCCATCGCTGCCGCGATCGCCAAGAAAAACTCCGGGGAAGAGCGGAAGCTGCTCGAAGAGACTCTGGTGCAGGGGGATGGGAAAAATCCCCGTCAAGCCCCGCTCGCGGAGCTGCTCCGCGCGACGTTCAAGCTCGACGACCGTGCGTGGACCGGCAGCACCGACAGCCTCCGGAAGCTCGTTGTCCGCGGCCAGCAGGCAGGTCACCACGACCTCGCCGCAAATCTCGATCGGATCCGCCGGTGCGAGAGTCTCCTCGCCCCGGCGGCGGTGCTCTTCGATTACCTCCTTGGTTGTAACGGAAAAACGCCGAGCGAAGTGGCGACGGCGGTCCGCCAGCAGTGGCCCACTCTGCGGCTCGATCCCGTGGACGATCTGGGTGACGATCTTCAGCCACCGAACGCGGACGCGTCGGCCCGCGCACGCTGGATCCAGATTGCCGAGTGCTTCCGCACCGGCAGCTACGAGCACGCTCTCGAGCTTCTGATCGAGCAGAACAAGACCATCATGAAGCTCCGCGGGAGCGACGCGTGGATAGCGAAGAGCGCGAGCGGCAAGCTCGACGTGAAGATCGACATCGAGCCCGGGAACCTCGTGTCCGGTGCCCAGATCGCCACCCTCTGGCGACATCCGTACTTCATCCCATCATTGCGCTCCGTCGCGCGTCAAATCGAGGAGAATTCGTGACGAGCCAGATCCCTTCCTCGGCGCTCTCCGATCACTTCCAGGAGCGCATGAGCGGCCGGCGCCTGCGCACCGCGGTGTTCCTCACCTACCAGTTCGATCCGGGGTTCTTCGAGCAAGAAGTGCTTCCCGTCTTCCTCGACGTCGCGCTGAGTCACGCCACGCGGGTTCGTCTTGCCCAGCTCGACGACGCGCTCAAGGACGTGCCCGGGCGCATCGCGGTCTATTACGATCACTCGGCTCTCGTGATCGAAACCGGCTCGCCAAGGCTCGACGTCGATCGCATCCCCGTCCGGCACAAGAACGGCCTCTTTCATCCCAAGAACATCTTTGCCATCGTGGAACAGCTGGACGCCGAGAAGGGCAAAGCCCCGGTCCAGACGCTCCTGATTGCCACGATGTCCGCAAACCTCACCCGCTCAGGATGGTGGGCGAACATCGAGGTTTGCCACGTGGAAGAGCTTCGCCGCGACGAGCCCTGCTCCTACCGCGACAATTTGCTGGCCTTTCTCGAGAAGCTCGATGCGACCACGAAGAGCAGCGGCGCGGGGTCGGAGGCGTTGAGCGAGGTTCTGGCGTTCGTGCGCAGCGCGCGCGGCGGCCCGCGACGTCAAGACCAGCCTATCGTCGAGTTCTATGGCGGGAGCTGGGCTCCGGATCGGGGGGTGAAGGGGAAAACCCTGGTCTCGGCGTTTCTGGCGCGGCGACTGCCGGCGAGCTTTCGCGAGTCGAGCAACATCGTGATCGAGATCATCTCGCCTTACCTGGACGGGGGGGAACAGGCAAAACCGTTGACGGCGCTCATCGACGCACTTGCCCCTCGCGAGGTTCGTTTGCTGCTCCCGATGAACGGTGGAACGTGTCAATGCAGCCCAGAGCTTCACCAGCGCGTGAAGGATCTGTCGAACGTCGAATGGGCGCTCCTGGCAGCGCCGGAGCTGCGGTACAACGGAGCCGGCGCCGCCGCGCGCGAGCGGAATATTCACGCCAAGGTCATCCGGCTGTACCAGCTCCGGCCAGCGAAAGAATTCCTGTTCGTGGGCTCGGTGAACCTCACGAGCCCCGCGCATCAGGGGGCCAACGTCGAAACGGCCTTTCTCGTCGAGGTGCGCGCAGGCACTCCGACTCCATGGCTCGAAGCGAAGAACCTGCGACCGAAGGATTTCGCAGAGCCCAACGGGGAAGAAGACACCGCGACGAGCGGGGGCACGCGGCTATCCATCCAGTTCTCCTGGGCGACGCGCGTAGCGCAGGCGCATTGGGACGATTCCAAAGCCTCGCCAGCGCTCGTCATATCGAGCAGCGGGAGTCGGCTCTTCGAACTTGGCGTGTGTGGCGCAGGGGAGTGGACTGCGCTGACAAAAGAGCAGTCCGCCGCCATCGAGCGAGAGCTTCAGTCCACGTCGCTGCTCACCGTGAGCGCCGCCGGCTTGCCGGACGGATTGCTCCTGATTCAGGAGACCGACATGGAGAAGCGCCCTTCTCTCATCAATAACCTGACTGCCGCCGAGATCCTGCAGTTCTGGGCTACCCGGCCGCCCGACGAGCGAGCCAGGTATCTGGCAAGCCTGGCCCCCGAGGCGTTGCTGGCGGCCGAGGGCGCCGATCTCGTCTCGAAGTCGCCGCCGCTTCCAACCCACGAGACGCTCTTCGGCCGCTTCGCGGGGATCTTTCACGCCTTCAGTTGCCTGGAAAGGACGCTGCGGGAGTGCCTCGATCCGCAAAGCAAGGATCCAGCGAACGCACCGGCGAACGCCAAGAAGGCCGTCTATCTACTCTTCGGGGCCAAATACGACGCGCTGCACCCTCTCCTCGATCGCGTCGAGAAGGATTCGATCGATCAGCCCGGAGAGCTGGTGAACCCGTACCTCATCGCCATGTGCGCCCGCCAGCTCGAGGCCGAGTCTGCGCGCGAGTACCCCGATTTCTGGGCGGAGCATCGCTCGCAAGGCGACGTGCTGCGCGCGAAGATCAAGAATCTTTGCGTCCAGCTCCGCGACGCGCTGCAGGCCCGGGACCCGGAGGAAATGGCGAAGTTCCTCCCCTGGTTCGAGAGTCAGTTCGGCCGTCGCAACAAGCGCAATATCGAGAGCGAGAGCGAAATCGAGGTCCTACGATGATGACCAGGGCGACGGCGGATCAGCTTCTCGACTTCGGCGCGGGTGGGACCCTCACCAAGGCCCAGGCGGACGACCAGCTCGACGGAGCCGTTGCTCTCCACAACATTCTGGAGCAACACAGCGTCGGCTATCTCGCCGATGAAGTGGGCATGGGAAAAACCTACGTCGCCCTTGGCGTGCTGGCACTCTTTCGGCACTTTCGGCCCGGGTTTCGTGTGCTCGTCATCGCGCCGAGCGAGAACATCCAGCGGAAGTGGCAGAAGGAGTTTCGCAACTTCACGCAAAACAACGTGCGGTTCGAGGACCTCCGGGTGCGTGGGCTCGACGGGCAACCCGCGCGACGGTTCGTCCACTGCAACAACCTTCTCGAGCTCGCCCTGGAGGCCGCGCGCGACGCTGACCGCGACTTTTTCGTCCGTTTCTCCAGCTTCAGCCTGGGACTTGGAGAGGACGCCGAAGAATGGGAGAAGCATCGAAAGCGGCTCGCCGACGAGGTGCCTTGGCTGAAGAAAGAGCTCTTCGACCTGGGCACCAAGAGCAACAAGACCGGGTTCAAGGACAAATTTGCCCGCGCCGTCGCGTGCGCCTTGCCGGTCTTCGATCTCGTCATCGTCGACGAGGCGCACAAGCTCAAGCACGGGTTCTCGGACAAGGTGGCGGCGCGCAATCGCGTCCTCGGGTTCGTCATGGGCCGCGATCCCAGCGACAACGCCGGATTCAGCGGCTACGGCGCGCGGGCCAGAAAGGTCTTGTTCCTTTCGGCGACCCCGATCGAGGACTCGTTTCGCCAGCTCTGGAACCAGCTCGATGTCTTCGGCCGCGGCGAGGCCTTCAAGGAGCTTGCGGACCCCCACGTCGAGGCGGAGCGCAGCCACGAGCTGGTTCGTCAAATTCTGATCCGGCGCGTGACGGTTGCCCACACGATGCGCGAGAAGCTCACCAAGAACCTCTATCGGCGCGAATGGCGGCGCGGCGGGATGACGGAGCACGACGCACCGATCGGCGTGACGTCCGATCGCGAGAAGCTCGTGCTCGCGCTCGTGCAGAAAAAGGTAGCTGACGTGCTGAACGACACGCGGGCGCTGCCGTCATTTCAGATCGGGATGCTGGCTTCCTTCGAGAGCTTCTTCGAGACGATCCGGAAGAAGCAGCAGACCTCAGCCGAGGGCGTCTTCGACGACGTCGATCAGACGGAAGACGAGCACGAGAAGATGGGCGTGGATGTCGGGACGCTCGACAAGCTGATTCGCTCCTATCGGGCGAAATTTGGCGGAGAGATGCCGCATCCGAAGATGGACGCGGTCGTGAACCACGTGAAGCGGGCCTGGGATACCGGCGAGAAGAGCCTCGTCTTCGTTCGCCGCGTTGCTTCGGTGAAGGATCTCAAGCGCAAGCTCGATGACGCTTACGACGAATGGCTCAAAGATCGGCTGGTCCAGGCGTTACCCCGGGTGGAAGGGGAGTTGAAAGAAGTCTTCAAAGCCTACGCGCAAGAGCGTCGGGACGCTGACGGCGCTCGCGATGAGGTGATCGTCAAAAAGAATTTGGCGCATGATGAGGATCTGGGAGGTGTCGACACGTTCTTCGCCTGGTTCTTCCGCGGGGAGCGCTCCTACTCGGTCGGGCTGAGCGGCGTTTCGCTGAAGGATCGGCTTCAGAAGTCGGTCTTCTTCCACGATAGTCCGGTGGCGGAGCTCCTCGGCGTCTTCCCGGTGAACTCGTCGCGGCGGGACGTCCGGGACCAGCTCGCGCGCGTGCTCGGGCGCGACGAAGCCTCGCTCGAGGAGCAGCTCCAGAGCCGGGCGGCGAGGTATCTCTCGTCGGCAGAGACCCCGACCGAGATCAGTCGTTTCAATGCTGTTCAAGCGGCAGCGCTCGAGCTTCTGCAGGAGCACGACAGCGACGTGGGGCGTCGCGCGAAGACGGTGAAGAAGACCTTGTTTGGCAGCGAAGCCGCCGTGTCCGCGGGGCGGAGAAGCCGGGCCGCTCCGTCGCGGGTCACCGATTTTCTGGAGCGTCGAACCTTCTTCACGGCGCTGCGAGAGCCCAGGTATGCAGCGCTGCGCAGCGCCATCTCGCCGGAGCTCTCTCCGAGCACCGGGGACGATGGGGGTCGTCTCCGCGAACAAGAGACGCGGCAGCGTCTCCTCGCGGCGGCGCTGTATCTCGGTCATGGGATGATCGAGCTGTACGAGTGCATGTTGCGCGACGTGGGCTCTCTCCACCAACGCCAGCTTTCGGTGATGGATCACCTCGACGCTGTTCTCGAGATGCTCGACGGCCAGCGCCAGGCCGTCGAGGCGGGGCGCTTGTCGCGCTGGGGAGCATTTCGCGAGCTCGCGGATATCTCCTCCAACTACCCGCTGATCATGGCCACGACGGGTTCCGAGATCGCGCGGCACGAGGTCGTCGAAATTGGCAAACGCGTTGGACGCCTCCTCCAGAGGCAACAACCCGTGGGCGGGATGGCAGGCCAGATCAATGGAACGCTGGTGCAGCAGTTCCGGATGCCGGGGTATCCTCTCGTGCTGATCTCGACCGAGCTTCTTCAAGAAGGAGAAGACCTTCACACGTTCTGTAGCGACATTCATCATTACGGGATCTCGTGGACTCCGTCGTCGATGGAGCAGCGGATTGGCCGTCTCGATCGGGTTGGCTCCCAGACTCATCGGCGCCTGGCCAAGCTCGTCCGCAAACCCGCGGATTCCGAGTTGCTCCAGGTCTATTATCCCCACCTGGAAGACACAGTGGAGGTGCTCCAGGTGCGGCGCGTGCTGGAGCGAATGGACACGTTTCTGCGCCTCATGCATACCGGGCTCAGCGCGCCGGTGGTCGGGGACCGACGGATCGACGTCGGCGCCGGGCTGATGGCGGCAGCGTATTCGCCCGAGCCGATCCGAGAGCTGCTGAAGACCGCGTTTCCTGTGAACGAAGCCTGGACGAAAGGAGTGGCGACGGCGCTCGCAGTCGACGCCAGCACCGTCGCCGCGCTCGAAGGACGCTTCGAGGCGATCGTGACCGCAGCGGGCTCGACGGCGTTGCCAGCGACGTGGGATCCGCGGTCGGTGGACAGGCGCGGGCGATGGATGCGACTCGGCACGATCACGCTGACCTCGGGCCGGGTGCAGCCGATCCTGCTTCACCTGGTGTCCGAAGGGGCGGCTCTCGTTCTACGGTGTACAAGCCCCGTCGGGCGCGTCGGACTCGACTCGACTGGGCCTGGTGGTGGGGATGAAGAGAAGCTCGAATTACTCGCCGACATCCATCGAACCCGTCGCGTGCGCCTGGGCGCTGTGCTCGGTGAAGAGGGAGGGAATACGACGTACGACCTCACCGTCGAAGACGATGTGCTGCTTGGGGACCCAAAGCACGATGCCGCCCGCCTGGCTGCGCTGCTCCGTCGGGTGGTGAACGATGCCGACGCACTCGAGCATCGCTTGCTCGAGTGCGATGCGCCCCTCGACACCTTCCGGATCGATCTCGCCCGCGAAGGAGCCTCGGATGCGCATTGAATGGCACAAGCTTTGTCGCGCTCCCGATCTCGAGATCATCGGAGATTGCGTCGTGGTTCTCTTCAAGGAGTCGACGCGCCGACAGCGCGTTCTGATCCGCGAAACGGAAGATGCCTACGAGCTCCAATCGATCGCCGTTCGCCTCGGGACCCTGACCCCCGCTGAGCACGCCGACCTCGCTCGGCGTATGTGGCGCCGGAATCGTGGGGCCTGTCTGGTTGCCTTCCGCGTGGAAGGTGACGGACGGGGCTTACGGCTTGTCGGCGAGGCTTGGGCCGCAAAGGCGGGGCTCACGAACGAGGAGATGCAGATGTATGTTCGGCGCCTTGCGACCGAGGTGGATCGGATGGAGTACTTGAGGACCGGGGAGGACAAGGAGTGATCACGGTCGACCGACACGCTGCCCGCTTCCTTTCCCTCCCCGCTCCGCAGCGCGGTTCCACGCCAGCGGCTCGCGCCAGTGCTTCTCCCCGAAGAACCGAATGCGGCGCGGTTACGAGCCTTCGCCTCCGACAAGCCCGTCGGCAGGTGGGTCGGCGGTGACCGTGATCCGTCGGGCAAGGTGATATGCGCGTCGCGGTGGTCGCCGTGTGCGGGAGATGGTGCCTATACGCGGCCGGGGCATGATCGGAGCGTCGTCGATCAACAGTCTCTATCCTACCCTGTCCAAACCACGAATGGCCCGAGCCCGTACGGCGCCTCGCTCGTCACGCTCTCTCCGAGATCCGCGCGCACGAGCGCAACCGCGAGCTGGACTGCCTTGCCAAGCTCGATCCCGCGAGCAACGGCGCCGGCGAGTATAGGAAGAATAAAGCACGGGCGCCGGGTACAGAGGGCACACAGTCGCACACACTGGGCTGCAAAGACTCCCGGGCGCGCGACTTTCGAGGGTCTGGACGCGGTAGACGGGGC
>Ga0105048_10013500_pt1 | contig 12764 bp, 9 predicted proteins | sample MAT05_FD_78382 | JGI IMG/M metagenome (GOLD analysis project Ga0105048, IMG submission 78382) | Freshwater microbial communities from Lake Fryxell liftoff mats and glacier meltwater in Antarctica - MAT-05 | ecosystem: Environmental > Aquatic > Freshwater > Ice > Liftoff microbial mat | place... | reverse complement strand
CGAAGACGGCTACCGCGGCGAGCGCTTCGCATGCGCCTGCCACGACCTCAAAGGCAACAACGATTTGCTGGTGCTCACGCAGCCCAAAATCATCCGCGACATCGCGCGCGCGTACTTTGATGCTGGCGCGGATATGATCGAAACCAATACCTTCAATGCGACCACCATCGCGCAAGCCGACTATCACCTAGAAGCTGAGGTTGATGCGCTGAACTTGGCCGGCGCACGGCTGTGTCGCGAAGTAGCCGATGAATACACCTTGAAGAATCCGGCCAAACCGCGTTTTGTGATCGGCGTGCTGGGACCGACCAACCGCACCGCTTCGATCTCACCGGATGTGAACAACCCAGGCTTTCGCAATACCTCCTTTGACGAGCTCAAAGTGGCCTACACCCAAGCCGCCAGCGCATTAATCGAGGGCGGCGCGGATGTGCTGATGGTCGAAACGGTATTTGATACGTTGAACTGCAAGGCTGCGCTGTACGCACTCAACGAGCTATTCGACGAGCGCGGTTGGCGCGTGCCATTAATGGTTTCTGGCACCATCACCGACGCCTCCGGGCGCACGCTGTCAGGCCAAACCGCCGAGGCTTTTTATTACTCCGTACAGCACGCCGAACTGCTGTCCGTTGGTTTTAACTGCGCACTGGGCGCAGGCGAGCTGCGCCCGTACGTGGAGGAATTAAGCAAGCGCGCCGGCTGCTTGATTTCAACCCATCCGAATGCCGGTTTGCCGAATGCTTTTGGCGAATACGATGAGACCCCCGAGCAAATGGCTAGGGTTATTCGCGAGTTCGCCGAAGCCGGTTGGCTCAACATTGTTGGCGGCTGCTGCGGCACCACGCCCGCGCACATTAAAGCCATCGCGGAGGCCGTGCGCGATCAGCGCCCACGCCAGCTGCCCACGATGCCCGTGTGGCTTGAGGCGGCTTAAACCATGCGTCTTTCTGGCCTAGAAGGCTTAATCCTCACAAGTGATAGTTTTTTCGTCAATATCGGTGAGCGCACCAACGTCACCGGTTCGGCGGTGTTCAAGCGGCTGATCAAAGACGGCGATTTTGAGAAGGCCGTAGACGTGGCGCGTCAGCAAGTAGCCGCTGGCGCGCAGATGATCGATGTGAACATGGACGAAGGCTTGCTGGATGCCGAAGCGTGCATGGTCACGTACCTGAACCTGATCGCCGCCGAGCCGGATATCGCGCGCGTGCCGGTGATGGTCGATTCATCGAAATGGAGCGTGATCGAAGCCGGCTTGAAGTGCTTGCAAGGCAAAGGAGTGGTCAATTCAATCTCGATGAAAGAAGGCGTTGAGCCCTTCCTTGAGCAAGCGCGCAAATGCAAACGCTACGGCGCAGCGGTGGTGGTGATGGCCTTCGATGAGGTGGGTCAAGCCGATACTTATGAGCGCAAAATCGAAATTTGTACGCGCGCGTACCGACTGCTGGTCGATGAAGTGCGTTTTGATCCAGAAGACATCATCTTCGACCCGAACATCTTCGCGATCGCCACGGGGATTGAAGAACACAACAACTACGCAGTGGATTTCATCAATGCCACGCGCGAAATTAAACGCACCCTGCCGGGCGCTAAAGTCTCCGGCGGCGTGTCCAACGTGAGCTTTTCGTTTCGCGGCAATAACCCGATGCGCGAGGCCATCCATTCGGTGTTTCTGTATCACGCGATCAAAGCGGGCATGGACATGGGCATCGTCAACGCCGGCCAACTGGGCGTTTACGACGACATTCCGGCTGACTTGCGCGAGCGAGTTGAGGACGTCGTGCTGAATCGGCGCAGTGACTCCACCGAGCGTCTGCTTGAGGTGGCAAACACGTTCAAAGCGCGCGCTGAAGATGAATCCGACAAGTTGAAATGGCGCGAGTTGCCGGTATTTGAGCGCCTCAAGCACGCCCTCGTGCACGGCATCGATGAGTTTGTCGTCGGCGATACCGAAGCCGCGCGCGCGCAGTGCGCCAGGCCGCTGGATGTGATCGAAGGGCCGCTGATGGACGGCATGAACTTCGTCGGTGACCTGTTTGGCGCCGGCAAAATGTTCTTGCCGCAGGTCGTAAAATCGGCGCGCGTCATGAAAAAGGCGGTCGCCTATCTCGAACCGTATTTCGAGGAAGAAAAACGCCTCAGCGGCGGCGTGCGAACCAACAACGGCAAAATCTTGATGGCAACCGTCAAAGGCGATGTCCACGACATCGGCAAGAACATCGTCGGCGTGGTGTTGCGCTGCAATAACTTTGAAGTTATCGATCTTGGGGTGATGGTCTCCGCGCAGAAAATCCTGGACGCTGCGCGCGCTGAAAATGTCGATCTGATCGGTTTGTCCGGTTTGATCACGCCCTCTCTTGAGGAAATGAGCCACCTCGCCAAAGAAATGCAGCGCCAGGCTTTTACGATGCCGCTGATGATTGGCGGCGCGACCACGTCTAGAGCGCACACCGCGCTCAAAATTGAACCGCACTACGCGGAGCCGACCGTGTGGGTCAAAGACGCATCGCGCGCGGTTGGCGTGGCGCAAAGCTTGATTTCGAAAGACCTTAAAGCCCCGTTTGTTGAAAAACTGCGCGCCGAATATACGGAGCTGCGCCTGCGCCACGCCAACAAAGGCCCCGCGCATCGCACCGTCGCCATTGAGGATGCGCGCGCGCGCAAGTTTGTGATCGACCCCGACTACCAGCCGCCCGCGCCGCGCCAGCCGGGCTTACACGTGTTTGCTGATTACGATCTCGCTGAGCTGCGTCGATACATCGACTGGACGCCGTTCTTCTTCACCTGGGAACTGGCAGGCCACTATCCGAAAATTCTGAATGACGAAATCGTTGGCGAACAGGCGCGCAGTTTGTTTAACGACGCCAATCGCATGCTTGATCAGATGATCGCCGAGCGCTGGGTCAGCGCGCGCGGCGTGATCGGGCTGTGGCCGGCTGCGAGCGTGGGCGACGATATCGAGGTGTACACCACGCAGGCACGCACCGATGTCCGCGCGACGTTTAGGTGCTTGCGCCAGCAGCTAGACAAGCCGCCCGGCAAGCCAAACTTTTGTCTCGCCGACTTTATCGCACCGAAATCGCTTGGTCGCCCGGACTGGATCGGCGCCTTTGCCGTCACCACCGGCATCGGCGCCGATGAGCGCGCCAAAATCTTTGAGGCCGAGTTTGATGATTACTCAGCGATCATGGTCAAAGCGCTCGCCGACCGGTTGGCCGAAGCGTTCGCCGAGCGCCTGCACGAACGTGTGCGCCGCGAATTTTGGGGCTATGCGGCTGATGAATCGCTGCAAGCAGATGATTTAATTCACGAAAAGTACGCAGGCATTCGCCCCGCACCCGGCTATCCAGCGTGTCCGGAACACACTGAAAAAGGCCTGATTTTTGAGTTGCTCAATGCGCAAGAAAACGCCCAAATGACCCTCACCGAATCGTTCGCGATGTTTCCTGCCGCGGCCGTATCGGGCTTTTATTTCAGCCACCCCGACAGCCAATACTTTGTCGTCGGCAAAATTCGCGAAGACCAAGTTATCGACTACGCGGCCCGTAAAGATCTAACTCAAGCCCAGGCCGAACGCTGGCTCGCCCCGAATTTAGGCTACGAGCCAGAGTAAGCAGCAAAAAGAACCAAAAAGCGTTGCTTTAAGTCGGCGAATCCTTTAGCTCGCGCTTGAGCCAGCGCGCGCGGCGCGCCCGCGAGGCAACTGCGGCGACAAGGTGGCGCGGGCGAATGGGCTTGGTTAAGTAATCATCGCCGCCAATGATCAGCGTGTCGAAACGCTTCTCAGCGTCGTCGTCGCCGGAGAGCAAAATAACCGGTGTGAAAAGCGTCTTCGGGTGCGCCCTGAACAGCGCAACCAGCTCTAAGCCACTGATCTCAGGCATGTATAAATCGGCAATGATCACATCCGGAATGAAATCGCTGAGCGCTTCCAGCGCAGCTTCGGGCGCGTTGACGGCGCGCGTTTCCATGCCGTTGTGGCGCAAGATCGAGCCGCAAAAAAGCGTCATCGAGGCGTCGTCGTCGACAATCAGCACGCAGTAGGGTTTGTTGCGATCGTCAATCAGCTCGCTTAATCGAGTAGCTAGACGCTGGGAATCCGCAAACAGCACAAAAAACGCGTCGGCACCCATGCGAATAGCGCTCAAGCGCAGGCCTAGGTCGTCTTGTTTCGAGACCACAATCAGCGGTGGCTTGCTGCGGTCGAGCAAATCGCCGGTGTCGTAGAGGCGCTTGAGCGACGCTAGCTGCGACGCCTCAACGATCAGCGCCTGTGCGCGATTTTCAAGCAGCGCCTGGACCAATGACTCGACCGACGGCGCGATCTTTAAATCGTGGCCGCGCGCTGACACCAGCGTGGAGACGTCCTGGCCCAGATTTAAGCTGCCGAGATAGAACACCGCCGGGCGCACGCCGCCCGCCGTCGGCATCACCTCAACCAGTGAATCGGGCTCGCTCGCACTGCCCCGGCGACGCATTGAGGCCTCGGAAATTGCCTCGATAAGCGCGCTGAGCTGTTCAGCCTGCTGCGCTCGCGGCATCAGCGCTGAGTCGACAAAAGAGCTCATGTACGCGGAGAACCCAAGCAGTGCCTCCGAGATATCGTCCAACTGCGCGCTTTGCGCTTCCTCGGCAAGCGTCTCGGCGCTTTCGTAAACCTCACTGGCAAAGTCGCGATCCCATACGCCACTGGCCAAACGCCGCGCGAGTGTCGCGAGGTCATCGGCCCTACCTAATAGTTGGTCAACGCTCATTTCTCTACTCCAAGCCAAAAATCTTTTCGGCGGTTGCGATCGTTTGGGAGTGCCCCAGGCTCGCGGCTTCGCGCAGTTTAAGGCTTGGCTCGTGTAAAAAACGGTTGGTCAGCGCGTGTGCGAGTGCGCGAGTTACTTCTTCGGGATTGCGGCCGGCTTGCAAGCTGGCGAGCGCCTTTGCCACGGCCGTGTCGCGCGCTATCTCAGTGCGCGAACGCAGCGCGCGGATTACTGCGTTGGCGTCGAGAGATTTCAGCCATGACAAATAGTGCACCGACTGAACTTCGATGATCTCAGCGGCCTCAATGGCCGCCTCGCGGCGCAAATTCGAGCCCTGCTCAACCACTTGGGCCAAGTCATCAACGGTATACAAATAGATATCTTCAAGCTCGCTCGCGCTCGGCTCGACATCACGCGGAACGGCTAGATCGATAATGCAAATCGGCTTGTGGCGACGCTCTTTCAGCGCTCGCACCAGCGCTTCTTTGCTCAAAATTGGCGTTTGCGCGGCTGTTGAGGTAATCACAATATCGGCCTGCGCAAGATGCTGATCAAGCGCACCTAACGCCACGGCATAGCCTGAGAAGCGACTGGCCAGCAGCTCGGCGCGTTCAAGCGAGCGGTTGGCCACGATTAATCGCCGTACGCCATGGTTGCTCAAGTGCCGCGCGGTCAGCTCAATGGTCTCACCAGCGCCAATCAGCAGAACGGTTTCCTGGCTTAAATCCCCAAAAATCTGCTTGGCTAGTTTGACCGCAGCCGCAGCCACCGACACTGAGCTATGGCCGATCTGCGTATCGGTGCGCACGCGCTTGGCCACTTGAAAAGTGTGCTCAAAGAGCCGATTAAACGAGCTTCCAAGGGTACCCGCATGTTTGGCGAGCAGGTATGCTTCTTTCACCTGTCCCAAAATCTGGGGCTCCCCCAACACCATCGACTCAAGCCCGGACGCAACTCTCAGTAAATGACGAACGGCCTGAAGTTGCGTGAACGTATGCAGGAACGGCGTGAGGCGGTTGGGGTCCAAGCCGCGCGAACGATGCAACCAGGCAGCGGCGCGTTCACTCAAATCTTGCTCTGCACTTCCATAAATTTCGGTACGGTTACAGGTTGAAATGATCGCGGCTTCGGTCAACCCGACGTCAGCTTTTAGGTCAACCAATGCCCGCGGAAGCTCTTCTGAGCTAAACGCGACCCGCTCGCGAACGGCCACGGGCGCGGTTTCATGATTGATGCCGAGCGCAAACAGGAACATTAATGGCTAACAACGAAATACTGAATCCATTGTGCGGCGCTAAGCCGCTCAGTTCAAGCGCAATGCGGCTGAGCCTGCTCGCGGCCATCTTGGGCTTAAGCGCTTGCGCGAGCGCACCTAAAGTGTCGCATACAGCGCCCGCTACGCCTGCCGAACAGGCTACGCCGGACGACGCGTTGATGAGTGAGATTATGGCGGCGGAGCTTGCGCTCAAAGAAGAACGCAACGAGGAAGCAGCGATTGCTTACAGCGCCGCGGCGCTGCGCTCCCCGGATGTTCAAGTGGCCGAACGCGCGACCCGCGTTGCGGTGTTTGCGAAGCGCTACGATTTGGTCCAACTAGGCGCAAGGCGCTGGCTCGAACTCGACGCCAACGCGGTTTTGGCGCGCCAGGCCTTGGCTAGCAGCGCCATCCATCAAGGCGATGAGAAAGCCGCGTTTGACCAATTGAAGATCTTGCTGGCAGGCAGCGCCCCAAGCAAAGAACGCTGGCAGCTGGTCGGACAAGCGCTGGTTGGGCATCTTGAATCAAAGCACACGCAGCCCGTTTTTGAACGCCTGCTAAAAGATCCCGCTGCCGGGAGCGACCTTGACAGTCGCCTATCCCAAGCGCAGTTGGCGTCCGTATTGGGCTTGCCGGATCGAGCTCAAGCGTTGGCCGATCAGGCGGTGGCTGAAAATCCAGGCTCCGAGCGGGCGCTGATTTTTCGCGGCCAGATGAAGCTTGAGCGTGAGCAGATTGACGCAGGCCTTGCCGACTACGCCGCGGCCAGCGCGCTTCTACCCAAAGATAAGACGCTAAAAATGGGCTATGCGGCGCTGCTTGCGCGCTATGCCCGTTTTAATGAAGCCGATAGCGTGTTGTCCAAAATGGTGCAGGATCAGGACGTGCTGCTGGCACGCGCCGCGTACGCGCAAGAAGCCAAGCAAACCGACAAGGCGATTGGGTTTTATCGCAAGCTTGCCGCTCTCAAAGTAGAAAATCGCGCTGAGCATGCGTTCAAGCTCGGCCAGCTGGCGGAATCGTTGCAACTAAACGACGAGGCACTCGCTTGGTATCGGCAAGTTGACTTGGGTGAAAGCGTTGGTGAAGCGCGCATTCGTGAAGCGGCTGTTTTGAATTCGAGCAAGCGCAGTCTGGAAGCGCTGGCCCTGCTGTCGCGATTGCAAACGGAATCTGAGGATCCACAAACAATCGAAGCGGCATACCTGCTTGAAGCGGAAATCGCCAACCAACGCAAGGACGATAAAGCCGAGTTTGGTACCCTGGATCGCGGATTGGCTGCGTTGTCAAACTCGCCGCGCCTGCTGTACGCGCGCGGGCTAAAGCTGGTGGAAGCGGGCCGATTAGACGACGCTGAACGCGATTTTCGGCGAATCATTGGCTTGGATCCGCAAGCCGGTTACGCGCTCAACGCATTGGGATTCTCACTGGCTGATCTCACCACGCGCTACACCGAAGCGCGCGGCTACATTGAGCGTGCCCTTAAGCTCACTCCCGATGAGCCAGCGGTGATTGATTCGATGGGCTGGGTGGAATTCAAGCTTGGCAATACGGCCAAAGCGCTCGAATACCTGAGCCGCGCTTACACGATGAATCCCGACCCGGAGATTGCTGCGCACTATGCCGAGGTGTTGGCCGCCTCCGGCGATCGCGCCAAATCTGAGCAAGTGTTGCGCGACGCATTGAGCAAAACGCCCGATAACGAGGCGCTTAAGAAGACCGCGCAACGCCTCAAGTGAAGCAAACGCGCTTTGCGGTGCTGCTTGCCGCATGTGCGCTGCTGGTTAGCGGCTGCACGACGCTGCCGCCAGCCGCCAGTCGAGCCAACCCCGAGGCGGTTCTTGCCGAGCGCTCGGCCCAATTGCAATCGATCGCGCTGACTTTAAGCGGACGCGTGGGATTCAGCGACGGACGTCAAGCTGGCAGCGGCAATCTTCAGTGGGAACAAGGGCTTATGGAAGACCGCATAGAGCTCAGCGTGCCACTGGCTGGCGCGCGCTATCGGCTTTACAGCAGTGCATCTGGCGCGACGCTGTCAGATGGTCGTCAGGATCGCCGCGCCAGCAATGCCGGCGAGTTACTCAAGCCGATTATCGGCTTCTGGCTAGCGTTAGATCATTTGCGCCACTGGTCACGCGCGAGCGGGCCAGTGGACGACGTCGTGAGTTTGGTGCTGAGCGCTGAAGATGAACCGCAGACCCTGTTGCACGATGGCTGGACGATCGAATTTCGCGACTATCGATCGATCGCGAATCAAACGGTCCTAGCGGCTCGCCTGCCGTTCAAAATCAGCGCCCGACGCGATAAGCAAACCCTGAAGCTGAGCGTGCAAAGTTGGCAAGTGCAAATCCCATCGAGCCCCGATCCGGCGTGACGATGGCTTGGACGAAGTGGCCGGCGCCGGCCAAGATCAACCTTTTTTTACATATCATCGGGCGTCGCGCCGATGGCTATCATCTGCTGCAAACCGCCTTCCAGCTGCTCGATTTTTGCGACGAAATCGAAGTCAAAGTGCGCGACGACGGGCGTATTGAGCGCCTGTCTGGCGCCCCGGGCGTTGAGCCTGCAGATGATTTGGTGACGCGCGCAGCTTGTGCGCTGCAGGCGGCCACCGGCACTCGCCTCGGTGCTGAACTGCGAGTCCACAAACGCATTCCGCTGGGCGCTGGGCTCGGCGGTGGCTCAAGCGACGCGGCAACTACGCTGGTTGCGCTCAACGAGGTGTGGCAAACCGGGCTGTCACTGGGTGCGCTTGCGAGCATTGGCCTGCGATTGGGCGCCGATGTGCCGGTCTTTGTGCACGGCGAATCGGCTTACGCTGAAGGGATTGGCGAGCAGATCAGCCGCGTTGAGCTGCCAAAGCTTTGGTTTTTAGTGCTTACGCCGCCATTTCACGTCAGTACACGCGCGGTCTTCACCGATTCCGGGTTGACACGCAATACGCCGCCTCTCACAATTGCGAGCTGGCTTAAGGGCATCCCTACCCACAATGATTGTTGGTCGGTGGTGTGTCGCCTATTCCCCGCGATTGGGGACTATGCGGATCGACTGAAGCCATATGGTGAGGTAGCACTTTCTGGCACTGGTTCAAGCTTATTCGTCGGTTTTCCCGATCAAGCAGCTGCGCAATTTGCCAAAAATGCGTTATCGAACGACTCAAGTTTTATTGCAATGGCGCTCAATCGCTCGCCATTGCTCGATGCTCGCGACGCGTATCGCCGCTAAGCGTTAACAGTCTGTTGGGGTGTCGCCAAGTTGGTAAGGCACCAGATTTTGATTCTGGCATTCGTTGGTTCGAGTCCATCCACCCCAGCCAATATGTAGCGGCCCGCTTGATCTCCGGGCCGTTTTTCTTGAGCCTTAAGCAGGATCCATGTGTATGGCCTCGACTGGCTTAATGTTGTTTACCGGGAATGCCAACCCCAAGCTGGCTGAAGACATCGCCCACGTGCTCAACGTGCCGCTCGGCAAAGCCTTTGTCGGTGCTTTCAGCGATGGCGAGGTGCAAGTTGAGATCATGGAAAACGTGCGCCGCGAAGATGTGTTTGTGCTGCAATCAACCTGCGCACCAACTGCCGATCATTTTATGGAAATGCTCGTCATGATCGACGCACTAAAGCGCGCTTCGGCCGGGTCGGTAACGGCGGTGATGCCCTACTTCGGCTACGCGCGTCAAGATCGTCGCCCGCGCTCGGCGCGCGTGCCCATCACGGCGAAAGTGGCCGCAAAAATGATTGACGCAGTCGGCTGTGATCGCGTACTGACCATTGATTTGCATGCCGATCAGATTCAGGGATTCTTTGATCTACCGCTCGACAATGTTTATGCGTCGCCGATTTTGCTCGCCGACATTTGGCGCCACCATCATGGAGACAATCTAATCGTGGTGTCGCCTGACGTGGGCGGCGTGGTCCGCGCTCGCGCAATCGCCAAACGCTTGGACGATGCGGAATTGGCCATTATTGATAAGCGCCGCCCGCGCCCGAATGAATCCACGGTAATGAACATTATCGGCGACGTCACCGGTCGCACCTGCATTTTGGTCGATGATCTGGTCGATACCGCAGGCACACTCGCCGCGGCTGCCAATGCGCTCAAATCCGCTGGTGCCAAACGCGTGGTGGCGTACTGCGTGCACCCGGTGCTGTCTGGCAATGCCGTCGGCAACATCATGGGTTCGCAAATTGATGAACTAGTGGTGACCGATACAATTCCTTTGAAAGCCGAAGCGGTCGCGTGCGACAAAATCCGCCAGCTGAGCGTCGCTGACATGCTCGCTGAAACGATGCGGCGCATTGCCTTCGGCGAATCGGTGAGTTCAATGTATTTGGATTGAGCGCATTTGCGGTTGATCTTTAAAGCCCCGGAGCTGGTCGCGGCGCCGGGTTTAAGCAACGCAGGGTTTCCTGCATTACCAAGAGAGAGTGCCACGATGGCCATTATTCAAATAAAAACAGAGTTTCGTGCTGACCAGGGGAAAGGTGCGAGCCGCCGCCTACGTCATGCCGATAAAATTCCAGCCGTGCTTTACGGCGGCGGGCGCGATCCGATCAGCCTGCAGTTTGAGCACAATCCGATGCTGCACGCCACCGCTAACGAGAAGTTCTACACCTCGATTTTGGAACTTGTAGTCGGCGACAAAACCCAGAAAGCGATTTTGCGCGATATGCAGCGCCATCCGTTTAAGAAACGCATCATGCACATGGATTTTCAGCGCATTTCGGACACCGAAAAGCTGCGCATGAACATTCCTTTCCACTTCATCAACCAGGAAATCTCACCGGCCGGCAAAACCTCCGGCGTGCTGATCTTGCGCGAGCTCAACGACGTGGCGGTGCTGTGTTTGCCGAAAGACTTGCCGGAATTCATCGAGATCGATTTGGGCGAACTCAAACTCGGCGACATCATCCATTTGTCGGAAGTAAAGCTCCCGGAAGGCGTTGAAATTCCTGAGCTTGCGTTAGGCAAAGAACACGACGTTGCGGTGATCGTGGCGAAAATGTCGGCGGCTGAAATCTCTGAAGAAAATGCCGAAGCTGCGGCACCAGCTGCTCCTGCGGGCAAAGGCGCTCCTGTCAAAGCGGCCGCCCCTGCGAAGGGCGCAGCTCCCGCGAAAGGTGGCGCACCAGCGAAGGGTGCGGCTCCGGCCAAGGGCGCAGCTCCTGCTAAGGGCGCGGCGCCAGCCAAGGCCCCTGCTCCAAAGAAGAAGTAAGTCCAAGATAATGGCGAATCCGATTCGCCTGATTGTGGGGCTCGGCAATCCGGGCCCCGACTATTCCCGAACCCGGCACAACGCCGGGTTCTGGTTTTTGGACGCGCTCCTGCGCGCGCACTCGGGCCGTTTGTCGTTCGAGAAAAAGCTCAACGCTGAAATGGGCCGTGTACTTATCGACGGCCAAGAAATTTGGCTGCTCAAACCCAGCTCGTTTATGAATGTAAGCGGTCAACCGGTCGGTGCGGCGATGCGCTATTTCAAGTTCGAGCGCGAGCAACTGCTGGTGGCCTACGACGAACTCGATCTTCCGCCCGGCCAGGCGCGGCTTAAATTTGACGGCGGCCACGGCGGCCACAACGGCATGCGCGATATTTTTGCGCACGGCGATTCAAGCGCGTTTCATCGGCTGCGTCTGGGCATCGGCCACCCCGGACGTCGCGAACTGGTCACCCCCTGGGTGCTCGGTCGCCCGAATGTGGATGATGAGCGCGCCATTCAGCACGCCATTGAGCGTGCGCTATCGGTCATTCCTGATTACATCGGCGGCGCCCAAGAGCGCGCCATGCTCAATCTTCATACACCCACGCCGTAACTAGGCAGCAAAGGAAATTCCATGGGCATTAAATGCGGTATCGTCGGCCTGCCGAACGTTGGCAAATCCACCCTTTTCAACGCACTCACCAAAGCTGGCATCGCCGCGCAAAACTTCCCGTTTTGCACGATTGATCCGAATGTTGGCGTCGTTCCAGTCCCGGATAAGCGCCTAGCCGCGTTAGCCGCGATCGTTAAGCCGCAAAAAATCTTGCCGACGGCAATGGAGTTTGTCGACATCGCCGGGCTGGTTGCAGGCGCCAGCAAAGGCGAAGGTCTCGGCAATCAGTTCTTGGCGCATATCCGCGAAACCGATGCGATTGCCCACGTCGTGCGCTGTTTCGAGGACACCGATATCGTGCACGTTGCCGGGCGCATCGACCCGCTCGCCGATATTGAGATCATCGACACGGAGCTTGCCTTAGCCGATTTAGAAACGGTCGATAAAACCCTTGCGCGCATGGAACGGCAAGCCAAAGGCGGCGATAAAGACGCCGTGGTCAGACGCGATCTGCTCAAACGTATTCAGCCTGTCTTAAACGAAGGCCTGGGCGCGCGCACGCTGGAGATGAACAATGACGAACGCGTGCTGATCCGCGAGTTCTTCCTGCTGACCTCTAAACCCGTGATGTACGTCGCGAATGTCAAAGAAGACGGCTTTGAAAATAATCCGCTGCTCGACGTAGTGCGCGCGCGGGCGCTGAAAGAAGGCGCTCAAGTAGTGGTAGTTTGCGCGCGCATCGAAGAAGAACTGGCACAGCTCGAAGACGCCGACAAACTCGATTTTCTGAAAGATATGGGCCTCACTGAACCGGGGCTCGACCGCGTGATTAGCGCAGGCTACGCGCTCCTCGGCTTGCAAACCTACTTCACCGCGGGCGTCAAAGAAGTGCGCGCGTGGACCATCAAAGGCGGCTCGACCGCACCCCAGGCCGCCGGCGTGATCCAT
>Ga0105048_10013499_pt1 | contig 12765 bp, 14 predicted proteins | sample MAT05_FD_78382 | JGI IMG/M metagenome (GOLD analysis project Ga0105048, IMG submission 78382) | Freshwater microbial communities from Lake Fryxell liftoff mats and glacier meltwater in Antarctica - MAT-05 | ecosystem: Environmental > Aquatic > Freshwater > Ice > Liftoff microbial mat | place... | reverse complement strand
TGTATCAGGATAAAAACATGTGGGCCTGGGCTGTGTACTCGTATCATTAACCACGCCGGGTACCCCAAAATCCCATAAATAAGAAGTGATGGCCGGGGAAGTGGAATTATTTTGGAAAATTACATCAAGTCCATCGCAATTAATGGTTTCAAGAGGTAGCTCTGCTGATGGAGCGGAGCAGTTGGCAACATTCACATGTAACTCTTTTCTTGATTGGGCAATTTCGCGGCCATTTCTAAATTCACGTACCAGTACTGCTAATACATATTCGCCGGTTCTGTTACCAGTCGTACCGGTTATCATACCCGTCCTTGGATTGATATTTATATCCCCGGTACCAAATGGATTGCCAAAAGCAAAACCTGATAAATAAGGTAGCGAACTATAGGGGGGACTCGTTGCCCTGACGGGCGCAGGATTGTTGGTAGAAGCTCCACTAAGGGCGGGAGCAAACTCGTAAGTAAGCGAGTCATTATCCAAATCAGAAGCACTGTAGTCGAGTGTAAAACGGCTGTTAAAACAAACAACCGCAGTGTCTTTTTCCACAAAAAGCGGACTGCTGTTTTCAAGGTCTTGCATACTGGAAGCATTGCCTGGAAGCTGAATGGTATAAGTATTTCCAATGCTGTTGGTAGGGCCTGCAATATTAATGATTCCATTGATGCGGCAACAACGTTGAAAAGAAGCTGTATAACCTTGCAAAGTTACAGGTACCGATACAATACCTTCATATTCGAGGATGACATAGCAAATTTCCGGAACAGGGCTGATACAACTGCTGAAATCATTTTTACGCAAGATATAAATGCGGGTTTGAGAAGCTGCAAATGTACCTGCTGTATCATTATTAGAATTGCGAAAAAGTTGAATATTAATCACCGCATCATTTTGTCCCGGATTTTGCACCCCGCAATCACGATACACTTTTACAGTAAAGGAGTACCGCAAATTTCCGTTGAATTCTCTGCCAATATAACGGTAACTTATCCATCCGCCCTTGATGTGGAGCGCACTAACCGCTGTGTGTAAGAACACAAGCATAACAAGCAGCGTGAGGCATTTTCTTAGCATCAAATGTAAAATCTTGGAATGACGTCTTTCGGTTTTAATCTGTAACACTATTATTAAATACGCAACTTAAAGAAATTAGTTTATTTTTTTCATAGTTGTTTATCCATTGGCTTGTATAAATGATACAATTGCTTTCAAGAAGCCGGAGGGGTCTTCAAGCATTCCCATGTGTCCTACTTGTTTTAATGTGAAAAAGTGGCAAACCGGAGGAAAGGCAGCTTGCTGAAGCTGGTCTTTTAATGGAACAGCCGGGTCTTCTTCGCCAGCTATTATTAATACCGGCACTTGCGCATTTCTTAAGACAGCCGTTCTGTCGGGGCGGTGCAGCATGGCTTCGTAATAAGCAATCAACGTTTTTGTTTCAAAACTTTTTGCTTTTTGTATAAGATCATCTATTAATCCGGGTGATTTGTTGGCAAAGCCAGTGGCAAAAAGTCCGGGAATGGCGGTTTTTAAAAAGGTAAATCCCCCTTTTTTCTTCATGAATAGTACCGCTTTGAGCCGGGTTTCTTTTTTTACCTCACTATCTGCAAAAGCAGTACTGTGAAGCAATCCAAATGCTGACAATTGTTCGGGATATTTTTCTGCAAAAGCCAGTGTGATATAGCCGCCCATACTGTGCCCCAGCATAGCAACTTTTCGTAACTTATTTTCTTGTAAAAAATCTGCCACCCAATCAGCGAGCCATTCTATAGATTGTTCTTTGGGCAACCAGTGGTGTTTTACCAATTCTCCACTTCCGGGAAAGTTGGGAACAATTACAGTATAGTTCTCCCGTAATGTCGGCAATATGCTATCAAAAATACTGTTGTCTTCTCCAAAACCATGAAGAAGTACTATTGTTTTTTCCATAAGTTCCTATTTATAAGCGACCAAATAAACAACAGAGCCGCAAGTACCAACACTCCACGACTTATCCAGTCGCCTGTGCGGGCATAAAAGCTAGGATGGCTTTCTGTTGGGATGCTTTTTTTTATAGCTGCTTGTGTGTCCCAATCCTGTGCATCATATATTTCTCCTTGTGGATCTATAAAGCAACTAATGCCTGTATTGGCACTACGGGCCACCCAAAGACCCGTTTCAATGGCTCGCAATCTTGCATAGGAAAGGTGTTGCTTATGTCCTTGGGTGTTACCCCACCACCCATCGTTGGTAATAATCGTGAGTACATTAGCGCCATCGCCAACATATTCGGTGACGTAATCGCTGTAAATGCTCTCGTAACAAATAATGGGTGCCGGTGCATAGGGGTTGCCAGCAGCATGAAAGGCAATGGCTTTTTCGGAACGACCCAGTGTGCCGGCAATCCCTCCAAAATCATCAAATAGCCCCGACATAAATCCCAGCCAGGAAGGCAGTGATTCCACTCCGGGAACCAGTTTGCTTTTATGATAAAGTGTAAAGGGCTGGCCTTTTTCTTTGCTCATGGCAGTATTGAATGCTTCGTAGTTTGCTCCATTGTTTAATTGGCGTATGCTGAATCCACCCGGGTTTTCTATGCCCCATAGTTTGTAACTGTCAATGCCGGTTACCAACTGTATTTGTGGATGACGATCCACAACGGCAAATACTTTTTGAAATACCGGGATATCGTAGATTTCATGTTCCCATGCCTGAGAAGGAATGGCTGTTTCAGGCCAAACAACAAGCCTTGTATTGCTGTCAATTTTACTTTCACTCAGGTCTATCAGGCTTTGGGTAAGCACCGCCGGATCTGTGTTAAATTTTTCTAAATAGGCTTCTACATTGGGTTGTACCACTACAATATTATATGCCCGATCTTTATCCGTGTTCCCCAAAGAGCTAAGCAATAACCATTGACTTACTACAATAGGGAATATTACAAATACCAGAGTAGCTATTGCAAATCTGTTTCTTTGTACATTATTTCTTTGCCCTTTTTCAATGGCAAATAAAAGGAGTAAATTAACAGACCATATCCATAGGGTTCCACCTGTTGTTCCGGTATATTGATACCACTGAATCCAGCCGGGCTTCGTAGCAAAAACATTTCCCAGTGTAAGCCATGGCCAGCTTAAATCCCAGTTATGGTGAATAAATTCATAAGTGATCCAGTACGAGGCGAGCGAAATAAGACCGGCACCCATTCCCAATCTTTTCCGTGTGAACCGGTAGGCCATTATGGGGGTACACATAATAAGACTATTGGCTAAAATAGCACCAATAGCTCCCGGCCCGGTGCTGTTCCATATCCACCAGGTAGTCCCTGCATTCCAGATTACAAAGGCGAAAAACAGGGCGAAAAAAAATCCAAACGGGGATTTTATTTGTTCCATTGAAAGAAGCAATGGCACAAATGCGACAAAAACCAATGGAGTAAAGCCATTTACAGGCCAGGCCAGCCACAATAATATACCCGTAAGTAAAATACCTGCATAAGCCAAAGCCGGTTTGTTGTATGTTGAGAACATCATGCCACAAAAAAAAGACACTTCCATCAATATGGAGTGTCTTTCTTTACAAAATATTAAAGAAACAAAATATAAAGAAGCCCCTGGACATTTTTTCAGCCCGGGGCTGAATGCTTACTTCATTTCCACCTGTCGGAAAAATTCCTGACGTTTAGCATCGCTTTTAAATATGCCGCCAAAATAACTTGTAACTGTACTGCTGCTTTGGTCTTGTATGCCTCTGCTGCTCACACACATGTGTACCGCGTCAATTACAATCGCTACATCTTCGCTTCCCAATACTTCTTTCAGGTAATTGCCAATTTGTACGGTCAATCTTTCCTGCACCTGCGGACGCTTGGCAAAAAATTGCACTATGCGATTGATTTTACTTAAACCAATTACTTTACCATTACTAACATAACCTACATGTGCCTTGCCAATTATAGGAACAAAATGGTGTTCACAATTGCTATAGAAAGTGATGTTTTTTTCAATCAGCATCTCATTATATCGATACTTGTTGTCAAACAGAGCAATCTTAGGCATGTTTGCCGGGTTGAGTCCGCTGAAGATCTCCTGAATATACATTTTTGAAACTCTTTTTGGAGTTCCTTTCAGGCTGTCATCCGAAAGATCAAGACCTAGTGTGAGCATAATTTCTCTGAAATGACCTTCGATAATCTCCATTTTTTCGCTGTCATTTAATTCAAAGGCATCGCTGCGCATGGGTGTGTCGTACGAGGTACTGATGTGTTCATCACCTATTTCATCAATAGTGAGTTGTCCAATACCATCAAGTTCTATTACTTCTTTTCCTGCATAACCGTTGGTGGCAGGATGGACTTCCAATTTTTCCGTTTTACGGGTATGGTCTCCATTAAGCGGGGAATTCCACGTAGTTCCGTTCTGTTTCATACAATCTGATTTTCAATTCTTTAGATGATTCAATATGTGGCCTAAGCCTGTTGTAAATAACGACTGCAATATTTTCAGCAGTCGGGTTTAATGTTTCAAATTCCGGGACATCAATGTTAAGATTGCGGTGATCAAAATGTTCTGTAACCTTTTCTTTTATGAGGTCACTTAACACTTTCATGTCCATTACATAGCCTGTTTGCTGATCAATTTCCCCGGTTACCTGAACAATAAGATCATAATTATGACCATGAAAATTCGGGTAATTACATTTTCCAAATAGTTTTGCGTTTTCTGATTCGCCTAGTTGGTCATTGTTTAAACGGTGAGCGGCATTAAAATGTTCTTTTCTAAATACGGATACTTTATTCATAATTCGGTTGTTTGCCGGGAAACTTATTGTGTGTTTATATAGACAATGATATTTCTATTTTGTTTGAAGTTTAAATGTTATAGGTTAAACAAAATTAAGATCATGGTCATTTTCCCGGGATAATTTATAATGTTATTTAATGGAAGTAAATTAGTGGATAACTCATTAACAAAGTAGGGTAAAAAGATTTTTTTAAAAATTTTATAAATATTAAAACACACAGATCATGCATGAAATAAGCAAACTATGGGTGCAGTAAGTACATTTGCAGCGCTATGGTCTATGTTACGCGGGTGGAGCATTTTAATGCGGCCCACAAATTGTACAATCCGTTGTGGAGTAAAGAAAAAAATGAGGAAGCCTTTGGCCCTTGTGCCAATGAGAACTGGCATGGCCATAACTATGAAATGCACGTAACCGTAAGGGGATATCCTGATGTGGATACAGGCTTTATAATTGATGTAAAAAAGCTTAGCAAAATTATAAAAGAGCATGTTTTGGATCGGGTAGATCACAAAAATCTAAATCTTGATGTGGATTTCATGAAAAATAAACTGGCAAGTACTGAAAATTTTGTTATAGAAATATGGAATCAGCTTACACCTCACATAAACGGGGGAAATCTGCATCAGATACGTTTATATGAAACCCCGCGGATTTATGTAGATTATTTTGGAGCTTAAAGAATCAGGTATGGTTCAGTTTAGGGATGTAATATCCCGGGGAATTAAAAAAGTGAATATGGCTATTACCGCTGATGAGCGAAGGTTTTTGAGGTTTTGGGAAGATCAAAGAAAGGGCGGCCGTGGTAGTTTTTTAATTGCTTACGGGGTAGGGCTTTTTTTCCTTATTTATATGGGTTTTGTGGCTATCGGTCTTTTTTCTGGATTTCCTTTTGTAAAATTATTGTGGTTATTACTGATAGGGTTGATATCTTTTTGCGGGAGCCTTGTATGGTCTTTTTATATTTGGAACAGCCTCCAAAAGCGATTTAAAAGTATTGTAAAGCGAGAAGTGAAATTGGCCATTGATAAAGAATCTCGTTTGACTGGCGACGGTCACTGATCCATAAACCGTGCTTTGAGTGCAGGTGCAGGCATCATACAATTATCTTTTTTTCCAAACCATTTGTACCGGTTTGCACCTACAAAGCGGTATATGACATTGCGAATAAAAGCCGGGACAATTACAAAACCATAAAGAAGAGACCATCCCCCATCAAGCAACCGGGCTACTCTTAGTGCCCCTGTTGAATGGGTATAGGCTTTTCCATTTTCAATAAGTACAAGGGATTGCAACTGTTTTGTAGAAAGTCCGTGTAATTTAAGGAGCTTTTGTCCGGTTTCGCTTTGCAAGGCGGCAAATCTTATTTTACCCTGCTTATCATTACGGATAATGAATTGCACGCTGTTATTACAAAGGTTACACACGCCATCAAATAATAATATTGGCTTCAAATCCTGATCCTGCATAATAGAGAATTAAAATTGCTATCTGTAAAAGTAAACATTCATAGTGCTCTTCGTGTTTAAAAAACTGTACTTTTATAAAAAATTAGATTGATTTGGAACCAGGCGTACGACTTTTTTTAAAAACCATTGTTCAAAGCATGTCCCTTGGTATGCTTTGGCTTTTGCTGAATACCATGTTTGGAATCAAATATGGGTTGTTGTTTTTCGATCATGGATTTACCATCTGGAACGGCGTTTATTATTTGTGTATGCTGGTCAGTTTTGTTTTTCTTTTCCGACATATTGTTGGATTATGGAAGAAAGTACCTCGTTTCGGCGACGAAGAATCAGAAGATTTTTGAAAAAGTGAATTTAAAAACAGATGTTGATTTTTAAAGGAGGTCTTACCCTATTTGGGTTTTGTAGCAACAAGTATTTCTCTTTTGTCATACTGGCCCGGTACTTTAATCACCTCATAGCCGAAAGCCTGTATGGCTCTGTTTACTTCCCTTTTACTGTTGCAGGTGTTCATTTTGCAGCATTTTGGCGTCTTGTAATATAGCTTTTCAAACACAGGAGTTGCCCATATTTCGGGCTGGGATGTCGGAGCAAAAGGATCAAAATAAATAACACCAAATTGAAGGGGTTATTTAAAGTATTGAATCATCGTTTCATACCGGGTAAAAATAAAAAATGGATTGAGTTTTTGTGGTTATTCATGCGTTGCCTCATAAAAGCTAAAATAAGACTTTGACAAATGCTCCACCCCTTCCAATTTGGTAGCGCGGATTTTTGTAACAATATGTATAAAGGGAAAAGGTTCAAGGGCATAATAGTGTATAATTTTTTTTACTAAAAGGCCTGCCTTTAGCGAAAGCGGGGCATTCAATCCGGTTCCCAATCTAATTTTAAAACCTTTCACGGTTTCTTTTTTCTCAAGGGCAGGTAGCAGACTTTGTTCAATATAAACTGTCTCGCTATCAGACAGCGCACCAAGTTTTCTGTGGTAGCTTAATGCAGCATCAGGAATAGAAATGGTAAGCGATTTATCTGCCGTTGTAAAAACTTATTTTGGTAAATGATTTAACGCCAGGTATCAATTGCTGTTCTGAATGTATTACAATGAGCCTCTACAATAATTTTCACATCGGCACTATAGCCCCCGCCCATGGCTGCCACGCAGGGAAGTTTATTTTTTTTACAATACTGAAAAACCAGTTCATCCCGTCTTTTGCAGCCTGCAAGGGAAAGACCTAATTTTCCGAATTTATCTGTTTTCAGCACATCTACGCCACTTAAAAAGAAAATAAAATCGGGTTGTACTTTTTCGTGTATCCATGCTAATTTTTCTTCTAATATACTCAAATAATGTCCATCTTCAATGCCATCATCTAATGGTATATCGAGATCACTTTTTTCTTTTATAAAAGGGTAGTTGTGTCCTCCATGCATGCTAAAAGTAAAAACTCTTTTTTCATTTCCAAAAATCTGTGCTGTTCCATTTCCCTGATGAACATCGAGATCAATAATGGCTATTTGCTCCGCTATATTTTTATGTAAAAGATAATTGGAAGCAATTGCCATATCATTAAGCAGGCAAAACCCTTCTCCTTTGTTGGTAAAGGCATGGTGGGTTCCACCTGCCACATTCAGTGCTACCCCGTCTTGAATAGCGTAATGGCAACAGTCTATAGTACCCTGAGCAATTCTTATTTCGCGTTCCACAAGTTTATCGCTAAGCGGAAAACCGATGCGTCGAATGTGTTTGGGTGTTAGTGCCAGCTCCTTGAGTGCCTGCCAGTAGTGCGGGTCATGGGTAAGTAATAAAATATCCTCCGGGCAGGGAGCAGGTGATTTAATCTGTTCTTCAGTAATACTGCCTTCGTGTAATAATTGTCCCGGAATCAGTTCATATTTTAACATAGGAAAGCGATGGCCTTCCGGTAGTGGGTGTGCGTAAATGGGATCGTACGTTATTTTTATCATAAAAGTTGTCTTTTTTTCCTGTCAGCACCTATTCATTGCAATGATTTCATTGCCTGCTAAAGCAAAAACAACATCGGCCTTCTTTGGTTTGAGGATAAAGCAACCTGTGAATAAACTAAAAGCAGGTAACAAACATTGCTTTTCTGAAAAAAAGAAACAGGGTAGCCTTATTTTTTGTCGTACGTTGGCAGCAACTATTATGGCCGGGTGTATATGCCCGGAAATAATAGCTTTGGGGTTAATGTTGGCAGGCAACGTTTCATCGGGGTTGTGCAAAAAAAGGCAATCATCTATCATCCACCAGGGTTCCACTTGCAAAGCCATCTTTTGAGCAAATAAAGTGGGTACACGGTCGTGATTACCAATGACTAATAAAAATTCAATACCGGGAAAATCGAGCCGCCACCGTGCAAACCAATCCCATTCTTTGTTGGCATTGCTGTGAAAAAGATCTCCCACCATCAATACACGATGAGGTTTGTAAAACTGAATGGCATCAAAAAGGCGGTTGAGGTCCTGCCGGTAAACAGCTTGTGGTACTGCAATGCCCTCTTTTCGGAAATGCCCCGTTTTACCCAAATGAAGATCAGAACAGATAAGGGTTTTGGTACGCTCCCAAAAAAGAACCCTTCTTGAATCAATAATAAATGTTTCGTTTTGCCAAAGGAAAGCTTGCATGCCATGCGAAAGTAAGGGACGCTTTTTCAACCCAATCTGCTTTTAGAAAAAAGAAATGAAAAAACTTTTGGAGTGGATAGAATCCACCCTTATTTTTGCACTCCCAAATCAGAAATGATTTAATTCCAATGGCCTATAGTATAAAGGTAGTACGACAGATTTTGGTTCTGTTTGTCTAGGTTCGAATCCTGGTAGGCCAACCCATTAAGACGCCGCAAGCGTCTTTTTTGCTGTTGGGAAGGTTTTGGCACACCAAACAAATTGTTTTGATTGCTGTTTTATACCTTTATAAATATTTATATGAGTATTCTCCGTCAAATATCAGAATATCTTTACTTACGTAAAAGAGATCCTAATGAGCCTCGTACTCAGTGGATGAAATACATGCATGGAATCAACAGAATTTCTATTCTGCTTTTTCTATTTGCCATGATAGTGCTCGTTATAAAACTTATACGGGCAGCTTAAGAGTATTAGCAGATAAATCAATAATGCTTTGAGCCACCTGTTGCGATGCATTTTTGCTGGTTTTCAGCTTGTCTTTTAATGCCGAAAAGTCATTTTTCATTGATTTGTTATACTGCGCGTCCTGTAAAATTTTATTTAGTTCCGTACTGATGTTTTTAGCATTCATATCATTCTGAATAAGTTCTTTTACAATGGGTTTGTCCATAATGAGGTTAACCAGCGATATATATTTAATTTTTATTAATCTCTTTGCAATTTGGTAACTAATTGGGCTGCCTTTGTAACAAACTACCTCCGGTACCCCAAACAAGGCGGTTTCTAGCGTTGCGGTTCCGCTGGTAACAATAGCGGCAACAGCCTGACTTAACAACTCGTATGTAATTCCCTGCACTGCGGAAGCATTTGGATACTTCTGAAGAAAGGTTTTATAAAAAACTGCGTCTATGCCGGGAGCCATAGCTACAATAAATTGGTAAGCAGGGAACTGCTCAGCTACTTTAAGCATCTCGGGTAGTTTCACCGAAATTTCCTGTTTACGACTACCGGGCAAAACAGCCACAATGGCACGTTCCGTAAAATTATGCATCGCCGGTGTAAAACCCTCAATGGCTTCTGCAAGGGGATGACCTACATAGGTAACATCCCAGTCCCAATTGGTTTTAAACCATTCTTTTTCAAAGGGGAGAATTACCAGCATGCGATCAATACATTGTTTCATTTTTTTTACCCGATTGGGTTTCCATGCCCATACCTGAGGAGCAATGTAATACAACACTTTGATCCCTTGTTTTTTTGCCCATTCGGCTATCCGCAGGTTAAATCCTGGATAATCAATAAGTACCAGCACATCTGGCTTAAAAGAAGCGATATCTTTTTTACACCAGGTTATATTATTCAGAATGGTACGCAGGTTCATCACTACTTCCGCAAAACCCATAAAAGCAAGTTCGCGGTAATGTTTAACTATTTTGGCTCCGGATTTTTCCATCAGGTCGCCTCCCCATGCCCTGATTTCGGTGTTTGGTGCTTTTTTCAGCAAAGCACTTACAAGGTTACTTCCGTGCAAATCGCCACTTGCCTCTCCGGCTATCATATATAATCGCATGCTGTAAAACTATTTAAGCCAAAAATTTAAACAGCAGCGAGGCAATGGCATACACCACTGTAAATGCAAAAATGCCCTTTGCCGTTTTATCTCTTTGAGTATTGATAAACAATGTAAAAAAGGCAATATTTGGCAATAAGCATATTACCGTCAGGCTGGAGAGCAGTCTTTTCTCTTGAAACAGGTAGGTTAAAAACGTATTCCAGGTATTGGGATATATTTTCCAAAAAAAATATATCACCAAACAGAGGAGAGGTGTTAAAAAACCCAGGAAAAGACCTAGCTTCAAATTGTCTGGTAAGAATGTTTTTTTCGAGGAGATCATGGATAATTGGTTGCCTTACAAATTGGTATATTCTGCAAGAGAAAAGTAGATTTTAAAATTAAGAAACAGGTATTGGATTGTCCACCCATTTTTTTTCAAGCTGTGCTTTAAGTTTATGATCAGTAAAATCAATGGATACGGGTACAACGCTTACGTAATTATTTTGAAGTGCCCATACATCTGTATCATTTCCAGTATCCAAATTTAAAAATTCTCCGGTTAGCCAATAGTACTTTCTTCCATGCGGATCTCTGCGCTCATCAAATTCCTCCCTGTATTTTGCAAAAGCTTGCCGGCAAATTTTAATTCCCTTTATTTCATCAATGGATACATAAGGGATGTTCACATTTAGCAGCAGATGATCTGGCTGCGGTTGAGCAAGTATTTTTTTCACCACTGTTCTTACCACTTCTCTTGAAGCAGAAAAATCGGCTTCCATACCATATTCCATAAGGCTGAAACCAATAGAGGGAATTCCTTCAATAGAGGCTTCCATGGCTGCGGACATGGTGCCACTGTAAATTACATTGATGGAATGATTTGCTCCATGATTAATGCCGCTTAAACAAATATCCGGTTTGCCCTGCAGAAGCTTATCTACTGCCAATTTTACACAATCTACCGGTGTGCCGCTTATTTGCCAGGCTTCTATGCCTTCAAACAGGTAAACCTGATTCATACGCAGCGGATTGCCAATAGTAATAGCATGCCCCATACCACTTTGTGGTTTGTCGGGGGCTACCACAATCAGATTACCTAAATCTTTTACTGCTTCTACAAGATTTTTAATGCCCGGAGCTGTTACCCCATCATCATTGGTAATTAAAATGGTAGGCAATTGGCCGTTTTTATAATTCATAACGCTGTAAAAGTACAACTGCCTGCAACAGGGTTTAAGAATAAAATGTTAGGATTGTCTTCTTTTTTTAGTAACAAATTACGTATTTAACCAAAAATATTAGTATTTTTACCCAAAATATATAGTAATGAGTCTAGCGGGAAAAAATTTGAGGCATCTCAGGAAGCTTCGCGGATGGACACAAGATGAGTTTGCCACGAGGTTGGGAATCAAAAGGTCGCTTGTAGGCGCATACGAGGAAGAGCGTGCCGACCCAAGATTGGATGTCCTTGAAATAGCTATGGAAATTTTTAGCTTAAGCATGGATGATCTTTTGCTCAACGATCTTTCTGAGTCGGGTGCCAATTACCTGGCACAACGCAGGCAATTAAAACTTGGCGGTAGTAGCGGAGGCAATATTACTTTTGTACCTATAAAAGCAGCCGCAGGTTATCTTGCTGGTTACAATGATCCCGAATTTGTGGACGAGTTAAACACTTTTGCCTTGCCTATGTTATCTGCTGGCGATTATCGCGCCTTCGAAATTATAGGGGATAGCATGTTGCCAACTCCAAGTGGGAGTGTGGTGGTAGGGGAGAAAGTTGTAAATTTTGATGAACTAATCCGGGAGGAACCTTGTATTGTGGTAAGCCGTATGGATGGAATTGTGTACAAACGTATTCGTAAGATGCCCAATTCACGTCCTTTATCTCTTACTTTGGTAAGTGACAATCCTAATTATCCCCCTTATGAGGTAAAGGCTGATGAAATTGCCGAAATCTGGTTGGCTAAAATGGTCATCAGCAGGCCGGTAGAAAAGCCGGTTTGGGATATCAATCAGTTGGCCGATGTGGTGAATGGTCTTCAGCAAAAAGTAGTTTCGATGCAGGGAAAGGTCTAAGGGTGTCTTTAAAATTACTCAGACAAAACCTGCCAATTTATACTTTATTATAGCCGACAGATATTACGTGTCTATGGTAAATAACGAGGTGGAGAAACTGGTATTACGCAGTACGGAGGAGGAAGCCTTGCCCTTAATAAAAAATTAAATGGACAGGCTTTTTTAGATAGCCCACAAAAAAAAAGGTCAGCGAATATTTTCGTGAACCTTTTTTTTTATGAAAATGAATAAAAAGCTACT
>Ga0105048_10013498_pt1 | contig 12766 bp, 10 predicted proteins | sample MAT05_FD_78382 | JGI IMG/M metagenome (GOLD analysis project Ga0105048, IMG submission 78382) | Freshwater microbial communities from Lake Fryxell liftoff mats and glacier meltwater in Antarctica - MAT-05 | ecosystem: Environmental > Aquatic > Freshwater > Ice > Liftoff microbial mat | place... | reverse complement strand
GCTTTGCACCGGCTTTACAAATTCACTAACCCGCAGCCGGTGGCGGCTTGTACTTGTTCCTAGAATCCTCCTATGAAGAAAACCAGCTGGGCCACCCTTTCGGTGCTTGTCGTTGCGTTGGCCGGTGCGGGCTGGTGGTGGACGCAACGTGCGGATGGCGACGCGGTGCAGTACCGCACCGCCAAGATTGAACGCGGCAACCTGCAGGCGACGGTGTCGGCCAGCGGCGCGGTCAACCCGGTCACCCAGGTGTCGGTCGGTACCCAGGTGTCGGGGCAGATTCGTGACCTGCTCGTCGACTTCAACTCCGAGGTCAAGGCCGGTCAGCTGATCGCCCAGATCGACCCGGAGACGTTTGAATACCGGGTCCGTTCGGCGCAGGCCGACGTCGAGGCAGCCCAGGCGACCGTGCTGACGGCCCAGGCGTCGACCGCAGCCGGCCGGGCGCAGGTGGCGCGGGCCCAGGTCGACCTGAACGAGGCGCAGCGCGACTTCGAGCGCAAGCAAAGCCTGGTGCAGATGCAATTCATCGCGCAAAGCGAGGCCGACCGCGCGCGCGCATTGGTCAACACGACAATCGAGGCGCTCAAGGCGACCCAGGCCCAGGTCGGCGTGACCGAGGCGCAGATCAAGGCGGCCAGCGCCAATGTGGCGCAGCGCCAGGCCGCGCTGGCCCAGGCCAGGGTCGACCTGTCGCGCACCCGGATCGTGTCACCGGTCAACGGCATCGTGATCAAGCGGTCGATCGAAAAGGGGCAGACGGTGGCGGCCAGCCTGCAGTCGCCGGAGCTGTTCGTGATTGCGCAGAACCTGTCGGACATGCAGGTCGACGCCAGCGTCGATGAAAGTGACGTCGGCCGGATCCGCAACGGACAAAGGGCCACGTTCACGGTGGACGCGTTTCCCGGCCAGACTTTTGATGGCGAGGTGCGCCAGGTACGCAAGGCGGCGCAGACCATTGCCAACGTCGTGACCTATGTGGCGGTGGTCGGGTTTTCCAACACCTCGGGGCGCCTGTTGCCGGGCATGACGGCCAATGTGCGCATCGTGACGGACCAGCGCGAGAACGTGCTCAAGGTCCCAAATGCCGCGTTGCGGGTGCGCATTGCCGGCGTGGAGCCGCCTGCTGCCGGCGCGTCGGCGCCGTCCAACGGCGCTTCCGGTTCCGCCACCGGCAATGCGGGCGGATGGTCCTGGTTGTCGTCGGCGCATGCGCAAGCCGCGGGTGGCGGTGGTGGTGGTGGTGGTGGCCTGGCAGCGCAGCGCGAGCGCCTGGTGGCCGAACTGCAGCTCGACGAAGCCCAGCAGGCCAAGCTCGACGCCATCAGCGCCGACATGCGACCGCGATTCATGGCCTTGGCCGATCTGGACCAGGCGGCGCGGCCGGCGGCGCGTCAGAAGTTGATGGGCGAGATGCAACAAAAGATCAATGCGATGCTCAGCCCCGACCAGCGGGCCAAATACGAGCAGATGCAAGCCAGGGCAGCGGCGGCGCGCGCCGAGCGGTCCGGGCAAACTGCTGCTGCTGCTGGCGCTGGAACGGCTCCTGCGCCTGTCGCAACCGGAGAGCCGAAAAAGCCTGCGGCGACCGGCGCAGCGGGCGCAGCCAATGCTTCTGCTGTAGCTGGCGCGACTGCTGCCACTGCCGGGGCCGCGGGCGGCGCCGATAGCGGCAAAAGTGGTGCGACTGCGCCGGTCGCCGCAGCCACAGCGGGCGGCGGCCCGCTGCAGGAGTTCCGCAACCGGCTGGTGACCGAACTCAAGCTCGGTGCCGATCAGGCCGGCAAGATCGACGGCCTGATCGCCGAGGCGCGGCCCCGATTCGGGGCCTTGCGCGATCTGGCCGCCGAGGAGCGGCCCAAGGCCCGCGATCGTATCCTGGCCGATCTGCGGGCCCGTATCGGCGACTCACTGACACCTGAGCAGAAAACCCGGTACACCGCGCTGCTGGCCGAAGCAGGTGGGCGCACCAGCACGCGCGGACGGATCTACCTGATGGGTGAGGATGGCAAACCGCGGGCATACAACGTGCGATTGGGCATTTCGGATGGCAGCAGCTCCGAGTTGCTGGTGGCGCCGGGCGCACCGGTCGCAGCCGACCTGCGCGAGGGTGCGACGGTCATCGTCGGTATCCAGTCCCCGGCGGCCGGCGCGGCCAAACCCGGCGCTGGTGGCCCACGGTTGGCGTTCTAGTCACGGAGCATCGTCGTGACCGTGCCGTCCGTATTGATAGAGGCGCTTGGAGTGACCAAGGTCTACGCCATGGGTGACCAGACCGTGCACGCGTTGCGTGGTGTATCGCTGAAGATCGCCAGCGGCGATTTCGTGGCCATCATGGGTGCGTCGGGTTCGGGCAAGTCCACCTTGATGAATATCTTGGGTTGCCTGGACCGGCCATCCGAGGGGCATTACCGGCTGGCCGGTGAAGCGGTCGAGACCATGTCTGCGGACCAGCTGGCGTCGATCCGCAACCGGCGCATCGGTTTCGTTTTCCAGCAGTTCAACCTGCTGCCACGCACCAGCGCGCTGGAAAACGTCGAGTTGCCGATGGTGTATGCCGGCATAGCGGCGGCGGGGCGTCGCACGCGGGCGATGGCGGCCTTGCAGCAGGTCGGCCTGGAGCAGCGTTTCGGCCATACACCGTCGGAGTTGTCGGGTGGGCAACAGCAGCGCGTGGCCATTGCGCGGGCATTGGTGAACCAGCCGCAGCTGATCTTGGCCGATGAACCCACCGGCGCGCTCGACACCCAGACCAGCGAGGACATCATGCGTTTGTTGACCGACCTGAACCGGACCGGTCTAACCGTGGTGCTGGTCACGCACGAGCACGACATCGCCGAATGGGCGCGGCGAAAGATCGTGTTTCGCGATGGACTGATCGTGCAGGACTTGCAGCACGACCAACCCGGGCAGGACTGGATCGAGTGCGATCCGGCCGGCCCTTTGGCGGCGGAACTGCCGCTGGCATCATGAGCCGCAGGGCCGCTCCCAAGGTGAATTCCGCAGTGCGCAGCACGGAGGTTAGCGCAGTGAGCGGCGCCGGGCCGCTCCCAAGGCGCTCAGTCCCGCAGTTCGCAGGACGAAGGGAAGTCCAATGAATACCCTGGCTGCGTTTCGCAGTGCGTTGCGGGCGCTGGCGGCCAATACGCTGCGCAGCATCCTGACCATGCTGGGCATCATCATCGGCGTGGCGGCGGTGATCACGATGATCGCGGTGGGCGAAGGCGCGACCAATCGGGTCAAGGAGCAGATGCAGGGCCTGGGCTCGAACATCATGTTGATCTTCTCCGGCACCGTCACCCAGGGCGGCGCGCGCCTCGGAGCGCAAACCGGCCAGTCGCTGACCGAAGAAGATGCACAGGCGATTGCACTGGAGGTGCCCGAGGTGCAGGTCGCCGCGCCGGTGTCCCGTACCGGCGCCCAGGTGGTGTCCGGAAATGCCAACTGGAGCACCAGCATCTTCGGTACCACCAGCGACTACCTGGAGGCGCGTGACTGGACGCTGGAGTCCGGGCGCTTGTTCGAGCCCGCCGAAATGGCCGGCTCGGCCAAGGTGGCGATCATTGGGCAGACCACCGCACGCGAACTGTTTGGCGACGCCGATCCGTTGGACCAGGTCATACGCGTCAGGAAGGTTCCCGTCACGATCGTCGGGGTGCTCGCCAAGAAGGGGCAGAACGCGAATGGCCAGGACCAGGACGACGTGTTGATGCTGCCCATCAGTACCTACCGCAACCGCATCCAGGGCGGCACGGGCGGCAAGGCGCGGCGTATCGGCTCGATCACCGTCAAGGTGCGCGAGGGGCAGAACATGAAGCAGGCCGAGGACAACATCAAGGACTTGCTGCGCCAGCGCTTCAAGATCCAGCCCAGCGCCGAGGACACCTTCACGATCCGCAATCTGTCGGAGATCCTGCAGGCACAAGAGGCGTCCAGCCGTGTCATGACCATGCTGCTGGCCGCAGTGGCCGGCATCAGCCTGGTGATCGGCGGCATCGGCATCATGAACATCATGCTGGTCAGCGTGACCGAACGTACGCGCGAGATCGGCCTGCGCATGGCGGTCGGTGCGCGTGGGCGAGACATCCTGACGCAGTTCCTGATCGAGGCCGTGACACTGAGCCTGATCGGCGGCGCCATCGGTGTCGTGCTCGGCGCCGGCGCCACCTGGGCGATCGGCTATTTCGCGCAGTGGCAGGTCAGCATGACAGCCTCGAGCATTCTTCTGGCAGCCGGCTTTTCGGGTTTTGTCGGCGTGTTCTTCGGCTTCTACCCGGCCCGGCGGGCGTCGCGGCTGTTGCCGATCCAGGCCTTGCGCTACGAGTAAGCCCGCAGTGGGGCGGTGATAATCGCCGCTCTTTCTTGGAGGATGCGTGGATCTTGTTTTGCTGGCCAAAGCGGCCGTGATGGGTATTGTCGAAGGCCTGACCGAATTCCTGCCGATATCCTCCACTGGCCACCTGATCCTCGCCGGCGCCTTGCTCGGCATGGACGACGCGAAGGCCAAGGTATTCGACATCGCGATCCAGACCGGCGCCATCCTGGCGGTCATCATCGTCTACTGGCACAAGATCCGCGACACCATCGTCCAGTTGCCGCACCAGGCGCAGGCCCAGCGATTTGCACTGAACGTCGCGATCGCGTTTTTTCCGGCCGTGGTGCTGGGCCTGCTGTTCGGCAAGGCGATCAAGGCGCATCTGTTCACACCGGTGGTGGTGGCCAGCGCCTTCATCGTCGGCGGCTTCATCATCCTGTGGGCCGAACGCCGTCATGCCCAAGAAGACACCGCGCCGCGCATCCTGAGCGTCGATGCGATGCGTTGGACCGATGCGCTCAAGGTCGGCCTGGTGCAGTGCCTGGCGATGATTCCCGGCACCAGTCGCAGTGGTGCCACCATCATCGGCGGCATGTTGCTGGGGCTGTCGCGCAAGGCGGCGACCGACTTTTCGTTTTTCCTGGCGATACCGACGCTGATCGGTGCCGGTGTGTATAGCCTGTACAAGGAACGCGCGCTGTTGTCGATGGCCGATGTACCGATGTTCGCGGTCGGTCTGTTGTTTTCGTTCCTCAGCGCCTGGTTGTGTATCCGCTGGTTGTTGCGTTACATCGCTACCCACACCTTTGTCGGATTCGCGTGGTACCGGATCGCGTTTGGCCTGTTGGTGTTGCTGACGGCCTGGACCGGCGTTGTGCAGTGGTCGGCGTAAGGCGGCGCTGCATGCTCTGACGCACACCGGTCGTTGCGTCGGTCATCCGTCAGCAGAATCGGCTGGCTCGGGGTGCTGCCGAACAAACGTCAGAAACGCCCCGGCAGCCAGCGTCAGCTGGCGGTCGCTGCGCCAGACGAGTTTCCACTTTTGCGGTATCGGCATGCCCGCCACGTTCACGATGGCCAAACCCTCGCCAGCAGGGTCGGCGGGCAGCGTATGTCGTGACACGATGGCAATACCCAACTCGGCGGCAACTGCATGTTTGATGGCCTCGTTGCTACCCAGGGTCATCTGCACCAGCGGCGCGATTCCGCGCTGGGCGAGCCAGGCCAGCGTGGTCTGTCGGGTGCCCGAGCCGGGTTCGCGCATCAGCAGCGGTAGCTGATCCAGCGACTTGAGCGAGATCCGGTGTGCCCCGTCCCAGCGATGTCCACGGTGCACGATGAGGACCAGCGGATTGTCGAGAAAAGCATAGCTGTCCAATGGGACATCTGTGGGTGGCACCATCATCACGCCGATGTCGTCTTCTTCACTTTGCATGCGCCGCACCACGGCGTCGCGGTTGTCGATCGTCAGGTTGATCGTGATGCCGGGGTAGAGAAGATGGAAGGGCTTGAGAACCCGGGCGATGAAGTATTCGGCCGTCGTGACCCCGGCAATGCGCAAAACGCCCTTCTGGAGTGCCTGCAATTGCTCGACCTCGTCCACGAACAGTTGCCAGTGGGTGCCGATGGCGCGGATTGTGCTCAAAAGAGCGGTGCCCGCGGGCGTCAAGGCCACGCCCCGACCGGCGGGCGCAAGCAGGTCGGTGCCCACCAACGCCGCCAGCTCGCGCAGCTGGACCGATACCGTCGGTTGCGCGAGATGCAGCGACCGCGCCGCCAAGGTCACGCCACCAAGGCGGGCCACCGCCTCGAACGTACGTAGTTGCGAAAAGCTGGCGCGTGGTAGGGCAATAGACTTCACGATCACATAGATAAAACGTTATATAAATCATTAAAACATATCATTTAAATCAGATGTATTTGGCAACCATACTTGCGCTCAAACTTACTTCGAAAGCTGTTTGCCATGACTGACAAAACCCCTATCACTGTCGCGCGCGGAGACGGCATTGGCCCGGAGATCATGAATGCCTGTCTGCGCATCCTCGATGCGGCTGGCGCGCAGATCGACCCGCATTTCATCGAGGTCGGCGAATCGGTCTATCTGGCTGGCAATTCCGCTGGTATTACGGCCGACGCGTGGCACAGCCTGCGCCAGACGCGGGTCTTTTTGAAAGCACCGATCACGACACCTCAGGGCGGCGGCTACAAGAGCCTGAACGTAACGATCCGAAAGACCCTCGGGCTTTATGCCAATGTGCGTCCCTGCGTCGCGTACGCGCCGTTCGTGCCCACGCATTTCCCGGACATGGATGTCGTGATCGTGCGTGAAAACGAAGAAGATCTCTATGCGGGTATCGAGCACAGGCAGACCGACGAGGTCTTTCAGTGTCTCAAGCTGATCACCCGGCCCGGTTGCGAAAAGATCGTGCGCTACGCCTTTGAATATGCGCGCGCGCATGGGCGCCGCAAGGTGACCTGCATGACCAAGGACAACATCATGAAGATGACCGACGGTCTGTTTCACCAGGTTTTCGATGAAATCGCAATGCAGTATCCGGACATGGAGAACAATCACAGCATCATCGACATCGGTGCGGCGCGCCTGGCGACACAACCCCAACTGTTCGACGTGATCGTCACGCCCAACTTGTATGGCGACATCATTTCCGACATCGCTGCGGAGATGACCGGCAGCGTGGGTCTGGGTGGAAGCGCAAATATAGGGGAGCACGTCGCGATGTTCGAGGCGATTCACGGTAGTGCGCCTGACATCGCGGGGCAGGACCTGGCAAACCCGTCCGGCCTGTTGTTGGCGTGTGTGATGATGTTGGTCCATATCCGGCAGGCCGACGTGGCCAGTGCCGTGCACAACGCCTGGTTGTGCACCCTGGAAAGCGGCGTGCACACTGCGGATCTGCGGGGAGAACACACGCGCCAGTGCGCGGGCACCCGTGCGTTTGGGGACGCGGTGATCGCCCGGATGGGCCAACGGCCACAGCGTTTTGCGGCGGTGACCTATGACAACACCGCTGCGCGGCAGCCCGCCCTCGTCCCTTACCAGCGCAAGCCACCGTTGCTCAAGGCTCTGGTAGGGGTCGATATCTTCGTGCATGCGGCCTCGGTGTCACCGGAGTTTCTGGCTGGCACCCTCAAAGCGCTTACGCCCGCAACGTCAGAGCTCATCATGATCACCAATCGCGGCGTGAAGGTCTGGCCTGGCGGTTTTCCCGAGACGTTCTGCACCGATCACTGGCGTTGCCGCTTCATGGGAACGTTAGAGGGTGGCGGTGCGGCGCGCTACACGCACCATGACATCATCGCGTTGATGCAGGCGCTGGTGGCCAGAGGGGTCGACGTCATCAAGACCGAAACCTTGTGCACCTTTGACGGAGAGCGCGGGTTCGCTCTCGGACAGGGGCAGTGATCGCTCTCAGCCCTCGAAGTTGAGTGTCGCAGCCTCGATGGCGGCCGCCGTCGCCAGCGGCTTTTCCATCGGAAAAAGATGGCTGCCGTCGAGCATGGTGATGCGCCCCTTGGTCAGCCGCTCGGTCATGTCCATGCCGACTTGTTTCATTTCTTTCGAGAACAATCCGCCGATGAAGGCGACCGGACACTTCAGCGGATGACGGCGCAGCAGGCGCTCCAAGTTGTGCGGCAGGTGGTTGTAGATGGCGGTTTCGACTTCGCGATCAAAACTCAGCACGCGCTGTCCGTCCTTGTCGTGTGTGCCATGGCGTACGTAGTCTTGCAACACAGCGGGCTCCCAGCGCGCAAACGCCTTCTTCGACTGGAAATGCGCCAGCACCGCATCCTGGTCGGCCCAACTGGTACGTCGGCGCTGGCTGATCGCACCCGGCGACACCGCCGCGACGATTTGTGTCGTCTTGATCAGGCCCAGCGTGGTTGCACGCCAGCCGCCCAGCACCGGCGAGTCGAGCATGACGACGCCGCGCGCCAGCGCAGGTTGTCGGGCGGCCGCCATCAGGCTCAGGAAGCCACCCAGCGAATGGCCGACCAGAAACGCCGGCTCGCCGGCCTTGTCAACTTCGGTCTGCGTGAAATCGACCAGCTGCTGCACCAGATGCGGCCAGTTGTTGGTGACCGGGTATTGGGGATCGTGGCCGAACTTGTCGATCGCCTTGACCTTGAATCCGCGTGCGCGCAGAAACTTGAACAGAACGCGGTAGGTGCTGGCGGGGAAACTGTTGGCGTGGGAAAAGATCAGCAGCGCCATCAGATCAGCTTCTCAAACGGGGTCGTGATCTTCTTGAGCGGCTGGTTACGCGGCGCGTCGACCATCAGCGGTATCGCGGTCTGCTCGCCGCGCCACATCGGATCTTCGATGCTGTCGAAGACTTCGCGCAGCTTGCGGCCCCAGTTGTTGTGCATCATCTGGAAGTAGGGGTTGTGTTCGTCGATGCAGACGATCTTGTCGGTCTGAAAGCTGTCCGCCTCGTAAACCACCATGTCCAGCGGCAGGCCGACCGAGAGATTGGACTTGAGCGTGGAGTCCATCGACACCAGCGCGCATTTGGCGGCTTCGTTGAGCGGTGTCTGTGGCGTGATCACGCGGTCGAGCACCGGTTTGCCGTATTTGGATTCACCGATCTGGAAATACGGTGTTTCTGGCGTGGCTTCGATGAAGTTGCCGGGCGAATAGACCTGAAACAGGCGCATTGCCTCGCCGTGGATTTGTCCGCCCAGGATCATCGAGGCATTGAAATCGATGCCGGCATTTTGCAAAGCCTTCGCGTCCCGCGCGTGCACGTGGCGAATGGCCGAACCCAGCACCCGCGCGACGTCGTACATGCTGGTGGCGTTCCAGATCGTCAGTGGCTCGGCATTGGTGTATTCGCGCAACTGCTCGACCTGCAGGATCTCGCGCACCGATTGGGACACGCTCAGGTTGCCGGCCGACAGAAGCACGATGAACCGGTCGCCGGGTTTTTCGTAGACGATGATCTTTCGGAACGTGCTGATCTGGTCAAGCCCCGCGTTGGTGCGCGAGTCGGACAGAAACACCAGTCCGGCGTTGAGCTTGATGGCGACGCAGTAGGTCATGGTGATTGAGCCTGGTTGGTTCGATTGGAAAGTAGGAGGATCATGCGAGCACGTGGAAGGTCAGGGTCAGCGTGAAGGCATGTGTTCAATATCCGCGCAGCAGCATGTCCATTGCCGTTTCGATCTCGAGTGCATGTTTCTTGGCATTGGCTGTCGACCGGCGAAGTTCGTGCTGGTGGAAAACGGCGATGCCAAACGGGTGCAGGCGCAAGGCGATGCCGTCCACGACGATCGCCGGGTTGAAACGGTCGGTCAGTCCCGCCAGCGCGTCGGCGCGCGCCAGTGGCACGCAGACACGTTCGACGAATCGGTGCAGCAAGTCGCTCTGAATCTCCAGCACGAATGGAAAATCGTGGCGGTCTTCCTCGATGGGATTTGGATGGATGTCGAATCTCGCCACGGTACCCGGCAGGCCTTGGGTTCTTGTAAGCTAATCGCTGCGGTTCTTGCGCCAGTGTCGTACCCGCTGAGAATAGGGTTCGCGTTCCTTGGCCCATGCGTTATATGCGTCGATCTCGGTGGCATGTGATTCGGCCCACGCCTTGTTCGCCAGCGTGTAGTCGGCGACCGATTCCGCCACCTTGCCAACCGGTGCGTGCACCGGGACGACTTTGACTGGGCGCATGAGGATGGCACCGTCTGGTTGAACTTCTACGGCAAACAACTGCCCCGCATACTTCTTCCCCAGCGAGATCTGGCCGCTGGCACCCACTTCCTTGAGCATATGCCGATCCGATACTGTGATTTCATGCCATCATGCGGCATGACCCATGGATTGTCAAGCAATTCGGAGGTTGAGCAACGCGGATTTCAGACGACAGAGCTGCCCACCTTTTTCAATCGGTAAAGCGCCTCCAGCGCCTCGCGTGGGCTCAGTGTGTCAGGGTCGATGTGCGCCAGTTCGTCCTCTACCGCGCTTGATGTCGGCTTGGTTTCGGTCGGTGGCGGGGCAAACAGGTCCACCTGGGCCTGGCTTGCGCTGGCGCTGGTTTCCAGTGCTGCCAGCGCGTGCTGGGCGTGGTTGAGCACGGCGGCCGGCATGCCGGCCAGCCGCGCCACCTGGATGCCATAGCTGCGACTGGCCGGGCCTGCCTGTACTTCATGCAGGAACACGATGTCGCGCCCCGACTCGGCGGCGCTCACATGCACGTTGGTCGCGCCATGGTGCGTGGCAGGAAACTGGGTCAGTTCGAAGTAGTGGGTGGCGAACAAGGTGAAGGCCTGCGACTTGCCGTGCAGATGGCCGGCGATCGCGGAGGCCAGAGCCAGGCCGTCAAAGGTCGAGGTGCCGCGGCCGATCTCGTCCATCAGTACCAGCGAGTGGGGGGTTGCGCTGTGCAGGATCTGCGCTGCCTCGGTCATCTCCAGCATGAAGGTCGACTGTGCGTTGGCCAGGTCGTCGGCGGCGCCGATGCGTGTGTGGATGGCGTCGATCGGTCCCAGCCGGCAACTGGCGGCCGGCACATAACTTCCCATGCTGGCCAGCAGCACGATGACCGCAATCTGGCGCATGTAAGTCGATTTGCCGCCCATGTTCGGTCCGGTGATGATCTGCATGCGCGAACGCGCGTTCAAGCTGGTGTTGTTGGCGATGAAGTCGCCACTGCTGGTCTCGGCCAGCCGTGCCTGCACCACCGGATGGCGTCCGGCAACGATGTCGATGCAAGGCTCGGTGGCGAATTGCGGCGCACAAAAGTGCAGCGTCAGCGAACGTTCGCACAATGCGCCCAGCGCGTCTAGCGTGGCCAGTGCCTGCGCCACCAGCGTCAGGCGCGGCACGTGGCTCTGGAGCGCATCGAGCAGCTGCTCGTACAGAAATTTCTCGCGCGCCAGCGCCCGCTCCTGGGCACTGAGCGCCTTGTCCTCGAAGGCCTTGAGCTCGGGCGTGATGAAACGTTCGGCGTTTTTCAGTGTCTGGCGGCGCCGGTAGTCGGCGGGAACCTTGTCGGCCTGGCCTTGCGTCACTTCTATATAGAAGCCGTGGACGCGGTTGAATTGCACGCGCAGGTTGGTGATGCCGGTGCGGGTGCGTTCGCGTTGTTCGAGTTCAAGCAGAAAGCCGTCGCAGTTGGTCTGGATGGCGCGCAATTCGTCGAGTTCGGGATCGAAGCCGGTCGCGATGACGCCGCCATCGCGCACCATCGCGGCGGGTGCGGCGTCGATCGCCGCGGCCAGCATGTCGCTGCACAGCGGCGGTGGTAGCAGATCGACGGCCAATTGCGTCAACCATCCGCCCAGGGCCAGCACTGGTGGCGCCAGCGCGGCCGTCTTGTCGAGCGTGATCTGCAGCGCCAGCAGTTCACGCGGTTTTGCCTGGCGCAATGCGATGCGGGCCGTGATGCGTTCGATGTCGGTACTGCCCTTGATCTGCGCGCGTAGGTCCTGCCACGGGCCTGCGCGCAAGGCGGAGATCGCCTGCAGGCGCTGGCGCGCCGTCGTGCGTTCGCGCTGGGGCTCGAGCATCCAGCGCTTGAGCAGTCGGCTGCCCATGCCGGTCAGGCAGGTGTCGAGCAGCGAAAACAGCGTCGGAGAGGGTTCGCCGCGCAACGTTTGCGTCAGCTCCAGGTTGCGCCGTGTCGCCAGCGGCAACTGCACCAGATCGTCGTTGTGCTGCACCACGATGCCCTGGATGTGCGACAACGGCTGCCCCTGCGTGTGCTCGGCATACGCCAGCAAGGCCGCTGCAGCGGCGTGCGCAAGCGGCAACTCCTGTGCGTTCCAGGCGGCCAGGCTGGCGACCTTGAACAGTTCCAGCAGTTTGCGCTGGCCCAGTGCCGGGTCGAACTGCCACTGCGCGCGCATCGCCGTTGCCACGGCGTGGGTTTCGCAACTGGCCTTGAGCGACTTCTCGAATGCCGGTGTCAACGTGGCGCTGTAGATCAGCTCGCTCGGGTTGACACGCGAGATCCATTCGGCCACCTGGTCCGGCGCGCATTGTGCAAACTGAAGGTGCGCCTGCGTCACACTGAGCCAGGCCAGCCCGCACTGGTTGCGCGGGCCCTGGTGCACGGCCATCAGCACCGACTCGGACTTGTCGGACAGCAATTCGGCGTCAGTCAGCGTGCCAGGCGTGATGACCCGCACCACCTTGCGCTCCACCGGCCCCTTGGCGGTGGCCACATCGCCGACCTGCTCACAGATGGCCACCGATTCGCCCAGCTTGATGAGTTTGCCCAGGTAGGACTCGACGGAATGGAACGGCACGCCCGCCATCACCACCGGCGCACCAGCCGACTGGCCACGCCTGGTCAAGGTGATGTCCAGCAGGCGGGCCGCCTTCTGCGCGTCACCGAAGAACAACTCGTAGAAGTCGCCCATCCGATAAAGCACCAGGGTGCCGGGGTGCTCGGCCTTGATGCGCAGGTACTGCTGCATCATGGGGGTGTG
>Ga0105048_10013497_pt1 | contig 12767 bp, 3 predicted proteins | sample MAT05_FD_78382 | JGI IMG/M metagenome (GOLD analysis project Ga0105048, IMG submission 78382) | Freshwater microbial communities from Lake Fryxell liftoff mats and glacier meltwater in Antarctica - MAT-05 | ecosystem: Environmental > Aquatic > Freshwater > Ice > Liftoff microbial mat | place... | reverse complement strand
GGCGGGAAATGGGTCGGATGAATTGGAGGTTCATGGGAGAGCCCGGCTTACTTCGTGGTGAAAAGTTCCGATGCAGTAATCGAGAGCAACAGCGAGCGGATCGTATAGCCGTCCCGCTTCATCGCGTTCACAGCGGCGCGCATGGTGGATCGGTCCGAGAACCCGAGTTCGCGTCCCAGCGCGTAGGTGGTGAGTTGATTGGCGAGTGCGGTCAGGAACAAGTCTTCCTGTTTCAGAAGCTGCACCTGCAATCCCTCGACACCGTTGAACTCGCGGCCGTCCGGCATCTTTGCCGAGGCGTCGATGAGGGGGTCGTTCCTCTCGATGCGACCCTGGTATCCGTGGCCTTCGCGGTCGCGCCATTCGCCCGCTGCATTGAAGTTTTCGAGCGCCAGACCCAGCGGATCAATCTTGTCGTGGCAACGCGCACACGACGGCGCTTCGCGATGAATCTGCAGGCGCTGCCGCACCGTCGCCTTGTCGATGCCGGGAACCTTGGACGCGATCTCGCCGACATTCGCCACGGGCAGGCCGGGGTCGGTGCCAAGCAGCGTGCGCAACACCCAGACTCCGCGCGAAACCGGCGACGTGCGCGTGCCGTTCGAGGTCAGGCTGTGAATCGATGCCTGCGTGACCAGTCCTCCGCGATGCGCCTCGGGCGGTGCAGGCACTCGGCGGATGGCGTCGCCCTTCACGTCTGGTATGCCGTAGAAGCGCGCCAACCGCTCGTTGATCGTCACGAAGTCGCTCTTGATCAGGTTCCGCGCGTCGAGGTCGCTCCGGAGAATCTCGGCGAAGAAACCCTCCGTCTCTCGCTGGATGGAGATCTCCAGGTGCCGGTCGTATTCCGGGTAGAGATTCTTCGCGGGCGGATTCGCCCCGAGCTTCCGCAGGCCCAGCCATTGGCCGGTGAAGTTCCGCACGAACGCCTCGCTCCTCGGGTCGGCCATCATCCGGTCCACCTGGGCCCGAAGCTGGGCGGGTTGAGCCAATGAACCACGGGCGGCGAGCTGGGTCAGGTCATCATCGGGCATGGACGACCACAGAAAGTACGAGAGTCGCGAGGCCAACTCGTAGCCGTTGAGCGGGCGCGGCTTGGCGGTGGGCGCCTCCGGTTCAACGAGGAAAAGGAAATGCGGTGAAGCGAGAACCGCAGCGAGCGGGGTCTTGATCGCCTCGATGAACGACGGTTTCTCGGCGCGCAGTTTCTCGAAGAGCGCGACCTTCGCGTCCACTTCCCCGGGCTGCACCGGACGGCGGTACGCACGGGCCATGAAGCGAGCAAGGACCTCCCGGGCCCGCTCCGTTTCGTTGGTCGGATTGCCCGTCTCGTTGCCAAGGAGGAGCCGATGGCTCGCGGGTGGCCACACCGGATGGATCGGGCCTTCCAGTTCGATCCAATCCATCATCAGCTCGGGTCGGGGAAACTCCTTTTGATGCTGGAGGCTGAAGTTCTCCAGGACGGGCGGGATCACGTAGGCGTAGTCAAAGTCCAAACCCCCGTTCTGCCGGGTGAACTGAGCGCGCACCTCATAGATTTCCGGTGCGGTTTCCAATGCGGGGATGTCCATCTCCGCAATCGGCCTGGGCGTACCGCCCAGATGCCGGGTGATCTTCACGCGCGGTGGGCCGTAGTCGTAAAGCCGCGCCGTCTCAAAGTGCTGGAGTTCCTCTCTGAATCGCTGCTCCAACTGCGTCTTCCGCTCAGGCCGTTTCGCCGTTTCCTCGTCGCGCCGCTGGCCGAGCACGGTTGCAACGGAGGCCACAACCGCGGCACGGGAAGGCACCCGGCCCGCCGCGCGAAAGCGGATGATGTATTCCCCCTCAGCTGGCACCTTGAAGTCGCGGAAACCAATGCCCGTGTTCCACGACTCGCGCCGAACGAAGGTCCAACCGTTCGTGATGCGATTCTCGCCGGGGTTGAGCAGGATGTTGTTGCCATCGCGCTTCACCCTCAACCGGTCCGTGCCCTGAGTGTTTTCCTCCGGCTCAAAACGCCATTTGATCGACGCCGGTTGCGCGCCCTCCACCAGCGCCCGGTCGAGGATCTGGCGTGCGGCCGAGTAATAGAGCTCGAGTTGCAGGGGCGAGATCGACAGCGCCTGCCCGATGTTGTCGAAGCCCCCGGCCGGCGGGTCCTCGGGGAATGAGTCGGCCGGTGACGAATCAACGCCGACCAGATCGCGGAGGGTGTTGTTGTATTCCGAACGATTGAGGCGCCGCAGCACCACGCGGGTGGAGCGCCGGGCAATTTCCGCGCGGCCGAGTTCGGTGGTCAGCCAATCGACGAAGCGGCCGGATTCCGCCAACTCGGGCGGCTCCTCCTCCTCGGGCGGCATTTGGTGTGCGTTGATGGACGTCACCACCTCGGCCCACTTTGCCGCAACGGCTGGATGGGTGAACTGGTTCTGCAACGTATCGAGCCGCAGCTTGGCCTTCTGCTTCTCCGGCCCGTGACACTTCACGCAGTGCGCCTGCAAGAATGGCTGCACGACCTGAGCGAAACCCGTCGCGTCCACCGCATAGGCGGCTTCCTCGGCGCGAGCCACCCCCACCACGGCACACCCGACGGCAAGCAAGCTCATCCATCGCTCAAACAAGAAGGCAGTCGTCATCAGATTCAAACGTCCCCGAATGGGAGCCCTTGGTATATCCTGGGTTTTCGTGAGTTGTTCATGCTCGCTTGGGCAATCGTTTCCGCAGCCGCTGTGTGGCTTCATCGCGATCAATTTCGCTCGCCGCAATCGCCAGTGTCAGTTCCTCCCACTCCGGCCCGTCCGTCTTTGGCTCGATGCCGTTGAGCCGGAGAAAGACGATGCACCCGCCGAGTGCCGCCCGCTGGTTGCCATCAATGAACGGATGATTCATGCACAGATAGAAAAGATAGGCCGCTGCCACTTCGGCGATGTCCTGGTAGGGCGACTTGCCGCCGAAGCTGGCCTGCGGCGCGGCGACCGCCGACTCCAGCAACGCCATCTCCCCCACGCCATCGGCACCACCAAATCGTTCGATGGCCTCCGCGTGGATCTCCCGGACGATCTCCACCGTGAGATGAATGCAGTTTCCCGGCGGGGCGCTCATGCCAGCTTCTTCATCGTCCCGGAGTAATCCGTCATCGTCGCCTTGAGGACGCGCGATACCTCCGCTCGCGACGGCTTGGGCCGGAGCGGCGTGACGGTAATGGTGCCGCCCTCGTGAACCTCCACGTTTACCTGATCGCCGGTGTTCAAGTGCGCCAGGTCCATCAGCGCCGCATCGAGGATCAATCCCTGCGAGTTGCCGATCTTTGAAATCGTCTTAACCATTTAGTAAAACTATGTTTTACAGACCGCAGTGTCAAGCCGTCGGAGTCTGGCCAAGTCTCAGAGGGCGCATCTGGACCCTGCCCCCAATGCAAGAAGTGGGTTCTCGGGCCCGTGCCGGGAGAATCCTGGGGGCGCGGTCCCGCGTGGCGGGACCGCTCGGGCTCGTGGGGCAAGGCAGCGGGCGAGGACGCCCGCGCTCCCCGGTTCCTCAACAAAGCGGTCGCACGATGGAAACATTGCATGGTTCATGCTATTTTTGCCCCATCCGCATGAACAAGTTTCTCGTCCCAGCAGGACGATCCATCTTTGCCCTGATCCTCGCTCTCGGCTTGGCCACGCTTCCGGTTCGGGCCGGCAGTGTGTTGAGGGAGGTTTGGAACAATATCGGAGGTGCCAGCCTGGCCGATTTGACCAACAACCTAGCCTATCCGAACTCGCCGACCAGCACATCGCTCCTCACCGCCCTGTTCGAGGCTCCGACGGACGTCGACGAGAACTACGGCCAGCGGCTGCGGGCGACGTTCCCGGCTCCCGTGACGGGCAATTACACCTTCTGGATCGCCAGTGACGATGCCTCAGCGCTGTTCCTGAGCACGGATGCCAATCCGTCGAACCGACGGATGATCGCGCGGGTGACCGGTTGGACCCCCCCCCGGGCGTGGGATCAGACTGCGGAACAGAAGAGCGCGCCGATCGCGCTGGTGGCCGGGCAGACGTATTACATTGAGGCACTGCACAAGGAGGGTGGCGGCGGCGACAACCTCGCGGTGCGCTGGCTGCGGCCTGACGGGTTGGATCAGGGACCGATTCCCTTGGACCTGTTCACTGGCTGGGGGCAAACACCCCAGCCTCCCAGAATATCCCTGCAACCCGCCCCGGTGTCGGTGGTCGAGGGTGGAACGGCCACTTTCCAGGTCGACTACGACAACGCAGGAGCCACCCAGATCCTCTGGCGGCGCAACACCCTCGTGATCCCGGGGCAGACTGCGAAGGCCCTGGTCGTGGGTCCGGTGACGCTCGCCGATGACGGAGCGATTTTCTCGGCGTTCCTGACCAACAACCTCGGGACGGCAACGTCGGCCAATGTCCGTCTGACGGTGACGGCCGATGTCATCAAGCCGACCCTTGCTTCGGCTGTGTTCGTTTCGCCAACGGAGATCGAGCTGACCTTCAGCGAAGCGATCCGGCCACCGGCAGGCGCGGCCTCGGCGAGTTTCAGCCTGTCGCCAGCACTGGCGGTCAGTGCGGTCGTGCAGGGAGCAGACGCGCGTCGCCTCCGCGTGACCACGGCTTCGGTAACGATCGGTACCACCTATACCCTGACGATCAACAACGTCCCCGATCGCGCACAAACTCCGAACCTGATCGCGGCGAACACCAAGGCAAACCTGCCGGCAGGAGCGAGCGGGCCATTCGTCATCGAAGGGGAAGACTTCAATTTCAACTCAGGGCAGGCGGTGTCGGCGTCCAATGTGATGCCTTACCGCGGCGGTGCGTACGCCGGGCTTCAGGGGGTTCTGGGGGTTGATTTCAACCGCTCTCCAGACGGGTCCAGCCCGGTCTACCGCAACGACAACCGCATTCCGATCAACGACAACCCTGACCTTTCCCGCGGGGAGGGCGCCTGGACGATGGACGTGAACTACAAACTCGGTTGGATCGGGGGCGGGCAATGGTTGAACTACACGCGTACGATCCCGTTTGGCCGCTACCGGGTTCTTGCCGCCCTGAGTCATGGGGACTCCACGCCGGGTGCGCTGCAGGGATCGCTGCAGCGCGTCACTTCGGGGGCCTCGACTCCCATCCAGGCTCTGGAAGATCTGGGAAGCTTCGTCGGAGACGGGACTGGCGGCTGGGGAGTGAACCGATTGGTCCCGTTGCGCGACAATGCGGGTGTCGTGCGCACCCTGTCGCTGGGGGGAACCACCACCCTCCGCATGAACCCGTCGAGCGGCGACTTCGACTACCTGATCCTGATGCCGGCGACGGCGCCGCGGATCGCATTGCAGCCGCAGTCCACCACCGTGATCGAGGGTCGGCCGGCAACCTTCACCGTGACAACGGTGGACAACGACGCCACCACCCACCAATGGCGAAGCAACGGCATCCCCATTGTGGGAGCGACCAGCGCGACTCTGACCCTACCTTCGGCAGCGCTCACCTTCACGGGTTCACGCTACTCGGTGGTCGTGGGCAACGAGATCGGCTCGACCACCAGCGGCGATGCCACGCTTACCGTGACTCCGGACGCGGTGGCTCCACAGTTGGTGCGCGCCTTCAGCAGCGGGCAAAGTACCGTGATTCTGGAGTTCACCGAACCGGTGCGATTGCCGGCGGGACCCGCGGGGACAGGCTTCCAGATCGACGGGGGAGCCGTGGTCACGACGGCGGTGGCGGGCGACAGCCCGCAACGCATCCAGCTCACGGTGTCGTCGTTGGTCATCGGCAACCGGTACACGGTGACCGTCACCGGCGTCACCGACCGCGCAGCAGTCGGCAATCTGATCTTTCCTGGTTCGACGGCCTCATTTACGGCGTCCGAGCTATCCCCCTCCAACCTCGGGGCGGATTCCGTCGCCGGGACGGTCACGCGCGGGGCGGCGGGTGAGTTCGACCTGACGGCGCTGGGCGGGGACATCGGTGGAACGGCCGATGGCGCTTCGTTTGCGTGGCAGACCCAGTCGGGCAATTTCGATCTGCGGGTGCGGGTTGCGGACCTGACCATCACGGATCCCTACGCCGTCGCCGGACTCATGGCCCGGGTCGGCCTGGCGAACAACGGCGTGTTTGCCGGCGCTTTCGCCTCGTCGGTCCGTCCCGGGGTGTTCTTCGAGTCTCGCAACACGACCGGGGCGACGGCGGCCGTCGGTTCCATTCGGGGAGGTTTCCCGGTCAACTACCCGCACACATGGCTCCGCCTCCGACGCGTCGGCAATGAGTTGGCCGGGTTTGGATCGCACGACGGGCTGCGGTGGACCCAGTTGGGGACCATGACCGCGACATTGCCGACCCAGCTTTCCGTCGGATTGGTCGTCGGTGGGCGTGATGGAACAGCGACCGCCACGACGCGGTTTCGGAACTATGGTCCGGCCACCGGGGCGACCGTCGCGGCCTTCACACCCAGCCGCGAGGGCCTTGGGGTTTCGAGTCGGCGGACGCGGATTGTTTTCAGCGAGATCCACTACAACACCGCTGCGGCCGGACTGGGATCAGCCTCGGAATTTGTCGAGCTCTTCAATGCCGGCGATGTGTTCGAGGATCTCTCCGGATGGACGCTGGCGGGTGGTATCTCGTACCGGTTCCCGGCGGGATCCCGGCTGGGCGCAGGTCAATTCGTGGTGGTCGCGGCCACTCCGGCAGCCCTTCAGACGGCGAATGGCATTTCCGGGGTGCAGGGACCGTTCACCGGATCGCTTTCCAACGGGGGCGACCGCCTTGAGCTCCGGGATGAACTCGGCGGGCAGAAACTGGCGCTGGAATACGACAACAACGCTCCGTGGCCGGTCGCAGCGGATGGAACCGGTCACTCCCTGGTCCTGGTCAATCCGAGCTATGGCGAAGCCGATCCCCGTGCTTGGGCAGCCAGCGCCCAGCGCGGCGGAAGCCCGGGCCACATGGACCCGTTGAACGTCGACCCGACGGACTCGGTGGTGATCAACGAACTCCTCGCCCACACCGACCTGCCGTTGATGGACTTCGTCGAGGTGCACAACCGCGGCAACACGCCCGTGGACCTGTCGGGTTGCGTGCTCACGGACAACATCACCACCAATCGATACCGGTTCCCGGAAGGCACGACCCTGGCGGCACGCGGGTTCCTTTCACTGGACGAAGTCCAACTGGGCTTCCGCCTCAACGCCGCAGGCGAGACCGTGTATCTCGTGAGCTCAAATGGCCTGCGGGTCATTGACGTGGTCCGGTTCGGCGGCCAGGAGAACGGCGTGTCCTTCGGGCGTTCACCGGATGGCACGCCTGAACTCCGTCGCCTGGCAAGCAGGACGCCGGGAACCTCAAACGATGGAAGGCGACTGGAGGAAATCGTCATCAACGAGGTCTACTACAACCCCATCAGCAAGGATGACGACGACGAGTTCGTTGAGTTGCTCAATCGCTCGGGCGCCGCAGTCGATCTCTCCGGTTGGCGGTTTGAGTCGGGCGTGAACTTCACCTTCCCCGACAGCACCTCGATTCCGTCCGGCGGATTCGTGGTGGTAGGCCGCGACCGCCTCCGATTGCTGGCGAACCATCCCGGCCTGAGTCCATCGTCCACCTTTGGAAACTGGAGCGGATCGCTGGCGAATCGCGGCGAGCGGCTCTCGCTGGCGAAGCCGGACACCCTCGTCTCCACCAACGAGGTGGGCGACCTGATCACCAACAAGATCCACATCATTGTTTCCGAGGTGCCGTATCGGGACGGAGGCCGCTGGGGCAAGTGGGCGGACGGCGGCGGATCGTCCCTCGAGTTGATCGATCCGCGGGCGGATCCCCTTCGCGCAGCCAGTTGGGCGGACTCGGACGAGTCGGCCAAGTCGGCGTGGCAACTGGTGACGCTGACGGACACCCTTCGGTTCGGGTCGCAAACACCGAACCGCCTGCACATCGGCATGCTCAGCGCGGGTGAATGTCTCGTCGACGAGATTCAGGTGGTTGGCCCCGGCAACGTCCAACTGCTCGCCAACGGCGGCTTCGAAACAGGTGCCGGTGCCAACGCCGACGGTTGGTCATTCCTCGGCAATCACAGTGGATCACGGGTCGAGTCAGCAGGCGCCTTCGCTGGCAACCGCACCTTGCGGATCGTCGCACCCGGAGATCTGGATGCCGGCAGGAACTGCATCCGCGCCGTGCTGGCCCCGGGCCTGAACAACGGCGTTCAAGGAACCTTCCGAGCCCGGCTCCGGTGGATCGCCGGTTGGCCTGAGGTTCTCTTCCGGACCCGGGGTGGTGGACTTGAGATGACGGCGCGCCTGACTGTTCCCAAGAATCTTGGAACACCCGGACAGGCCAACAGCCGTCGCATCGTGAATGCCGGCCCCGCCATCGATTTTGTCTCTCATTCACCGGCAGTCCCCGACGCCGGCCGAGCGGTGATCGTCACGGCCCGGGTCACGGATCCGGATGGCATCAGTTCGGTCAGCCTGCGAACCCGCACTGGAGACACCGGCAATTTCGCCTCGGTCGCCATGCGCGACGACGGAATCTCCGGCGACGCGGTGGCAGGAGACGGAATCTGGAGCGGAACGATCGCCGGCAAGGGAGCCGGAGCGCTGGTCCAGTTCCGGGTGGTGGCCTTCGACAACGCCGGAACCACGGTCTCCGCGCAGTTTCCATCCGGACCGGTGTATCCCGGATCGCCCGCCGTCAGCGAAGCCAACATCCGGTGGGGTGACCCGGTTCCCTTTGGCAGCTTCGAGCATGTCCATTCCTGGACGACGCCGACGGTCGATGCGGCCCTGGGTGATGGGCTGAACAACACCTTCCGCGACGCGACGCTCGTCCATGGCAACGTGCGGGTGATCTACAACGCCGGCATCCGCCGCAAAGGCAGCCCGTTCACGGGCCAGGCGGATTTCGCGATGACCGTTCCCGAGGACGATCTGTTGCTGGGCGTTTCGGACCGTGTGTATGGCCTGACGGGCAACGGCGGCGAGGAAGCGACCCGGATGCGAAACCAGATTGCGAACTGGTTCACCCGGAGCCTGCGTCTCCCGTACCTCAACGCGAACTACGTCCGGTTCTATCGGAACGGAAATCCGCATGGGACCGTCGACGAAGACCTGGAACAGCCGAACAACAACTACGCGGAGGGCTGGTATCCCGAGGGCGGGGCGGGTGACCTGCACAAGGTCGCATTCTGGTTCGAGTTCAGAGACGACGGTGGCTTCGACGTGGTGGGAGCGGATCTGGGCGCCTACCAAAACCCCAACGGACAGTATAACCTGTCGCGTTACCGCTGGAACTGGCAGCCACGACCGAACGGCACGACGGCCAACGATTTCACCAACTTCTTCGCTCTCGTCACCGCCGCGAACAATCGCTCGCCGAATTACGAGGCAAGCCTGCTCAACCTCGCCGACATCGATCAATGGATGCGGATGTTCACCCTCGATGGCTGCATGGGGAACTGGGACTCGTGGGGCTCAGGCAACGCCCAGAATAAGTATATCTATTACCAGCCGGGCGGACGCTGGACGATCCTGCCGTGGGACATGGACTGGGTGCTGGGAGTGGGTGACGGACCGACCCGACGGTTGTTTGACGGCGGGGACGGCAATGTAAACTACATGTTCGCCTGGCCGGCCTTCCGGCGCATGGCGTGGCGCGCGTATCGCGATGCCGTGGAAGGTCCGTTCCAACCCGCCTCCTACCTTCCGCAGTTCAACGCCCGTTCGGCGGCCCTGGCGTTCAACCAGATTCAGGGTGTCGCTTCGCCGCAGTCCATCGCCGCCTACCTGGATGCGCGACGCGAGGTGGTCCGGCAGCAATTGGCGGCGGCGGACGCAACCACCTTCGAGATCACGAGCAACAGCGGCGCGAACTTCACATCACCCACCGCCACCGCTCTCGTCGAGGGGATCGCACCCTTCGCCGCAGTGGAGATCCGGGTGAATGGCTCGGCAGTCCCGACGGAGTGGATCGATCCCCAGCGCTTCCGACTGCGTGTTCCGCTTACGAAGGCCGTCAACGCGCTGGTCATCACCGGCGTGGATCGCAACGGCAATGGCATCGCCGGCTTCACTGACTCCATCACGGTCTCCTATAGCGGTGCCTTCGAGAAGGCCGCGGACTTCGTTGTGATCAATGAGCTCAACTACAACGCCCTGGCCAGCGGCGGATCGTTCATCGAGTTGTTCAACCGTTCGACAGCCACCTCCTTCGACCTGTCCGGATATCGAATCAACGGAGTGGGCTATACCTTCCCTCCGGGTTCCGTGATGCCTCCGGGCACGTTCTGGGTTCTGGCCCGCGACCGGGCCGGATTCAGTCTCGCCTATGGCGCAGGCGTGCTGGTCTTCGACGAGTTCCCCGGCTCGCTCGACAACGGCGGCGAACGCATCGCCCTGGTTCAACCGGTCGGCGACATCGAGGTGATCATCTCGGACGTGCGCTACGACAATCGCCAGCCCTGGTCCACCAACGCGGATGGCTTCGGACCCTCTCTTCAGCTCATCGATCCAGCCCGGGGCTCCTGGCGCGTCGCCAACTGGACAGCCCTTCCAACCAACGCCCCGGCGCCCTACACACCGGGCCGGGCCAATTCCTTGGTCCAATCGCTCGCCGCCTTCCCATCGCTGTGGATCAACGAGGTGCTGCCCAGCAACCTGGCCGGACCGCTCGACAACTTCGGCGACCGCGATCCCTACATCGAGATCATCAACACGGGTGCCACGGCAGCGAACCTGACGGGGTTGATGCTCACCGACGACTTCAACAACCTCACGGCTTGGTCGTTCCCCAACGGCACGATCATTCCCGCCGGAGGTTTCCTCACCGTCTGGGCCGATGGCGAACCGGGTGAGTCCGTCGCAGGTATTCCACACACCTCATTTCGACTCAACTCAGCCACCGGCGGCGTCGGACTGGTCCGCCGGCAAGGCACGGCCAACGCACCTGCGGTGATCGACTACGTGACATGGGAGCAACTGCCCGCGGATCGCAGTTGGGGCTCCATTCCCAATGGAGAACCACGGTCGCGTCGCATCCTGTTCAACCCGACCCCCGGCGCTGCAAATGATCCCACGACTCCGACGATCAACGTCGTGATCAACGAGTTCATGGCGCAGAATACCAGGACCCTGCGCGACCCGGCCGACAACGACTGGGATGACTGGATTGAACTGCACAACACGGGTGCCCAGACCGTCGATCTCGCTGGCTATTACCTGACCGATAATCTCACCAATTCGCTGGCCTCGATGTTCCGCATCCCCGGTGGCTATCCGATTCCGGCCGGCGGTTTCCTGCTGGTGTGGGCTGACAACGAGGCCGGCCAGAACGTCGCCACCAACGTCGATCTGCACGCCAACTTCGCCCTGGCTCGCAGCGGCGAACAGATCGGCCTGTTCGACCCCGCTGGAGGCCTCATCGACGGCTTCACCTTCAGTACCCAGACCAACGATATCTCCCTGGGCCGCTTTCCGGACGCCGCCGCCCCTCCCTTGTACTTCATGGAGACGCCCACACCCAAGGCACTCAACGTGCTCTCCGGGGCGAATCGTCCGCCGGTGTTCAATCCGATCTCTGACATCGTCGCCGTGGAACAGATCGAGATCGCGTTTACAGCATTGGCGATCGATCTCGATGTCGGCCAGACCGTGACCTATTCCCTGGGAGCCGATGCCCCGGCAGGTGCGAGCATCCATCCCACCTCCGGCGCATTCCGTTGGGCGACCTCCGAATCCGATGGACCCGCTTCCTATTCCTTCCTGCTGCGCGCCACCGACAACGGGCTTCCACCCCGAGTCGGATCCCTGCGGATCAACATCAACGTCTCCGAGGTCAACCTCCCTCCCGTCGTCGTCGCGGTCACCAATGTGACCGTCAACGAAGGCGCACTCCTGAGCCTTCAGTTGCCGGCATCGGATCCTGATCTTCCCGCCAACAATCTGACCTTCGCGCTCGAGGGCCCGGCGCCTTCGGGCTTGAGCCTGAGCCCGGCCGGTCTCCTGTCCTGGATTCCTTCCGAGTCCTTCGGCGGATCCGTCCAGACGATCACCTACCGCCTCACCGACGACGGTATACCTCAGAGATCCTCCACCGCAGAGGTGCGCATCACGGTCGTCGAAATCAACAATCCCCCGAGCTTCACCCAGCCCGCACCGGCGACGGTCGATGAGTTGGCCACCCTCGACCTCCAGTTGATGGCAACGGATCCAGAGGGGACCGCGGTCCGCTTCCGCGTTGACGGAACGGCTCCCGCCGGATTTCGCCTGGACGAGGCCGGAGGGCGCGTCCTCTGGACTCCGACCGAAGAACAAGGTCCCGGCAGCTACGTCGTATTGATCCGCGCCTCGGACTCTTCCCCGGAACCGTTGGGAGTCGTTCGGGAACTCCTGATCACCGTCAATGAAGTGAACGTTCACCCGACACTCGATGTCATCGCGTCACGGACCGTGAATGAAGGTCAGTGGGTTGCGTTCAAGGCAACGGCTTCCGATACGGATCGGCCGACGCAATTGCTGAGCTTCAGCCTCGACGCGGGCGCGCCAGCCGGGGCGACCATCGACACCATCACCGGCGAGTTCCTATTGTGGGTCGATGCCGATCACGGCGCAGCGACGGTCCCAATCACAGTGCGGGACACGGACAACGGCCCGGGTCAACTGAGTGCGTCGCGCTCGTTCGAGATCACCGTCCGCCCGGTGTTCAAGGTCGTCCTCAGCGAGGTCCTACGGCAGCCCGTGGTGGCCAACACCCAGTTCATCGAGCTTCTCAATTCCTCGTCGATCACCCCTTGGGATCTCT
>Ga0105048_10013492_pt1 | contig 12770 bp, 9 predicted proteins | sample MAT05_FD_78382 | JGI IMG/M metagenome (GOLD analysis project Ga0105048, IMG submission 78382) | Freshwater microbial communities from Lake Fryxell liftoff mats and glacier meltwater in Antarctica - MAT-05 | ecosystem: Environmental > Aquatic > Freshwater > Ice > Liftoff microbial mat | place... | reverse complement strand
GGCCTACACCATGCCCATCATCATGCTGGCACTGTGGTCGTCGGTGGCGCGCGAGGGCGCGGTGGGTCGCTTCGGAGAGGAGCAGTTTCAGGCCTATTTTTATGCCACGCTGGTGGTGCGGCTGTCGTCGGGTGCCTGGGTAATCTGGGAGCTCACAATGGACGTGCGGCAGGGCACGCTGCAGGCGCGTCTGTTGCGGCCCGTCCACCCGCTGTTGGCCTATCTGGCGGAAAACTTCGCTGCCATCCCCATGCGGCTGATGATGATCGTGCCCATCAGTCTGGTCTTCTTCGCCTTCTTTGGCTTCATCTCGGTCACCCACGACCCGTTGCAGATCGCGCTGGTGCCGGTCAGTTTTCTGGGCGCTTTTCTGCTGACCTTCTTGCCGATGGCCTGCATCGGCAGCTTGTCGCTGTTCTGGGAGAGCTCGGTCGCCATCTACGACGTGTGGCTGGGGCTGTACACGGTGTTGTCTGGCTACGTGATGCCGCTCGAGCTGTTCCCGGGTCGCTTCGGCGAAGTCGTCACGTACCTGCCGTTCCGCCAGTGTTTGGCGTTCCCCGTCGAGAACATGTTGGGCCTGATGACGCGCCAGGAGACGCTGCGCGACCTCGCCTTGCAGTGGTCGTGGATTGCGCTGTTCACGGTGCTCGCCAACGTGTTGTGGCGTGTGGGCATCCGCCGCTTTGGCGCGTACGGGGGCTAGGTGCGCCGCTATCTCATGCTGCTGGGCATCCAGATCAAGGCCTCGGTGTTGCTGTCACTGCAGTACCGCGTGGACTTCTTCATCCAGATGGTCATGTCGCTGTTCTGGAGCGCCATCGCGCTTACGCCCTTACTTGTGCTTTTCACCATGCGCGACTCGGTGGCCGGCTGGAGCGAAAATGAGGCCCTGATCGTGGCTGGCTTCTTCATGACGTTGAAGGGTGTTCTGCAGGGGGCCATCCAGCCTGCGTTGACCAACGTGGTGGAGCACGTGCGTAAGGGCACCCTGGACTTCTTGCTGCTCAAGCCGGTGGATGCGCAGTTCATGCTGTCCACGTCCAAGCTGGACCTGGCCCGCGTGACAGACGTGCTGGCCGGGCTTGGGCTGTCGATGTACGCGCTGCGCAAGTCGGGTGCGCACCCCACGCTCGGACAGGTCGCGCTCGCGCTGCTGATCCTCACGTCGGCGGTGACGGTGCTCTACTCGATCTGGATCCTGGTGGTGAGCCTCTCGTTTCGTGTCGTGAAGGTCGACAACCTCAGCTACCTGATCGTCAGCGTGTTCGATGCGGCACGCTTTCCCTCCAGCGTGTTCCAGGGTGCGCTCGCCTTCGTGTTCACCTTCATCGTGCCGCTGGCGCTGATGACCACCTATCCGGCGCTGGCGTTGCTGGGCAAGCTGCGACCGCACGAGGTGCTGACGGCGCTGCTGGTGGCAGCCGTGTTTCTCTTTCTTTCGCGCTTCGTGTGGCTGCGTTCCGTGCGCTTTTATACGGGCGCAGGCGGCTAGGGCGCGTGGCTTGTAACCAGGCAAACGGCGCTCGTTGGTTCGGTGACTCCGCGGACGGTGCTGCTTTCATGCGGTCCCCAGGTATGGCAACCTTCGGCTCATGCCTACACCGCGCACTGTTACGTACGACTATGCCACGGGCCCGGACACGGTCGCTGCTTTGCTTCGCGATCCCGACTTTCTCAAGCGCCGCTGCGAAGAGGCCGGCGAGAAGAACGTGGAGATCGTCATCGAAGATACGGGCGATGGTCTGCGCGTGATGGTGGCGCGCGACAAGCAGGTGGAGCTGCCCAGCTTTGCCAAGCGCATGTTCCAGCCGAAGAATCGCATCGTCGACGAGATGAAGTGGAAGCGGCAGGGGGACAACTGGGTTGGTCAGTACACGCTGGAAATCGCCGGCGTGCCGGGCGAAGTGAAGGGTACCAGCACGCTGACCGCGTCGCCCAACGGCTGTCGCCACGAGTGCTCTTTCGAGGTCACGTCGCGCATTCCACTGTTCAGCGGCAAGCTGGAGTCGTTCGTGGCTGACCGCGTCGAGGAGACGATGCGTGATCATGCCGTCCGGAACGCGGCAAGGTTGAAGTAAGCTGGTCCAGCCGGAGTTGTCGACCGGCCTGACCATGACTCTTGAGCCGGTCGCGCAGCGGGTCAAAAGCTGCCTCGTAGTCGGTCTCGGCCTGGCGGATGGTCTGCTCCAGCTCCTCGAGCACAGCCATGCACAGCAAGGGGAGAAGTTGGCTGCGATGCGTGGAACCGCTCGCAAGCGGCGACCAGACGATGTCGAGCCGGGAGCAGACGTCATGGCGGAATGCGTAGCCGCGGGGCGGGGAGAGCGTCAGCTCACGCCGGCTGCTTTCAAGGCTCCGTTCACGATGCCCTCGGCGTCGCTCTGGATGCGCGCCAGGTGGGCGTCGTCGACGAAGCTCTCGGCGTAAATCTTGTACACGTTCTCGGTGCCGGACGGGCGCGCCGCGAACCAGCCGCGTTCGGTCATCACCTTCAATCCGCCTATATTTTGGCCGTTTCCTGGTGCCTTGGTGAGCGCCGCTGTGACCGCGTCTCCAGCCAGGATGCGGGCTTGTAACGTGCTGGGGTCCAGCTTGCCGAGCACCGCTTTTTGAGTCGGGGATGCGGGCACATCGCGGCGTGCGTAACGCGGCGCGCCGTACAGGGCGGTGAGGCGCTGATAGTGATCGGCCGGATCCTGTCCAGTGACGGCGCGAATCTCTGCGGCGAGCAGATCCATGATGAAGCCGTCCTTGTCGGTGGTCCAGACGTTGCCGTCGCGCCGCAGGAACGATGCACCTGCGCTCTCTTCGCCTCCGAACATGAGCGTGCCTTTGGAGAGGCCCGGCACGAACCACTTGAAGCCCACGGGGACCTCCACAAGCGGGCGGCCCACACCCTTGGCCACGCGATCGATCAAGCTGCTGGAGACCAGCGTCTTGCCGATGGCGGCGTCGGGCTTGAACTCGGGGCGATGCGTGGCGAGGTACTCGATGGCCACCGCCAGGAAGTGATTGGGGTTGAGTAGACCACCGCGCGGCGTGACGATGCCGTGACGATCACAGTCAGCATCGTTGCCGAACGCGACGTCGAACTTTTCACGCAGCGCAACCACGCCCGCCATGGCGTAGACCGATGAGCAGTCCATGCGAATCTTGCCGTCGTGATCCACTGGCACGAACGAGAACGTGGGATCGACGTAGTCATGCATGATGGTCAGGTCGAGCTTGAAACGCTCGGCGATGGGCGCCCAGTAGTGCACGCTGGCGCCGCCCAGCGGATCGACGCCGAGCTTCAACCTGGCGTTGGCGATCGCTTGCATGTCCACGACGCTGCCGAGATCGCTGACGTACGCGTCGATGTAATCGTGGCGGATGGTGGTGTCGGCGTGCCACGCCTTGCTGGCTGGCACGCGCTTCACGCCGGCCAGCTTGGCCTGCAGGTACTTGTTGGCGCGTGTCTCGACGTCCTTGGTCACGTCGGTGTCGGCCGGGCCGCCGTGCGGCGGGTTGTACTTGAAGCCGCCATCCTCGGGCGGGTTGTGGGAGGGCGTGATCACGATGCCGTCGGCCAACCCCTGCTCGCGCCCAACGTTGAAGGTGAGGATGGCGTGCGAGATGACGGGCGTGGGCGTGTAGCCGCGCGTCTTGTCGACCATGACGGTGACGCCATTGGCAGCCAGCACCGACAGCGCGCTCTCCAGCGCGGGCTCACTCAGTGCGTGCGTGTCGATGCCGAGGAACAGCGGGCCGTCGATGCCCTTCTCGCGGCGGTGATCGCACACGGCCTGCGACACGGCCAGGATGTGCGCCTCATTGAAGCTGCGCAGCAGCGACGAGCCCCGATGGCCCGAGGTGCCGAAGGCCACACGTTCCAGCGCGACAGCAGGGTCGGGGCTTTCGGCGTAGTAGGCGGTCACGAGGCGGGGCACGTCGACCAACATGGAACGGGGAGCTTGTTTGCCTGCGAGCGGGTGCATCTGCGAAGGGTACCAAGTGGTACGCGCAGGCGCATTAGTGGGATTTGGAGGGGGCGCGCACGGGCAGGAGCACGAGCAGGTGGCGCGAGCACTATTTGGGGAACGCTAGAGCAAGCGGGATGGGGCGAGATTGCGCAGGAGGGGGTGGGGGAGGCCCACCATGGTCCGTGCGAGCAGCTCGCCCGCGGCCACGCCGCAGGTCATTCCGCGACCACCGAGCCCCGTCAGCCAGTACAGCCCCTGGACGCGCGGGTCGCCGCCCACGGCAGGCTCGCGGTCGCTGGTTACGGTGCGTAGGCAGGCCCAGGCGCGTTGCACCTTTGCGTCGACCAGCGCGGGCGCCAGGTTCCCAAGCTTGATGGCCAAGTTCTCCAACGCGGCGGGCTCGGTGTTGGGGATGCCCGCGTCCCAGGGAGTTTCATCGCACGGGCTGGCCAGCACCAGGCCGGCCTCGGGCCGAAAATAGGTGGGCGAGTCATCCACGCGCCAGACCACCGGGGTGTTCCAGCGGGGCATGTGTTCGCCACCCAGCAGGACCAGGTGGCGGCGCAGCGCGGTCAGTGGCAGGGGGGCGTTCGCCGGTTCTGCCAGCGCGGAGCCCCACGCACCCGTGGCAAGCACCACGCGCTCGCAGCTGATGCTGCGTCCATCCGCCAGCAGCACGCCGTGCACGCGGCCCTTCCTGACGTCGAGGCTCGAGACGCGAGCGGAGGTGAACATGCGCGTGCCGCGTGCGCGCGCCCAGTGCTCAAGCGAGCGCAGCATGGTGTGGACGTCCATCACACCACCCAGCGGCAGATGCAGCGCGTGGTGGACGTCGCCGCTTGCCAGCAGGGGCAGGCGGGTCTCGATCTGCAGGGCGCCCCAACGTTCGTGGAACACGCCGTACTTGCGCGCGGCGTAGCGCAACTCGTCGAGCGGCTCGGTGTAGCCCGCCACCAGCGTGACGCCCTGTGCGGACAGCCACGAGGTCCCAATCCGGCCGTCCAGCAGGTCGCGCGAGCGGTTGGCCAACCAGACAGCGTTCAAGCTGTCCTCGAGCGGCAAGAAGATGGCCGCGTTGCGCGCGCTGGCGTGCATGGACAGGAGCGGCTCGCTCTCCAACACCACCACGTCGGTCAGACCCAGCTCACCCAGCTGCCAGGCCGCGCTCAGGCCCGCGATGCCGCCGCCGATCACGACCACCGAGGCAGAGTCTGTCCATTCTGAAGGCGGGCGCACTGGATTACCGTGCTAGCACGTCAGGGCACTCGCTCCATCACCCTGGCAATGGCTTCTTTGACGAGCGCCGAGTCGAAGGGCTTGAACAGACAGCGCTCCGCGTGCCGCGCCGCAAAACCGCGCGCTTCTTCGGTAAATGTTCCGCCGGTGATGAACAACATGCGCTCCGCCGAGGCGGGCCGCGAGCGCTCGACTTCGGCAAAAACGGCCATGCCGCTCAGTTCCGGCATCATCAAATCGCAAAAAATGACGTCGTAGTCGCGCTCCAGCACCAGGCTCAGCCCCGCGGGCGCGTGATCCGCAATCTCTACCGTGTGCTCGCGCAGGATACGGGCCAGTGCCTTCGCGGCCAGCGTTTCGTCGTCGATGACCAGGATCTTGGCGCGGCTCTGGGGCGGGCTCTGGCTCTTGCCGAGCCGCTTCACCACTGCACTCGCCTGTGCTTGCGAGTGCGCAGCGGCGGGCAGCTCGACTGTGAAGCGCGCGCCGCCGTTGCTGCGGTTGGCGCCGGTCAGGGTGCCGCGCATCGAGGCCACGATTTCGTGACAGATCGAGAGACCGAGCCCGGTGCCCACGCCACGCGGTTTGGTGGTGAAAAACGGATCGAAGATCTTGGTGAGGTTCTCGTTGGGGATGCCGGGACCCGTGTCTGAAACCTCCACCACCACTCGTCCGTCGCGCACCGCGGCATTGACGATGATCTCGTTCTCCGAGACGCTGCCCGGCTCGATGGCCTGGGCCGCGTTGAGCAGGATGTTCACGAACACCTGGCCCAGGCGCGCCTCGTCGCCGCGCACCTCGGGCATGGTGTCGAAGTTGCGCACCAGCCGCGCGCGATGGCGGATCTCGGCCATGGTCACGCCGATGGCCCACTGCAGCGTGCGCTCGACGTCGATGTACTCGACGCGGTCGTCGCCCTGGCGCGCCAGCGTCTTCAGGTCGGCCACAATGCGCTGCACGCGGCGCGCGCCCTCGTTGGCCTCCAACAGCGCCTCCTTGAGCAGCGCTCGACGGCGCTCGTCTTCCCCGCTGCCGGGCTGCGTGTCCGCCTGCCACTGGGTGATGCTCTCCAGTGCGTACTGCATGTTGGCGATCACGTAGGCCAACGGGTTGTTGATCTCGTGGGCCACGCCCGCGGCCAGCGAGCCAACGGTGGCCAGGCGCTCTTGCGTGGCGCGCGCGCGTTCTTGCTCGAGCTCGCGGCTGATGTCTCGGCACAGCACAAACGCGAAGTTGCCGTCGTCCAGCTTTCGGGCAGCGGCGCGCAGCTCGATACTGGTTTGCTGGCCATCGCGAAGGATGGCCATGCCTCGCACCGCTCGTCCGCCCTCGCACAGCTCGTCCAGCAACGCGCCCCAGCCCAGCCGCGGCGTGCCGTCGGGCGCCACCTGTAGCCAGGAGGGCGCGGTGTCGGTCAGCTCTTCGGCCGGAACCTGCAGGACGCGCGTGGCGGCCTCGTTGCACTCGATGACGTTGCCGGTGGACAGGTCCACCACCAGCATGCCTTCGTCGAGATGGTCGAAGGTGGCGCGGATGCGATCGGCGCGGCGCTCGATGGCGCGCTCGTGCTCGATGTCCATGGCCAGAGAGACTACCCCCCGGATGTCGCCCTCGACGGCCAGCGGGGACAGCCGAACACGCACCCAGCGGCGCGCGCCTTTCTGTTCGCTGCCCTCGACGTCGAAGGTGACGACCTCACCGCCATCCAGCACGCGCCGCAACTGCGTATCGTAGAACGCACGGTGATCCTCCGGGACCAGCTCGAAGAGGTCCTGGCCGAGGATACGCTCGGGCAGCGTGCTGGTGCTGGTACCCACGAAGCTGGGCTGTGCCTGGCCCGAGTAGGCGAGGATTTTGCGCTGCCGATCGACCACCAGCACGGTGGCCGGCAACGAGGCCAGCGCGCCGACGATCTCCTCGGGCTTGAGCTCGGCAAAGCCCATCACCCGAGTCGGTTCGGGCGAGGCTAGGTGCAGGCGAATCGATTCTGGGGTCTGCCGTGACATCGAGAAGGGCTTTGCCATGGTACCACCACTGCCGACCTGGGTCTTTGCGTGAACGTCACACGCTCGGCAGCGCGCCGTGTGGTAAATGGCGCCTGTCAGTCGTGCTTGCACGGCGCCCGCGCCCTTTTCTTCGAGGCACCTCGTGGCAACCAACAAAAGCGCCCCAGCACCTGCTCCTGGCGAGACGGCCCGGAAGCCACTTATCCTGGTGGTCGACGACGAGTCGGACATCGTGGACACGCTGACCTACAACCTGCAGCAAGAGGGCTTTCGCACGCGCTCGGCCAGCTCGGGCAGTGAAGCGGTCAAGTTGGCGCTCGAGCGGCCCTTTCCCGACCTGATCCTGCTCGACCTCATGCTGCCCGATCTGAGCGGTACCGAGGTCTGCCGCCGCCTGCGCGGAGAGGCAGTGCTGGGCCGCTTGCCTGTAATCATGCTCACCGCCAAGGACGCCGAGATCGACCGGGTGGTGGGCTTCGAGGTGGGCGCCGACGACTACGTCACCAAACCGTTCAGCGTGCGCGAACTGATGCTGCGGATCCGCGCCGTCTTGCGCCGCGTGACCGACACGCCACTGCCCACCAGCAGCAAAAAGATCGAGTTCGGCAAGCTGCGCGTGGATCCCGATGCGCATCAGGTATGGGTCGACGCCGAGGAGATCGTGCTGACGGCGCTGGAGTTTCGGTTGCTGGCCACGCTGCTGGATCGACGCGGTCGCGTGCAGACGCGCACCACGCTGCTGGAAGACGTCTGGGGCATTCACGCCGATATCACCACACGCACGGTCGATACGCACGTCAAGCGGCTGCGCGAGAAGCTGGGCGCCGCGGGCGACTACGTGGAGACCATCCGCGGCGTCGGCTACCGGCTCCGGGCGCAGCCCGGGGGAGCTTGAAGCTGGGCATTCGAGGCAAGCTGTTCGTCATCTCACTGGCCCTGATCGGCCTGATGGCAGTCACCAGTGGCATACTGGTAGAGACCGTCATGCGCGGCCTGTTGGTGGCGCGCGTCGAGGAGGAGCTATCGCGGCTGACGGGCGTGTGCAGCGAGGCCATCGAGCTGGCGCCAGGCGCGTTGGCGCGCGGCTCGCACCAGGTGCTGGCGCAGAAGCTGGGAGCGGCCGGCAAGGCGCGCGTCACGATCATCGCCGAGGACGGCTCCGTGCTGGCCGACTCGGCCCTGAGCCCCGGCGAGCTGCAGCAGGCCGAAAACCACGGATCCCGTCCGGAGGTGGTGGCTGCGCGCGGCAAGGGGCGCGGCATCGCCTCCCGCTTCAGCACCACCGTGCGTGCCGAGATGATGTACCTGGCGCAGCCGTTTCAACGTGCCGACGGGCGTGGCGTGTTGCGCGTGGCCATGACCCTGCAAGACGTCGACGCGCTGATCGCGCGCATGCGCTGGCTGCTCTCGGGCGCCGTGCTGCTGGGGCTGCTGGTGGCCGCGGGCATGGGCATTTTGGCCTCTTACTTTGCGTCTCGCAGCCTGATGGAGCTGGTGGCGCGCGCGCGCTCCGTTGCCTCGGGCCAGCGCGGTCAGCGCATCGCGGTCGAGGCTGGCGACGAGCTGAGCGGCCTGGCCGGCTCCTTCAACCGCATGGCCGACGACCTGGAGCGAACGCTGTCCACGCTGGGCGACGAGCGAGACCGCAGCCAGGCTATCCTGGAGAGCCTGGTCGACGCCGTGCTGGCCATCGATAGCAACCTGACCGTGACCGAGATGAACAGCTCGGCGCTCAAGCTGCTGGGACTGGCCAAGCCACCGTTCGGCGCGCGACTGATCGATGTGATCCGCATGCCTTCGCTGCTGGAGATCGTGAATCGCGCCAAGGCGGGCGCCACGGCCCATGCAGAGCTGACCTGGCACGGGCCGCCAAGACGCATGCTGCTGGCCACCGCCACCCCGCAGCGCAGGCTGGGCCAGTGCGTGCTGGTGCTGCGCGACGTGACCGAGCTGCGCAAGCTGGAGAGCATGCGTCGAGACTTCGTGGCCAACGTCTCGCACGAGCTGCGTACACCGGTCAGCATTATCAGCGCCAACGTCGAGACGCTGGTGTCGGGTGCACTCAACGACCCGGCGCGCGCGCAGGAGTTCTTGAGCGCGGTCCAGCGCAATGCCGAGCGGCTGGCGCGCCTGGTCAACGACCTGCTTGACCTGTCGCGGATCGAGGCTGGCAGCTACGACGTCAGCATCGCGCCCATGTCGGCCGAGGGGCCGGTATCGGCGGTGTTCGACCTGCTGGAGACGCGCGCCAACGAGCGCGGCCTGTCCCTGCACGTCGACGTGGAGGATGACGTCAGCTTCCTGGGCGACGAACGATCGCTGGAGCAGGTGCTGATCAACCTGGTGGACAACGCCATCAAGTACACGCCCGAGGGTGGACAGATTGGCCTCGACGTGAAGCGCGCTGACGAGGACGTGCTGTTCGAGGTGTGGGACACGGGCCCCGGCGTTCCCGAGTCGCACCGAGCGCGCCTGTTCGAGCGTTTCTACCGCGTGGATCCGGGCCGATCACGCGACATGGGGGGCACCGGTCTGGGTCTGTCCATCGTCAAGCACCTGGTGGAGAGCATGCGCGGTACGGTCGGTATGCGGCCGCGCAGTGGTGGCGGGAGCGTGTTCTGGGTGAGGCTGGCCAGCGTGGTCGGTCCGTCCCGCGTATCGGCGCCCAACGACGAACCGGGCTAGAGCACGGAACACCTTGAATCCTATGAAATCCGGCGCCTTTCGCCGCCATCACGGTCTACGTCCTCGGCCCGACCCTCGGGTCGAGCCTGCGGGCGCAACCGCACTGACGACGAAATGCTTGGATTTAACTACGGATTCAAGGTCTTCGGTGCTCTAGAGCGCACGCACGGCGCTTACGGATGGGGCGCGCGGTCGCTCGGGGTTGCGACACCATTCGCTCCACGAGCCGACGTACAGACTGGCCCCGCCAAGGCCCGCACGCTCCAGTGCCAGCAGGCTGTGGCACGCGGTGACGCCCGAGCCGCAGTGCACCACCAGCGCCTCGACGGGCCGGCCACGCAGCAGCCGCTGGTACTGGGCGCGCAGGGCGAGGCCGCTCTTGAAGCGGCCATCAGTCGTCAAATTGTCTGTAAGTGGCAGGTTCACCGCACCGGGGATGTGGCCGGCCACGGGATCGATGGCCTCCTGCTCGCCGCGGTAGCGGACAGCGCTACGCACGTCCAGGAGTAGGCGCTTCTCGTCCTGACGCGCCTCGTCGACCTGCTCAATGTCCGCGACTGGCCAGAGCCACTGCTGGGCCGGGTAGGGTGGCGCGGGTGTGCGTGAGGAAGCTGCACCGGTCGTGGCCAGGCCCGCTGCGCGCGCCGCCTGCAGCCCGCCATCCAGCACCTGGACGCGCTGATGGCCGAGCGCACGCAGCATCCACCACATGCGGGCGGCCGCGTTGGCCCCGCCCTGCTCGTCGTAAATCACCACGTGCGCATCGGGCGTGACTCCCCACGCGCATAGCCGCTCTGCGAAGGTGGCGGGCGAGGGCAGTGGATGGCGCCCTCCGCCCGCAGGCTGGCCCTGTGGGCCAGACAGGTCGCGGTCGAGGTCCACGAACACGGCGCCCGGCAGGTGGTCTCCGGCGTACGCTGAGGCCGCCTGCTCACCGGTGCGCACGTCGAACAGCAGCGCGTCGGGGTGCGCCGCGAGCTGCTCGGGGGCGAGAATGGGATCGCTGTCCATGGCGCCAGGTTAGCGCGCACTTCGCGCCGCTGTCTTGCGCAGCAGAAGCCAGCCATCCTGGTCGTGAACCACACGGTAGCCCTGCCGGGCGGCGCGCGTGAGTTGCTCGCCCCAGCAGCGCCCGTGCTGAGTGCAGCTGCGCTGCGCGACGATCACGGGCGCAGTGAGCGCGCGCGGGTCTGCGACGTCCCAGCGCTCCTGGCCCGTGGCCGCGAAGTGCGGGGCGTCGATCTGACACAGTGGCAGCACGACGGGGCGCTCCATCAGGTAGGCTGCGCTGCACGCATCGCTTGCCAGCACCTGGTCTGCTCCCACCAGCTCGCTCAACAGCGCACGCCTGGAGCGAAAGCTCTCGAGCGCCGCCCAGCTCTCGTCGAGCCGCAAAGGACGCGGCGCATTGACGGCCACGCAGGTCAGGGACCACAGCGCGATCATGAGCGGTGCGCGACGGGTGCGGGGCGTGAGCCAGGAGGCGAGCAGTACGCTGCCCAGCAGGGCCGGCCCAACGAACAGGAAGCCGTACTGAAACTGCACGCCCTTCACAAGCAGCTTGGGGCTCAGGCCGGCGGCCAGCGTCCAGGGCGCGCCGGCCAACAAGCCGAACGGATGGAGCGACCCCGCGAGGCCCGTGGCAAGTGCGCGCATTGCGCTGGTTTTCAGGCCGATCGCCAGATCGACCGGCGCGCTCGTGTTCAGGGTCAGGTACGAGGCCCAGCCGGTGAGTCGCGGCAACAGCGCGATGTCGAGCAGCGCCACCAGCAGCGCCGTCAGCGACAGCGCTCCGAGCTTCAGGTCACGCTCGCGGAGCGCGAGATAGGCGCAGGCCGCAGCCACGATCAGCGCAGCCATGTCCTTGAGCGATGCCGCCAGCAGCACGCACAGCGCGAGCGGCAAGAGCCTGTGCCGCTGTTGGTATAGCAGCACCAGCGAGAGCAACAGCGGCAGCGCGCACTCCGGATGGAAGTCGAAGCTGGTGGCGTGGGACAGCGCGCGTGAAGAAAACAGCGCACAGCAGATCAGCAAGGCGGAGTGCGCGCCGAGCTCGAGGCTGCGGGCAAGCAGATAGAGTGCGGGCAGTGCAGCAGCGGCGAGCGCTGCCTGCGCCAGCAGAGGGCCGGTGGCGGCGTCGTCGAACAACCGCGTCAGCGGAGTGAACAGGAACAACGCGAACGAGCCGTGATCGCCCCACAGAGGGCGGTCGCCGTGCCACGTGCTCGTCATGCCCAGGCCAGCGGCCGCGCGCCACATGGGCTGCACGAAGTTGCCGAGGTCCCACGCCAGCGCGTCGCCGCGGTAGTAGCGCGTGAGCGCGTGCACGGACCCACTGACGAATGCGAGCAACGTGAGGGCGGCGACATAGAGGCGGGCCGCGCGCTCGCCTGGCAGGCCTCCCCGTACCAGCCAGGCGAACACCGCAAGCGCCAGCCAGCTGAGATCGAGGTACAGGAAGGGCAGCTCACCGCTGGGGGTCGTCACGCCGAGCACCTGCAGGGGGCCGCGCCAACCCAGGCGCAGTGCGACCCACAGCGTGAAGGCGCCGGCCTGTAGCAGCCAGGCACGAGATGCGTGCCGTGCGCTGGCATCGTCGACCAGCTCGCTCATGGCGCGAGCCTATCATGGCTTTCGTGCGGACCCGACGGCCGGGGTGTGCTGTCACCGGTCGGGAATGGGCTCGGAGCTCCGAACGGAGCCCCGGAGGCCCGGATCAGTCGTTGGTCTGGCGCTTGGGGCGGCGGCTGCCCTCGAGGACCTTCTTGCGCGCGCGGATCGCGTCCGGCGTGATCTCGACCAGCTCGTCACCGTCGATCCACTCCATGGCGATCTCGATGGTGAACTGGCGGGGCGGCGTGATGATGATGTTCTCGTC
>Ga0105048_10013491_pt1 | contig 12770 bp, 10 predicted proteins | sample MAT05_FD_78382 | JGI IMG/M metagenome (GOLD analysis project Ga0105048, IMG submission 78382) | Freshwater microbial communities from Lake Fryxell liftoff mats and glacier meltwater in Antarctica - MAT-05 | ecosystem: Environmental > Aquatic > Freshwater > Ice > Liftoff microbial mat | place... | reverse complement strand
TACTAAGGGTCTGCTTTTTAATTGCCTCCAACGTCCGAAGCAGGTAATCCTCGCGGGGATTGTGAGTGCAGATGATGACGGATATGTCCATCTTACAAAAAATTACAGCTACTTATCGAACAACATATTTTGTATGATGACCAAGTTATTAACATGATCAACAATCCTATGCTTCCCATCAGAAAGCAGCTCGCCTACACATCGGGAAACCCCTTGGAATGCGGCGATATCATGAAAAGCAATGTAACCGCCATCAATAATCTTAGAGCCGACGAGCGCCAAATCACGCTTAACTGCCTCGTACGAGTGATCAGCATCAATAAACGCAAGCCCGATGGACGCAGGGATATCTTCTGAGCTAAATTGAGCAGAGTCACCTCTGAGAAGTTTTATCCGGTCCATGTGCGGCTCGAGATTGACCACAAACTCTGAGCAAGTGTTCCGCATACCGGACGGCATCGTTTCATTCATCCATGTGTCGATGCAGATCACCTGAGCCTTCGCTTGCCTCGATCCATGCACAAGATAGCGGGTAGAGGCTCCCACGTACGATCCAATCTCTACGATGGCAGAGTCCGAACGCACATGCCCGGCATATGCCGCTAGTAGGAGCAGTTCGTCAGGAGTTGTATAGGAGTGGACGTCGCCGGACTGTTTGAAAAAACAACGGACGGCGTCGTGGCGACGAGCCAGCAACAGTGGCTGGTACCAAGTCATAGCTCGGAATCCTATGGAATGCGTGATTCGTTTGATCATGGCTTTGTGATTTTGCAAGAGAGGGTTCTTGGGGCTATCCAGCCGTGGTCGGCAGTATGAGGAAACGATCGTTTGGCATTAGGTGACTGAATTACCTCGAATCGCACGCAGCGTTCAATGTAATCAGTGGTTTCCGTATTATGTGTACCCATCCATGCCGATATTTCATAGGCTCTGGGTATGAGGGGAGGGAGCGCTATCCTCACCTCGACCCTGTGATTGCCCAAGCCCGCAATAAATGGTTCTGAGTAAGGAAGCGCCTGCATCAACACGGTTCCATTGGAATCAGAAACATCAAATGCAATCATCACGCTGTTTGTCGTTTCTAATTTGAGGATACAAGTCAGGAGCAACTCGTGTTCAGGTTGGATGCCCAGCAACTCAACACTGATGGATGAAAATTCACCCGCAGATGGGCTGGAGCCCAATGGACGGATCCATTGCTGGTTAGTGGCCACTTCCTGGCTCAAGTAAGCTAAAAGCGTCGAATCAACATCTCCAGTTGACTTCACTTCACCATTCACCACCAGAAGCAATCTCTCGCACAATTGACGAACCGCTGCCATATTATGGCTCACGAATAAAACCGTCCTGCCCTCGCCCGCGACAGATTTCATCTTTCCGAGGCACTTTTTCTGGAATTCGGCATCACCCACTGCCAGTATTTCATCGAGTATCAAAATTTCAGATTCCAAATGCGCGGCGACCGCAAAGGCGAGGCGCACGTACATGCCGGATGAGTAACGTTTGACAGGAGTATCAATGTATCGCGCACAGCCGGAGAACTCGACGATCTCGTCGAATTTAGCGGCAATTTCCGTCTTGCGCATCCCGAGTATCGCGCCGTTGAGGAAGATGTTGTCACGGCCGGTCAGTTCTGGATGGAAACCGGTGCCAACCTCCAGTAGCGAAGCAATTCGTCCCTTGACCTTGATTCGGCCGGTTGTCTGCTTGGTCACCCGCGAGAGGATTTTCAACAAGGTGCTCTTACCTGCCCCATTTCTTCCGATGATACCGAGCACTTCGCCCTGTTTCACTTCGAAGGAGATGTCTTTTAGAGCCCACATGTAGTCCATCTCCTGCGCGGAAGTGGAGGTTGACAGAGTTTCCGTAGGCGAATTTGAGATGGATTTTGTTCGGTCGTTGACTTGACCGATTTTTAGGTAGGGGTCTTCTTTGCCGCGTATTTTGTGCCACCAGCGGTTGACATCATGCGCGAGGGAGCCTGTCCCGACCTCGCCAAGGCGGTAGAGTTTGCTGACGTTTTCGACTTTAATTACGGTGGACATTCAAGGAGGGTGAGTGGCGGCGGATGCTATCGGAGGGAGCGGATGAGCCCTTGGCTCATGGCGGAGAGTTCCAATCAAACGGTGTCCATAAACGACTGCTCGACTTTGTTAAAGATGAGGATGCCGAGGAGTAGGATGATAGTGGCGGTTCCGGTGGAAATGCCTAGCGCGAGCCAAGGGATTTCTCCGCCGAGGAAGATGGCGCGGAAGGTTTCGATAGGAGCGGTCATCGGATTCAGCTGGATCAGCCAGCGGTATTTTTCGGGGACCTGAGAAATTGGATAAATGACCGGTGTGGCGTACATGGCAAGCTGAACGCCGAATGCGACAAGGAAGGTGAAGTCACGGTATTTTGTCGTGAGCGACGAAACCACAATCCCCGTGCCGAGTCCGAGTAAGGCGAGAAGGAGGAGCAGCGGAGGGGTAAGGGTGAAAATCATCGGCCAGTTTGGAGAGAGCTTGGCTCCAGCGGCCATGTAGTAGGTCCAAAATCCAATAAAAAGCAGAAATTGGATCGAGAACTGGATGAGGTTTGAAATCACGACCGACAGTGGAATCACAAGCCTCGGAAAATACACCTTGCCGAAGATGCCCGCGTTTGCCACGAAGGTGTTGGAGGTCTTTGTGAAGCAGTTTGCGAAATAGTTCCACGGAGTTGTCCCAGCAAGGTAGAAGAGCATCGGGGGAAGACCATCGGTCGAGATTTTTGCGATACCGGTAAAAACCAGAGTAAAAACCACTGTGGTGATCAGTGGCTGGATGAAAAACCAGAGAGGACCAAGTACTGTCTGCTTGTAGACTGCCACAAAGTCGCGCCGGACAAACATCCAAAGAAGATCGCGATAGTGCCAGATGTCCTGAAGATGCAAGTCCCACCAAGGAGTCTCAGGCTCCATGATCATGGACCATCCTTTGTCAGATTCCATATCAAGGGATTGCTTTACTTTATTGGATTGAGAAAAGGACATGGCAAGCAGGAGAGTTGATGATGTTGGATCTTGAATCTAAGAAGGTTTCGTGAGCGTGATTTGCGTTTCACTCTTGAAATCATCCAAAACCGGGAATTCCATATTCAACATTTCCCCGTCTGGGGCGGTCTAATCCCCATCTGGTCGATAATTTTGGAAACGATGATTTAGAAAATGGTCCAAGCGGGTAAGAGAAGGACGGAGGCCGCAAGGGCAATCATCCGTGAGTTTTTCCGATTTGGCTTACCCAGAATAAAAAACGGCCGTATTTACAGGAGGAGAAAACTCGCTTTTTAATTCGGCTTGCCGACACGTTATCAAACAGTTCGGGACTATCGGCAGGATCAATAAATTCAACATTCTTATCTTTTAATGAATAATCCCACATGGCTTTGTTTTTGTGGTAGCTATTTGGCAGCAGAAGGACTTTCTTCCCGAGGATTGATCCAAGCACTGCAGAGTGCAGGCGATTTGTGATAATTGTGGAGAACCGGCTGTGTAAACCAATCCATTCCTCAAAACTCTTACATATCTTTATTGGATCAAACCAGAAACAGAAGGAGGAACCAGGCAGAAGTGGAATTCCTTCCTTGTCATTCCTGATGGCAAACAGAGATCCTTTGCATTGGTTATCTAGACCCGGCAATAACTCGCTAATGCTGAGGTTTAGCGCGGTGTCATGATCATGACACAATGAAATTGCTGCCGGGCTGATTTGTGAAAAGAGTTGAAAGGAAACCATATCCCTGGCAAAGACGTCAATATGTTTAGCTTTTTTATGTTTCACAGCAGAATCAAGTCTATCTTTAAAACCTGTAATGCCTTGAGTAAAAGCTTGTGGTCCCAGGATGAGATTGGATACTGGAAACCTTATTGCTTTTTCGAAGCATTCTTGTATTCCCGTGATCCAGATATCATTGAAGGCCCCACCACCATGGATATAGATGGCCTCTGTGTTGCAAGATTCCAGGGACAAAAAAGCACGGACAGAAATCACAGTATAATCAATGGATAACTCATTAAGAATACTGTAAGCCCCAAGCTGTAGCAGTTCATCCCCATAGTTACCACTAACCTTAATAACGAGCAATTTTTTGCCTTTGAGAGAAGCAAAGAGATTTTTGAGCTTATTCGATTTCATGGAGAACTAGACATTTCATTGAAGAATTGAATAGGTCAATGGGGGTTGGAAGGTTTCCATTTCAATAAGCATTTCTTGATGAAATGAATGGCTTTTGAATGGGCAGATGGCTTGCAGTATATGCCTTTGTTGGCGTGGGGAAATGACGAGTCTGGTATATCTTTACGTAAAAAGCGGCAGATTTCATCCCATCCGCTGTCTAGCTCCCAGTCAACAATAAGCAGATCATTAGGCCGATCACGAAAATATAGCTCAACTTCGGCATTGTGTGCCTTAAAGAGATCAATGAGTTGTGAGTCAGTGACATTAGGGAAAGGCAGTCTATATAAAACACGTCTTATTTCATTGAGTTCGCTTGAGAAGCCGCCCTCATTTCGTAACATATTTCTATAACTAATAAGCCACGTCTCCGGACTTCGCTTCGTCAATACGAAACGACTGTTTGGAAACGCGACATCAAGTTCCCGGTAAAGGATAAGCCATGGCCAGTCTTCGAATGTATCTTTTTGTTTTGCCAGTTCCAGTATTCTAGACAGGTCTCCAGTTTCAACGTCTCTTACGAAATCAAGACGCTGGCTTTGATGATCAAAGCCCAGTATCTCAAAACATTTGCCAAGAGTTGTGGTCCCTGTTTTTGCCCAGCCGATCCCGAACACTTTATTCATACATTTAAAAAGTCTTTAGCGGAGTCTTCACAACGTGGTGCTATGAAAGCTTCTGTGGTATAAATACGATTTTTGCCATTTGGATCTGAGGAAGGTATTTGTTTAGAGTGTGCTACTCAATTTTGTGGAAAATCGAGTTGATTACAGTGTAGCAAAAGACAGGCAATAGAAACCGATGACGACAGCAGGACGTCGTTCGTTGTTTTGTGCAAGGCGGAGGAACCGGGCCGCCCAAAGGAAGAATCGCACCACCACCCCTCAGCTTGGCAGGAGCACAAATCTTCGCTTAGCTTCCTCAAGTTTTACAATAACCAAACGAACGCGTTTTGCCGCCGCTTGCGAGATAGATTCTTCCCCCGCAAGGCCTTGGTCTACAAAGGCTATTTCCACGGGTTTATCGGCTCTCCGCTGTTTGGCGAGATCGGCATGTCTGAATTCAAGGCAGGGAGGGTTTGTTCCTCCTGAAATGCCAGACACGAAGCGAACCGATCATGATGAAGACCGGGTATAGAACTCCCGTCTCATTAGAATTTACCTGCCAACGCCTTGAGAGCCGGCAGTGCCCGATTCAGGAATTTATACCAATTGGCAATCTGGTTGACTCGCGAGTTCTGGAAGTCTTTTTCCGAGGGATCCACGGATGAACTCTCACGAAGGATTTTCAGACGATCTCGCTCGGTTTCCAAATGGGGTTCAATTTTATCTTTAAGGTAGCCGGCGGCCAGGCGCCTAAGACTTGTTTCGGCCACAAAATGTTCCTTTCGCAGACCGGGCATATAAACGACCCGGACGGCCCCAATTCCTCGCAACCATCGCAGGCCTTCATGGGCCGAACCCCGGCTCATCTGAAGCTTGACTGTCAACGCATCCAAGGACAAGGGGCTCTCATTACTGAAGAGCAGGCCATACAACTCACCAATCGATCTGGGCACGGAAAGGGCTGTCGCCGCATTGACAAAGAGCTCTACAATTTCCTTCTCAAAGCTGTTTAAGTCGTTGGCCTTCATATCATTAAGCAAGCTTTCTGATCCGGCATGCTGCCGCCCTTGGTGAAGCAGGGTTACCTCTTGATTCGAATAAAACTGTCGCGCTTCTCAGATCCCTCAAGCAAGCCTGACTAGGAAACCTCACGGATGGCAGAATCGGAAGCGAATGGTCCAGCTTATGGCGGCAGCTTTCTGTCCTTTGGTTTATCTGAGCCCTCGCTTCCTCAGATTCCAGCCAGTCGAGTTTGGCCTAATGTCACACCCCATTCAAGAAAGAATGAATGAAATGAACAAGTGTTTCGTAGCGACAACGCAAAAACCCGGAGGAGGTGGGAACCTCACTCCGGGTTAGATTGCGGGAATCGCTGTAAATTTTGGTTTAGCTCACGCGGCGCATGCGGCGCATGAAGCCAACCAGAAGAAATCCTGAGATCGTGGCTAGAGCAGCTGTGCTGGGCTCGGGTATAATCTCACTGGGGTTGCGAAATTCAAACATATAAAGCGCGACGTTGTCGTGTGCAAGTTGAACCGAAAACGAACTTTTAACTGTTCCCAAAGAGGAGACAGCAAAATTCGGGTTGTTAAATGCTGAATTGCCTGACGCGGTAAAGCCAGTAAACCCAGCGACTGGCGGAGCTGCAACGAGTTGAGTGCCACCCGACGTGAAGTTGCCACCGTCAAAGTCCGCGTTATTGGTGTAGTAGCGCTGGTTGAAGTCGATGTCCAATGACGTTAATAGAAGATCCACATTCACGGGTGTTGCGAGCGTTGCGTCGGTAAAGAAATTAAAAGTGAGCGAGAGGCTCCAAGGAGTTGCCACGACAGGCGGTGTATTTCCACTTCCTTCCCCTTGAGCGTCTCCAACCGGGCGGACATAAACGGATAGCGTTCCTTGGTCTGTCAGGCCTTGGCTGTTAACCGTCCTTGCTACCATCAGGGAGTCAGTACCACTCACAAGTGACCCTGTAGGGCTCGTGGCGAGAACCTGAAGGACATAATTTGCGATGATAGGAGGAGTATTTCCAATTGCGTAGCCGTTGATATTAAACAAACCGACTTGGCCTGTATTCCAAATTGTAGTGTTGGATGCGTTCCCACTTGCTGGGATTCCGTTGCCCGGATCCGGCAAGCTTGCGGAGATCCCGATGGTTTGGCTGATAACGCTACTGACTTCGAAGCTCTGAGCGTTGATATTCCCTAGCGAAGCAGCGGTAAGAGCCGCGATCGCGAGTGATAATTTTGTGAATTGTTTTTTCATTTTAGTTTCCCTTTTTGTGTTTTTGACTTTCGTCGGATTTTACAGCGTTTGTTTTGTTTTGCTAGCTGCGCAATCCACGCAACTTGGTGCAGAGTATGCAAAGATCTATGGTCTGTCTATATAAAAAAACACGTATTTTTCATATATTTTAGGAATTCTTGTTCACCCGTCGGGATTTCCGTCGGATTGCTTGAGCAACTGGCGTTCGACGGCGTGGGGGAGCCGGTGCTCCGGGCGAGGAGGTGGTAGGCGAGGGGGACGAGGTAAATGGTGAGAAGGGTGGCGATGAGGACGCCACCGAGAACGACGACACCGATGACGAGTCGGGTTTCTGCCCCGGCTCCGAAGGAGAAGATGAGGGGGATCGAGGTGGCGGCGGTGGTAATACCATTCATAGCAATCGGCCGCAACCGGACGCGGGCGGCTTCGATGAGAGCCTCGTCGAAGGATTTGCCCTCATCTCGGAGTTGGTTTGCGAATTCCACGATGAGGATTCCATTTGTCGCGGCGAGGCCGACAAGGATAATCAGACCGATTTGGCGCTAGATATTCAGGGTGTTGCCCGTAAGATAAAGGCCGAGAAGGCCACCGCCGATGGTGAGCGGGACGGTGAGGAGGATGATAAAGGGGTGGACATAGCTCTCAAATTGGGCGGCCAGGACCAGAAAGACCACGGCTAGGCCGAGGAGGAAAACAAAGAAAATGGAACTGCCCGAGCGGGTGAAATCACGGGATTGGCCTTTGTAATCCACGACGGTGGTGACTGGCAGGTGTTCCTTGACGAGAGCGTTCAAGTGATCCAGCGCGTTGCCAAGGGCAAATCCTTCCGCCAAATTGGCTTCAATCGTGAGGGATCGCACACGGTTGTATCGGTTGAGGGCGGTAGAATCCGCGAATTCGCTTAAGCTCACGACGTTGGACAAGGGAATCAGCTCATTGGTCCGGGAGGAGCGGACGTGGATGTTTTCCAAACTGGCGGGGGTGCGCTGGCGCTCGCCCTCGAGAATCACGTCATATTCCTCTCCGCGGTCGAGGTAGGTCGTCACCCGGCGGGATCCAAGCATGGTTTCCAGGGTGCGGGCCAATGTTTCCGACCGTGACCCCAGGTCGTAGTCGATTTTCACTTGGATCTGAGGCTTGGTTTCCTTGTAATCCCATTCAATGGCCTCAAAACCCGGGTTGTTTTCTTCGATTTTGGCGAGGAGGATGTCTCGCCATTGAGCCAATTCTTCATAGGAACCGCCTCCAATCACAAATTGAACGGGTTTTGCGATCCTTGCTCCGAAACCCTGACGCATGACCGGAAACGCGGTGATGCCTGGCAAGTCGGCGAGTTTTGCACGAACTTCTGGCATGATTTCCCAGGCGCTGCGACGTTCGTCCCAGTCGGATAAAACAAAAACGGCCACCCCGGTGTTAAAATTCGCGAGATTGCTGAAGGAGCGAGAAGCCCGAATCAGGAACCGATCCGCCTCTCCGGATTCGATATAGGGCATGAGTCGTCTTTCGACTTCGTTCATGTATTCCTCCATATAGGAATACGAGGCACCTTCCGGGCCGTTTATCAGGACAAAAAAGGCTCCCCGGTCTTCGCGAGGCGTGTATTCCGAGGGGATCTGGGTTTACCACCTCTGGGCTTGGGACGGACGGTCAGTTATCCCAGCCATGTGGATATCGTCACGGCCTTGAAGAGTGGCGACCCGAAGTCGGTGCGGGACATGATTCTGTCGAGCCTCATGGGAACCAAAGACGGAGTGATCCGAAGATTCAGCGGATATCAGACCGAGCACACCCGGTAAAAAAATGCCGTCGGGGGCCTAAGACACCGCCGGTTTTTTGCCAGCAACCGACACGCTTTTCTCAAACACATCTTTTTGTCCTGCGCACCACTCGGCGGAGTGGCGAATGTCGGCCTCGCCCGAGATTTCGCCACTGCGCGAGGGGGGAGTGGCGTCATCCTTTTTCCGCATTTCCCACCGGCATTCCCCCTGATGATTGTGCTCGTGGTTGATCGTGAATCCGGCTGGTTTGAGCATGGGACCGATCCATTCGATGCAATGGTCGCAGTAATCGGCGGAATGTTCGATCCCGTTGCGGATCAGAAATCCCTTTGAGGGACATTCGTGCATATCCACGCGGAAGACGTTTTCACGAGACGTGATGACATAGCCTGCCGCCTCTTCAATGAGCGTGTGAGCCCAGTATTTCTTTATTCCCTCGAACCCCAGTTCTTTGATCATCGCTGCCGCGTGACGCTGGGAATCCACCGCAATCGCTCCACTCCAGTAATCGCGAAGAAGTGCCTCTCCCCCCTGCTGCCGCAGCCATTCGAAGGTCCAGTCGTAGTGACCGCAGAAATCGTAGCATCCTAACACAGCGGCTCCACCTTTCGTATCGCGCTCATGTCTTGAGGCGGGACTTCGCTGGAGCTGGAAAACGTCTGTCGGCACTGACCCGCTCCGCCTTCGAGTCTCATGGCGAAGCCAGGCGCGTTGGCGCGGGCGCTGCCAAGGTGGAAGCAATGTTCGCAAAAAAACGGGACGATTTCTCGATCTCCGGACCTGAGAGGCGCAATCGTCGGGCACCTGCGAACCTCAACCGTCACGGTTGTCGCGTCGCGGAAAACCTCAACCTCGGCACCGGGCTCAGCGGCAAAAAATGCCTGCCAGTATGACGCCACGGCCAAAAGACCGCCACTTCATGCTGCGTTCACCGGCTTAAAGTAGCCTTCGCCCATCCGCCGGGACCGAGTCGGTTGTGAACGAATCGAAACGTCGCATTGATTGCAAAATAAAAATCCGCCGCCCCTTGCGGCTTGGTATCTGTGTAGGGCAGCAATCCCGGCGGGGAAGCTGAACGGGGCACTTGAGGTGAAATCACTTCTGTTTTTTGATTGACGGCTTTCAGACTAGCGTGTAGGCCACTGACATGTCAATAAGCGATCCGGGCAATGCGAGGGATTTATCCACGCAAGATTCGTTTTGGGTTATTCATTGATGTCGATACAAACCTGACACCAACCAAACAGAAAACCATGACGTTTCCATTCACCGCTCTCACTCCTCCGCGGCCATTCCTTATTACGGTCGCGGCAGCCGTCGCCTTGCAATCAATGTGTTGGGGGGAGGAAACGAAGCCTAACACCCCCCAAGCAGTGAACTGGGGCACTCCAGCGAAGACATCCGGGAATTACACCGGGGCTGTCATCGGCCAACGATTGGCGGTGCCGAGCTGGGGCGATGTAGTGGCTATTTACGGACCCGGAACCGACGCTTCGATGGACTCCCCCGAGGCGCTGGAAGCGACATTCAAGCGCTGGATCGCCCGGGGATTTACAGGGACGACCATCCGCACCGATCTCGCGGACTACGAGCCCATGATCCATCGCAATAACAGCACGCAGCAGAACCCCCGGATCCAGCTGCTGCTCGACTCCGTGGATGAAGTCGCAAAGCAATACAATGTGCTGAAGACAGGGCAACAAATCTCCGAGTCGCTGGGATTTCAGATGTGGGCCTGGCATCCGCATACTTACAGTGATGGGGCGACTAAGGATATCGGAACTCCGGGCTGGGGACGTATGATTCCCTGGTCATATTCGAGCACCTATTTTCTTGATCATCCCGAAGGAATCACGGTGGATCGCAAGGGAAACAAATTGTGGATGGTGCGTGAATATGCCTACCCGGAGGCGCGGGCGACTAAAGTCTCCGAGTTCGTCCACATGGCGAAGACCTTGGGGGTGAAAAATCTTCTCGCTTGCATGCGCAGCGAGGTCAACCAACTCGTGGATCCGCCGGAGAAGGGCGATCAATATGGATTCAATGCCCCGGTGGTCGAGGAGATGAAAAAACGCTACAGCGTGGATATCCTCACCGACCCGCGTTTCGACGCATTCAGTCCGGATTTCAAAATCGACGACCCGATGGTGGAAAATTGGCGTGTCCTCCGTGGCGAGCACATTACACAATTTTATCGTGACCTGAGAAAGGCTTTGAACGAGGTGGATCCAAAGATTAAAATCGGTGTCACGCACTCCGGTGAATACGCAGGACCTCCGCTGGGCAATCAGAAGTTGGACTGGCGGACGTGGGTGGACGAAGGATTGGTCGACACGATTATCGCACCCGTTTTTTTCGAAGCAACGCTCGATTCGGAAGCAGGAAAAAAAGGCTACCTTACCCACGTTCGCGAAGGGGTCGGCGTGGTTCCTTTTACAGAAATCAAGGATTACATCGCGAAGAGCAAGCATCCGGAAATCGAGGTGATTTCGACCGGAGCAACGGCTTACTTCATCGAGCCCCCTTTACCGGGAACCGACGGCTGGCGGGTTGACGTCTGGTATGAACTCTACACATCGGCATGGTATCAGCGCTGGAGCCAGTGGATGGCCGACCTGAAGGATCTTGGTGCCATCCATTTTCTGGATCAGAATTTCGACACCTTTCCCACTGACCCCGCGAAGCTCCCGCCCGCAGGATCCTGGGGCGTTATCGCGCACGATCCCAAGCTCCGCGCCTGTCCCGGTGGCTGGTTTGCGTTCGGTGACGACGCCAGCGGCAAGGCGCTCATCCAGGATAAAATCCGCCATGGCGAAACCGGCAACGCCGTGCGGCTCACCAGCAATGGAGCGGAAGGGCCGAGCTTCATCGGTTACCATGCCTCGGATGCCGACCGCAGCAACATCTCGGCCAGGTTGGACACATCCATCACAAACGGCACGGCCGAGTATTTCGTCTGGCTCTTTCGAGAAACCGACCAGAGCGGCGTGATCACGTATTTGGAAAATTCCGGCGGTGAGATGGACGTGGGGCTGAAAATCGCGTCCGGAACCGGCGCAGTTTTCTACACAACGGGAAGGGCCAACGGCGGCATGGCGACGTGGAAGCCTACCGGCTACACGCTGCCAGTGGGCCAGTGGCAGCGCTTCGCCATGGAAGTGGATTTTAACACCGCGAGCTATTCCGCTTGGGCGGGAGACAAGCGGGAAACCCAGCTGGCCGACAAAGTGCCCTACACTCCGGCACCTCCACGCACAACGGAACAGCACGGTGTAAAAATGACCATCGACGTGCCGAGTTACAAGGCGTTCCGGCAGGTGCTCTTTCAGCCACTCGGACCTGCGGGAAGCAAGGTTTATCTGGACGACCTCGCCGTGCTCTGGAAGCCGGATTTGTTGTTCACCCCGGCGGGTGATCAGATCAAGTTTGCGGACACTTTCGAGCAAAGCGCCAACGGCACAAATCTGAACGGTCTGAAGGCGGATCAAGGCGGCACTTGGGCAACACAGCCCGACAAAGAGGCCGCATTTCAAGTCATCGCCAGCACTTCGTATCGGGAAGGGGTGAATTCCGTTCTCGCCAACCGGCGTGGTGATCTGCGCCCCGTGCTGACGCAGCCTCTCAAGTTGGATAAGTCGGGGGTGCTGACTTTTGATGTGGATCTGCTCATCCGTTCCACGGCGAACTATCCCTACATCATCCCGGCGCAAAACAATTCGTCTCAGAACAAAGTCGAGCTCATCATTGAACGCGGTGGCAAGCCCGTGGTTTCCGCCGAGGCTGCGAATGGCAAGTGGACACTCCGCACGGGGGATGCAGCGCAACAATCCGAAATCGCCGTACCCTATGATTGTTGGATGCACGTCCAATTGGCCGTGGACATGGCGTCGCGCACGGCGACGCTCGTGCAGCAACAAATCGGCCAG
>Ga0105048_10013489_pt1 | contig 12771 bp, 9 predicted proteins | sample MAT05_FD_78382 | JGI IMG/M metagenome (GOLD analysis project Ga0105048, IMG submission 78382) | Freshwater microbial communities from Lake Fryxell liftoff mats and glacier meltwater in Antarctica - MAT-05 | ecosystem: Environmental > Aquatic > Freshwater > Ice > Liftoff microbial mat | place... | reverse complement strand
TGCCACGTTCGGCCAGTTTCAAGTCACGCAGCGCACGCTTGATTTGTGCCAGCGCGTCTTCGGGCTTGAATGGCGGTGGCGCGACGCCAAAGGCGTCGTCGCTCATGACAACGGCCTCATGACAACGGCCTCATGACAACCACCTCTTTCGGCGCTTGTAACTCTTGCCGCCCTTGAAACTCTTTCGATCGCCTCCGCCCATGCCCAGGTAGAACTCCTTCACGTCCTCGTTCTCGCGCAGGTCCTTGGCGGCACCATCCATCACGATGCGGCCGCTTTCCAGGATGTAGCCGTGGTCGGCATAACGCAGCGCCATGTTGGTGTTCTGCTCGGCCAACAGGAAGGTGACCTTTTCGCGCTGGTTCAGGTCCTTGACGATCTCGAACACCTCTTCGACGATCTGCGGGGCCAGGCCCATGCTGGGCTCGTCCAGCAACACCATGTTCGGGTTGGCCATCAGCGCGCGGCCGATGGCGCACATCTGCTGTTCACCGCCCGATGTATAGGCCGCCTGCGACGTGCGCCGCGTCTTCAGTCGCGGAAAGTAGGCATAGACCTTTTCCAGCGTCGCCGCCACTGCAGCCTTGCCGTCCTTGCGGGTGTAGGCGCCGGTCATCAGGTTGTCTTCGATCGACAGGTGCGCAAAACAGTGCCGCCCCTACATCACCTGGATCACGCCGCGGTTGACCATCTCCGACGTGGTGAGTTTTTCAATGCGTTCACCCCGCAGTTCGATGCTGCCCTTGGTGACTTCGCCGCGCTCTCCCGCCAGCAGATTGCTGACGGCACGCAACGTCGTCGTCTTGCCGGCACCATTGCCCCCGAGCAAGGCCACCACGCCGCCCTCGGGCACCTGCAGGCTCACGCCCTTGAGCACCAGGATGACGTGGTTGTAGATGACCTCGATGCCGTTGACGTTGAGAAGGATGTTGGACATGGCTGGGTGGCTTCATCAAGCGAACGCCGCGGAACCGGCTCTGCCGGGCCGCTGGCGTCGCCCCCTTTGAGGGGGGGTGAGCGGGACAGGAACAGTCCGGGGGACTGTTCCTCGCCAGCGAACGCAAAGCCGCTTCGGGGGGTGGGCCTTCAACTCTGACATTCGGCCGGCGTGCGCCGCGTCAGCTTCTTTTCACTGGCGTACTTTTCAGCCGAGGCCTTGACCAGCGGCTTGATGATCTGGTCATCGGCCTGCAACCAGTCCGACGACCAGCTGAACTTGGCGCCGTCCCAGGTGTGAACCCGCGCCCAGGCCGAACCCATGTGGTCGAAGCAGCTGGTAGATACCGGCCGCATCACGCCCTTGAAGCCCAGCGCGTCGAGTTTGGCCTGTGTCAGGTTCAGGTTCTCGTAGCCCCAGCGCGCTTGTTCGCCCAGCATCAGTTTGCCCTTGCCAAAGCGCTCTTGCGCCGCGCGCACGCCTTCCACCGACAGCATCGCGCCGACCACGCCGCGCATGTACAGCACCTGGCCTACTTCTTCCTTTGGCCCCGTGCCCTGGCCCTTGTCGTGCACCTTGGCCAGGATCTCCTTCACCACCGGCGCATCCGGCTCGGCGCCGTGCTGCATCATCACCGCGCTGTAGCCCTTGGCGGCCGCGCCGATGTCGCGCAGATCGGGTTCGGCGCCGCTCCACCAGGTGCCAAACATCTTCTCGCGTGGGTAGCCCGTGGCGATAGCTTCCTTGACTGCCGTTGCGGTCATCACGCCCCAGGTCTGCATCACCACAAAGTCGGGCTTCTGCTGGCGCACCTGCAGCCAGATGGCTTTTTGTTCGACACCCGGCGCAGGCACGGGCAGAAGTTGCAACTCAAAGCCATGCATCTTGCTGCGCTCTTGCAGGATGGGCAGCAGCTCTTTGCCAAACGGGCTGTCGTGATAGACGACGCCGATCTTCTTGCCCTTGAGCTTGTCCCAGCCGCCTTCTTTTTTGGCGATGTGCTGCAGCACCGTGTCGCCCGCCACCCAGTAATGGCCAATGAGCGGGAAGTTCCACTTGAAGACGCCGCCATCGGCAGAGTCACTGCGGCCGTAGCCCGAAGTGATCATCGGGATCTTGTCAGCCGGGATCTTTTCGGTCAGCGCAAAGGTGATGCCGGTGGACAGCGGCTGGAACACCGTGGCGCCGCCGTGTTTGCCCTTCAGGCGTTCATAACACTCCACGCCGCGGTCTGTGGCGTAGGCGGTTTCGCATTCCTCCACCAGCGTCTTCACGCCGTTGATGCCACCGCGCGCGTTGACCAGCTTCATATAGTCCGCGTAGCCGTTGGCAAAGGGTGTGGCATTGGGCGCGACGGGGCCGGTGCGGCCCGTCAGGCTGGGGAAGAACTGCACCTTTTCCTGGGCCCAGGCGGCAGACAGGGACAGCGTGCTCAGGGCCGCAGCCAGCGCGATCGATTGGAACTTCATGGGTCTTGTCTCCATAGGTGGTACGGGGTCACATGCACTCGTCAGTGCTTGCCGGAAGAGGCGGCCCGTCGGCCATGCGAACAGCTGAATTGAAATGTGAAGTCAATGCGGACCAATGTGGACTCAATGCGGGAATGGCCACAACCGCATCTTCTCTTTGCCAATGCTCCACAGCCTGGCCAGGCCGTGCGGTTCGACGATGAGGAAGAACACGATCAGCGCGCCGAACACCATCAGTTCAGTGTGAGCGACGGCCGCGGTGCTGATGGTCACACCAAAGATTGCACCCACCGCCGGCAGGGCCTGGTTCAAGAAGATCGGCAACACGACGATGAAGGCCGCGCCAAAAAAGCTGCCCATGATGGAACCGAGGCCACCGATGATGATCATGAACAGCAACTGGAAACTGCGGTCGATCGAAAACGCCGCCGGCTCCCACGAACCCAGGTGCACAAAGCCCCACAGCGCGCCGGCCACGCCGACGATGAAGCTGCTGACGGCAAAGGCCGTGAGCTTGGCGTACACCGGCCGGATGCCGATGACGGCGGCGGCCACGTCCATGTCGCGGATGGCCATCCATTCACGCCCGATGTGGCTGCGCACCAGGTTCTTCGCCGCCAGCGCAAACACCACCAGGAAGCCCAGGCACAGCCAGTACTTTTCCAGCGGCGTGTTGATGGTGATGCCAAAGAGGTTCAGGCTCGACACCGACACTGAACCCGACGAAGAGTTGTTGGTGAACCAGGACACGCGCAGAAAGGCCCAATCGACAAAAAACTGCGCTGCCAGCGTGGCGACCGCCAGGTAAAGGCCCTTGATGCGCAGGCTTGGAATGCCAAACAGCACGCCCACCACCGTGGCGCAGCCGCCGCCCAGCAGCACGGCGGCCAAGAGCGGCATGCCGTCGATGCGCACCATGAAGTTGTAGGCCGCGTAGGCGCCCACGGCCATGAAAGCACCGGTGCCCAGCGATATCTGTCCGCAGTAGCCGACCAGGATGTTCAGCCCGAGCGCTGCCAGCGACAGGATCAGAAACGGAATCAACACCGCGCGGAACAGGTACTCGTCGGCCAGCAGCGGCACCGCCAGCACTGCCGCTGCCAGCAACAGCCAGATGCCGACTCGGTCTTGGGTGATCGCAAAGACCTGCTGGTCGGCTTTATACGAGGTCTTGAACTGACCGTTTTCTCTGTACAACATGGTCAGACCCGATCGATGATCTTTTCGCCGAAGAGGCCTTGGGGCCGTATCAGCAGCACAAACAGCACCAGCACGTAGCCGAACCAGATCTCGATGCCGCCTCCCAGCGACGGCCCGATATAAACCTCGGACAGCTTCTCGCCGACGCCGATGATCAAGCCGCCCAGAATGGCCCCGGGCACGCTGGTCAATCCGCCGAGGATCACCACCGGCAGCGCCTTCAGTGCCAGCACCGACAGCGAAAACTGCACGCCGAGCTTGCTGCCCCAGATCATGCCCGCCACCAGCGCCACAAAGCCGGCCACGCTCCAGACGATGACCCACACCCTTGACAGCGGGATGCCGATGCTCTGCGCCGCCTGGTGGTCGTCGGCGACGGCGCGGAGTGCGCGGCCGGTGGCAGTCTTCTGGAAGAAGAGGCTCAAGCCCACCACCAGCGCAGCAGCGATCGCCGCCGCGTAGAGGTCTTCCTTGTTGACGAGGATGCCGCCCTGGAAAGTGCTTTCCAGCAGGAACATCGGTTCCTTGGGCAGGCCGATGTCGATCTTGTAGATCTCGCTGCCAAAGAGCGTCTGACCCAGGCCATCCAGAAAATAGGCCACCCCCAGCGTCGCCATCAGGAGCGTGATGCCTTCCTGGTTGATGAGCTTGCCCAGCACCAGCCTTTCAATCAGCCAGGCCACCGCCACCATCACGAGCATGGCGCCGACAAAGGCCAGCACGTTGGCCAGCAGCTTGTTGTCAAAGCCCAGCAGCGCGGGAAACCACTCTGCAAAACGCGCCATCGCCAGCGCAGCAAACAACACCATGGCGCCCTGCGCGAAGTTGAAGACACCGCTGGCCTTGAAGATGAGCACAAAGCCCAGCGCCACCAGCGAATAGAGCATGCCCGACATCAGGCCGCCGAAGAGGGTTTCAAGGAAGGGACCCATCAGTGTGAAGTCCCCAGATAGGCGCTGATCACTTCGGGGTTGGCGCGCACTTCATCCGGCGTGCCGTCGCCGATCTTCTTGCCGTAGTCCAGCACCACCACGCGGTCGGAGATGTCCATCACCACGCTCATGTCGTGTTCGATCAGCACGACGGTCGTGCCGTACTCGTCGTTGACGTCCAGGATGAAACGGCTCATGTCCTGCTTCTCTTCCACGTTCATGCCGGCCATCGGTTCGTCCAGCAGCAGCACCTGCGGTTCCATCGCCAGAGCCCGTCCCAAGTCAACCCGTTTCTGCAAGCCATAGGGCAGGCGGCCCACAGGCGTCTTGCGGTAGGCCTGAATTTCAAGAAAGTCGATGATCTTCTCCACCACCTCGCGGTGTTCGCTTTCTTCGCGCTCGGCCGCGCCCCAGCGGATGGCCTGTTGAAACAGGTTCGACTTCATGCGCAGGTTGCGCCCGCTCATGATGTTGTCGATGACGCTCATGCCCTTGAACAGCGCCAGATTCTGGAAGGTGCGCGCCACGCCCATCTCGGCGACCTGCCGGCTGTTCATGTGGCTGAAGGTCTGGCCGCGGAAACTGATGCTGCCTTCCTGCGGCGCATAGACGCCGTTGATGCAGTTGAGCATGCTGCTCTTGCCCGCGCCGTTGGGGCCGATGATGGCGCGCACCTCGTGTTCACGCACGTCGAAGCTGATGTCGGTGAGCGCCTTCACGCCGCCGAAACGCAGCGAAATGTTCTTGACGTCGAGGATGACCTCGCCGATTTTTCTGTCGTTCATGCCGCCGCCTTCACTGCAGCAAAAGTCTTGGCATCGACGATCGGCAGCGTCGCGCTGACGCTGCCGCTGCGGCCGTCTTCAAACTTCACGGCGGTTTCGATGAACTGCTCGGTCTTGCCGCCGTACAGCGCATCGACCAGCACCTTGTACTTGTCGCTGATGGTGCCGCGCTTGACCTTGCGCGTGCGTGTCATCTCACCGTCGTCGGCGTCCAGTTCCTTGTGCAGCACCAGGAAGCGGCTGATCTGGCTGCCGGCCAGCAGGGCGTCGCTGGCGAGGTCGGCATTGACTTGCTCGACACACTCGCGCACCAGTTCCAGCACTTCCTTCTTGGCCGCCAGGTCGGTGTAGCCGGCGTAGGGCAGGTTGCGGCGTTCGGCCCAGTTGCCGACGGCGTCGAAGTCGATGTTGATGAAGGCGCAGACCTTTTCGCGCTTGTCGCCAAAGGCCACGGCTTCCTTGATGAAGGGAAAGAACTTCAGCTTGTTCTCGACGTACTTGGGCGCGAACATGGCGCCGTCGTTGGCGCCGCCCCCCGGGACATGAAGCCGTCCCACGTCCTTCGCGCGGTCGATGATCTTCAGGTGGCCGCTTGCATCCAGGAAGCCGGCGTCACCCGTGTGGTACCAGCCGTCCGCGGTCAGCACCTCGGCCGTGGCGGCCTTGTTCTTGTAGTACTCCTTGAGCAGACCGGGGCTCTTGACGAGGATCTCGCCGCTGTCGCTGACCTTGATTTCCACGCCGTCGATCGGCACGCCCACGGTGTCGGCCTTCACCTCGTGGTCGGGTTGCAGGCAGACGAAGACGGCCGTTTCCGTGCTGCCGTAAAGCTGCTTCAGGTTGATGCCGATGCTGCGGTAGAAGATGAAGAGATCGGGCCCGATGGCCTCGCCCGCCGTGTACGCGACGCGCACGCGGCTGAAGCCCAGCGTGTTGCGCAGCGGGCCATAGACAAGGAAGTTGCCCAGTGCATAACGCATTCGGTCAGCGGCACCCACGGCCTTGCCATCCATCAGGGCAGGGCCCACGCGCTTGGCCACCGCCATGAAGTATTTGAAGAGCCAGCGCTTGATGCGGCCCGCGTCTTCCATGCGGATCATCACGCTCGTCAGCAGGCCTTCAAAGATGCGCGGTGGCGCGAAGTAATAGGTCGGCCCGATCTCTTTCAGGTCGATCATCACCGTGGCCGCACTCTCGGGGCAGTTCACCACATAGCCGCAGGCCAGCCACTGCGCGTAGCTGAAGATGTTCTGCCCGATCCAGGCCAGCGGCATGTACGCCAGCACTTCTTCATGCGCCGTCAGCTTGTCGAAGCGCTGGCCGGCGGCAGCGCGGTCCAGCAGCGACAGGTGCGTGTGCACCACGCCCTTGGGGTTGCCGGTGGTGCCGCTGGTGAAGAACATCGCGGCCACGTCTTGCGGCTGGCAGCGCGCCACGGCGGCGTCGAACAGGCGCGGGTTGGCGCTGTCGTGGGCTTGGCCGGCGGCCAGCAGCGCGTCGATCGAATCCAGCCCTGCTTCGCTGTAGTGGCGCAGGCCGCGCGGGTCGTCGAACCAGATGCGCTGCAGCGTCGGGCAGGTGGGGCGCAGTTCCAACAGTTTGTCCACCTGCTCCTGGTCTTCGACGATGGCGTAGCGCACCTCGGCGTTGTTGATGGGGAAGCTGTACTCGGTGGCGGCCGCGTCCTGGTACAGCGGCACCGGCACGGCGCCCAGCGCTTGTGCTGCGAGCATGGCGGCGTACAGGCGCGGCCGGTTTTCACCCACCACCACGACGTGGTCATCGCGCACGACCCCGGCATGAGCCAGCCCACAGGCCATGTGGCGCACCAGCAGCGCCAGGTCGGCCCAGGTGGTGGTTTGCCAGATGCCGTAAACCTTCTCGCGCAACGCAGGCGCGCCGGGGCGGGCCTGGGCGTGGTCGAGCAAAAGGCGGGGAAAGGTGGCCTGCACGGATAGGTCTCCTGGTGCGTGGCTGCAGATTCTGGGCGCTACTTTGACGCCAAGTTGTCGTCGCGACGACAATCTGAGGGTTCATGCGGAGAGGCCTTTCCCCAACCGTCGTTCCCCCACCGTCTTTTCCTCAAACCACCATGGCCACACGCACTTTCCCGTCAGCTGTCGCTGCTACCGCAGTGCAGACCTCGCGCGCGCGCGCGGCCGAGCCAGCCGACCTGGCGCAGATCCACTGGCTCGTGCACCTTGACGTCGCGGAACGCCAGCGTGCAGTGGCGGACCTGCGCGTGGTGACGGTCGAACCCGGCGAACTGGTGTGCCGCGTGGGCCGGCCGGTGACCTTCTGGTTTGGCGTTGTCGATGGCCTTTTGAAGATGAGCAACGACAACGTGTCCAAGGACGGCGGTGGCATTCCCATCACCTTCACCGGCATCTCGCCAGGCGGCTGGTTTGGCGAAGGCACGGTGCTCAAGGGCGAGGTCTATCGCTACAACATCCAGGCCCTGCGCAAGAGCGTGGTGGCGGGCATATCCGCGCCTACTTTCCACTGGCTGCTGGACCGCAGCATCGGCTTCAACCGCTTCGTCATGAACCAGCTCAATGAACGCCTGGGCCAGTTCATTGCCGCGCGCGAGATCGACCGCCTCACGCACCCGGACGAACGCGTGGCGCGCAGCCTGGCCGCGCTCTTCCACCCGGTGCTGTACCCCGGCGTGGACGGGATCCTGCGCATCACCCAGCAAGAGCTGGGTTACCTCGTCGGCCTGGGCCGCCAGCGTGTGAATGAAGCGCTGGCGGCGCTGCAGGCCGCGCGTGTGATCCAGGTCGAGTACGGCGGCGTGCGCGTGCTCAACCTGGACCGGCTGCGCGGCTACCGAACAGCAGCCTCGCTCGCCTGACCCACTTTCTTGCGCCGCGCTGCCGCACCCACGCCCAACAGCCCCAACAGCATCAGCGCCACCGCGGCCGGCTCCGGCACCGGCGCGGGCATGGCTGACAAAGTGAGCAGGATCGGGTCGTGATCCGACACCTGGTCCAGGAACTCGGCATTGGCATGCACGACGTCGTACAGCGCGCCGCCGTTGGCCAGCAGGTTGCTGCTGACCCACATGTGGTCCAGCGTCTGCAGGTTGCCTCCAAACGAATAGGTGTAGCGCTCATTCTCGGGCAGCGAATTCGTCATGTTCGTCAGGCCCGCGGCCGCCAGCGGCGCGAGTGAACTCGCGAACTGGAAGTCGTTCAAGTCACCGGTGACCACGATGTTGGCATTCGGGTTGATCGCCAGCAGCCCTTGCACGAAGCTGCCGACTGCCTGCGCCTGCGCCAGCCGCTGCGTTTCGCTGCTGTTCACCGGCGGCTGGTTGGGCCCGTAAAGCGGCTGGTCACCGCCCTTGCTGTTGAAGTGGTTGGCGACGACGATGATCTGCTGGCCATCGACACTGAACTCCGTGACCATCGGCTTGCGGCTGTTGGCGAAGGCGGTGTTCGTGGGGTCGATGCGGCCGGCACCCAGGCTCAGGACGATCTGCCCGCTGGCCGACGCCGTGGCCGCCATGCCGTCCAGCGCGCCGCCCACCACGCCGGCAAAGCTGACGCGTGAGGTGTCGTACATGAAGGCCTGGCGGATGTTGCCGCCCGGCTGGCCACCGTCGGTGTTGTTCTGCGGTGTCACGCTGACCCAGGCGTAACTGCGCCCGGTGGCGGTGTTGAGCGCACCGGCCAGTGTGTTCAGCGTCACGTCGGCCGACACCACGCCGTTGTTGGTGGCGCCGTTGTTGTCCTGGATCTCCTGCAGCGAGATCAAGTGCGGTGCGCCCAGCGTGCCCGAGATCTGCCCGGCGATGGCCGTGAAGCGCGCGGCGGTCGCATTGCCGCCCAGGTTTTCGACGTTGTAGCTGGCCAGGCCGAAGCGCCCGGGCGCGATCGTCACCGCTTCACGTGCCAGCGTGTTGCTGACCACCGTGGCCTGCTCGGTCAGCAGCAGCTTGTAGTTGTTGAAGCTGTAGTCCAGCACACCGGTCACGCCCGACAGCACCGCGCCGCTGTTGACGGTGGGTGTAGCGACGATGCGGTTGTCGATGATGATGCGCTGGCCGTTGAACTGCCCCGGCCCGATGACGAGGCCGCCGCGTGGCGACGTGAAGGTGCCGGCAGCACCGGCTTGTGCCGTTGCATAGAGCGCGGTCTCGCCGGTGCCGACATGGGTCGGGCCGCTGCTGATGGCCGAAGGCAGGCTCACGCGCATGCCTTCCATCGACTCATAGAAGTCCATGCTGTAGAGCTGAGGGCGCAGCACGTAGCCTGGCGTCGTTTCCACGTTCCCCAGGCCTGCAGAAATGGCGCTGGGCGGCAGGAAGCCGGGGCCGATGAAGATGGCGGATGGCAGCGCGTTGCCGCTGCTCACGGTGGTCCAGGCGCCTGCGAATGAGGCGGTGGCGTTGATCTCGGTCAGGGTCAGGGTGTTGGCGTCGCTCCCGGGGCGAAATTCCTGCACGCGCCCGGTGACCAGCACGCTGTCGCCCAGCAGCGGCTTTGCAAGCGTGCTGTTGAAGACGTAGATGGCGTCGGACGTCAGCGCGTTGCCGTCGCCAGCGTCCTGGATCCAGAAGCCGTTGGTGTCGCGCGCGGTCACGATGCCGGCGATGCCGGTGACCTGGACGTTGGCCAGTGGGCTCAGGTGCGAGCTGCCCTGGATGCTGCCGATGTTTTGCGCCCAGGCGGTGTGGGCGGCCAGCGGCAGCAGGAAGGCGAGTGCCAGGGCGCGGCTGATGGCGCTTGGGCGTGGTCTGAAGTGGGTGTTCATGTCCAGGTCCCTTCAGCCGCGGCGGCGGGCGACAAACCCGATGGCGGCCAGGCCAGCGAACATCAGCGCCAGGGGGCCGGGTTCGGGCACAGCGCTGACGCTGAGGCTCAGGTTGTCGATGGCCAGGCCGTGGTCGTTGCCGATGTCGTTGCGTTCCACCCAGCGCAGCCACAGCGTGTCGCCCGCTGCCCAGTTGGTGCTGATGCTGCCGCCCAGGCCGCTGACCAGGCCGGCGCTGTTGCCGGCCACGGCCGCGGCCGTGGCGCCGATCACGGGTGATGTGAAGTCGAAGCTGCCGCCCGGTGCGGTCCAGCTGGTCACAGTGCCGAAGCTGGCACCGTAGCCGTATTCAAGCACCATGGTTTGGGCGTTGGTATTGCCGCCATTGCGCCACTGTTCGCCATTGAAGGCGACATTGAAGCCGTTCAACGCGGCGCCCGTGCCGTTGGTGAAAGCGACGGCGATCCAGCCCGCCACCGCATTGCTGGCGGGTGAGCCGAAGTACGCACCACCCGAGGCCACGCCGCCAAATGCGCGTTCGCTGCTGCCGGTGTCACCAAAGGACCGGAAGGCGCCGGTGTTGCTGGTGTTGTCGGTGGCGGAGGTGGGCACCGCGGCACCCAGGGAATTGAAGAGGCTCCAGCCCGGCAGCGTGCTGTCGTCGGCCCAGGCGTTGGCCGCGCCGCTGGCGGCCAGGGTGTCGAAGGTCTGGCTGTAGCTGAAGGCGGCCGACGGGACGCTGATGGCGGCGTGGGCGGGTACGAAGCTCAAAGCCAGCAGCGGCAACGCAGCGCTGGCGAACAGTTTCTTGTTGCCGGTTTTGTGGGGGATCTTGCTCATGGGGTGTCCTTCTGAAGTGGTTGTGGGCAGGTCTTGGCGCGGCCGGGGCAGTGGCCTCTGCAGGACCGTCGCACCCGAAACACCAAGCACGAATCATGCAGGCCAGTCGTGACAGGACCACGGGTGCGAACCCCCAGCCGACTGGCGGGCAGAGCTTTGCGGCTGTCCGCCAGAATGCGGGCTCATGCACACCATGGGCTCCCGCGCACCATGCAACACCCGGTTCTTTCCTTTTTCCTGACCGTGGCCGTTGCGGCGGCCGTTGCCGCGGCAGGCACCGCGGCGGCACAGACTGCTGCACAGACAGCGCCGTCCCTGCCTGCCGGCATCACCCAGGTGACCCGGGTTGAAGGCATCACCGAATACCGCCTGAGCAACGGGCTGCAAATCCTTCTGGTGCCCGACGATTCCAAGCCCACGACCACCGTCAACGTCACCTACCGCGTGGGCTCGCGCTTTGAGAATTACGGCGAAACCGGCATGGCGCACCTGCTGGAACACATGGTCTTCAAGGGCACGCCGACGACCAAGAACGTGTTTGCCGAGTTCACCAAGCGTGGCCTGCGCGCCAACGGCACGACGTCGCTGGACCGCACCAACTACTTCGCCAGCTTTGCGGCAAACGACGACAACCTGCAGTGGTACCTGAGCTGGCAAGCCGACATCATGGTCAACAGCTTCATCGCGCGCAGTGACCTCGACATCGAAATGACGGTCGTGCGCAATGAATTCGAAAGCGGAGAGAACAGCCCTGGCCGCTCTTTGCTGCAGAAGATATTCGCCACCATGTACCAGTGGCACAACTACGGCAAGAGCACGATCGGCGCGCGCACCGATATCGAAAACGTCGACATCCCGCGCCTGCAGGCCTTCTACCGCCAGTACTACCAGCCCGACAACGCCACACTCATCGTCAGCGGCAAGTTCGACACGCCGCAGGTGCTGGCCTGGGTGGGGCGCTACTTTGGCGCCATCCCCAAGCCGCAACGTGTGATCCAGGCAGCCTACACGCTGGACCCGCCGCAGGACGGTGAACGCCAGGTCACCGTGCGCCGTGTGGGCGGCGCACCGCTGATCTACATGACCTACCACGTGCCGCCCGGCTCGCACCCCGACTTTGCCGCCGTGCTGCTGCTGTCCGGCGTGCTCGGCGACACCCCCGGCGGGCGCCTGCACAAGCGGGTGGTGGAGCAGAAGCTGGCAGCGCAAGCCTTCGCTGGCGCCTGGGCACTGGCCGAGCCGGGGCCGCTGATCCTGGGTGCGGCGATTGCGCCGGGGCAGGACGTGCAGCAGGCACGCACGGCGATGGTCGACGTCATCGACGGCCTGGCCAAGGAGCCGGTGACGGCCGAAGAACTGGACCGTGCGCGCATCGGCTGGCTCAACGGCTGGGAACAGGGCTTCAACGACCCCGAAAGCATCGGCGTGGCGATGAGCGAGGCGGTGGCGCTGGGTGACTGGCGCCTGTACTTCCTGCAGCGCGACCAGGTGCGCAAGGTGACGCTGGCCGACATCAACCGCGTGGCGACCACTTGGCTGCGCCCTGACAACCGCACCGTCGGCATCTTCCTGCCCACCGCCAAACCCGAACGGGCGCCGCAGGGCGCGCGCGTGGACGTGGCGGCGCACGTCAAGGACTACAAGGGCGACCCGGCGGCCGCGGTGGCCGAAGCATTTGACCCCACGCCGGCCACGCTGGACGCGCGCAGCCAGACGGCGCAGATGCCCGGCACACTGAAAGTGGCACTGCTGCCCAAGGGCACGCGCGGCCGCGCGGTGCAGGCGCAGCTGGTGCTGCGTTTTGGCACCGACAAATCCCTCTTCGGCCAGGAAGCGGTGGCCAGCATGGC
>Ga0105048_10013481_pt1 | contig 12774 bp, 10 predicted proteins | sample MAT05_FD_78382 | JGI IMG/M metagenome (GOLD analysis project Ga0105048, IMG submission 78382) | Freshwater microbial communities from Lake Fryxell liftoff mats and glacier meltwater in Antarctica - MAT-05 | ecosystem: Environmental > Aquatic > Freshwater > Ice > Liftoff microbial mat | place... | reverse complement strand
GTGGTTGCAGGCGCGGATGGAGCCGCGGAATCTGTTCGAGGCGGCGAAGCGCTGGCAGCGGTACGTCCGCGCCGGTCGGGCGGGGGCGGGATGTCTCGAGGTCCGGTACGAGTCGTTGCTTGGTCAGACGGAGGCGACGTTGCGGACCATTTGCGAGTACATCGGCGAGCCATTCACGCCGGCGGTGTTGGAGCGCAACGCGCTGCCGCGCCTGTTGCATCAACCGTGGTTGGGGCGGCCCCGGGAGGCAAAACTCGTGGGGCCGCGGGTCGAGCCGGGGAATGTCGCGAAATGGAAGACGGCGATGTCGCGCGCGGAGCGGGCGTTGTTTGAGGGCGTGGCGGGGGAGTTGTTGCAGGAGTTGGGATATGAGGTGGAGGGCGGGGGCCGGACGCCGAGCGCGGTCGAGGCGTGGTGGTGGCGGACGCATCACCGGGCCATGTGGATGGCGGCACGGTTGAACCGGCGCGGTTTGAGCCGGTCGTTGCGGACGGAGTGGGAGTTGCGACAAGCAAGGAGGCGCGGCAGATGATACTGGATCGGCGGAGTTTAGCGATCGGCGTGGCGCTGGGGTTGGCGGTGCTGGCGGTGTGGACAACGGCGGTGCATGTCCACCGGTTGCTGTTTGAGCTGGGACCGACCGGCGCGATTGATTTGAAGCTGTTCCATTCCCAGGTGCAGGGGTGGTTTGCCGGTCAGCCGATTTACAAGCTGATGGGGTACGCGATGTTTCCACCGGCGAGTTACGCGATCTTGTGGCCGGCGCTTGGCTGGTTGACCATCGAACAGGCGCGGTGGTTGTGGGCGGGACTGAGCGTGGCCTCGGTGATTTGGCTGGTGCGGCTGCTGGGCCGCGAGCTGGGCGTGCAGCGGCGCGGGGAATGGGCGCTGTTGACGGTGACGTTGTTGGCGATGAATGCGCTGGGCGTGAGCATCGGGAGCGGCCAGTTGATTGTGGTGTTGCTGCCATTGTTGGTGGCGGCGTTGCTGAACATTTCGCGCGAGGCGGAAAACCGGGGGCAGGCACTGGCGGTGGCACTCGCGTTTTTGGTGACGTTGGTGAAGCCGACGATTGCGGCGCCGTTTTTCTGGATCGTGATGTTTCGGTACCGGCGCTGGTGGCCGGCGGCGGTGGTGGTGGCGGGGTACCTCGCGTTGACAGTGGGAGCGGCGGTGTTTCAGGGCGAGAATCTGTTCGGGTTGACGGATGGCTGGATGGAGCGGAGTTCGATCGGCGCGGCGACGACCGGGTATTTGAACATTCACATTGCGCTGGGCAGTGTGGGGTTGAAGTCGTGGATGACGCCGGCGTCGTTGGTGATGTTGGCGGGGTTGGGGTTGTGGGTGTACCAAAATCGCGACGCGGACATCTGGTTGTTGCTGGGGGTGTGCGGGGTGGTGGCGCGGTTGTGGTCGTATCACCGGGTGTACGATGATTTGTTGTTGGTGTTGCCGGCGGTGGCACTGGCGCGAATGGCGCAAGCCGCCGCGACACCGGCACAGGTGCGACGATGGGCCGGGTGGCTGGCCGTGGGACTGGTCGTGTCGTTATGCGTGCCGGGCCGGCTGCGCGGTTTGCCGTCGCCGGCTCACGAGATCGGGCATGTGGCGCATTTACTGGTCTGGGGCGCGAGTGGATTGTTTCTGTTGCGCCAGAGCCGGCCACCCACGACGCCGTCGCCCCAAACGTTTACCCGCTCGGGTGGCTTGTGATTCCGGCCGGTGCTGTGAGATACTCCCGCACGATGGAGGCGGGGAAACAGTGTATCAATGTGGGTTTGATCGGGTGGGGCGATCTCGGACGGACGGTGCATGGGCCGATTCTTCAGGGGTTGGCGGGTGTGCGCGTCGCCGGTGTCGCCGACCCGGTGGGGGATGTCACGTACGCGGACTATCGGCAATTACTGGAGCAGCCGGGCTTGGACGCCGTTGTGATCGCAACGCCGAACGCGATCCATGCCGAAGTGGCGGTGGCGGCTTTCGAGCGGCGGCTGCACGTTTATCTGGAGAAGCCGCTCGCGTTGTCCGCGACGGAAGCGCAGCGGGTGCTCGCCGCGTGGCGGCAGGCCGGGACGGTGGGGATGATCGGGTTCAATTACCGGTGCAATCCGTTGCTCGAGCGGTTTCAGCAGCGGTTGGCGCGCTCGGGGGCCGGGGAGACAGCGCGCTCAGTGTTTTCGCTGGCGCCGCGGCCGATGCCGGTCTGGAAGCACGCGCGGCAGACGGGCGGGGGTGTCTTGTTGGATCTGGGATCGCACCACGTGGATCTTGCGCGGTTTTTCTTTGGTGAGGAAATTGTGGCGGTGAACGCCACGGTGCGTGCGGAGCAGTTGGAGGCGGACACGGCCACGGTGGAGATGCGGTTCGAGTCGGGCCGGCGGTTGGAATCGTTTTTCTCGTGGAGCGCGACGCATGCGGATCGGTGGGAAGTGGACGGGCCGGCTGGCACGATGAAGGTGGACCGGTATGGGGGTGGGTTGGGGTACCGGGTGCGGAGGCGATTCGCGGCCGGTGGCGACGTGTCGTATCGGGTCGCGCTGGAACGATTCGTTGCGGCGGTGCGGGGCGGTCAGTCGGTCAGCCCGGATTTGCAGGATGGGTGGCAGAGTTTGGCGGTCATTTTGGCGGCGGAGGAATCCGTGCGCACCGGCCGGACGGTGACGATGAAGACACCATATGAATGAACCACAATTATCGGTGATCGTGATTACAGTGGACGATGGTCGGACGGTGGCGACCACGTTGCGGCATTTGCGGGCGCAGACGGCTTGGGATCAGTTGGAGATCGTGGTGGTGGCACCTCAGCCGGTCGCGGTGGCTGGATTTCGGTGGGTGCGGAGCGTCGTGGCAGAGGTGGGGCGTTCGACGGCGGCGGCCCGAGCGGCCGGGGTGCGGGCGGCGACGACCCCGGTGGTCGCGTTCGTCGAGGATCACTCGTTTCCCGAGCCGGGTTGGGCGGCGGCGTTGTTGATGGCGCACAAGCAACCGTGTGCGGGGGTGGGTCCCGTCATGGGGAATGCGAATCCCGCCACGCTGACGAGTTGGGCGAATCTGATCATCGAGTACGGGCCGTGGCTCGCGCCGCAGGCCGGCGGTCCGGTGGTGCTCATTCCCGGTCACAATAGTTCTTACAAACGCGCGGTGTTGCTGGCGTACGGGGATCGGCTCGAAGCGATGCTCGACGCGGAAGGCGTCATGCACTGGGACTTGCAAGCGCGTGGCGAAACGCTCTGGCTGGAGCCGACAGCCAAAACGAATCACTGCAACTTTTCGCGGATCGGTCCGTCGGTGGTGCTGCGGTTTTACGGTGGGCGCCTGTTCGCAGCGGCGCGTTGTCGCGAATGGTCGTGGTGGCGGCGCGCGATGTACGGCGTGGCCGCGCCCCTGATCCCGCTGGTGCGGTTCGGGAGAATTCTAGGCGCGGGACGCATCCCGTGGCGGGCGCTGCCGGTGACGTTGGCCGGGTTGGTGGTGGATGGCTTTGGTGAATTCATCGGCTACCTCACCGGTGGAGGCAACGCGATAGGCGTGTTGAGCGACTTGGAGTTTCACCGGGAACGATTCCTGACGGCGGCGGACCGGCAATTGTGGGAGGCAGGATCGCGATGAACGCGGCCATGACGGTCATTCTGTTCACACCGACGGACTACACCGTGGTGCGGCGGACGATGCGACACCTGCGGACGCAGACGGTGCCGGGCGAGCTGGAAGTGCTGATCACCGCGCCCGTCGCCGCGAATGTGCGACTGGAGCCGGCGGAGGTGACCGGGTTTGCCGACGTGCGGGTGATCGAGGTGGGGCCGGTCGAGACGTTGGCGGCGGCGCACACGGTGGCGATCCGGCAAGCACAGGCGCCGGTGGTGGTGCTCGGGGAAGATCATTCTTTCCCGGAACCCGGTTGGGCGGCGGCGTTGATCGCGGCGCACGGGCAAGGGTATGCAGCAGTCGGTCCGGCAATGATCAATGCGAACCCGGGCACATTGACCAGTTGGGCGAATTACATTCCGTACTTCAGCAGTTGGCGGCCGGGGCAACCGGCGGAAGACCGGGACTATCTCGCGTCTCACAACAGCTCCTACAAGCGCGACCTCCTGCTGGCGTGTGGCGGGCAACTCGAATTCTTCCTCGGCGTCGAGAGTATCCTCCAGCAACATCTGCGTGCGCAGGGGCACCGGCTGCGGTTTGAATCGGCGGCCCAGACGCGGCATGTGAATTTCTCGCGCTGGATCCCGTTGATTGGCCAGTGCGTTTGCGGGGGGAGATTGTACGGCGGCAGTCGGGCAAGCTGGGAACAGTGGCCGTGGTGGCGACGGGTGATTTATGTGGGCGGTTCGCCGCTGATTCCGCTGCTCCGGTTGCGGCGGATGTGGCCGCAAGCCCGGGAACGTTTCGCGGTCTGGCCGCCATTGGTCTGGGGCGCGTTGTGGCATGCCGTTGGCGAAGCGCTGGGGTATGGCGGCGGGGTGGGCAACGCGGAGAAGCGGTATTTGGATTACGAAACAATGCGGACGAGATTTGTCATTGCAGCGGAACAGCGGGAGTTGGCGGAATGAAGTGGCGACAATGGTTGTGGCCCGTCTGGACGGCGTCGGAGTTGCCGGACTGGCAGCGGTATCTCGTCGGGTGCGAAAAACTTTGTCATTCATCAGCCTGGTGAGCATGGCCATCCCCTCCGTCCCGCGCCGCGATGAGCGACAACAAAACCCCGGTCGGCATGTGCTAGCCGGGTCGGTGCGGTTATTTTTGGCGGAGGCATTGATTCTACCGACCGGCTTGGTGACGTTGGCATTTCTGACGCGTCACTTGGGAACAGGCCCGTACGGGTTGTTTACGTTGACGGCGACGGTGGTGACATGGATCGAGTTGAGTCTGATGTCGTTGACGGCGCGGGCCATCAACAAGTGTGTGAGCGAGGCGGCGGATTGGCGGCCGGTAGCGACCACGGCGTTGCGCATTCAGTTGGCGGCCGGTTTGCTGGTGATGTTGGTGGTGATGCTGGCGGCTGCGCCAGTGGCGCGCGTGTTGGGGGAGCCGTTGTTGACGGGGTATCTGCGTTTGCTGGCGTTGGATATCCCGCTCTTTTGTTTGGCGCAGGCGCACCGGAACATCCTGATCGGCACCGGCGGCTACCAGCAACGGGCATGGTTGAGCGCAGGGCGGTGGTTGGCGCGATTGGGATTGATCGTGCTGTTTGTCGGTTCCGGTTGGTCGGTGAACGGGGCGATTGCCGCCTTGATCGGCACGTCACTGGTCGAGTTGATGCTGGCGCGGCGATTCGTGAAACCATCGTTGTGGGGGCGGTCGGATTTTCCCGTGCGCCGGTTATTGGCCACGGCGTGGCCGTTGTTCTTGCTGGGGATGAGCCTGCGGTTATTCGACAAGATAGATATCTTCGTCCTGAAGGCGTTGGGCGCGTCCGCAGCGCAGGTGGGGTTGTACGGCGCGGCGCAGAATCTGACGATTATGCCGGGACTGTTTGCGGCCGCGTTTACGCCGTTGTTGTTGGCGACGCTGACGCGGTTGCGGCGGGACGGCGCGGTGGCGCATGCGCGGGCGATGGCGCGGGATGCGGTGCGGCTGGCCGGATTGTTATTGCCGCTGGCGGCGCTGGCAGCGGGCGCGGCGGGCGAAATTGTGCCGTTGGTGGCGGGCGCGGCGTTTGGCGAAGCTGCGCCGATTTTGCGATGGTTGTTGCTGGGTGCCGCCGGTTCGGTGGTGATTGCCGTGGGGACAGTGGTGCTGATCGCACACGACAAACCGTGGTGGGCCGCGGCGGTGGGCGGGGTGGTCGTGGGATTGGCGGGGGTGGGACAATGGTGGGTGATTCCGCGTTGGGGCGCAGCGGGCGCGGCGAGTTGCACCGCAGCGGTGCAATGGCTGGGCGCGCTGTTCGTGATGGGTGCGGTGGCGATCAAGGGGAAGATTTTCCCGCCGTTGGGGTCGGTGCTCCGCAGTCTCGTGATCAGTGTCGTCGCCTTTGGATTGGCGACGTGGTGGCCCACGCCGGGGGGGCTGGTGTTGGTGAAACTGGCCGTGTTGTCCGCCGGGGTGGTGGGGGCGTACTTGGCGTTGGGCGAACTGGACGCGCGCGAGCGCGCTTTAGTATGGTCATTGCTTCCATGGAACTCGATTTCTCGATCATAATTCCCACCCGCAACCGCCCGGCCCAGATTGCGGCGTGTCTGCAAGCGGTGGCCGGCTTGGAGTATCCGCGCGACCGGTACGAGGTGATTGTGGTGGATGATGGCAGTGTTCCGCCGGTGACCGTCAACGGAGCGACGGTGGTGCGCCAAGATCCTGCTGGTCCGGCGGTGGCGCGGAATACAGGTGCGGCTCACGCGCGGGGCAAATATCTGGCGTTCACGGACGACGATTGTGCGCCGGCGGCGGATTGGCTGCGGACGTTGGCGGCGCGCTTGGCGGAGCGGCCGGATCATTTGATCGGCGGCGCGGTCGCGAACGCGTTGCCGGCGAATCCGTATTCGACCGCCAGTCAGTTGCTCGCCGGCTATCTCTACGCGCATTACAACGCGGACCCGGACCAGCCGCGCTTCTTTACGTCCAATAACATGGCGGTCGCCGCGACGGCTTTTCGCGCGGTGGGAGGATTCGATTCCCGGTTGCCGCGCGCGGCGGCCGAAGACCGGGAGTTGTGCGATCGCTGGCGTCATTTGGGGCGTCCGATGACGTATGCGCCGGAGGCCCAAATCCGGCACGCGCACCGGCTGACGGCGCGCACGTTTTGGCAGCAGCATTTCAACTACGGCCGGGGCGCACACTATTTCCACAAGACCCGCGCCCGGCGCGGTGACGGGCGGATCCGGGTGGAGCCGGGGACCTTTTATTGGCGGTTGTTGCGGTATCCGTGGACGGCCCGGCACCCGCAACCGTGTCGGCAGGCGGCGTTATTGCTGGTGTCGCAAGTGGCGAACGCCGTCGGGTTCTTTTGGGAGCGGGGGGCGCGCTGGTGACGGTTTCGGTCATCATTCCTGTGCGCGACGGGGCCGCGTTTTTGCAACGCTGTCTGCCGGCCATTGTGGCGGACGAAGTGATCGTGGTGGACGATGGCAGCCGGGATGAGTCGGCCGCAGTGGCGGAACGACATGGCGCGCGCGTGATTCGCTTGGTGGGGCCGCAAGGACCGGCGGCGGCGCGCAACGCGGCGGCGCACGTGGCGACCGGCGAGATTTTGTTTTTTGTGGATGCGGATGTGGTGGTGCGACCGGACGCGGTGGCGCAGGTGGTGGCCGCGTTTGTAGCGGAGCCGGAATTGGCGGCGGTGTTCGGCAGTTACGATGACGCGCCCGCCGCGCGCAATTTTCTCTCGCAGTACAAAAACTTGCTGCATCACTACGTCCATCAAACGGGGCGGGAGGACGCTTCCACGTTTTGGGCGGGCTGCGGCGCGATCCGGCGAGAAGTGTTTGAGGCGGTGGGTGGGTTTGACGTAGCGCAGTTTCCGCGGCCGGCCATTGAAGATATTGAGTTGGGATACCGGCTGCGGCGGGCGGGGTATCGGATTCGATTGAGGAAAAGTTTACAGGGCACGCATCTGAAACGGTGGACGGCGGGGACGTTGTTGCGCGCGGATTTTTGGGGACGGGCGGTGCCGTGGACGCGGTTGATGTTGCGCGACCGGCAAGGAGTGAATGACTTGAATTTGCGCACGTCGAGCCGGGTGTGCGTGGGGTTGAGTTGGTTGCTGCCGGCGAGTGTGGTGTTGCGGTGGTGGTGGGTGGCGGGAGCGAGTGCGGTGTTGTTGCTGACCTTGAACGCGGATGTGTACCGGTTCTTCTGGCGCAAACGCGGTGCCTGGTTCGCGTTGGGAGTGATTCCCTGGCATTGGCTGTACTATTTCTATAGCGGTTTGGCCTTTGCCGTCGGGTTCGCGCTTCACTGCGGGAGACGCTCAAGCTCCGCGAGCAACTGACGGGCAGCCGGGTCGCGCGGGTCAAGCCGGGCCGCTTCGCGGAGGTGTTGCCGGGCGGGGCCGAGTTCGCCTTGGCGCAGCCGCAGCAAACCGAGATTGAAATGCGCGTTGGCCTTGGCCGGATCCAGTTCGACGGTCCGTTGGAATTCCGCGATGGCTTCCGCGTCGCGATTGAGACTGTGCAGGAGCAGACCGAGTTTGTAATGGCGGGTCGCCGTGGGTTTTAGTTTGGCGGCTTTGCGAAAGGCAGCGATGGCGTCGTCCTTCCGACCGAGCGCGAGGAGCGTGGTGCCGATGTTGTCGTGGAGTTCGGGCCATTTGGGTTGGAGCGTGATGGCGGTTTGGAGTTGTTTCAGCGCAGCGGCGGTGTTGCCGAGGGCGGCGTCGCAGAGCGCGCTGTTCATGTGCGCCCGGGCATGGCGCCGCCGCAGGCCAATGGTTTCTTGAAACAGAGCGCGGGCTTCTTCGAACCGGCGGGCTTCCATGAGATGCGCACCGAGGTTGTAGCGCGCAGTGGCCGACTGGGGATTGCGGCGAATCGCCTCGCGCCACAAGGTTTCGGGATTGTGATAGTGCTGGCATTGTTGCCAGGTCAGGACGCCGAGGGCGATGGTCAAGCCGGCGGCGAGGAGCCGTTGGCGATGGAGCGCCGCCGCCGCTAACGCGGTGATACCGACGAGCGAGTAGTACTGGAGATGATCCGCCAAAACGGGGCCGCCCCACACCTTGGCCACGGCGACACCCCAAATCGGAAAGAGCATCACGGTGAAGTAGGCCAGCGCGAACCAGACCGGCTTCACCCAGCGCCGGTGGCTTTGCCAAGCGAGGACGGCGAGGCCGGCGACCATGGTGGCAATGGGCACGTACCAAATGACTGATTGCACATTGATCGCAGGGACCGGGTACAGCGTCATGAGATTCAGTGGCCAGACAGTTTTCAACAAGTAGAACCACCACGTCCAGCCGGCGCCCAGGAGGCGTTGCAGTGCGGACGGAGCGGGAAAATACAGACCGCTGCCGCCGGTCGTTGGTTTGTGATTCTGAAACCAGAGCGTCACCAACCCGATCACGAGCGCGACCGCAAAAAACGGTACCATCCGAATCACGTCGCGCCGGGTCAGGGCGCCGCGTTGCCACCACGCGCAGAGCCAGAACGCGATGGGCAACATGACCACGGCGGATTTGCTCAGCAACGCGAGCACGAACAGACCAAGTGTCAGCGCATAATCCCGCCGGCGGCCGGTGGTTTCAAAATCCAAAAACTTCAGCGTCGCGGCCGCCGCCAGCACGAGCGAGAGGGTGTTTTTTCGCTCGGCAATCCACGCGACGGATTCGACGTTGACCGGGTGGACGGCGAACAGCAATCCACCGAGCCAGGCACCCGGCACGCGCAGCCGGTCGAGGATTCGCCAGACCAGCACCGCGCCGAGGATGTGCAGCAGCACGTTCGTCACGTGATAGCCGGTCGCGTTCATTCCCCACAACCGCCATTCGAGCCAGAACGATAACCACGTGATCGGGAAGTAAAAGGTCTGGTCTTTCGTCATCCACATCCGCCACCAGCCATCCGGTGATTGGATCAGCCGGTTGGCCGTCAGTACGATGTCATCGTCCCAGATGAAACCGGCGCGAAAGGCCGGCAGATACACCAGCAGCGTCACCACGGCGATGATCGCCGTGCCGAGCCAGAATTGTTTTTTGGGCGAGAACTTCTGCCAGTCCAGCATGGGGCGCATCATCCGCAAGTCGTCGTCGTTTGGCGAGTCAACAGATTGGGTGCGCTAATCTTTGTACGGATCCGCGATGGCGTGGCCGGCCATCGCCACGCCAAGCGGGCGCAGGGTGTGCAGGATGCGGATGGTGCCGGCGTGGGCGGCGAGTACGTCCGGGAGTCGCCGGTAGGCTTGCGGGGCTTCATCGAGATCGCCGCCCCGCAGCGCCACGCTCTTTCGCCGCAGCCATTCCTGCATGGCGTCGCGTCGCACCAGGCCGGGTTGGCCGCGTTTGCCTTTCGCTGCGGTGCGCGACATGACCCGCCCGGCACCGTGGACGGTGGAGAACAGCGCGGTGCGCGACGCCGGGGAGTCCACGCCTTCGATGATCACCGCGTCGTCGCCCATGCTGCCGCCGACAAATCCTTGTTGGCCCGGGAAGGCCGGGGTGGCGCCTTTGCGGACGACCCAGAGTTTTTCGCCGGCATGTTCCTCTTGCCACGCGAAGTTGTGGTGGTTGTGGACTTCCGCGACGATCCGCGCGCCAAGGATGTTGCGGACAACGTGGCGGGCGACGTATTCGCGACCGGCGTAGGCATACCGGCCTGCCAGATGCATGGCGGCGAGGTAATCCTGGCCGAGCGCGGAGTCGAGCGAGACGACGGTGGGCGGGACATCCATGCCGTCTTTGCCGCCGGCCACGGCGAGGAAGTGGGTCGCGGTCCGGTGGCCCAGCCCGCGCGAGCCGAAATGGACGCCCACCCAGATGGTCCCGGTTTCATCGGCGAAGACATCCACGTAATGATTGCCGGAGCCGACGGTGCCGAGTTGGTCGCGCGCCAGTTGTTGAAGTGGGTGGAGCGGGCGAATCCGCCAGGCTTCGTCCGTAAACAATTCGTGCTCGACCGGGTGCTTGTTGGTCCGGCCAATGCCGAACGAGATGTCCGCCACGATATCGTCCATGATGGCGCCGATGCGCGGTTTGATCTCCGCTTCCGTGGCGTCGGTGCGAATGGCGAGGTTGCCGCAGGCGATGTCGAAGCCGACGCCCGAGATGGAGACTTTGTCCCGGTACGCGACGACTCCGCCGATGGGCTGGGCGTAACCTTTGTGGCCGTCCGCGCAGAGCACGGCACGCTCCCCGCCGGTGCGGAGACAGGTTTCGATCTGCTGAATCGTCCCGGCGTCGTGGTTACCGAAAATCACCGGCGGCATGAGATTGCGTCCGATCCGTTATTTCAGGGCGTTGTGCCGGAGGCACCAGTCCACGAGTTGGGGGACGGTGGTTTGGGCGAGACACATCCGCGTGTCGGCGCCGGCGTAATAGACGTTGAGCGTGCCGTCGGGCATTTCGACGGCGCCGGAGGTGAAGACGACGTTCGGTGATTGGCCTTGGCACTCGTAATCTTTCTCGGCGGCGAGAATGAATTCTTTCGGAGCGGCAATGACTTTCGCCGGGTCTTGCAGATCGAGCAGCGCGACGCCGAGATAGTAATTCTCGGAGGAACAAGTCGGCGCGGTGGCGTGATAGATTTCCAACCAACCTTGCGGGGTCTTGATCGGGATCGTGCCGGCACCGGCTTTGTTGGTGAACCACGCGGTCTTGGGGAGGTTGAGCGGCATCGCACGTCCCCAGAACTCCAGGTCCGGCGAGTAGCTCACCCACATCGTGCCCCAGTTGGGCACGGTCTGCGGCCGGTCGAGGCGCGCATAGAGGCCGTTGATCTTTTCGGGGAACAAGACGGCGTTGCGGTTGGACGGCTGGCTCAGGTGCGGGAACGGTTGGAAGTGGACGAAATCCTTGGTGGTGGCCATGCCGATGCAACAGCCCCACGGATCGAGCCAGTTCGCGTGGCAGACGTAATAGGTGCCTTCGAGCAGCGTGATCCGCATATCGAACCGGTGTCCCTTGTGAAACCGCTTCTCCGTCTCGCTGAGCGGATAGTGGATCGGCTCGGGGTTGACGTTGAAATGCAGGCCATCGTCGCTCGTGGCGACGTGGAAATAACTTTCCCGATCGCATTTCTCCACGCGCAACAACAGCAACACCTGGTTGTTGAAAATCGTCGCGCCGGCATTGAACACGGTGTAACAGCGAAACGGCATCTGCTCCGGCGTGAGAATCGGATTCGCGGGATGGCGGATCAATGGCAAGTCATGGTTCATGGGGTTACCTATTCGATGGTGATGGAGTTGAGCGCGGGGCTGAGCCGGGGATTACGCGACCGGAGCCGAGCTTTAACTTGGAGGTACTGCGTGGCCGGGATGACGGTGTCGCGAGTGATTTCTCGCCAGTTCGCGTCGGGGCTGGTGCGCACGAAAAGTGTGACGCTGGTCTCAGGCTTACCGGTGGCGTAGCCGACCGAGCCGAAACCGTTGCCACAAAACCAGAGCCGGTATTCGCCGTTGACGATTTGGACTTCGGGGTATTCGACGATGTCGTCGTCCCATGCTTTACCGGGCGAGGGCTCGAGCACGGGGGCGACGGATCGGTCAGCACAGGATTGTTTTCGTATTTCGTCCAATGAATGCCGTCGGCGGATTCGGCGAGGCAGAGGTGAATGTGTTGCGCCTTGTTGGTGGTCACCTTGACGCCGGTGTACCACATCATCCAGCGGTCGCCGACGCGCAGCAATGCCGGCACCATTGCCGCGCCGTCGTCAGCAGAGCCGGCCGGACCGCGTTCGATGATCGGTTCGTCCTGATAACGTTTCCAAGTCAGACCGCCGTCGAACGATTCCGCCAAACCCATCGCCCACGGCGAGCCTGCGCCCTTGAATCCCCAGCCGGTGTAGTACATCCGCCAATGCGTGGCGGTGACCATCACGACGCGCGGTTGATTGATGAAGTTGCCTTCCCAGTTGTCCGCGCGCGGTTTGAGGATGGGGCCGCCGTGGTCTTTCCACTTAGTCGGCTCGCTGACGGACGCTTCGGCGAAACCGATGCCCTGTCCCTTGTTGCCGGCGTAATACATCCGGTACGTCTGCCCGCCCGGTAACGGGATGATCGAAACGCCGTTGACCCAATCGTTCCAGCCGGTCATGGCGGGCGTGTAGATCGGATTGCCGGCGAATTTGTCCCAATGTTGCGGCGCAGTCCATTGTTCCACCCAGTGGACGCGACGCGGAGCGG
>Ga0105048_10013476_pt1 | contig 12776 bp, 13 predicted proteins | sample MAT05_FD_78382 | JGI IMG/M metagenome (GOLD analysis project Ga0105048, IMG submission 78382) | Freshwater microbial communities from Lake Fryxell liftoff mats and glacier meltwater in Antarctica - MAT-05 | ecosystem: Environmental > Aquatic > Freshwater > Ice > Liftoff microbial mat | place... | reverse complement strand
TAATCAGTGACATGTCTATTCAGCAGGCTCCCGGACATTGGGATCAGATCTTTGCCCGACAGTTGAGGCGAGCGTACCTCGACCTGGCGATGCGGCGTGCCCAGCCCGGAACGGGAAGTTCCTGGTCGTTCGTGCAACGCAGGGATTGGAGCACTCCAGGAGTGGATACTTCTCGAATCCGTACACCATTTGTCATCATCGGAGCAGTGGCAACGCGCCTCTATATGCCCGAACGGCTTACCCGGGATATTGATCTCTTGATCGACGTGCGCTCGCGTGAATCATTCGAGCGAGAGCTTTCTTCACTCGGGTTCAGGAAGCTCGATCGGCTCTCAATTGGGGGAAGCAGCTGGATTTCTGAAGAAAACGGCGAACTCGATGTTCTTGAATCTGACGCACCATGGGTTGCTGTCGCGATCGCACAGCCAGAGCGCGCACCAGATGGCTCGCCGGTAATCGCTCTTCCATACCTCGTCCTTCTCAAGCTGAACGCGAGTCGCGGTATCGATATTGGAGATCTCACGAAAATGCTCGGTCTTGCCGATGAAGTCGTCCGTGACCGGGTACGGGGAATCGTCCTGCGATTTCAACCTGAGGATATTGACGACCTGGAATCACTTATTGCACTGGGGGACCTTGAGTTTGGGGCGGCAAGGGCAGCACATGAATAGAGCGGAGTGCCAACAGTGTCGTTGACCCAGCAAGTACGGCGGGCAGTGATTGTCGAAGCGGTCCGGACGCCGGTCGGTCGTTATGGCGGTGCATTGAAGGAGGTCCGGCCGGACGATCTGGCGGCGCTTGTAATTGCCGAAGTGGTTCGGAGGTCAGGAGTTGAACCAGCGGAGATCGAAGATGTGATCTTCGGGTGCGCCAATCAGGCAGGCGAAGACAACCGGAACATCGCGAGGATGGCCGCGCTGCTGGCGGGTCTTCCGGTTTCTGTGGCAGGGCTGACGGTCAACCGGCTGTGTGGATCGGGTCTGCAGGCGATCAATTCTGCCGCCCAAGCGATTCTGGCCGGAGAGGGTTCCGCATTCATCGCGGGCGGAGTGGAGAGCATGACGCGCGCACCGTTGGTGATGGCGAAACCCGGCTCCGCGTTCCCCCGCGGCGATCAAGCTTTGGTCGATACGACGATTGGCTGGAGATTCGTCAACCCCGCGCTCGCCGCGCTTTACCCGCCTTACAGCATGGGAGAAACTGCCGAAAATGTAGCCGAATCTCACGGTGTTTCACGCGAAGATCAGGATTTGTTCGCGGTCGAGAGTCAGCGCCGAGCCGCGGTGGCAATTGCAGATGGGCGATTTGCCACTGAGATTGTGCCGGTGACCATTTCAAGACCTAAGGGCGACCCGCTCGTGTTCGATACAGACGAACACCCCCGCCGAGGAACGACCTTTGAGGCGCTGGCGAAACTCAAACCCGCCTTCAAAGCAGACGGAACGGTTACCGCCGGGAACTCGAGCGGTGTAAATGACGGGGCGGCTGCGCTGCTGGTCACCGACGAAGCGACCGCGCAGCGGTTGGGTGCGCAACCGCTGGCGCGCGTTGTGGCGACCGCGGTCGCCGGGGTTGATCCAGGTGTCATGGGGATCGGTCCCGTGCCCGCGGCGCGGAAGGCGCTGGCACGAGCAGGAATGACCGCGGGTGATCTCGATGTAATCGAACTCAATGAGGCGTTTGCCGCCCAGGCTGTCGCGTGTATCCGGGAACTTGGACTCGATCCCATCCGAGTCAATCCAAATGGTGGGGCGATCGCCATCGGACATCCACTTGGCTCAACCGGGGCACGTTTAATGACGACCCTTCTCCACGAAATGCGGCGATCGGACGCCCGCTATGGCATGGTTGCAATGTGCATCGGAGTTGGTCAGGGGATCGCCACGATTGTCGAACGGTATTGACCTCAATCGACCACGTTCAGGGTTGTTTTCCAGATATTGCTGACAGAGGATAGATCCATGCTCGTCACGATTCGTTACTTCGCCATCATTCGCGAAATTGTTGGGCGCACTCAGGAGACCCGGGATGTTCCGCCCGGAACGACAGTCGCCGATCTTATCTCGATCCTCGAAGTGGAGGCGCCCCGGCTTGCCAATGTGCGCAAATCGGCCATGTTGATGGTCAATCAGGAGTACGTCGACGCCGGGTATAAACTGCACGACGGCGACGAATTTGTGATGATCCCGCCGGTGAGCGGCGGTTCCGGCAGCACGCAGTCCTGTCACTTTCGCGTGACGACTGACGTACTCGATCCACGCGAAGTCGAGGCCGTGGTGGCCGCAAACGACACGGGTGCGATCGTGACCTTCATTGGGACGGTTCGCGACAATGCGCGCGGTCAGGTCGTATCCGGATTGGAATACGAGGCCTACGCCCCGGCAGCGGAAAAGATGCTGGCGAGGATCGCACACGAAATCGAATCGAAGTGGGGACTCACTCGTGTCGCGATTGTTCACCGGACCGGACTGCTTCAGGTTGGCGAAGCGAGTGTGGTGATTTCGATTTCGTCGAAACATCGCGACGAGGCGTTCGACGCCTGCCGATACGCGATTGTTCGTCTCAAAGAGATTGTGCCGATCTGGAAAAAGGAATTTTATGCAGATGGCGCGGTTTGGATTGGGAGCGAGGCCGACTACCAGATTGAAACCGGCCGCCCTCCAGCAATTGCAAAATTTAGTCCGGTCGGATGAGAAGAGGCGAGGGACGAAACTACGACAGAATCGATGAATCCATGCGCGCATGGATCGCACTTCAACCGCTCTATTTCGTCAGAAGCGCGCCCATGTCCACGGAAGGGCATGTCAATATCTCGCCCAGAAGCGGAATGGAGATCTTTTCGATCCTTGACGAGCGCCAAATTGCTTTTGTTGACCTTGTCGGCAGTGGAATCGAAACGACCGCACATCTCCAGGAAATGGCCGCATCGTAATCATGTTCTGTGCAATGAGCGGGCCTCCCAAACCGTCTGATTCCACGGTCGCGGTCGCGTCGTCCCGGAATCAGCGTCCGAGTTTCTTGACTTGCTGGCCAACTTCTCCATCGAGTCAGCCACCGTACCGTTCGTGCGTTCAGTGATCGTGGTTGGGGTTGGGGTTGAGAGGATCAGCGATTCTTGCGGGTTTGTGGTGCCTGAGATGGAACTGGTCAAAGAACGGGATCAGATCGAACGATTGGTCGAAACAGAGGCGGCAAAAGAAGTTCAAGATTGGAAGCGCGAGTACGTACAGACTAGGAATGAGACCAGTAACTACGAATCGCCGGGATCACGACCAGTTTGAACGGCTTCTAACGTGTCTCACCGGGATACTGTTTACCTGTGGCCCCGATGACATGTCGAATTGCAGAAGAGGTCTCCTCAGCTTTGCCCACCGGCCGAACGGTAACGCGATTCGGCGACATTGTCTTATCCACACCGGGTGTGTCAGCCATACCGAAGGGGGACTCGGTTTCTATTCGTTCGCGAATTTTCCCAGTGCCCATTACTAAGCAGGAGATCAGCAGGTGCATTGGCGACCGGGCCGAAGTTCGGCGGAGAAGCGAACGAGACGAACGACTCGGAGACGTTCTCTCCTGATTGAAGGAAAGATATTGCGTGCGGGTCCTACTTCCCTGGCTACTATTCTTGTGTGACGATGGGGCAAACCCACAGCGTAAGTAACCCTGGTTAGGCGTTCGATGCGTGTCGTTACTGAAGACAGTTCTCGCGCAATGTTGAAACGAGCAATGGTCGCCGGCCTGGTTCTGATGTCCGCGGTTGCGGTGATGAGTCCGACCCATGTCGATGCAGCGGAGGTCAAGAAATGACACGGCAAAGTCGCGACCGAGTATCTGACATCATCGGGGACGCTGTACTTCACTGACGGAGATGATGTCTTCGTTGGATCGAACGAAGACGATGATCTTCTACTTCCGGAGGGAGCACAGCCATCGGGTACTGACGTCGTTTGCGGCGGCAGTGGCGAAGACGCGATTCTCGGCGTGAGCGGTCCCGGCAGTATCGCGGACGGTGGAAGCGGTTCCCACATGGTTGCCGCAGCTGATGGTGCGCTGGCGCTTGGTGGAGCTAGCTGCGATGACCTGGTGGTCGCGATTGGCGAGGAAACGACGGCGGACGGAGGTTCAGGCAACGAGGGTACGGCTTTCTTGATCGGAAGCTTCCCTTATTCGACGAGTACCTTGGTTTCTTCGGTGGCCATGCTTCGACGCTGGAGTACGGTGGAGTGTGGGCAATCGAAGGTGCGACGGGGGATGGCGGCTCCGGTAATGATCTCGTGGGGGGCATTGGGGCGAACACGGTGTTGGGTGGAAGTGGCAGTGACGAGGTGGTGATCTTCGGGGCCACCAGTCGCGTTGACTGCCGTCCGAATGGCGTCGTCGAGCGGCGCTGCGAGAATTACGGAATCCAATAGTTTGAACCGCATTTGATCCCCGCGACTTGGTGGATCGGTCCTGGCATCCTGCCAGGACCGATCCACCAACGTTTTTCGGAGTTGTTTGAAAGTAGAAATTTATGATTCCGGAAACCGTTGTTCACCTGGTCGTGCCGCTGAAGCACGGCGGCAGGGCCGTTCAAGCGTGACCAGGGATGTATAGTTGATACGGAATTCAGGAATAGCTTTTGGACTCCCTTCATTGTCGAGGGGATGGAAGTGGAGCTCGCCGTGGTCGATGTATTGAAAACAAACGATGCCGTTGAGACTGTCACTTCGGAGTCGCTCGTGCGCTATCAGCGTCCACTCGTCGCGAGTGACGCAACTGAACTGATTGGCAATACGCCATTGGTTCACCTCGCGCGATTCGCGAAGGGAACACCGGGACGACTGCTCGGCAAGATCGAATCGTTTAGCCCCGGGTTCTCCGTGAAGGACCGGATTGGTGTGGCGATGATCGCGGATGCCGAGGCCAAGGGGCTGATCACTCCGGGTGAAACCACGATCGTCGAACCGACCTCAGGCAATACAGGTATTGCGCTGGCCTGGGTGGCGGCGGCAAAGGGCTATCGGCTGGTGCTCACCATGCCGGAGAGCATGAGCCTGGAGCGCCGTGTACTGCTGCGCGGGTACGGAGCTGTACTCGTGTTGACACCGGCCGCCGAAGGAATGGCCGGCGCCGTTCGCCGGGCAGAAGAGTTGTTGGCCGAGACGCCAAACAGCTGGATGCCGATGCAATTCGGCAACTTATCGAATCCGGCGATCCACCGGAAGACGACCGCGGTGGAAATCTGGCAGGACACCGAGGGAACCGTCGACTTCGTGGTCGGCGGAGTTGGCACAGGCGGCACGATCACTGGCGTCGGGCAGATTTTAAAGCAACTCAAACCTAGCGTGCAAATCATTGCGGTGGAACCGAAGGAGTCGCCAATACTTGCAGGAGGATCGCCCGCGGGTCACAAGATTCAGGGAATCGGCGCGAACTTCATTCCGGATGTGCTGGATCGGTCACTCGTCGAGGAGATAGTGCATATCGATAGTGAGACGGCGATGCAGACTGCTCGCCAGCTCATGCTGACAGAAGGATTGCTCAAGGGGATCTCGTGCGGCGCGGCCGCGGCCGGTGCGAAGATCATCGCTGAGCGCGAGGAGAATCGCGGCAAGACGATTGTGGTCATTCTCCCGGATACAGGCGAGCGCTACCTCAGCACACTGCTCTTTGCCGATCTGCGCGACGAAGCAGCGGCGATGACGATTAAATAGCTTTGAGCTTCGAGAAAATTCTTCAGTGACGGCCGGTGGAAATTCCACCGGCCTTCAGTTGTTTCTGTTTTCATTCCGCAAACACCTCTATTCCGTGACATTTTCGTGACATTCGCGTCGTAGCGGTGTAACCGGCGGCGATTATTGTGAAAATGTCATCATTCCGTTGCGGAACGAGTGGTTTTCAGCTAGTGGAACGCGAGCATCATGGGTCGCATTCTGGTCGTCGAAGACGATCTGGATCTCAATCAATTGATCACACGTCAGCTCCGGCAGGACGGTCACGAAGTTTTTCAGGCGTTCGACGGTGAGGCTGGATTGGCCGCGGTCGATCGTGAAAACCCGGATCTCGTCGTACTCGACTGGATGTTGCCGAAGCTGGATGGGCTCGTGGTGTGCCGGCGGATTCGCGAACGACATGTGGTCCCTGTACTAATGCTCACCGCTCGCGCCGAAGAAGCGGACATTATTCTGGGGCTGGAAGTCGGCGCCGACGACTACCTGACCAAGCCATTTCGAATCAGGGAATTGCTGGCTCGCGTGCGGGCGATCCTGCGCAGAACCGAGCGCTTTCACAGTCAACAGTCGGCGGCCGAACTGCCGGCGGCCATCTCCTCCGGACCTCTGGTGGTAAGCACCGACATGCGGACCGCAACTCTGGACGGAATCGAACTCGACCTGACGCCCAAGGAGTTCGATCTGCTCGCGCTCTTTCTGCAGAATCAGGGTCGCGCCTTCAGCCGTGAGTATTTGCTGGAACGTATCTGGGGCGATGAGACGTATGTGACCGACCGCACGGTTGATACCCATATGCAGCGGTTGCGGAAGAAACTTGGTGACGAGGCGGAATCGATCCGAACCGTGTGGGGCATCGGCTATCGCTATCAGCGCGTGGTGAGTGAACGCGCGACGGAACCCAGCCGTGAAGGATAAGCGAAGGCTTCGGTTGCCGAAAATCTGGCCCCCCAGCTACATGAAATATCTGCTGATCTGGCCAATCATCCGGGATTACCGGCGGAAAACACGCGCCAGTCTCTCCTGGCGGTTAGCGGGATCGCATTTCGGCACCGTGCTGCTAAGTGTGCTGACGATCTGTATTGTCGGGGTAACGATCGTCGTCATCGCGTCCCGGCTCGCACTACCAAAAGCGGCCGAGGCGTCAGTCGAAGCTCAGCTGGTCTCCCTGACCCTCGAAGGCATTCGCGAAGAGACTTCTATTACTGACCAAGAATTCAGCGCGATTCTCAAGGGACTGCAAAGCGGTCAGCTTTCCTACAACTACAATATGGAACAGGTAACTATCCAGGCGAACGCGGGATCACTATTCCAAAACATCAGTTCGATTTCGTTTGTCGATGCCTCCGGCGTTATTCGCGCATCCAGCGACCCGGAGTTGATTTCCACGTCGGCGTATGCAATTGATCCAGCGGTGTCGACCATCGTCGACAAAGCCCTGACCGATACCGGGTTGAGCGAGACGAACCTGTCTGATCCGAAATCTGACGGTGAGGGAATCCTGGGCACGTTTCCGATTCACGATGCAAATGGCAAAGTCACCGGTGCGATTCTGATCGACAAATCCAAGCAAACGGTGCCGGAAGGACTGGAATTTCTCTGGCTGGTGCTCTCGTTCACCGCTCAGATTGGCGCACTGTTGCTGGTTCTGGTTGGAGTACCGGCGATTCCGATCGGAATTTTCGTCGGGATTCGCCGCGCTCGCGCGATCAGCAGACCTGTGTTCGAACTGGCGGCGGCGGCCGATGCGTTTGCGGCAGGTGATCTTGATTCCCGCTTGCGCAATATTCGGGGAAAAGATGAACTGGCCGCGCTCCAAATCGGTTTCAATGGCATGGCCGATCTCCTCCAAACCACGCTCAACACGGAAGCGGAGCAACGTTCGTTGGCGGAACAGGCGCTGGCGTCCAATCGTGATCTGATCGCAAATGTGTCACACGAACTCCGAACCCCCGTTGCGCTGATTCGCGGTCATTTGGAGGCTTTGGAAGAAGATCCGGAGTCGAAGGATGCCTATATCAGAATCGCGTTGAGAGAGGCTGATCGACTGGAACGGCTGGATGATGATCTGTTTCAGCTTTCGCGACTGGAAGCGAACCGACTCGAACTCGATCTGGCGCCATTCGACGCGGGCGCCGCGGTGCGCTCGGCGGTCGAATCGTTGGTTGAACCCGCACGACGCGAGGCAGGTTTGACCGTCATGGCGCATGTCGAACCGGGTGACCTCACCTGTTGGGGCGATCGAATGCGGATCGAACAGGTGCTGCTCAACCTGATCAGAAATGCCATCCACTTCACAGAAGAGGGCGGGATCATTTTGGTCTCCGCGGAATCCATCTCCAACGATGGAGTGCGAATCACGGTGCGCGACACCGGTGTCGGAATCGAACCAGAGCATCTTCCGCACCTGTTCGATCGCTTTTACCGTGCTGAACAATCGCGGGCGCGAACGAGTGGTGGCGCGGGTCTTGGCCTGGCGATCGCCAGAGAGATGGTGACCGCGATGGGTGGAACGATATCGGTTGAAAGCGCCCCCAAAGAGGGGACGTCCTTCACGATCGAATTGGGAGCCACTAGCCGCTAACCGCTTGCCACCTCCTGCGAGCTTCGAGCGATGCTCAGCAATTTCTGACGGGCCGTTGAGGCTCGTATTCAGGGAAGATCGGTCTGCGGAGGTGTTTCGCCGTGGTAGGTGAAGTTCCAGGCGTAGGGGTAACTGGAGCCCTTGTTCCCGCGCTGAAGGAGCATCATGAGTGCGCGGCGATCAGTCTCGGTGAGTGAGAAGCGGGTGGCGGCGGCAAGTTCGATCAGGCGATCACGATCGAGTTGATACGAGTCGGCGATGATTTTGCGAAGATCGCGGCGTCGCTCGTGAGCGAGATCCCGGACCTGCTCCATCAAACTTATCGTCCCAGATTGATCGCCCTCTTTCGGTACCACCAGAAGATGTGACACGACCGGTTCCCCGGTGAGGATGAACCAGGCACGGACGAGGTCCTCGGAATATCCGGCTTCTGGCGCGGTGACCGCATCAACGCCCTCGACAATCACGACCTGGGCCTCAGCAGATTCCTCCCGCGTCCAGTACGAGGTCGGTATTCCATAGAAGGGTTCGACAGTTGCTCTGGCGAGTAATTCGGCGGTACCGGAGACATCGTAGAGTCGAACCGGGGTGCGTTCGACTTCGTCCGGCCGGACCGGAACGCGCATTGAGATCGTCCCCATCTGCTCTGAGATGACCGCAACCGTGGGGACCACGACGTGTGTCTCGCTCAGCAGGGCAATTTCCGAGGAGGATACCAATGCCGCATCCTCGGGTCCAATCTCGGTGGCGAAGAGCGAAGAGCGCATGGAGATACTCCCATCTGGCTCCAACCACTGTTCGGTGAACGGGAAGGTCAGCGGCGCGGTGGCCAACGTGGCATGAATCAAAAGGGTCACTGAATCGTTCTCCTCAGGAGAGTGGCGGGAAGGCGGGGCCATCCGTCAGATCGCGTAGTGTTTCGAGCGGAAATCGTGGATAGGAACCAAAGACCTTCAAAACCGCGGCAATGCCCGCGAGTTCATCCAGCGCTTTCGTAATGGTTGGATCGGTTCGGTGTCCCAGAAAATCGACCAGAAAAACATACTCGCCCAGATCGACCTTGGTCGGACGGCTCTCCAGTTTCGTCATCTGAACTGTGGAGAGTGCGAACGGGGTAAGTGCTTTGTGGAGGCTGCCCGGCGTATCTCGCTGAAGGGTGAACCCGAGCGACGTCTTGTCATCACCGGTGGGAGCCGAGTCTTCTTTCGCCAGCACGACAAAACGGGTCACGTTCGAGCGGGCATCCTGAATGTCATGGGCGAGAATTTTGCCGCCAAAGAGACGCGCGGATCGCTGTGTCCCGATTGCTGCGATCGATGCATCTCCGGTTTTGACCACCTCATCGACTGCGGCGGCGGTGCTGAGCGCGGCGACCTGTTCGGCTTTCGGCAAACAGCGTTCGAGGAACTTGCGGCTCTGTCCGAGTGGATTGGGATGGCTTTTGACCGTGCGAATATCGGCCAGAGTCGCCTCGGGTGTAGTGATGAGAAAGAGCCGCACGGGAACGACCAGCTCGGCCTTGATCTTCAAAGGCGTTTCATGAATCAGAAGATCGAGTGTGGTCGAGATCGAGCCTTCAATGGAGTTTTCGATCGGCAGAACTGCCTGATCGGCCAAACCCGTTTCAACTGCTGCGGTCAACGCCGGTATGCTGGCAAATGGCATCAGATCGCCATCTTCACCGGCATAACTCACCGCCGCATCTTCGCTGAAGGTTCCTCGTGGACCCAGAAATGCCGTCGACATCGTTCTCCACCTCATTCGCGGTTCCGGATACGCACCGGTATCGTCACCACCGTCACTTTGGCCCCTATACTAGCCTGTATGAGGAACAAGAAGCCGAAATTCCACAAAGAACGTCCCCCTGATCAGCGCGGTGTCGATATCACCCAACGCCTCTTCGTTGCGATCCCGATGCCACCACATGTCCAGCAGCATATCGGCCGGCTGACCGGTATGCTGGCAAGTCATGATTGGCCGGTACGCTGGGTTGGGGCCGAATCGGCTCATCTGACGCTGCATTTTCTCGGTGATACTGAACCGGAGCGGGCAGAACTATTGCGACTGGCGCTCGGTTCCACCGTTGTCAAAAACTCCGCGTTCTTACTCGAAACGAGCGGATTTGGCGTTTTCCCGGAGCCGAAACAACCTCGTGTCCTCTGGGTTGGATTGAAGGGTGAAACGGAAAATCTGAGGCAGCTTCATATGAGTGTGGGCAAACATCTGGAACAACTCGATTTCGATGCCGACATCAGCCGGTTGTTTCCGCACGTAACGCTGGGACGAGTACGTGACAATCCCCCGCCAACTCTTGGCGCGGCAGTTCAGCGATCGTTCGCTGACCCGGCATTGAACGCAGCATCCACCGAGACCGGGGGTCCGTTCGACGTCACTGAAGTTCAGCTCATCCGGACTTTGCTGGTGCGCGGCGGAACGACGCATGAGATCCTCGCCAGATTCCGACTGGGACCGGTCGTCACCGGCGAAAAGTCCCCTCCACCAACCTCCTGAGGAGATCGGTGAAGGGGACTTCCCCGCGGTGTCAGGGCTTGTCGTTGATCACTACCACCGTGGTCGTCGATCCACCGAGAACCGTCACGGTCGAATCGGCTCCCCTCGTATATCCACCCATGGCAAAACTCTGCACGAGGAGATACTGACCCGCCGGAAGGACGCGAAGTTTCGTGCTGCCATCCAGTTTCGATGACGAGTCCGTCGACTCCATGTCGCATGCCTTCGCAACCAGCACACCCTTCTTGCCGTTCGAGAGCTTTGTCCACAGTTCATAACAGGCTCCGGTAAGCACAAGTGCTGCCCGGTTCTGCGTGTTGACGACCAATGTGCCGGCGAGCTGGTGCTGCAGCGTCAGTACCAGATCCGTGTTCGCGACAATGGTGAACTTGAAGTCCGGCGCTTTCGCGTAACTGGACGGCGCTGTCGTTTCCCGCGCCACGTAACGGCCCGGCTCGAGTTGCCGCGAGGTCGTGCCATCGTTCGCTTTGTCCGAATGGTCGCACAAGAACGACGTGACCTTCTTGCCGAGTGTGTCGCCACCATCGATGTAGATATCGAAGCAAGCGCCCGATAGCGGTTTGTTGGCGCCATCCACACTGTTGACAACGAAGCGTGGATACGGATCGTTCTTGACCGTGACCTTCAGTGTTTCCAGCGCGACAATCGTGACTTTCAGATTGGAGGCTGGTTTATACCCGGACGGGGTGGTCGCCTGCAGCAACCAGTATTTGCCTGGAGGCGCCTCCATTTTGACGATGCCCGGGGTCTTGCTCGATTTCGTGTCGCAACCACGGACGACCCGTTTTCCGGGTTTGTTCAACGAGTCAGACCAGAGTTCCCAGCAAGTGCCAGTCAGAATCTTGTCGCCCTCTTTGAGATTGGTGACCTCGATGAATCCGGCTGGTGTGTTGACGAACTGGATCGCCCCGTTTACGCCCCGCTTATAGGTGACCTCGATATCCTTGCCCCGGACGAATCCCTTCGGCGTGGTGACTTCACCGAGCAGATACGTTCCCGGAGCGGCGCTGATTTCGACGATGTTCGAGGTCTTGCCGCAGAACTTGCCGCTGGCGTTGAGTCCGCGTTTGCCGTTTTTGACTTAGAAGAGTTGGAAGCAGGCACCTTTGACCGCGGCCCCGGTCTCGTCGACCTTGGTGATTGTGAGGACCGGCCACGGTTCGTCGAGCACTGTCACTTCCGTTTTGGATTCGGTGATTTCGACCAGAGCATCGGCAGCCTTGAAGTATCCCATGGGAGCCGACTTCTCGGCGATCCAGTATTCGCCGGGTTCCAGCCCGTTCAGGATCGTGATGGCATCCAGTGACTTGTTGAAGGTGCCGGATCCCGATTCGCGATCGCAACCACTGGCGGCCTTTGCTCCCCGCTTGCCATTGGCGTTCCGGTAGGCTTCGAAGCATGCACCGGTCAGCTTGACCCCGCTTACCGATTTCTTGGTGATGTAGATGAAGCCGACCCGGTAATTTTCAACGGTGAGTTCGGTGAGATCGCCGCGGATCATGACAAAGGGAGTGTCCTGAACTGGCAAGTACCCGATTGGCGATTTCGTTTCGACCAGAATCTGATTTCCGGGTGTGACCAGCGCGTAGAGAATTCCGTCTTTGTCGGTATCGCAGAGCGGTCCGTCCGGGGATTTCCATTCCGCGCCCCGTTCGCCGCCGCCCTTGTCCGCGAAGGCGGTGAAACAGGCGCCACCGAGGGGATCGCCATTTTCATCGACTTTATTGATAAGCAGAAGCGGCCAGGGTTCATTGAAGTAGTCGACGTTCGTAGTACTGCGAATGGTGACTTCGACTTCGAAGTTTTCACCTGAGAAATATCCCCAGGGAATCGTCGATTGTTGCAGATAGTGTGTGCCCGAAGGGAGCCCGGAGACCGTTGTTTTGCCGTCGCTCTCGCCATCATTCGAATCGCAACCGGTACCAAGTTTCTTGGTTTTTGCGGAAGAT
>Ga0105048_10013475_pt1 | contig 12776 bp, 14 predicted proteins | sample MAT05_FD_78382 | JGI IMG/M metagenome (GOLD analysis project Ga0105048, IMG submission 78382) | Freshwater microbial communities from Lake Fryxell liftoff mats and glacier meltwater in Antarctica - MAT-05 | ecosystem: Environmental > Aquatic > Freshwater > Ice > Liftoff microbial mat | place... | reverse complement strand
GACGCCTTTGTCTGATACTCAATCTCACATCCTTCACTTGCTTGGATTTGATGATTCGCTCTATCTTTCGCTCACTCAAAACCCTTTTCCTAAACCGCCCTTTCTTTTACACGAACCGTGAGACTATATTCAAAACACGATATTTGTAGCCTGGAGAGAGAGATGACCAATTACCTACACATGACTCAAGGAGAGATAGAATCGCTCATTGTTTAAGACCGAGCAAGATACGACCCGGCAAGGATTAGTGATTCAGCGGCTGAATGAGAGAGGACACGACATGACTGAAGCAAAATTTTTGCTGGCCCTGTTGATGACAGCCTTGCAGAACATGTATAAGTATCAGGAGCAAGTCCTTCGGCGCCCATAAAAGCTGAAGCGGTGGCCGCGGTCACCTGCCAAACACAATCTCCACTGTTCCCTGTCCTATAGAGAATCGGATAGCCCTATGTCAATCCACGATCCTGACCAGCGTGTACAGAAAGGTGAGGGTCGCCACGCCGCGCCGCCCCTCCATCAGCTAGCGGCTGAACTCACCGCCACCCAAATGCAGCTCCAGACAATGCGCAAGACACACGCAAACACGGTGGAAGCACTCCAGCGGGCTAAGGAGTACGCAGAACAGATTATCGCTACGATGCGCGAATCGTTGTTGGTGCTCACGCCGGATTTGCGGATACGCTCGGCCAATGAAGCGTTCTACGGTCACTTTCAAGTCACACCGGAAGAGACAGAGGGACAACTTATCTATCGATTAGGCAATCACCAGTGGGACATTCCTCACCTCCACACCTTGCTCGAAGAAATCTTACCCAATAATCAAGTTTTCAAAGATTTTGAAGTTACCCATAATTTTGAACAGATCGGACGACGGACAATGTTACTGAACGCCTGTCGCCTTGACCATGTACAATTTATCCTGTTGGCCATCGAAGATATCACCGAGCGCAAGCAGGCGGAGGATGCGTTGCATCAACTCAATCAGACATTAGAGGAGCAGGTCGTCCTGCGCACCGCACAGGTGCAGTCTCTGGCCGCCGCCCTGACGCTGGCTGAGCAGGAAGAGCGCCGCCGCATTGCGCAGATTCTGCATGATGACCTACAGCAACAGCTCTACCGCATCCAGGTACAACTGTTGACGATCCTGCCGGAAGCTGACTCTGACCCCAGAGTCGCAGCACACGCACAGAAAGTCCATACCTGGCTGGATGATGCCATTCGTATAACCCGTCAACTCACGGTCGAGCTGAGTCCGCCGATCCTCCTGGAGGAAGGGCTGACGGAGGCCTTGGGATGGTTGGCCGCGCAGATGACCGCGAGCTATGGCTTGCAGGTATCAATCCGAGCCGTGCACGCGTTTTCCCTGCCGGATGAAGACATACGCGTGCTGCTTTTGCAGCTTGTGCGCGAACTGCTCTTCAACGTGGTCAAGCACGCAGCGACCGATCAGGCGATGGTCGAACTGCAGTTCGACGAAGCCGGCGCACTGCAACTGACCGTTAGTGATGCGGGGTGCGGCTTTGACGTGACCCAGGCTATGGCAAACAAAACGAGTAGTTTTGGCCTTTTTAGCGTGCGCGAGCGGCTGGCGCTCTTTGGCGGTCGGATGGACATTGCCTCTACCCTAGGCCAAGGCACAAGCATCCTCCTTACCGTGCCCCTATCCTAGGCACCTAGCCCTAGATAGGGGGTTGTTTAACAAACGTGCGAGGAGTGGCCACGACATGACAGAACGGCAAGGAGGATGCTTTAAGGAGCGACCCAACCGATCCAGACGCCATACCACAAGGGTGTCGCCTGGTCGTAGGTAGATCAATGCTTCCTGAAGCCCTGGCCGTTCCGGCTTCGCACCACCACCCAACTGGTCTCGGTAGATTTTTTCGCAACTTGCCTGCTCCAGAGCGTCAACTTGAAGGAACAGGTTTTGGTCATCAGTAGAGACGCGTGCATAGCCAATTTTCATGACAGCTATGATATAGTATGGAAACTCATTAGTGAAGCCATTTTTAGTCCGGCCATTGCTCAGCGAATGATAAATTTTTTTTCTGTCCGTCCCGCTTTGCCGCCAGATATCTTTCCTGAACTAACCGAAAGTGAGCGCAATGTTCTTAAGTTAATGGCGCAGGGCACAAGTAATGAAGCGATTGCGCAACAGTTAGGATTTAGCCCTAAGACTGTGCGCAACTATGTGTCTAATATCTTTAGTAAGTTGCAGGTTGCTGATCGTGCCCAGGCCATTGTGAAAGCGCGAGAAGCGGGGCTAAAATAATAGATGGATTACTCTCCTTGCGCGATGACTTTGCATGATCTCAAAACTGGGGAAGAGATCAGCATCCACGAAAAGATGCTCTCACTGGGCCCGGTCTACACGATCGAGCGGCCCAACCAGCCAGATGTCGCGGTGCGTAAGGACTTTATCAACATTCTACGTGACGGCTTCACAATTGACTTGCCCGGTAATCAGACCGACCTGCGGATTCAGGGGGATATTCTCGACCTGAGTTACACGATTACCCGCGATGGTACAACCGTTGCCCAATCCTCAAAGAATAGGATTCTTCAATGTTACAAGTAATCTTGCGGATCATTGTCGGCGTGATTGGGGTTGCCTGCATGATCACCGTCCTATTCGCCCTGACTGCAAGCGACGAATGGTGGATGCGTGCCTTTGACTACCCACGCCTGCAAATCACTATCGTCTCGATCATCGTTCTGATCCTGTCGCTGCTGCTCTTTCGCTGGCGCCCCTGGTGGAATGCTCTTTATCTGGTGCTGCTTGGTATCGCAGTTGGCTATCAACTCTATATTCTCTACCCATATTGGTATCCAGTGACACCGGCTGTGCCCAGCCGCACCGCCACTGCCGAGCGCACCTTTGGTCTGCTGTCGGCCAATGTGCTCATGGAAAATCGGGATGCCGCCGCCTTTCTGGCGATTGTTGATCAATACGATCCCGATCTGCTGCTGGTGATGGAGCCAAACGACTGGTGGATGGAGCAGCTGCAACCCATTCGCGATCGCTATCTCTATCACGTAGAGCAACCACAGGAAAATCATTACGGGATTGCATTCTATTCTCGTTTTCCCCTGCAAGAGACGGAAATTTACTATTTTGAAGATACCGGGACACCCTCGATTTATACCGTAATCCAACTGCCCGCTGGGGATGAAGTGATCTTCTATGGCGAGCACCCGCGCCCGCCGCTACCGGAAAACTCTGTGCAAGCTGCCGATAAAGAGCTAATCAAAGTTGCCAATCGTGTGCTCGCCGGCAACGACCACCGTCCGGTGGTCGTTGCCGGCGACTTCAATGATGTCCCTTGGTCATATACGGTAGAAACCTTTGCCTCGATTAGCCATCTGCGCGATATTCGCATTGGCCGCGGCTTTTATAATACGTTTGACGCTCAAAATCCCATCTTGCGCTTACCGATTGACCAAATCTTTCTATCGCCAGGGCTGGGATTGGTTGAGTTCGCCGACCCAATCCGCTTCTCCTCCGACCATTTTGCCCTCTTTGTCCAGTTGGTTGTTGATGAAAGCGTGCGGTGATCTCAATTATAGTGAACTCAATACCCTAACTGTGCCAAGTCGCCGTTACTGGCGGTGAAGTTCCTATAGAAAAGCACGTAATCCGCGATAACTACCTGTGCTAGCCGCTTCCCAACACGTAACACACCTTTGACCCAATGCCCCTTCTTTGGGCTGTAATTACTTTCATTATCAGTAAATGGCCCCTGTTTAACAAACGTGCGACGAGACGCAACATGATTACAATTAATCTGAAGCTGTATCTTTTGTCTATGTCCCATCCCCTGTGTTTGATCAGTGTTTTCTAGGAAAATTTGTAAACGTACCAATTATCATATCAGAGTTTGCAACAGAAGGAAAGGTAAAATGGAAGAACGTCCTGGTTGTCTTGGTGGCATTTTGCGATTGGTGGCGTTGGGCTGGCTCTTTGATTGGCTCAATGACAACGTTGGTTTTGGCCGCGGCGGCTGTTCTGGCGTGGGTTGTGGGGTCATCTTGCTGTTGATTGTCTCGATCTTTGCCTGCTCGATCCTCTTTGGCACCAACTGGTTTGATTTTGGCTTTTAGCAATCCAACTCTGTATCATCTGTTTCTATATCATCTGTTGTAGCTAATCGCTATGCACTCTCCTATTTCCATTTGAGCATCAGGCTTCACAATGGAAATTACATCCGTCCCGCACTGGGATTTGTCCACTGGGATTTATCTGTTCCGGTTGATCTCCAGCATTCGTGAAAATAAATTCACCTGGAAAGCATGAGCTATGCATCTCTATAAGACACAAACAAAACAGGTCGAAATTTTTACGATTCCAGCGCGCCCGATTACCATTTATGTTTGTGGCATTACACCCTATGACACTACCCATGTTGGCCATGCGTTTACCTATGTGGTCAATGACATGCTGATTCGCTATTTGGAATATCTGGGGCACACCGTGCGCTATGCCCAGAACATCACCGATATTGATGATGATATTCTGCGTAGAGCCAAGGAGACCGGAGATGATTGGCGTGCATTGGGCAATCGGTGGACCGCCCATTTTGTGCGCGATATGCAGAGCCTGAATGTGCGTCCGCCCGATTTCTTTCCCGGCGCAACCGATGTCATCGCGCAGATTATCGACATGGTGCAAGCGTTGCTCGATGCTGGCATGGCCTATGTGGTGGCGGGGAATGTCTATTATCACGTGGACAATTGGCCGGAATTTGGCAAGCTGAGTGGTATCCCACGGGGCGAGATGTTGGCCGTCGCCAATGAACATGGCAACGTGCCTGATGACCCGCACAAGCGCGATCCACTGGATTTTGTGCTCTGGCAGGCACAGGCATCTGGCGAGCCTGCGTGGGAAAGTCCCTGGGGCCCAGGCCGCCCGGGTTGGCATATTGAATGCTCTACCATGGCTACCCATTTTCTAGGTGATACGATTGATCTGCACAGCGGCGGCAGTGATCTGCTCTTTCCACACCACGAATGCGAAATTGCCCAGGTGGAGCCGGTAACCGGCAAGCAACCCTTTGTGCGCAACTGGGTGCATGTGGCTATGGTCCGCTATGCAGGTGAAAAGATGAGTAAATCGCTGGGGAACCTTGTCATGGTCAGCGATCTGCTCGAGGAGATTGCGCCCGACAGCTTGCGTATCTATCTGGCCCAACAGCACTATCGCCAGCCCTGGGATTTTGATAAAAAGGAATTACAAGCGGCGGCTATGCTGGCCCACCAATTGACCGCTGCTGTCCAAGCCGCTAGCGGCCAGGGCCAAGCACTGGACATTACCCCGCTGCACAACGCGTTTGGCGAGGCAATGGATCGCGATTTAGATACACCGGCTGCATTGCGCACCTTGGCGACCATTAGCGAACAAATTTTGGACGCAGCCAAGAATGGCTGGCGGGTCGATACGGCGCAAGCCACGTTGCGTACCATGGCCCAGGTCTTTGGTCTACAACTGGACAGTGCTGGCCCTGAAGTGCGGGTTGTCGAGGGCTGGCAACGCCATCTGCTACGCTTTGACACTGCCACCTAGGTCTGCGCTACGGGTGTTGTAGGAACGCCATAAAGGAATGAGCCATGATTAGCAATGTTGATGTTGTTCCCGAATCGACCTATCAGAGCGAAAGTAAGGAAAGACCGCGCATTCTCTGGCTGGGCCTGCTTACCGGACCCGTTGTGTACGCCCTTTACTTCATCAGCGGCTATCTACTCGTCGAGTTTGCCTGCCAAACGGGTGTCTTGCAAAGTATGCTTGGTGGCCTGTCACTCGTCTCTGTAATCGTGCTTGGTTTGACCTTGGTTGCGGCGCTGCTTACCTTGCTCATGGGCCTCTCCAATTTCCGCCGCTGGCGTCAGCACTATGGCGGCAATCGCGCTACTGTAGAGCGTACCACCCAGAGTGCTGTGCCCTTTATGCTCTTTGGGGGGATATTGTTGAGTATTCTCTTTACAACCTTAATTCTGCTGACGGGTATTCCAATGCTTGTGTTACAATCCTGCCGTTGGATCTAAGCAATGGAGAATTCGGGGATGCCTCACATGCGGATGATCTGGCTGGAGCGTGGCGCGCTATGGGGCGTACTGTTGGGCCTATATGCGCAAGCGAGTCTACGCACGGTGGCGGCTCATGCTGGTGCGCCGCCCGCCCCCCATGATCTCTGGCAAGCCTGGAATTGGGATCCGTGGCTGCTTGCTGGCTTGCTGGGTACGAGTTATCTCTATGCGCGCGGCGTGCACGCCTTGTGGCACAGTGCCGGTGTGGGACGCGGTGTTTCCCACAGCCAGATCGGCTTGTTTAGCTTGGGCATGCTTACGCTGGTCGTTGCCCTGGTTTCGCCGTTGGATGCGCTCAGTGATGCCCTTTTCTCTGCGCACATGGTCCAGCACATGTTGCTGCTCTATGTAGCGCCGCTCTGCTTCGTGTTGGGCGCGCCGCCTGCGTTGCTCATGTGGTCCATGCCCAAGCCTTGGCGGCGGCCAATGACCCATTGGTGGCGGCAAAGCGTGTGGTCGCAACTGGTACATCGGCTGTGGCAATTTGTACTGAAGCCATTGTCCATCTGGAGTCTCTTTGCGCTTGTGCTTTGGGTATGGCATGCGCCCCTGCTCTATCAAGCCGCCGTAGTGAATCGCTGGATTCATGTGCTGGAACATAGTAGTTTCTTTAGCGTATCTTTGCTCTTTTGCTGGCTGCTTGTCTATGCTGGGCGTACCAACCGTGCCGGCTATGGCATCATCTTGTTGATTATCTTTACCACGGCCATGCACAGTGGGTTACTGGGCGCATTGCTCACCTTTGCAGCAACGCCGCTCTATCCTGTCTATGCGGCCAGTGTTGGCCCTTGGGGGCTAACTTTGCTCGTCGATCAACAGTTGGCCGGCGTGATTATGTGGATTCCTGTGGGATTTTTCTATTTGGCGGCGATGTTAATTTTGGTCGCCCGCTGGCTGCGCCAACTGGAACAAACGCCTGCGCCACCGATCGTACTGACCCGACATGAGTTACCATAAAATGGTCCGAAGGCCAGAGGAGATAAACGCGATGATGCGCAGCCGCAAACCCCTATATCCACTCGCTTATCCACTCGTTGGCACTGTGCTGGTCGCTTTGTTGATACTAACCGTCACGGGCTGTTTTGGTAGGGCGGCGGCAACATCGCCCATGCCCGGCGGCGACCCCGTGCGCGGTGAGATCGTTCTGCGCGACTATGGCTGCCATTCCTGCCATGTAATCCCCGGTGTACGGGGCGCAAATGCCCTGGTTGGTCCACCGTTGACGGCTTGGGCCAAGCGCCATTATATCGCTGGGACACTGTCGAATACACCAGAAAACTTGATTCAATGGCTGCAAGATCCGCAGACCGTCGAGCCAGGTACTGCTATGCCGGATCTGGAGGTTACCGAACAAGATGCGCGCGATATGGGCGCGTATCTCTATACGCTGACCGGCCGCGAAATTCAGTAGCCAATCCACAGCTTGATTCATCTATACCTAAGCGTATGTAACTTGTCTATATCTTAGCCTATCGTCTCTGTTTTTTCTGCCTCTAGTCTAAGAGACACTTCTTGGCCAGTGGCGCAACTAATAGATAAAACCCTTAAAAGTCATAGATACGCTCTCGTGTATTAACCGGGCTTATTTGTATGACTTTTAAATGGTTTGTCCATAAGTATCGAGCAATTGTCATAGACCGGACGGTTATCCCAACGGTACGACCAAACGCAGTTTTGAAAGGAACGCTCTGCATGAATAACACGCCTTCTGCCCTCGATCCGCAAGGCGCGGCGATTTTCATTGCTGATCTTTGGTGGCTTCTCTTGGGGCTGGGGACGCTGGTATTCCTGCTCGTGATGACCTATTTGGCCACAGCCCTGCGGCGGGGTGGCGCTAGTCCGCTCGATCCCCCGCGCCCTGTGCGGGGAACCCGCGCGATTGTGCTCGGTGGTGTGATTCTGCCCGTCATTGTCCTGTCCATCGTTTTGGTGGCCACGGTGCGTACACTCTGGGCTTTATCCTCGCTTACCAAAGCCGATCCGCTCGTGATTCATGTGATGGGCCAACAGTGGTGGTGGGAAGTTCAATATCCCGACCATCAATTTGAGACGGCTAACGAAATTCATATTCCGGTGGGCGAGCCCGTACAGATTCACTTGTCCTCGGATAATGTGATCCATAGTTTCTGGGTGCCAGAGTTGCACGGCAAGCTCGACTTGATTCCGGGCAAGACCAATACCTTTTGGATCCAGGCCGACCGCCCCGGCGAATATCGCGGATTGTGCGCTGAATATTGTGGTGTGCAACATGCCAATATGATGTTTCTGGTGATTGCCGAACCACCCGAACAATTTGCCGCCTGGCTAGAGGCCCAACGCCAACCCGCCGCGCAACCAACCGATGAGCTGGCCAAGCAAGGCCAGGAAATTTTTCTCGCTTCCACCTGTATCAATTGTCATACTATCGCCGGCACCAACGCCACGGGCGATCTTGGTCCGGATCTCACCCATCTGGCCGCGCGCCGCACACTCGGTTCAGCGATGATCGTGAACAACATTGGCAATTTGGGTGGCTGGATTGCCGATCCGCAACATATCAAGCCGGGGAACCTGATGCCACCCGCCGAGAATCTTGATGGTGCTGCCTTGCAGGCACTCTTGGCCTATTTACAAACGCTGCGCTAGAAACTTTTATCGTTTGCCTAAGCAATTCTACAGAAGTTCACAGAGGAAAGAGACGCAATGGCGCTTTCAATGTCCGAATCCGCTCTGCCCCATGCGCCTGACCAAGGGCTAACGCAAGAGCCACCCGCCCCAGTGGAGCAGACTGCTGAAGAAAAATTAGCCAAGTTGTGGGCCGATCCACCCGGCATCATTGGCTGGTTTTCCTCTTTGCAAAATGATGCGCTGGGCACGCGCATTATGGGCACCGCTTTCTTCTTTTTCTTGGTGGGCGGTGTTGCGGCGTTGCTTATGCGTCTACAACTGGCGCAGCCCCAGTCCACCCTGATTGGCCCAGAGCGTTTCAACGAGCTGTTTACCATGCATGGCTCGACAATGATGTATCTGTTTGCCGTACCCATGTTAGAAGGCTTTGCGATTATGTTGTTGCCTTTTCTGTTGGGCAACCGTGAAATGCCTTTTCCGCGCCTGGGTGCGTTTAGTCTCTATACCTTTTTTCTCGGTGGTATGCTATTCTATGTCAGCTATTTCTTTAATGCCGTGCCCGACGCCGGCTGGTTTGCCTATGTCCCGCTGAGTGGGCCGCGCTATTCACCAGGGCTGGCGCTCGACTTTTGGCTGTTGGCCCTGGGTGTCGCCGAGATTGGTGCGATTGCGGCAGGCGTGGAAATTATCGTTGCGATTGCGCGGCTGCGCGCGCCCGGCATGTCGATCACGCGGATTCCGATCTTTGCCTGGGCCTTTCTGGTGACGGCACTGGCAATTCTCTTTGCCTTTACCACCCTCTTTGTGGCCAGTTTGCTGCTAGAGCTTGATCGCAAATTTGGCACACAATTCTTTAATCCAGAAGCGGGCGGCAGTGTGCTGCTTTGGCAACATCTCTTCTGGATCTTTGGCCACCCGGAAGTCTACATTCAATTTATCCCGGCAACCGGCATGGTTTCGATGATTGTGCCTGTCTTCGCGCGCCAACGTATGCTCGGCTATAACTATATTGTCATGGCTTTGATCGCCACCGGCTTTATGAGTTTTGCGCTGTGGGCGCATCACATGTTTACGGTGGGCATTCCGCAAGTGGCCATGGCGTTCTTCAGCGCCGCCAGCATTTTGATCGCCATCCCCGCTGGGATGCAAATCTTCGCCTGGATCGCCACCATTGCCAATGGTCGTCCTGTCTGGCGAACGCCGTTTTTGTATATTGTGGGCTTTCTCTTTATCTTTGTCATCGGCGGCATTACCGGCGTGATGGTGGGTGTGGTGCCGTTCAATTGGCAGGTCCACGATTCGTACTTCGTCGTCGCACATTTGCATTACGTGTTGATCGGCGGCGTTACCTTCCCAATCTTTGGGGCGCTGCACTATTGGATCCCCAAGTGGTCGGGCAAGCTGATGGACGAGCGATTGGGGCAGTGGGGCTTCTGGCTCATGTTCATTGGCTTTAACATCACCTTCTTTCCCATGCATATTGTCGGTCTGCTGGGGATGCCGCGGCGCTACTATACCTATCTGGATGGTCTGGGCTGGGGCAGCTACAACCTGATCTCTACCATTGGCTCCTTTGCGTTGGCTGCCGGGGTGCTGGTCTTTATCGTCAACTTTTTCTATAGTATGCGCTGGGGCAAAGCCGCTGGGTCGAATCCCTGGGGTGCAGACTCGTTGGAATGGGCCACTACATCGCCGCCCATTCCCCATGGCTTTACGGTGCTGCCCATTGTGCGCAGTCGCCACCCTCTATGGGATCAACCGGAACTGACCACAGGCGAGGAACCAGTTGTGCGTTTGGTTGAAGCGCTCGGCCGTTGGCCGCTACACTGGCGCGCCGTCCTCACCACAAGTTTGGTAGAGGCTAAACCGACAGAAGTCTTCCGCGTTGCCGGACCATCGATCTGGCCGGCGATCACCTCGGTTGGCGTGATCACGATCTTTGCCGCCGAAATTTTTAGTTATCGTTGGTTGGTTCTCTCCGGAGCGCTCATCACCATAGGCAGTTTGATCGCGTGGCACTGGCCGCACTCGATTCCGACCACCGAAGAAGAATTGGCCTTTGAGCGCGAACATGGCATTCCCGTCTACCCCAATGGCAGCCGCTCGGTCGCGCGCTGGGGTATGGGCCTCATGATTCTGATTCTTGCCGTGGGATTGGCGACCATTCATTTTAGCTATTTCTATCTACGCCTGGAAAGTCTGCAATGGCCGCCCGAAACTATGCCGCTGCCGGGTTTGCTCTGGCCGGGACTGGCCTTGCTGTGTATGCTCGTGGGCGCTGGCAGCCTGTGGTGGGCTCAGCAGCGCATTCGGCAAGATGACCAGGGCGCGTTGCGTCTGGGGTTAGCCGTGACGTTTGTGGCGGGTGCGGCCGCAATGGCGCTGCTCTATTATGATTTTACCCAGCTTGCGTTTGACCATACATTACATGCGTATGGCTCGCTGGTCTATACGTTGGGGGGCTTTCTGATGATGGTGACGCTGGGCGGGCTGTTACAGACTGGGCTCACGCAAGTGTGGGCCTGGCAAGGACGTTACTCGGCGCGTGAACATGTCGCTGTCGAGGTTGGCTTGCTCTATTGGTGCGCCTTGGCCGCGTTCTGGGCGGTGACCGTGGCCATTGTCTACGGGGCACCCTATCTGACGTAGGAGTTTGTGGCCGTGAAACAGCAAAGTCAACAGAAAAGTCAAAGGAGGCGCAAAACACCCATGGCAAGCACAAATCTGCCGTCTACCAAGACTGTGCCTCCGCTAGCGCAATCGCTACGCCCACTGTGGTTTAGTTTGCTGGCCGGGCCAGTGTGCTATATGCTCTATTTTTTTGTAGGCTATATGCTGGCCGAAGCCGCCTGTGCCGTGAATTTCTGGCAACTGCCTCTGTTGAATGTGCCAAGCTGGATTTGGGTCGAGCTTGGGTTGACACTGCTGACCGTTGTGCTGATCGTACTGGGCGGGCAGCGCGCCTTGGTCGAATGGCGGCGCACGCGCCAACAAGCCATCGAGGATAGCCCAACCCGATTTATGGCCTTTGGTGGCCTTTTCCTTGTGCCCCTGTTTGTCCTGGTCACCCTGGTCACAGGCATCTCGTTTATTGTTTTGCAGCCGTGTACCTGGATCTAGCTGATGTTTGGGGGAGGACGATAGGATGCGCAGTAACGATACTGGATGGCGTAGCGGGTCTTGGCAACTGCTGCTATTGAGCGGAGTGCTGCTGTTGTCTGCGTGCAGCATTCCTTTTTTGCCTTCCTATAGTCGTGTCGAAGGGGGTGACGCCGACCGCGGCGCTGCTTCGTTACAAGCCTATGGCTGTGGCGCTTGCCATGTGATCCCAGGGGTGCCCGGCGCTGTCTCCTATGTGGGACCGCCGTTGGATGCCTGGGCAGATCGTCACTATATTGCTGGCTCGCTGAGTAACACGCCCGACAATTTGATCCTCTGGTTGCGTGAACCCCAGACGGTAGAACCAGGGACTGCCATGCCGAACATGGGCGTTACCGAACAAGCTGCACGCGACATGAGCGCGTATTTATATACTTTGCGAAGGTAGTTTTGTTATGGCAAACCAACCTATTGGTCCACACTCGATCCGTTCCCCGCGCGCGCCCCGCTTGAGTCGACGCGCCTTTTTACTGAGTCTAGCGTTTTCCACTACAAGTGTGGCTTTGGCTGCTTGTGCCCCCAGGACCCTTCGTCCGGAGCCGCTGCCTTCGGTGTCCAGTCCACCATTGCGTATCCTGCCCAGCTCCCAATCGCCTATTCCGAGTGAAGAAGGCGCGTTGACCAGCTTTCTGGCCCTATCGGCCTTGCTAACTGGCGTGCCTATGCTGGATCCTGGCGTAGGCAGCCTCTATCTGGCCCATCTACAAGCTACCAATGGGCTAGGCTTGGCTGCCCTCTATGCGCAGGCCGGCTTCACAGCGGCAGCGCCACCGCCGACGCTGCAAGCAATCGAAGCGGCGGGGATTTTCGCCGATGAAGCCATGCAGCAGTTGGCGGATCAGATTATCGCACTGTGGTACACCGGTAAATATCAAGATGCGCAGGGAAACGACATTGTAGTCACCTTTGTCGATGCGCTGGCCTGGAAAATT
>Ga0105048_10013473_pt1 | contig 12778 bp, 9 predicted proteins | sample MAT05_FD_78382 | JGI IMG/M metagenome (GOLD analysis project Ga0105048, IMG submission 78382) | Freshwater microbial communities from Lake Fryxell liftoff mats and glacier meltwater in Antarctica - MAT-05 | ecosystem: Environmental > Aquatic > Freshwater > Ice > Liftoff microbial mat | place... | reverse complement strand
TACCCATCCCTCTAATTCCAAAGGGTTTTGTACCAAGTAAATACATTTTTACCGGAAAAGATAATAATGTAATTATCAATTTGCCTCAAGCAGGTGATAGGCCATTTACAGTAAAATTTTTTGATGAAAACGATCAACCAGTATTTGAAATTTTAAAATTAAAGGAACCTTACTTTATTATAGAGAAAGTGAATTTTTTGCACTCAGGTTGGTTTTATTTTAAGCTGTATGAAGGTACAGAATTAAAGGAAAAGAATCAGTTTTATATACCAAAGGAGGGTAAAAATGGTATTCCGCCACAGGAAATGGGTAAAAAGTTTTGATAAAAATACTATTGCTTATTTACTATAATAAGGTTAGGTAAAAAACTTTTTCAAAACTTTTTTGGAGTTGCATTTTTACTTCATTTATATCAACCGAAACATTTAGTTCTGTTGCCATGGAGGTAACTTTTTTATCCAAAATGCCACAAGGAATGATGTTATTAAAATAATTGAGGTTGGTATTTACGTTTAGTGCAAAACCATGCATTGTAATCCATCTGCTACAGCGTACTCCCATAGCGCAAATTTTTCTAGCTTTGCCCGGTACATCAGGGTCAACCCATACACCTGTTTCGCCTTTGCTTCTTTCTCCCTTAATGCCAAAATGAGCCAGCGTAATTATTACAACTTCTTCCAGTTCCCGAAGGTAACGCCCAATATCGGTGTACATTTTTTCTAAATCAAAAATTGGATAACCTACAATCTGTCCCGGGCCATGAAAAGTAATATCGCCACCCCTGTTTATTTTAAAAAATTGAATGCCTTGTTCCTTCATCTCCGCTTGCGAAATTAAAATATTGGTATCCTTGCCGCTTTTGCCTAAGGTGTACACAGGCGGATGTTCACAAAACAATAAAAAGTGCTCTGTTGGTGGAGAACTTACAGGTTGGTTGATATCAATTGCTGATTTACTATTTTTACTAAATGCAATTTTTAATTGTACATTTTGTTGTAGCAACAACTCTTGATAATCCCAGGCTTCCTCATAATTAATAGTACCTAAATCTTTAAAAACCACCTTTTGCATATTCAATTTATTTCCTTTAATTGTAAAATTACGAATTGTCTGTTTATTCGGTAAATAGTATGTTGCAGGCTTATTTATAAAAGTGTGTTCAAGTTTATAAAGCACTTTATTTTAAAAAAAAACTCCTGTTTTTTTAGTTTTAAAATAAACAAAAAACAATTTTAAAATTATGTTTTACACATCCACAGTCTATATTTGTTTTATAAATCTATCTGTGTTCTACAAGTTGTAATGATAGCATTTCTTTTAAAAATTACCTTCAAACGATAATGCCTATCCACTCAATTTACTATTAGTTTAAAAAAGTAATTTAAATCATGTTTTTAGATAATGTTAATCAGTTTCTAATAACCCGGCTAAAATATCTTTGCTGTATAATTAAAACAATAAAGAACCTATTAAGTTTTCTTTAAAAGTATCAAAGTCAAATTTTTTATTCTATTACTAAAAAATAAAATTTAGTTTATGTCAATTCCAAGTAACTTTTCTTCTTTCGATTCTAGTCCAATTTTGGGCGAAATTGAGAGCTGGGTAAGGCAGGTAGCATCCCAGTGTAGCGCAAGTAGTATCCATTGGTGCGATGGATCTCAACAAGAGTATGATAATCTTTGTCAGCATCTTGTAAAAAAAGGAACCTTTATTAAGTTGAATCCGGAAAAGCGTCCAAACAGTTATGCCTGTTTTAGCGATCCCAGTGATGTTGCCCGTGTAGAGGATAAAACATTTATCTGTAGTCGTTTAAAAGAAGACGCTGGCCCAACCAACAATTGGATGGCTCCAAATGATATGAAAAAGATACTGAACGATCTTTTAACAAGCTCAATGGAAGGCCGCACATTGTATGTTATTCCATTTTGTATGGGGCCGTTAGGTTCGCCTTTATCAAGATATGGCGTTAAAATTACCGATTCTGAATATGTTGTGGTTAACATGCGTATAATGACACGTATGGGAGAATCTGTTTTACCTCATATTAAATCAAAAAAATTTGTAAAATGTTTGCACACAGTTGGTGCCCCACTTAACCAAAGTGCAAAAGATGTTTTATGGCCTTGTAATCCTGCTGTAAAATACATTTCTCATTTTCCTGATGAAAAGCTGATTATATCTTACGGAAGTGGTTACGGTGGAAATGCGTTGATGGGGAAAAAATGTTTTGCACTTCGTATTGCTTCCGAAATGGGAAGAGAAGAGGGATGGCTTGCAGAACACATGCTTATTATGGGAGTGGAAGATCCAAAGGGTAAAAAAACGTACCTGGCATCCGCATTTCCAAGTGCTTGTGGCAAAACAAATTTTGCAATGTTGATTCCTCCGGCAGAATTTGATGGATGGAAAGTTACTACCGTTGGCGATGATATTGCCTGGATACATAGATCAGATAACGGTGAATTACATGCTATTAATCCGGAAGCTGGCTACTTTGGTGTAGCTCCTGGCACCAACAGTTATACTAATCCTAACGCAATGATTTCTATTAATGCCAATACCATTTTTACCAATGTAGCAATTACACCTGATAATGATGTTTGGTGGGAAGGAATGACAAAGGAAATTCCGGAAGGATTAACAGATTGGCATGGTAAGCCATGGGATCCGGCAAGTGGAAAACCTGCAGCACATCCAAATTCAAGATTTACTGCACCTGCCAATCAAAATCCGGCAATTGATAAAGATTGGGATAACCCCGCTGGTGTTCATATAGCAGGCTTTATTTTTGGAGGTCGCCGTAGTACTACTGTGCCATTAGTGTATCAATCTTTTAACTGGAATTTTGGGGTATACCTTGCCACAACCATGGGTAGCGAAACAACTGCTGCCGCTTTTGGTGAAGTAGGTAAAGTTCGTCACGATCCATTTGCTATGTTACCATTTATTGGTTACCATTTGGGAGATTATGTAAATCATTGGTTGCAGTTTGGTAGAACTTTGCCTAATGCTCCTCGTATTTTTGGAGTAAACTGGTTTAGAAAAGATGAAAATGGTAAATTTATGTGGCCAGGATTTGGCGAAAATATGAGAGTGCTTAAGTGGATAGTTGGCAGAATTAATGGTGATGCTTCATCTGTAGAAAGCCCAATAGGCTGGATGCCAAGGTTTGAAGATATCGACTGGACTGGTATTAAAGATTTTACAGTGGATGACTTTGAAAAAATTATGACCATTGATAGAGAACCATGGAAAAAGGAATTACTATCCCATGAAGAATTATTCTCCAGCTTTTATGATAAACTGCCAAAAGAGTTTATTTTTATGAAAGAACTATTACTTTCTTCTTTATGGCGCTCTCCGGAACATTTTGGTTTGCAACCAGAAAATCATTAAAATGAAACTTAAAAGGGTATTGCTTTATGTAGCAATATCCTTTTTTATTTGCTTATTTATTACATTATTATGGATTGGTTTTTAAAGTTATTTACAGAACCTACTGTAGCTCATGCCATTATTATTTATAGTTTAGTAATATCAATTGGTATATGGTTGGGCAGGGTTAAAATTTTAGGAATTTCACTCGGGGTTACCTGGGTGTTGTTTGTTGGATTACTGTTCTCTTTTTTTGGATTAATTGTAAACAGGGATACAGAAGATTTTTTAAGAGATTTTGGTTTAATTCTTTTTGTTTATTCATTGGGGCTTCAGGTAGGGCCTGGTTTTTTTGCCTCTTTAAAGAAAAATGCATTGGCTAATAATTTATTAGCTGGGTCGGTAGTATTAACAGGCGTTATTATTACCATCATATTTAAATATGTATCTGGTAATCATATTACAATAATGACAGGTTTAATGAGTGGGGCAGTAACCAATACTCCCGGATTAGCAGCCGCACAATCTGCTGTAAAGGAATTAAATGCTGCCGGTGCAGATACCACAATGATGACACTAGCTTATGCCCTTGCATATCCTTTTGGTGTTTTTGGCATCATCTTCTCGTTGATTATACTTAAAAAAATATTTGGAATTAATCTGGAAACAGAGAAAGAATTTCACCGAAAACTAAACATTTTCAGGTCAAAAAGGCCTGTTTCTATTCACTTAAATCTCGAAAATAAACAACTGATTGGGCAACCACTCCGCAAAGTATTTGAGTTACTGAAAGATCCTATTGTAATTTCCCGAATGTATCATAAAGGGGAAGTAATAACACCAACACCTGATATTATTTTTGCAGAAAACGACGTATTGCTGGTGGTAGTTCCAAGGCACGAATTGGCACAGGTTAAATTATTAATTGGATCAGAAAGTAGTATGAATCTTAAATCTGAAACTACTGGCAATTTGATATCAAAAAATATAGTAGTAACAAGAAAAGAAATAACACATAAAAGATTAGGCGATATTGCGGAGTTGCACCAACATGATTTTACACTTACAAGACTTAACAGAGCTGGTATAGAAATGGTGCCGCACGGCAATCTTTATCTTCAATTAGGAGACACCATTAAAGTAGTAGGAAGTGAAGAAGGTGTAGAGCAGGTTGCTGAGGTTTTTGGTAACTCACTCATACGGTTAGAAGCCCCGGATTTAGCACCAATATTTTTTGGTATAGTGTTAGGCGTTATTGTGGGAAGCATCCCTATCCATTTTCCTAATATGCCGGTAGCCGTAAAAATTGGTATGGCTGGCGGTCCGCTTATTGTGGCGTTATTGTTAAGTAGGTTTGGCGGCGTAGTTTATTTAAATTCATATACCACAGCAAGCGCCAATCTTATGATTAGAGAATTGGGTATTGCCTTGTTTTTGGCTAGCGTTGGTTTGCATAGTGGTGGAAACCTCGCTACAGCTTTTGTAAATGGCAGCGGTTGGATATGGATTTTAATGGGTATAATTATTACCATGCTTCCACTATTGATAGTGGGCACTATTGCTCATAAATTTTTCAGAAAAACCTATTTCGAAATTTGTGGTTTATTGGCTGGTGCTTCTACAGATCCGCCTGCATTAGCCTTTGCGCTAAAAATGGCAGGCAATGATATTCCTTCTGCAACGTATGCAACCGTTTACCCTTTGGTTATGATAATGCGTATAGTAGCTGCCGAACTATTGATTTTGTTTTTTACGTAATTGATAGTACACAATTAGCTGGGTATTTTACCTCAGCAAACATGTTGACTTTAGTAAAGGGTACAATTGTCTAAATCGTCAATTAGTACCCTTTTTTCTTACTTCAAACTGTATTATGAAAAAATATTTTATAATCATAAATCTACTTGCATTTTTTAGTATTCCTTCTATAATACTTGCACAAATAACACAAAAGGAAATAAACAAGCAACAACAGGCCTGGGTAAGCATTAACAGCACTGTAAGGCTTACAAATAAATGGGGCTTTGTTGCAGATATACACGAAAGGAGAAATAATTTTTTTAAAGATGCAAGTTTTCATTTTGTTCGTGTAGGAGCCAATTATTGGTTAAAAGATAATATTACTATAACAGCGGGCTATGCACATTTATGGCTTGCCCCAACTACCAACGGTTGGCAAACTTTTGCCAATGAACATCGTGTTTATGAACAGGCGCAAATGGTTTTAAAGTTTTCAACCACTAGTATGCTGCAGCGTTTGCGTGTTGATCAACGCTGGCAACAAAAAATTGTTGACGATAAACCAACCGGCGCCAATAAGTTTACCAATAGAGTGCGGTATTTACTAAGTTTTACAATTCCTGTTTTTAAAAATGCCCAATTACCCGCCTTAGTTTTATCTGATGAATTATTGGTACAGTTTGGTAAAGAAGTAGTGTACAATACTTTTGATCAAAACAGGTTGTTTGTTGGGATAAGACAAAAAGTAGCAAAAAATCTTAGTTTCGATTTGGGATATATGTACGTTATTCAGCAAAAAGCATCTGGCTATCAATACGATGAAAATAGTACTTTCAGGTGGTTTTTTTATTATACACCTGATTGGCAAAAAAAGAAAATTGTAAAAAAATAAGTATAAGCTATCTTATTCATAATAGCCTTTTTACCAAAGGGTACGTTTTAAATTTTAGCTCCCGATTTCATACGGTGGATACACCCGTACGAGGCTTTGCGTGGTGGTATCCTCACCAAACACTAAGTGCTGCTACAATTTGAAATGCACACCTACTCAGGTTAATTTTTTTAATCATCTGGTTTGATATGTTTTTGTTATCGTGCTAATTTCTACTACAAATTTGCCCTTTAACACCACAGTTAGCACATTTTGCCGGTTTAACTGGATGTATTCTTCAATCTTGTAACAGCTTATCCAACTCAATTGATTTACTTTGCAAAAAACGTAACTTAAATTACAGGTTGCCTGTTTTTTTGAAGGTAAATAAAAACTTAACAATTGTAACCTGCAACCAGCATTTTGCATCCATCCAAATTTTGCAATTTAAATCATTATAAGATTTTAAAACACAAAATCCGGTTTTCATAAACCATTAAAAAAAGATAAGTTTCAAATAACGTTTTTATCAAACCAAACAAATAATGAGCAACGAAATAAGTCAAATGGAAGAGGAATTAGCAGATAGTGAAGAGCTATATGAAAAAATGGTGCTTGATTTAAGTAAAGGGCAAATGTCTATTAGGATTGATAAATTTTTAATGACCCGTATTGAAGGTGCAACCCGAAATAAAATTCAGCAAGGCATAGATGATGAAATGGTGCTGGTAAATGATAAACCTGTAAAAGCAAATTACAAAGTAAGGCCTTTAGATAGAATTGTGGTTTTAACAAACCGCCATCCGGAAAGCAACGACATTATACCCGAAGAAATGCCATTGAATATTGCTTATGAAGATAACGAGATTATCCTCATCAATAAACCTGCTGGTTTAGTTGTTCACCCTGGCAGCGGCAACCCCCGTGGTACACTAATTAATGGTGTAGCCTATCATTTACAACAGCAGCAACCACAATTAGAAGAAGCAGGCTTACCAAGGTTTGGGATGGTACATAGAATAGATAAAAATACCACAGGCTTATTGGTATTGGCAAAATCTGCCAAAGCTATGACGGATTTAGCCAAACAGTTTTTTAACCACACGGTACATCGCCGCTATATTGCTTTGGTTTGGGGCGATTTTGAAAATGAAGAGGGTACCATTACAGGCCACGTTGGCAGGCATCAGCGCTTTCGTAAACAGTTTACTACTTTTCCGGATGGTGAATTTGGTAAAGAAGCAATTACGCATTATAAAGTACTGGAAAGGTTTAACTATGTAACCCTTGTAGAGTGCAGGCTTGAGACGGGGCGTACCCATCAGATAAGGGTACACATGCAATACATTGGCCACCCACTTTTTAATGATGATTTTTATGGCGGCGATAGAATTGTAAAGGGAACTGTATTTACCAAATACAAACAATTTGTAGATAATTGCTTTGCTATTTGCAAGCGGCAGGCGCTACATGCAAAAGAATTAGGCTTTAAGCATCCTGGTACTAATGAACTGGTACATTTTGAAAGTGATTTACCAGATGATATGTTGCAGGTGATAGAAAAATGGCGTAAATATAGCCAAAATAAAAATGATATAAGTTGAGGTTTTATTTAAAAAATTAGTGTGAGCTACTTCTAATGTTTTCTTTTTAATCCAGATTTTACAGTTGAATCATCAATAGATTCACCTGCATTATCTAGGGTAAGACTGAATATTTGCTTTATATTCTTCCTTCTTTATACTGCTTACTGCCTAAGGAAAACCTTTACAACAATTACCTTTGCACGTGCGGCTAAAAAAGGTAAAAAACCAGCACTGAAAATACAAACCCAATCAGTGCCAGGTAGGTTGTCATCATCGTCCATGATCTGAATGTTTCTTTTTCGGTTAATCCGAGGTATTGCTTAATCATCCAGAAACCACCATCATTTACATGCGATAAAACGGAAGACCCTGCGGCAATGCTTGCTACCAACGCAGCCAATTGAATGGGCGAAAAATGATTGTTTGTAAGAAACGGCAGCACAAGACTAGCGGCTGTAATCATAGCAACAGTTGCAGAACCCTGTAAAATTCTTATTATTGATGCGGCAATAAATGCAAAAACTATTACCGGTATTCCCATGCCAGATAAGGATTCTGCCAGCATTTTGCCAGCACCGGTATTTACCAATACCTGCTTAAATGCGCCACCAGCACCAATTACTAAAATGATGGTACCAACAGACGACATTGATTTGGTACTGATATCAAGTAATTCGTTGCTGGTAAATCCTCTTCGTATGCCTAGTACATACCAGGCTACAATATTGGCAACTATCAATGCGCTGAATGGATGCCCTAATAAAGCAATAAAATCTGCAAGCTGTGAATTTGTAATTGGAATGAGTGCTGATTTTACCATTGTGCTGATAAAAATCAATACAATGGGTAAAATAACTATGGCGAAAACAGCTTTAAAATCTGGTAATTTTTCATAGCTCGAAGTGATCTCCATTTCGGCTGGCGTAGTTGAATAAATTTTTCCGGAAATGTATTTTCCAAAAATTAGTCCGCTGATTAAAACAGTTGGAATGCCAATAAAAAAGCCTACCAATATTACCCAGCCAATATCAGCTCCCAGAATGCCTGCAACCGCTATAGGGCCCGGTGTTGGTGGAATAAATGCATGGCCAAATGCAAGGCCGGATAGCAGTGGAATAGCATACAGTAATAAAGATTTACCTGTTTTTTTCTGTATGGCATAAATGATGGGAACTAGTAGAATAAAGGCTACCTCAAAAAATACTGGAATAGCAATAATAATCCCGGTAATGGCAAGCGAAAGCGGTGCATTTTTTTCGCCAAATTTTTTCATAATACTGGTAGCAATGGAAACAGCTCCCCCGGATTTTTCCAGAATTGCTCCAAACATTGCACCCAAACCTATTACTGTGGCAACAAAACCAAGGGTAGAACCCATGCCTTCCTGAATGCTATTAATTATTTTTTCGCCAGACATACCTGCTATGAGGCTGGTAACTATGCAAGTGATTAGTAAGGCTATAAATGCCGGAACCCTACAATAAAGTATCAGCAATAATAAAGTACCAATGCCTGCCAATACGCTGAAAATAAGTTGATAATTCATGGTTGGTTTTAATCGTTAGTCCAGTTGGTATGATATTTTTTGCCAGTTAGGTCATCTTTTCTTTGGTAAGTATGTGCTCCAAAAAAATCCCTTTGTGCTTGTATAATATTAGCGCTCGATTGCTCCATGGTATAGGTAAGCAGGTAATGTACAGTGCTTGCAAGGCAAGGGATAGCTATTTTATGAGCTGTTGCAATAGCTACTATATTGGCAAGTGTTGCAACATCTTTATATGCCGTGTTTGCAATGGCAGGGCTTTGTAAAATTCTTTTATTATCTTTTAAAATTGTACGCAGTTTTTCCATCAGTGTTGAGCGAATGATACAGCCGTTTGTCCATATTCTTGCAAGCTCCGGCATATCAATATTCCATTCGTATTTTTCCGAGGCAGCTTCTACCAGATGAAAACCCTGGTGATGGTTAACAATTCTAGCTAGTTGGTATGCAGCAAACAATTCATTTATATTTATAAAAGAGGGGATGCTGTCTGTTTGCCAAAGTGTGGCAGCAACTATTCTTTCGGTTAAAAATTCAGATTGATAACGGGCAAATAAAGCTGCTGTTAATGTGGGGATGGGTACGCCCAACTCAATAGCTGCAACTGTTGCCCAACCACCTGTTCCTTTGTTACCTGCCTTGTCTGTAATAATATCTATCAACCAGTTTTCTCCCTCTTTTTTTTGCAAAATAGCTACTGTTATTTCCAGTAAATAACTGCTGTTGTCTGTTGCTGGTTGCGTTGTAAATAATGCTGCAATTTCATCAGGGGTATATTTACCTGCAAAGCGAAGTATGGAATATAGCTCTGCCAACAACTGCATTTCTGCGTACTCAATGCCGTTGTGTACCATTTTTACAAAATGACCTGCGCCGCCATTGCCAATAAAAGCACAGCAAGTGCCTTTTTCAGTATCTTTTGCTGCAATTTTTTCAAGATAATTTTTAACTGCTGCATATCCTGCTGAAGATCCGCCTGCCATAATTGAAGGCCCCTTTAATGCACCTTCTTCTCCGCCCGAAACACCGGTGCCTACATAAAAAATACCCTTATCCTGTAAGGCTTTGCAGCGGCGGTCCGTATCTTTATAAAATGAATTGCCGCCATCAATTAACACATCGTTTGGCGATAAATGTGGCAACAAAAAATCAATCATTTCATCTACTGCATTACCGGCCGGCACCATTAAAAATATTTTTCGGGGCGTATGTAATGATGCTGCAAACGGAGCAATTTCCTGGTAACCTTCGGCAGTGGCAAGCTCCGGAAAATCCGCAATAAATTTTGTTGCAATATCCTCTTCTAATGCTGGCAAGTATCTGTTGTAAAGGGATAAGTGAAACCCTTTGGCAGCAAGATTTCTACTAAGGCTTTTACCCATAACACCCAATCCAATTAATCCAAATTCCTGCATAGTATTTATATTTTTAAGATGATTTGATCTGCAATTTCACCAGGTGTTTTTAAAATATCTATTTCTATTGAATTTGATGGATGCTCTACAACATCAAACTGCGATTGTAATAAGGCTGCTGGCATAAAATGACCAGTTCTTTTTTGCATTCGATACAGGATGGTTTCAAAATCTCCTTTTAAAAATACCCACCTGCATTGATCGGTTATTCCATTGCTTAAACAATTTCTGTAAACCTGCTTTAAAGCTGAGCATGCCACAATAACTGAATGTGAATCAATTGCTTTACTTATAAAACTATGTATGTTTTGCAGCCATGGCCAACGGTCTTCATCTGTAAGTGCTTGCCCGTTCTTCATTTTATCAATATTTTGCCCGGGATGAAAATCATCTGCATCATAAAAGGTAAATCCGGTTTTAGTTGCAAGCAGCTTTCCAATAGTGGTTTTGCCCGATCCGGCAACACCCATAATGAAAATTACTTTAAAACCCATGGCAAGCTGATGAAATTATGTATAATAGATTGCGTAAAACTATCATTTTTTGGCGATAAAAAACCCCATTTTATAAGCGGGTGCATTTCAAAATGCCCCTCCCGATTTCGAACGGTGGTGATACTGCACCGAGGCCAGGCAGTGTTTGTTGGCCTCACTAAACACATTGTACTGCTCCAATTTGATGCGAACTCCCAAAAGCTTTGTATGCAAATTATTTATTTGTTTTAATAGATAAGAGAGCAGGTATTATGATGGTGCATCCCAAATTGTCGCTCCTGATTTCGGTCGGTGAGGACACCGGCCGAGGCCCAGCCGTGGTCGGTGTCCTCACCGACCGCTTGTTGCTGCGACAAATTGGGATGCACCCGTATTATGATGGAAAGGTTAGTTTGTGGCTCAGCTTATAATTCTTCCATCTTCCATATTTATAATTCTATGTGTTCGCTCTGCAAAACTTGTGTCGTGGGTTACTATCAACAGTGTTTGATTGTATTTTTCTGCCAGCGTTTTAAAAATATCAAATACAATTTCGCTGTTTTTTTTATCGAGGTTGCCGGTATGTTCATCGCCCATAATAATTTGCGGATCATTTATCAGTGCACGGGCAATGGCTACCCGCTGTTTTTCTCCGCCAGATACCTGGTTAGCATTCTTTAGTGCAAGGTTTTGAATGCCCAGCATTTTCAATTTTTCCATGGCTCTTTCTTCCACCTCCTTCTCCGCATATTTACCCAGTTTTAAACCCGGCAGCATTACATTTCTTACTACAGAAAATTCATTTAACAGATAATGAAACTGAAAAACAAAGCCAATTTTTTCGTTGCGAACCCTCGCCAGTTGTGCCTCTTTCTTATCGCTCATCAATTCATTGGCTATCAACCTATCTAAATGATGGCATAAAGGTAAACTTAACTAAATCACTGAATTATGATTAAAATCAGTAGTTGAAATGCACACCATCTTAAGCCTTGTCGCAGATTGTTTGGTAGGTTTTTTTAATGGTAAACTCCTGTGTTTTACATACCTGTAATTAACCTTGCCAAGGTAGAAGCACAGCACAGTTGCTGCTTTTTTATATTAAAAAGTAACGAGTTTACTACTGCTAATAGTAAACTTACTACCCATTTTTGCCAACTGAATAACAATATTTTTTTTATTGAAAATAATATTATCCTTTAAAATACGTTCGTTAGGTAGCTAAATTTAATAAAGCCGTATTACTGCGTTGTATTGAAAACCTGTGAGCCATGAAATACCGCCTGTTTAGCTACAACATTTTTAACATCAAAAGTATAATCTGGTAATCTGTTATATACATTGAATAACCTTATCAAAAACTATTTCTTTATCCATTCACTATCCAACAATAAAAAACATGAAACATTTAATCCTATCCAACAAAAACGACCAAGCTTTTAGCTTACGTGGGTTATTACAACAAACAATTAAAAGAGGGGTTTTACTTCTATTGCTGATTATATCAATGCAATGGGCAGAGGGGCAAATTAAAGCAGTTGGTTTTGGCTCCTGGAATAATCCAGCTACATGGGATGCCGGTGTACCAACAGCAGCAGATGATGTAATTATAGGTAATGATTTAATAGTAACAATAGATGCCGCAGGTGCTACATGTAATAATTTACAAATAGGAAGTAATGATTTAGAGTTAAAAGGCGGTATTTTATTTTCTGGAACTGCAGGCTATTTAACTGTTGTAGGTACCATTACAATGGGCAGTTCAGAATGGCTTT
>Ga0105048_10013472_pt1 | contig 12778 bp, 8 predicted proteins | sample MAT05_FD_78382 | JGI IMG/M metagenome (GOLD analysis project Ga0105048, IMG submission 78382) | Freshwater microbial communities from Lake Fryxell liftoff mats and glacier meltwater in Antarctica - MAT-05 | ecosystem: Environmental > Aquatic > Freshwater > Ice > Liftoff microbial mat | place... | reverse complement strand
CGAACTCTGGCCGCCGTTACCGACGGACTGTCGCAAACGTTTATTGTTGGTGAGAAAGCATACGACCGAAGTGTCCACGGGGCGACGAGCTGGTACTGGGATGAGCCCATCTTCGCGGGTGGGTCGAAGGGAACGGCTCGGTCTGGACTGGTTATCGTCCAGGACGGACGAGGAATCTCGTTCAAGAATAATTGGGGATCGGCACACTCGGCAGGTGCGGTCTTCGGTAAGGCTGATGGCTCGACAAAGTTAGTGACATCCAGCGGATGGGGTCAAGGACTTATCTTTTCGCTTTGGTTAGACGATCCGGAGCAAAGCGTTCTCCAGGTTTGCTTATTGGCGTTGCCGGGTTCGGGGGTTTCCATTCGAGCTAAAAAGATTGGACGCAACGTGAAGATCCCGATGCGAAAGAATGTGAACATCGACTTCGACAGTGGGAAGTTCGTGATTAGCCGGACCGGAACATTGGCGTCCTTTTCGGTCGCCAATGGAACGAAGGAGACGAAGGTTTTCGAAGCAGAATGCGGATCGAGGGATATCCAATCCATTTCGGTTTGGTGTACCCGACAAGACCAGGGGAACACACCAGCCGAGTATTTGTTGCGTTCGCTCGCAGTAAAAGCAGATGGATTTTACAGCTATCAGAAAACAGCTTATTGGTTTACTTGGTGGCACGGCATGAGCCTAACATTTCTTGCAGTGTTTGTGGTGGCTGTATTTCTCAAGCTTCGCGCAGACCGGATCGCGAACTCTTGAAACTCTCGATTATTATTCCCGTTTACAACGAACGATCCAGCATCGTTGAGCTGATCGATAGATTGAAGCGGTCGGGAGTCGAGGGCTTTGAATGGATCTTTGTGGATGATGGCTCGACGGATGGTACAACCGTGTTGCTTCGCCGGCATGTACCTAGCCATCAAAAGCTGATCATCCAGCCTGTAAATCAAGGTAAATTAGCCGCCGTCCGACGGGGATTGGCATCTGCTGTGGGTGAGTGGTTGATCGTGCAAGATGCAGATTTGGAATACGACCCAGCTCAAATTCCGAAACTGCTCGAAATGGCAGAGCTGCTTGGATCGAGGCCATCGAAGCTCAAGCTCGCGACTCCAGCGGAAATTGCCATTTATGGCGAACGCCCCAGCTACTGGCGGCGACCAAGCAGATGGTTGTTCGCTCTGGGGGTATTGGGAGTCGATATCGCATTGTTTGCGACTTACAGAAGCTGGGTACGCGATCATGCGACATGCTACAAATTGATAAGAAAATCTGTGCTATTGTCGTTTGAATTAGAATCGAGTGGATTCGAAGGATGCGTTGAGATCACGGCGAAGTTAATGCGAAGCGGAATTCACAACGTTTCCGTTCCAATCTCCTATAGCCCAAGGAGCATTGCCGAGGGAAAGAAGCTAACCATGAGCTATGGCTGGACTATTCCTTTGCCTTCCGGGGTATTCCTTGAGTGTCGAGATCAAACGAGGATAGCTCAAGATCAACGTTGCCACTTTTTGAGAACGTGAATTTGGCTAGCCACCCGGTCCAGACCTGAGGATCGTTTGGGAAGTAGTCAAAGACAAAATTCCCCAAGCTATAGACAATCGGCTTGCCTCGATAGGTTTCTACGGTTTGAGTGACATGAGGGTGCGCTCCGACGACCGCAGAGGCACCAGCGTCGATCATCTGTCTGGCCAGTTTACGCTGATATTCGTACGGGCGCCCCACAAGTTCTGGCCCCCAATGGAGGTACGGAATCACAAAATCAGCACGGTGTATTTCTCGAGCGTTGCGAATATCCGCCTCGATCTCTTCAATTCTCAAGGGGGCAACACCCGCAGTCGTCTCGGTCGCTGCGGAATGCTCGGCACCGAAACCGTTGTACCCAAGCAGTGCGATTCGATAGCCTTTGCGATTAAGGATCAAGGGATGACGAGCAGCCTGCAGCGTACGGCCACCTCCAAAGTACGCTATGGAAGCTTCCTCGAGTTTCTCTAGTTCCCCCACCAAACCTTCAACGCCGAAGTCCAATGAATGATTGTTTGCTAAACTTACGGCATCGAAATGCTTCTTGAGCATTGGCAGTGCATTGTCGGGGCCTTTGAAAACATAGTTCTTATGCTGAATTTCCCCTTTGTCCGAGATCACGCATTCAAGGTTGCATACAGCGATATCGGCAGCTGACAATTCATCGGCGAAATCCGCGAAGGGGTCGGTACCGAAATTGACAGCATGGCCAGGAGATCCATCGAGCATCACATCGCCAGCGAACACCACGCTGACGCCCTCTTCGATTGCAGGGATTTCTGCGACGACTCGAAATCCCAGATTCGAACAGCGAGTCTCTTCGGAATTCCAGTTTCGGAAACTTGCACGACTCCAAATGGGAACAGAGTTCCATGCGCCACCACGTCTTACGCGAACACCACCTGTTTCAGGTCCCTTAGGATCATCCATCGTCGAATTTGCATAGTAATCTTCCGCATACCAATCGCCTGTCCATTCCCATACGTTCCCATGCATATCGTGTAAGCCCCATGCATTGGCGGGATACGAAGCGACGGGTGCGGTAAACTCGATCGAGCCATTCTCTGGAATTACCAGTTGTTGAATGTGCGCAAATTCTGGATTCTTTCGAACATCAATCGTGCGAGAGATCTTACACAATGTATCCTTTTCATCGAACCCACAGTAACGATTCGTGGAGCCCGCCCGGCAAGCGTACTCCCACTCCGCCTCGGAAGGCAATCGATAGGTTTGCCCGGTTTTTTGGCCGAGCCATTTGCAATACTGAGATGCATCACTCCAGGTTACGTTCAATACGGGATGATTTTCCGTTTGCGCGAATCCTGGATTTTTCCAGCTGTAGGCAATGGATCTTCCTTCACAGACTCGTTTGATTGGGTTGAAGCCCCAGGCGCCGGAGCCGTCGCGTTCCGATTCTGTTCGATATCCAACCTCCTCTACAAATTGCCGGAACTGCCCGACAGTCACTTCAGTCTTCCCCATCAAGAAGGGTTGGGTGATACGAACGCGATGTTGCGGCAATTCGTCGTCGAAGTAAGAAGGTTCATGATGATCATTCGGAAACAAATTCTTGACCGATTCGCCCGATTCAAAGTTGCCCATAAGAAATTCCCCGGCCGGAATCTTAGCCATTTCTATGCCGACAACATTGCGCACAATCTCGGTAGCAGACTTCGATGGAATGGTCCCTTTCTCATCTGCGAAACTGAAGTTCTGAATCGTCCCGGAGACGCAAAGCATCACAACATACAAATAAACACAATATTGTTTGTTCATCGAAACACCTTTTCAATCAGAACCGTAAGCGATGCGAATGGTTCGAATCAGCTATGGAAAGAGGGGATTTTGGCGGGCGAAATGTGGAAAGGCAAACCTTGCATTGTAGCAACACAGCATTTCGGATGTGTGCCCAATGTCAAAGTGTAGGTGGTGATCAGCGAGAAGTGTCAGAATTTCCCTTACTGTCAGATTTTCCCTTACAATGATCGGGCATACCAAGCTCTCTTGCCCCCTCCCTCCTTTCCCACCAAAGCGTTTCCAGATGACACTAGAATCCGGTCGCCGTCATTTCCTGACGCAGATGTCAACAGGATTGCCGCTCGTTGCGTTGTCCCAATTGATTTCTAACCAAGCGCCCTTGCTCGGCGAATTTCGGCGACCGAGTTCAGTCCCCAGGGCGAAAAAGGTATTGCAGATTTTTTGTCCTGGGGGCGCATCCCATATCGATTTGTGGGATCACAAACCGACGTTGGAAAAGCTCGATGGTACTCCGATGGCAGGCGAAGAGAGCGCCATGACCTTTCAAGGCAAAAACGGCAACTTGATGAAGTCCCCTTGGCCGTTCGTCCCCGCGGGGCAAAGTGGAAAGCCTATTTCCTCCATGATGCCACATATGGCCAAGCATGTGGATGACATCGCCTTTATTCACAGTATGGTTTCGCGTACCAACACGCATGGGCCAGGATGCGTGAACATGAACTCCTGCTTTACGCGAGACGGGTATCCGAGCGCGGGTTCGTGGATCAGCTATGGATTGGGGAGTTTGAACGAGAACTTACCTACCTACATCGCCATTCAAGACGTACGAGGTGAACCTCCCAATGGGAAAGCGAATTGGGGAAACGGCTTTCTGCCTGCACAGCATCAAGCGGTGGCCATGTCGGCACAACAAACACTGCGCAACTTGGCTCCCCCCACGTCTATCCAGGCCGAAGAAGAGCAAGCGACACGCGACTTCCTAAAACGCATTAATCAAGAGCACGCCAGCTTCCATCCAAGCAACGATGACTTGCAAGCTCGCATCGCGGCCTATGAGCTCTCGGCCAAGATGCAGCTTGCGGCTCCGGAAGTCAGCGACCTTTCTCGCGAACCATTGTCCATTCATCAGATGTACGGAACCGATGATCCTAACAAGCTCAAAGCGGCGTATGCTAGGAACTGCTTGCTCGCTCGCCGCTTTCTGGAACAAGGAGTGCGCTTTGTGAGCCTCTACTGCGCATCGCGAGCTAGCGCCGTCGATGGCCTGCTCAACTGGGATGCGCACAAAACGCTCAAGGCTGACTACGAACGCCACTTTCCTATCTTTGACCAACCGACCGCGGCTTTGCTCACGGATCTCAAGCAACGTGGATTGCTGGACGACACACTGGTACTTTGGTGCTCCGAGTTTGGTCGGATGCCAATGCATCAAGAGGGTACGGTAGGAAGGGATCACAATCCAGATGCTTTCACGACTTGGATGATGGGCGCCGGAGTTCGCGGTGGGATGAGCTATGGCGCAACCGACGAAGTAGGGCGCCGAAGCGTAGAAAACGTGGTTTCGGTCTACGATTTTTATGCAACGGTCTTGCACCTACTGGGAATCGATCATGAGAAATTGACGTTCTACCACAACGGCGCGAATCGGCGTCTGACCGATGTCCACGGAAACGTCATCCAGGAGATCCTCTCATGAAATCCAATATGGCGTGGAAGTTACTTTTTGTTTGCATGGCCGCTGTTAGCACCGATTTGTTCCATACATATAGCTTGGCTGCGGACACGGAAGAGATCGCGTTCTTTGAACAGAAAATTCGGCCCGTGTTGGTGGAACATTGCTACGGCTGCCATAGTCAGCAAGCCGAAAAATTAAAAGCCAACCTCTTGCTGGATTCGAAGGCAGGTTGGGAGCGTGGTGGTGATAGTGGTGAACCCGCCATCGTGCCTGGGCACCCCGAGCGTAGCCCACTGATCTCGAGTGTTCTGCACGAGGGGGAGGCAATGCCGCCGAACAAGCCAAAGCTTCCGGATGCCATCCTCGCGGACTTGACTGCATGGGTCAAGATGGGTGCGCCTGACCCTCGTGATGGCAGCATTGACGCGAAACGAGGAGATAAGTCTTGGTGGTCGCTTCAGCCGATCAAAGCCGACACGACGTTATCCAACATCGACTCTGCAGCTAGCAGTCGAACGATCGACGGATTCATCGAAACCAAATTACTTGAGCAAGGGCTTCGGCTCAGCGTGCCTGCGGACGCGAGAACCCTTATCCGAAGGTTGAACTACGATTTGCTCGGTATGCCCCCGACACAGGAAGAAGTCAATCAATTCACTTCCGCATTTCTGATAGATGCTGAGCAATCTACTGCGGATCTAGTGGAACGATTGCTCGGAAGTCAGCACTATGGCGAACGGTGGGGGCGACACTGGTTGGATGTGGTTCGATTTGGCGAAAGTCTCGGCTTTGAACGGAATGTGATCAACGATGATATCTGGCCTTTTCGCGACTATGTGATTCGATCCCTCAATGATGACAAGCCTTTCAATCAGTTTATCGTCGAGCATTTGGCTGGCGACATCGTTGGCAAAGGTAACCCAGACGTCGAGATTGGGAGCGCTTTTCTCGTCGCAGGCCCGTACGATGATGTTGGAAATAGCGACCCGGCTGCTGCGGCCAACATTCGAGCGGCCACGTTGGATGATCCGATTACGGCGACTAGCGGCGCGTTCCTTGGGCTAACCATCAACTGCGCCCGTTGCCATCATCATAAATTTGATCCGATTCCCACGGAGGATTACTATCGCATACGCTCGGCCTTTGAAGGTGTTTCGCACGGCAAACGCGCGGTAGCTACCGCGGAGCAACAACAAGCATTTACGGATGCGATGAAACCGTTGAATCAAGAGAAGAGCGAGCTCGATAAACGACGAAGAGCCATTGAGGTTGGGTTGGAGGCGAGAGCAAAGCAATCGTTGGAGGCACCAACTCGTCCGAAGATCGACGTCGTTCTAACTGAGGAGACATTTTCTGCGGTGCAAGCGCGTTACTTGAAATTCGTTATGCACGCCAGCACCAGCAGCCCGAAAACGGCTGTCAATTCTAGGCTGACTGAGTTTCGAGTCTGGACCGACGACCCCGAGCCGCGCAATGTGGCGCTCGCGTCCAACGGATGCGTGGCGGTAGGAGAGCGCTCGACCGTCGCTGAGGATTTTCTCGAAGCGTACGGTTCTCAGCTGGTGGTTGATGGAAAATCGGGGGAGCAATGGTTTATAGGGACACCGGCAGTCCTGCAATTGACGTTCGCGAAGCCCGAACGCATCCAAAAAATAGCGTTTACCAATGCGAAAGAAGATCAACTCTCGATCGACAAGACGCGTGGTGCGACGCCCACCGACTACGAAGTCCTGATTTCGATGGATGGTCAAGCGTGGCAGGCGGTCGCGAGCAGCCAGGGACGCGAGCCGTGGACCGAGGAGCATGCCATTGAATCGATTCGAAAAAAGATCATGACTTCGGAAGAACAGACCGCCATCGCCGAAATCGACTCCGCTTCAAAAATGCTAGACCAACGCATCCGTGCGGTGCCGGTCTTGAAGGAAGCATGGGTAGGCAAGCATGAACAGCCCAAGGAACCGACCTTCGTTCATCAAGGAGGCGATCCGATGAAGCCAACCGAGCCGGTTGCACCAGCCGGCTTAGCTGTGTTGGATCACGTAATGAAACCTTACGAACTAGACAGAAACGCGGAACAGGGAGAGCGAAGATTGGCGCTCGCAAGATGGATTACCAGCGATTCGAACCCGCTGACGGCGCGCGTCCTGGCCAACCGTGTTTGGCAATATCACTTTGGGACGGGAATTGTCGACACGCCGAGCGACTTTGGTTTTCTAGGCAGTCGCCCGACCCACCCCGAGCTACTCGACTATCTATCGCGCAGATTAATCGACAACGGATGGCACATCAAAAGTCTTCATCGGGAGATCCTACTTTCAAAAACCTATCGACAGTCGTCGAGTGAGCAGGGGAGCAATTCTGATTTAGGGATAAAGTCGGATCGGTCTGCGCGATCGCTTTGGCGTTTTCCGTCGAGACGGCTCAGCGCCGAAGAAATACGGGATACCCTCCTGATGGTGTCGGGCAAGCTTGACTTGCGTATGGGAGGTCCGGGCTTCCGACTTTACAAATTTACCCAAAACAACGTATGCACCTATTTTCCGTTGGATACGCATGGTTCGGATACGTACCGCCGGTCCATCTACCATCAGAATGCCCGTGCCAGCATCGTAGATGTTCTCAACGACTTCGATCTGCCTGACAATTCCTTTGCTGTACCGAAGCGCTCCAACACAACGACTCCGTTGCAAGCGCTAACGATGCTCAACCACAGCTTTACGCAAGACATGTCAACCGCCTTAGCAGGCCGTTTGGTCCGAACAGGCGGGACAACCGATTCGGGTGATCAGATCCAGGCGGCCTATGCGATCCTGCTGCAAAGGGTGCCGAGCGATTCGGAACTTGCAATGTCGCGCGAGCTGATTCGCACGCACGGCCTGAAGGCATTTTGCAGGGCTTTACTCAATTCGAACGAGCTGATTTTTATCGAGTAGGTCGCGTCTCATCGCTGGATTGGCCCAGCGAGTTGCACGGCATACGATTATTCGCCGATGCAGTACATTTTCTTAGAGAGGGCGATGGGCTTCCAAAATTTAACCCAATGAGCCAATTGGGGGATTAGAGGCATTGATAAAGCGACACAAGACACATGTTTGGAAATCGCTCCACCGTTTCTGGCACCATATTTGTCTAGATTGAGCTAGAAGGTTTGACAGCAACGGGTGCTGGTATTTTAATCAAGACTGCTCGGAAACGAGTTTTGAGGAAAATCCGAGAGTTGCCGTCAACTATTCAGCTGGAGTAAGCTGAGAAACGTGTTTTCCAACCTTCCCACCTAAAAGAGAGTCGTCTCGCATGAAAAGAATCTTTGTTTTGTATGCTGTCGTTTTGATGGCTACCGTGTCCGCTCAGCCTGCTTTCGCGATCAAAGAATTTGGTGAACACTTTGGCAAGTACTACGTAGAAGACAGCAAGAACGACGACTTCAAGAAACTTGTTGCGGATGCCAAGTGCAACGTTTGCCACATTGATGGAGCGGACAAGAAAAAGGTTCGCAATCCCTACGGCGAAGAGCTTAAGGCAGCGGGCTTGGAAAAGAAAAAGTTTCAGCCCATGATCAAGGGCGATCCGGATAAGGCTCGCAAAGAGATCGAAGTGCTTTTCAAAAAGATCGAAGAAATTAAGGCCGAAGGCAAAGAAAAATCTTTCGGACAGCTCATCAAGGACGGTCAGCTTCCTGGTGGCGACATCAAGGGCAAGTAGTTCGATTTTCGATTTCGTTTCCCAAAGAGAACTTCAAACAATTTGTTTGCTACGACATTCAGCCAACTCGATCGCTTTCCCGACTGTCGAGTTGGCCATTGGGGGCATACGAAGTCGCTGCTATCGCGATTAGTATTGATTTGGTTTGCACTGGCAATTCCATCGTTTTCATTGGAGGCCGAGGAGGTATACTCGGTTGCTCCAGCCATATCCCAAGTAAAAATGGGCTTGGCAGGATTTTGGAAGGTTGGGTTTCCAGCCCGGGCGATGGTGGAAATTCGATCCGGAGAACTTTCCATTGATGGACGGTTAGAGGTGCAGACTTTTGATGGCGATGGAGTGCCCGTCATCTATCGCGATGAGGCTTGGTCAGTTGCGCTCGCACCCCAGTCCTCGATTCGGGTCGAAACCAACGCCAAACATGGTCGAGGAAATAGGCCGATTGTTTTTCGCGTCGTCGACAAAATGGGGCAGCGATTGATTGAGCGGGAGCTAACCAGCGAGGAACGGGGTGTAGCGTTACCTGCGACACAGCCGTGGATCGTCAGTATCGGGACCGATCAGATGAAGCCGGATCAGGGTTCGATGAAATCTGCCCGCGGCGCTTTATCTGAGGTTTCGACCTCTCAGTTAATCCGCGCCGATCAATTGCCAGAGCATGCGGACGGTTATCAGGGTATCGATCTATTGCTGGTTTCTTCTGGCAACGAAGAACTCAACAATAGCATCACCTCCAAAAACGGAGTTGCTATTCGATCGTGGATTGAGCAGGGTGGGCGATGTGTTCTGACGATCGGCAAGCACGCGGAATCTTGGTTGAAGCACACGGATCTGGCTGCGTTGATTCCGGGGCGATTGACCGGGGTTTATGACAAATGCGAACCAGGACCGCTTGAGTCATTCCTGAATTCACAAAGTCGACTCAGCGATTTGACGTGCGCAGGCTTTAGTCTTTCGTCGGGCACCGTCGAGCTCACCACACAGACCAGCGCTCGAGTCAAATTTCCATTGCTGGCAAAATGGGCGTATGGTTCAGGCAAGCTAATCTTTCTGGCTACCGAACTGGATGGCAAAGAACTGTTGCAGTGGGAGAGCCGCACGAACCTATTAAAATACCTATCGTTAGAGCAGTGGGAAAGAAAGGAAAATCGCACGGAGAGCCGACTCTACCAAGGCTATGAAGACTTGTCTGGCCAGCTGAATGCCATGCTCGATTTTTTTCCGAAACTCATTCTGGGAAACCTCGCGTTGATCTCGATTCTGGTCGGATTGTTTTGTGTGGTCGTTGGTCCAGCCGATTATTTCTTGGTTGCTCGCGCTTGGCGAAAGCCGCAGGTTACCTGGTTGACACTGTCGATATCGGCTATAGGTTGCTGTATTTTTGTCGGCGGCTTGGCTCGTCGTTGGAAACCGGATATGCCGAGCATTAACAGCCTCGAGTTCATCGACATCGACTACCAGACGGGAACTCTGCGAGGGCGCAGTTTTGCCCATTGCTACGGTGGGGAACGCGGCTCCTTTGATTTTCAGGCACATCGTCGGGCGCAGGGGCTCAACACAACGGCCGAGTCTGCGAAGGGGCCGATCCAACTGGACTGGTTTGGTCAACCCGGCAAAGGGCTTGGGGGATTCGATAGTACCGTAGCCACCGATCGCGGTATGCCGAGTTATCTGATTGAAACGGACGGTGAAGGAGCTCGTACTATTAGCGCGACCGGGATACCGGCGGCGGGGACCAAAGCGCTTTGCGCTCAATGGAGTGAACCCATCGCGATCAACAGAGAGACCTGCAAACTCTCGATGGTATCCGGATCAATTGATTTGATAGAAGGCAGTTTCGAAAATCCGCTCGACGTCGATTTGCTCGACGCGTTGTTGGTGTATCGCGGTCGAGCGTATGCCTTGCCGACGCGTATCCGAATCGGCGAGAAGATTGTATTCACTGCATCGACAGTCCCTAAGGATGTGACGCGTAGGCTGCAGCGCAGAATCAACGTCGGTGGAGAAGAAAAAAGTACCCCATGGAATCCGGCTGACACAGGCAAATTGGATCGATTGATGGAGTTGATCAGTTTTCACAAGTCTGCAGGAGGTGTGAACTACACTGGACTTTACAATCGATACCTGAACGATCTGGACTGCTCCGACGTAATACGGATGGACCGAGCTGTGTTGGTCTCCGAATTCAAAGAGTCCTCGCTGGCATGGTCGATGCAACGCAATTCGATCCCTATCCAAGCGAGCGAGGGGCAGCGCAAGACATGCTTGAGATTGATCATACCGATCGAAAAACCGATCAAGCCGGCGGCAATGTCGGCCAGTAAAACCTCAGCAAATGATTTGAAACCGTGATCAAAACATCGCAGCTCACCAAAAAATATGATGATATGTATGCGATTCGAGACATCGATCTCGATCTGGGGCAAGGGGACTTGTTCGGCTTTATCGGCCCGAACGGGGCTGGCAAGACAACCACGATGCGGATCATTGCCACTCTGCTAACACCCACCTATGGTGAAGCGTACGTATGTGGCCATTCCATTTATACCCATCCCAAGGAAATCCGCCGGCTAGTCGGCTATATGCCCGATTTCTTCGGGGTGTATGATGACATGACCGTGATCGAGTACTTAGACTTCTTCGCTGCGGCTTACCGAATTCTCCCCCATGCTCGACGAAAACGCTGTGATGAGATGCTCGAAGTCGTCGACCTGGAGTTCAAACGGGATGCCTACGCCAATACCCTTTCGCGAGGGCAAACGCAGCGTCTGGGTTTGGCTCGCGTCCTGCTGCATGATCCAGCTGTTCTTTTGCTCGACGAACCGTTGAGCGGTCTGGACCCTCGAGCGAGAATTGAGATGCGAGCGCTGATGCGCAGATTGGGCTCGATGGGCAAAACCGTGATTGTGAGCAGCCACATTTTGCCGGAGTTGGCAGACGTATGCAATAAAGTGGGAATCATCGACTCGGGCGTTATGATTGCCAGCGACGATGTTGCATCTATGATCCGACAAGTGAGGCCGAACATGGCCATCCTCATCGAGCCAGCGATGCAAAGCCAAATCGAAGCTGCCGCAAAACTGCTCAGTGGTCACGCTTTGGTACAATCGGTGGACATAGTGGCCGGGACTATCAAAGCAACACTGAAGGCCGACGCAGGCGACTACAGCTCGCTGTCCACGATCCTCGTTCAGCAAGGGATTGCGATTCGCAAATTCACCGAGGAAGAGATCAACTTGGAATCGGCGTTCATGGCCTTTACCAAGGGCGCTGGCGCCAAGATCTAAACGCTTACGCGGGCGTCAGGCTGCGAGATAACGATGGCAGTTTGGGACCATTGTCCCGAACGAATCAACGGACGGGAGAACGGTCCCATCCTACGGTACTTTTCAGTTTGCCGCTCGCCTTAGAAAGGTGCGTCTTCGTCGTCCGCAGCTGCCTGCGAAAACGCATTGTTCATGTCTTCTTCGTTGGGTGCTGGATTGCCGGCACCGACTTTGTTGAACCCCATGGCCTCCGCACTCAAGAAGTACTTGACCTCGCTGGTGGGATCCTTTTGCCATTTGCGGCCAGTGAGTCGATAGGTGACATCGACTTCATCGCCGAGTTTGAGTTCGTCGACTGCATCGCATGCGTCGTTGGTAAACTCAACAGGAATGTAGTTAGCGAATCGCCCGTTCTGTTGTTCCAAAACGACCAGTCGCTTGCGAAAGCCTTTTTGGCCGAAGGACTTGGTATCTTCGATGACGTTGACGGTTCCGCGGATTTTAGAGTTGGACATAACGGGCCTCAAGCTTGGTGTTTTGGTAATATTTTCATATTGTAACGAAGCGGCCAACAATGGGGAAACCACCGCGCCACAATTTTGATTGCTCCGTAAGAATCTCTTGGATTCGTTGCAAATTGAGGGCGGCTATGTTAAACAAAAGGTTTTTCCTGCACTCACCAGATCGAACTTATGGCTGCGAAGACCGCCTCTGAAAAATCAGCCACAGCGAAGGTAGGCTCGGAGAAAGCCGGCTCACCAGTACAAGCATTCGATTTTTTGGATGCGTTGGTGGAGCTCCCGTTGCCATCGGTTATTGCGAATTTCGGCTCGGACGATTACTTGCGTCGCACGGCCAT
>Ga0105048_10013466_pt1 | contig 12783 bp, 12 predicted proteins | sample MAT05_FD_78382 | JGI IMG/M metagenome (GOLD analysis project Ga0105048, IMG submission 78382) | Freshwater microbial communities from Lake Fryxell liftoff mats and glacier meltwater in Antarctica - MAT-05 | ecosystem: Environmental > Aquatic > Freshwater > Ice > Liftoff microbial mat | place... | reverse complement strand
CTGCGGCGCGCTGCGGGCTTTGCGGGTTGCGTGGATGGTATGAATGGTGACGCAACGGCGCGTAGTCGCTGGCGCGCCGCGATCGGCAAGGGTCATGCGAATCGTTAGCAAGCAGTATGCCAAACGCGTTGCGCGTGCATGGCGCGACGCGCGCAATTCCCGGCGCGCTCCGTCGACCGGATTGTGTCGGCAGGCGTCGTTGAGGGAATGGTGGGCCGTGAGTGACTCGAACACTCGACCTACGGATTAAGAGTCCGCTGCTCTACCAACTGAGCTAACGACCCATTCCGGCACTGCGGTTTTTCCAGGATCCCGAGGTATCAAGCAGCGCTACTGCACGGCCGACAATTCGCGATGGTAGGCCGTGCCGGACTTGAACCGGCGACCAACGGATTAAAAGTCCGCTGCTCTACCAACTGAGCTAACGACCCCCAGGAAAGACCCGCAATTATAGCCCATGCGGGCCGGTCGAGAAGGGGACGTTCAGACACCGCAGAGCGAGCGGTAAGGTGTAGGCGAGGCTTCAGCCTCGCAGGCAATACGTCGCGCCAAACCTGCGAGGCTGAAGCCTCGCCTACAGCAATACGTCGCGCCGATCCTGCGAGGCTGAAGCCTCGCCTACGGCATGTCGCCGCTCGGGCGCAACTGTGTCGTCAATGCGATTCCCGGGTGAGAAACGCCGGCAGCGACGAGAATTCGATACCCTCTTCCGTCAGCGCCTGTGCGTCATCACTGGAGGCCTGGCCGCGGATGGCGCGGGCGGGCGTTTCCTCGTAATGGATCTTGCGGGCTTCCTCGGCGAAGCGTTCGCCGACGTCTTCGGTGTTGCGCACAACTTCGCGCAGCTTGGCCACCAGCTCCGGCGGGAAGCCGGCGACGGCATCCTGCGTTGGCGGCGAAGGCGGCTTCACGGCGCGGGGCGTGGTTTCGCCGCCGTGCTTGCGCACGCGCACCTTGGCCGACGGCAGGCGCTCCACGGCCGCATCGTCGCAGATCGGGCAGCGGACCATGGACGATGCCTGTTGGCGCAGGAACTCATCGCCCGAGGCAAACCAGCCCTCGAACGAATGGCCGTGCCCGCAGTGGAGGTCGAAGACAATCATCGGTGATTAACGCGCGAGGCCGCGTTGCCGCCTACGCCATCCGGTCGAGTCGCCAGACCTGATAGCGCACGGCCGCCACGCACCCGGCGATGATGGAGGCAAAGGTCAGGATCGACCCGACCGCGAGGGTGGACATGCCGGTCAGGCCCTGGCCGATCGTGCATCCTAGCGCAGTGACGCCGCCGAAGCCCATCATGACGGCACCCGCCATGTGGTTGCCCACGTCCTCGACGGAGCCGAAGCCTTCCCAGCGGAACGTCTTCGATACCACGGCATACGCAAAGGAGCCGCACAGCATGCCCAGTACCCCGGCGATGCCAAAAGTGACGATGCGCGACTGATCGCTCCACAACATCAACAACTCGAGCGTATACGCCACCGGCGCGGTGAAGCTGTACGACTCCAACCGGTTCGAATTGGTGCCGAAGAACTTCTCCTCCAGCGTGGCGGGGTCCTCGGCCACGTAGCCCAGCCCGCCACTGATATACCAGCCGCCGACGATCACCAGGCCGACCACGACGCCGCCGATGATCAGCTCGGGCGTAGTGCGGAACTCGCGGTCCTTGAAGACGTAGACCAGCAGTGCGACGACGATCACGACGGGCACCCAGACCTTGGCCGTTGCAGCAAGTCCCAACGCTCCGAGCAGCGCGGGCAGGTCCGAGGTGGCCGCCCCCATGCCGCTGAAGTCGATCCGCCAGGGGTCGAGCGCCGTCGTCCGCCAGACGGCGAAGAGACCCCGCAAGGTCATATAAGCGGCGATGCCCAGGACCGCCAGCACTACCCAGGACTTCAAGTTGCCGGCACCCGCGCGGATCAGCGTCTTGCTGCCGCAGCCGGAGGCTAGCGTCATCCCGAAGCCGAATAGCAGCCCGCCCACGATGCCCGAGACCCAAGCCACCTTGGGGCCGGTATAGATGGTCTTGGACAGGTCGATGATGCCCGCCGCTACCATAATCGCGCTACCAGCAATGGCTACAGCGATAGCGAGTACCCACATACGCATGCGCCGCCAGTCGCTGAAGTTGACGATGTCGGTGACGGCGCCCATCGTGCAGAAATTCACGCGGTTCGCCACGGCGCCAAAAATGAACGCGAGCGCGAACGCGGCCCCGGCGACCAGCGCAGGCAGTTTGGCAGTGGCAGCGGCATCCATCATCGAAAATTATCGCATGGGCAGGCGGACAGGCCCCGCCCAACCGCCCGCCCGATCCTGCCGCCGTAACCCCTTTTCGCGTGGCCGCCCGTTCACACCCTCCACGACGCACCCCGCCGGGGCCGCGTTTCACGGAGGACTTAACGATGGGCACTTTCGCTTCCATGCTGCGCGCGGCCGGATGGGCCACCTTGTTCGGCGCCACTACGGCACTGCTGCCGGTGGCTTCCGCCCACTCCCCGACCCCAGCGCCTTATGTGAAGAGCGCGCTGGTACAGGTCGACGTCTACGACCGCTTCGATCGTTCGGCATTGCCCGTCTACTCCAAGGATGGCCGCAATTACATCGTCGGCGCGCCGGGGCACGAGTACGCGGTGCGCATCCGCAACTGCACCGGCGGGCGGGTGCTGGTCGTGACGAGCGTGGACGGCGTCAACGTCGTCTCCGGCGACACCGCCTCGCCCGCGCAATCGGGCTACGTGCTGGAGCCGTGGGCGTCCGTGGAAATCGCCGGCTGGCGCAAGAGCATGGAGCGCACTGCCGCGTTCTACTTCACCGACCTTGGCGATTCGTACGCCGCGCGTACCGGCCGGCCGCAAAACGTCGGCGTGATCGGCGTGGCCGTATTCCCGGAAAAGGCCCCGCGCGTGTCGTGGCGCGAAGAGTACTTCGGACGCAAGCAAGCCGCCGCAGAGGGCGATGGCCAACCCGGTGCCGGCGCGCGCGACAACCGTGCGGAAGCATCCGCCGCGACCGCGGCCTCGGCCTCGGCGCCGGCAGCGCCACCCGTGCAGGAACAAGGCGAAGCCAAGCGCGAACGCGCCGCCGCGGATGAAATGGTGGCGCAAGGCCGCAAGGACAGTACGATGAAGTCGCTGGGGAAACTTGGCACCGGCCATGGCCGCAACGAAGAGTCGCGCGTCAGCGTCGTGCAGTTCGAGCGCGCGAGCAGCACACCCGCCGAAGTGGTCACCGTGCAGTACGACCGTCGCGCAAACCTGATTGCGCTGGGCGTGTTGCCGGAACCGCGTCCGTACCTTGCACGGCGGACACCCGACCCGTTCCCGGCGGCAATTCGCTTCGCGCCGGATCCGCGGTAATTCGACCGCCTATGAGAGGCCCCCCGTAGGCGAGGCTTCAGCCTCGCGGCGCAACCTCAACATCTGTAGGCGAGGCTTCAGCCTCGCCTACAGGGCATCACGTTTTCAGCCAACCGACAACCTGCATACGATGTTTCGCGTTGAATCTGCCGCTGCGCCCTCGCATACTGCGCGGGCAATGGATGCAACCCCTGCCCTGCTGGACGCCGACTCGGACGAGGCGTTGATGCTGGCCTATGGCGCCGGCCGCGCCGCCGCCTTCGACGCGCTGTACGCTCGGCACAAGGGCGGGGTTTACCGCTACCTGCTGCGCCATTGCGGCAACGCGGGCATCGCCGACGAGTTGTTCCAGGACGTGTGGATGAATGCCATCCGGGTGCGCGCAACCTACGTGCCCACGGCCAAGTTCACCACGTGGCTCTATACATTGGCGCACCATCGCATCGTCGATCACTGGCGCGCGTCGGGGCAGGCCCGCTTCGTGTCGATCGACGATGACGACGACGACACGGGAGCGATGGTGGAATCGATCCCGGGATCGGCCACGCACGAGCCGATGGCGCGGGCGGAGACCGCCGAGCTACGCGTACAGCTCGACACCGCATTGCGCGCGCTGCCGCCGGAGCAGCGCGATGCATTCCTACTGCAATACGAAGCCGGACTATCGCTGGCGGAAATTGCCGCGCTGACCGACACAGGCATCGAAACGGTGAAGAGCAGACTGCGGTATGCAACAAACAAACTGCGCAGCGCGCTCGGTCCGCTGCGCGAGGAGTGGTCATGACGACCGGAAACGAATCCGATCCGCGCGATGATGTGTTGGGCAAGGCGTGGCGCGCGCAGTCGCAGGATCTGCCGCCACCGGCGCTCGACACGGCCATACTCGCTGCCGCGCATCGCGCGGTGGGCAGCGGTCCGCGCGACGCCGGGAAGCAGGCGATGGAGGCCACGCGCCCCCAGCGCTGGTGGATGCCGCTGGCGGCGGCCGCGACCATCGGCGTGGTCGTGATCGGCATCCTGCAGGTCGCCCCACACGCACCCGTCGACGCGTTGATCGGCGAGCGCGCCGATTCTTCTGAACGTGCCGCGCGCAAGGCGGAGGCGCCGAATGTCGCGCCGCCGGTAGCGTCCAGTGCGACAGCACCGGTCCCTGCGATTCCGCCCACTCCGCCGGTTGCCGTTGGCGTGCCCGCACCGGTCCCTGCCGCACCCGCTCCGCAGAAGCAGGCGATGGTGACCGAATCCCCGCGCGCGCCACGCGCAGCAGTGCCCCAACCGTTTCCCGCGGACGCGGGGGCGAAGAAGCTCGAAGCCGACAGCGCCTCGCGGGAGGAAGAACGCAAGAACGCCGCGGAGGTTTCGCGCAAAGATGGCGCAGACAGTGGCGCCGCAGGTGGGGTGGCGACCGCACCACCACCGCCCGCGGCTCCGGCCATGGCGCAGCGCGCGCGAGCCGCCGCTGCCCCGCCTGCGGCCCTCGGTAAACTGGATAGCCGCATGCGCGAGAACAGCACTGCGCGCGATGAAGCGACGGCGTCCAGCGCGCCCGCCGCGGCGTCTACGCGGCAAGCACCCAGCGAACTGACTTCAGCGGAATTGCAGCAACGCGCGCGCGACCCCGAGGCATGGATCGCCGAGATCCGTGCGTTGCGCAACAGCGGCCGCAACGCGGAAGCGGCTGCGCAGATGCGCGAGTTCCGGCGTTATGTTCCCGAAGCGGAGTCGCGATTGCCGGCGGACCTGCGCGAGTGGTATCCGCGGCCGGCGACGCCTTAGGCTTCGCGATTCTGCAGATGGGATTTTGTAGGCGAGGCTTCAGCCTCGCTTGGTCGATGCATCGAACCTGCGAGGCTGAAGCCTCGCCTACAGAGTCCGATCGAACCTGCGAGGCTGAAGCCTCGCCTACACCGGTTGCCTGGTCGCCGTCACGAGGCCGCGCATCAGCGTCTTGATCGGCGCTGGCAACGCCGCATCGAGCGCCGCGGCAGGATCGAGCCACTGCCATCCCGGCGCGGCGACACCGGACGGCCAGCGCTGCACCTGCATCCGTTGCGGATACATCGTCAACGCGAAGTGCGTGAAGCCATGCGCGATGGCCGGCAACGCTTCACTGCCGTCGATGGTCGCGCCGAAGCGTGTACGGACCAGCACTTCAACATCGTCGGCCAGGGCGCACTCCGGAACACTCCACAGACCACCCCAAATGCCGAGCGGTGCGCGCTTCTCGAAGAGATAGCAGCCCTCATGTTCCAGCAACAGCAGTCGAATCTCGCGTTGCGGCAACGCCTTGCGGGGCCGCGCGGCCGGCACCTGTGCGATGCGATCGTCACGTCGGGCCATGCAATCGTCAGCGACCGGGCATGCGGCACAGTGCGGCGACGTGCGCGTGCATACCGTGGCCCCCAGGTCCATCAGTCCCTGCGTGTAACCTTCGACATCGGCTGCGGACAACCGCTGCTCCGCGACCTGCCATAGCACGGCTTCCACCTTCGGCGCGCCCGGCCAGCCCTCGACGCCCGCATGACGTGCCAACACGCGCTTCACATTGCCATCGAGGATGGCCGCGCGTTCGCCCGACGAGAAAACCGCGATGGCGGCCGCCGTGGAGCGGCCGATGCCGGGCAGGGTTTCAAGCGTTGCGGCATCGCGCGGAAATGTTCCGGCGTGATCCTCCAGCACCGTCATCGCTGCCGCATGCAGGTAGTGCGCGCGCCGGTAATAGCCGAGGCCGCTCCAAAGTTCCAGCACGCGGTCGAGCGGCGCGTGCGCCAGCGCGCCCACATCAGGGAAGACGGCGAGGAAGCGCGTGTAGTAAGGGATGACTGCAGAGACCTGTGTCTGCTGCAGCATGATCTCCGACAGCCAGATGCAATACGGATCGCGCGTGTTCTGCCACGGCAGGTCGTGGCGCCCATGCGCCCGTTGCCACGCGACGATGCGTTCGGCGAAGGTGCGAAGGACAGGCATTGGGGAATCCTGCGCCGATGCTGGTGTACGCGTGGCGGTCACCATGTCATGCGGAAGCTTTGTAGGCGAGGCTTCAGCCTCGCGAGGATGATGCGGCGATCGTACCTGCGAGGCTGAAGCCTCGCGTACAGGAATTTACCAAAGGCAGGAACTCACCAAACAGGAATTTGCCAAAACAGGAATTCACCACTACAGGTTTTCACCAAGCCAGCATTTCACCCGAACAGGCCTTCATCCAGATTGACCTACCGCATCCCAAGCCGTTGCCGGGCCTTGCCTGCGGACTCGGACTGCGGAAACTTGGCGATCAACTCCTCCAGCGTGCGGCGCGCGACGGCGCTGTCGCCCAACTCGGACTGCGCCGACGCAATGTTGAGCAATGCATCCGGCACCTTCGTGCTGTCGGGCCACGATTGCAGCAACGTTCGTTGAGACGCGATGGCCCCACGATAGTCCTTGCGCGCGAACTGCGCATTGCCTACCCAATACTGTGCGGATGCGGCCAACGGGCTGCGCGGGTAGGTCTTCACGAAGCTGCTGAAACTGGTGATGGCGCCAGGATAATCGCCACGCTTGAACTGGTCGAGCGCGCCGTCATAGAGCCGCTGCTCGCTGGCCGGCGCAGGCACCACGGAAACAGCCAACGCCGGATTGCCGGCCACGGCGGGCGCAGGTGCCGGTGCAGGCGGTGTACCCGCAGCGCCCGCAACCACCGGCGGCGTCACACCGGCATTGGCCGGCAACCCGCCCACCGGTGGCGGGCCCTCGACGACGGGCGCCGGTACGCTGGTCCCCGGACCGGCTTCGAGCTTGCGCATCCGTGAATCGAGATCGACGTAGAGATCGCGCTGGCGCTTCTGCGATTCTGTCAGTTCGTGCGTGAGCACCTCGATCTGGCCGCGAATGCGCGCGATGTCGGCCTTGATGGCTTCGACCTGGTTGAAAAGTTCCACCAGTCCCAGCCCTTTGATCTGTTGATCGAGGGCCAGCAACCGAGCATCGAGGTCTCTCTGCAACGCCTCGAGTCGTTCGTTGGTCTGCGTGATGCGCTTGCGCGCCTCTTCATCGTCGAAGAGGCCGGCGTGCGCACCATGCGCCGCCAGCGCGAGCACGAGTGCCATCCACCAGAAGCGGGCGCGCATGCCTAAACCCTTGCGAGTCACTCGCCGGCGTGGACGATGTCGACGCGACGGTTTTCCGTCCACGCCGATTCGTCGTGCCCCAGATTGCGCGGCTTTTCTTCGCCGAAGCTGACCGTCTCGATCTGGATTTCCTGCGCGCCCAGCAACGCCATCATCCGCTTGACGGCATCGGCACGACGCTGGCCCAGCGCGATGTTGTACTCGCGCGCGCCGCGCTCGTCGCCGTGGCCTTGCAGCGTGACGCGCGCATTGCGGTTGGCCACGAGATAGCGCGCATGGGCCTCGACCAGCGGTTTGAACTGGTCGGAGACGACGAAGCTGTCGAACTCGAAGTAGATGTTGCGCTTCGACAGGATGTTATTGGGGTCCTTGAGTGCTGCGGCACCGGTGCCTGTGGCTGCACCGGTAGTGGAACCGCTGACGCCGCCCGTGGCGGCCGGCCGCGTGCTGGTACCCGCAGCAGCAGCAGCGGTTGTCGCGGGGTCATTCGCGGCTGACTTGTCTTCTACCGGCGCTGTCGTGGGATTGGTGCTGCAACCGGCGAGAACGATGGCGAACATTGCCGCAATGGCGATTTTTTTCATGGAGCCTCCTGCCTGGATTGGGACGCGGACGCGCAGGGCGCCATCGCCGAAAGAAACACGTTGCGAATGCGCGACGCCGTGTGGACGGCGGGCACGAACGGGAGAGAAGGAGTGGGAACCGTGAGCGTCATTGGAGGGGCTCATGGTCGAGCAAAAGGACCCCACGCGGGTTCACGTACATCGGCAGCCGGCGCGACCAGCCGTTGCTTGACGCGACCGTCGCTTGATACCGCGGCCAATATACCACGCCCCCCCACCTCGTTTGCGTAGAGGATCAGCTTGCCATTCGGTGCAATGCTGGGGCTTTCATCACCCGGGCCTGCAGTGAGAACCTGCATCTGTTTGGACGCGTAATCCTGCGTGGCAATCTGGTAGCGGCCGCCATCGCGACGCACGAACACGAAGCCCTTGCCATCCGGAAACGGACGCGGCGACACGTTGTAGGTACCGTCGAACGTGAGCCGCTCCACCGCGTTGCTGCCGAGGTTCAGCCGATAGATCTGCGGACTGCCGCCGCGGTCGGAGGTGAACAACAGCGAGCCACCATCCGGCGTGAAGTGCGCCTCCGTGTCGATGGAGCCCGAGCTCATCACGCGCTTGGCATCACTGCCATCCGCATTCATGACGAAGATCTGCGAGCCGCCATCGCGCGACAGCGTGACCGCCAACCGGCGACCATCGGGCGACCATGCGGGCGAGCTGTTGCTGCCGCGAAAATTGGCCACCGCCGTGCGCCCGCCGGTGCCGAGGTTCTGCACGTAGACCACCGGCTTTTTGCTTTCGAACGAGACGTACGCGATACGCGAGCCATCGGGCGACCAGCGCGGCGACAGCAGCGGCTCGTTTGACGTGACGATGGTCTGCGGATCGCTGCCATCAGCATCGGCCACCAGCAACTGGAAGCGCGGGCCCGCCTTGGTGATGTAGGCGATGCGCGTGGAGAAGACACCAGGATCGCCGGTGAGCTTTTCGTAGATGACGTCGGCGATCTTGTGCGCCGTGGCACGGAACTGCGCCGGCGTGACCACATACGTCATCCCCACCAACGGCGTGTTCTTGACCACGTCGACCAGCGCGAAACGGACATCTACCCGGCCATCGGCCAATGTCCGCATCGACCCGACCACTACCGCATCCGCGCCGCGCGCACGCCAGGCGTCGGACCGCACCTCCTCCGCGCGGAACGGGGTAGGACTGACGCCGGCCGGATCGATCATCTTGAACACGCCGGAGCGCGCGAGATCGGCGGCGATCACACCCGAGATGCCCAAGGGGAACGCTGATTCGCCCTCCATCGGGACCACCGCGATGGGGATGGCCGTGCCCGCGCCGCCGACGATCTCGATCGTGAGCTGCGCCCGGGCCGACGCCCATGGGACCAGCACCAGGGCAACGAGCAACAGGAAGGGGCGAAGCGATCGGAGCATGCGGGGCTTATCGTGAATTGGACGAATGCAACAACGTGCGCATGACACGCGCGCCGATTATAACGAACGCGCCATGCGCAACGGGTTGACCGCGGGCCTGCGCCAAGAGTTCAATGCGGCGCCACCGCCGTCGCGACGCCGAAGGCCCCAGTGATGCGATCCGCCACGCGCCGCGCCTCGTCACGATCCGGGTACGGACCCACGTAGATGCGATAGAGCCCCGCCGTCTCGCGCACCTTCGGCTCCACCTGCGCCGACGCCAACTGCCCCTGAATGTGCGCCAGGAAGGTCTGCGCATTCGCATAGTTCTGGAATGCGCCCAACTGCACACTGAAGCCGCCCGACGCCTCGCGGCTGATCGGTGGAGGCGCCTCTGCCGTCCGCAACGGCGCGGTGGTGACCCCGCTGCCCGAGGGTGTGGCGGTCGACGTTGCCGCCACTTGCGGTAGCGGCGCTGCGGCCAACATCGCCGGACTGTTACCCGGGATGATCGCCTCCACTTCCACCTCACCGCTGCCCTTCGCCGCAGTGCCGATGCGGTGCGCCGCTGCGTAGGAAAGATCGATGAGCCGTCCGTGCAGGAACGGCCCGCGGTCGTTGACGCGCACCACCACCGACTTGCCCGTGGCCACGTTGGTAACTTTTACAAACGACGGCAGCGGCAGCGTCGGATGCGCCGCCGTCATCGCGTACATGTCGTAGGTTTCGCCGTTCGACGTCTTCTGCCCGTGGAACTTGCGGCCGTACCACGACGCGATGCCGCGTTCCTTATACGGACGCAGCGACGTGGCCGGCACATAGTCCCGGCCCAGCACCGTATACGGCCGGTTCGCAAAGCGATGCAGCGCCTCGAGCTTCGGTATCGCGTCGGGGATCTGGTCCAGGTTGGCGGGCGGGAACTCGCCGGGGCCGTCGTCCTTGTAGTATTTGGACGATGTCGTTGGCGGCGGCGCGGGCGTGGATGCGGTGCCCGACGCGGGGGCCGACGGCTTCGGCGGCGCGCTGCTGCAGCCTGCGATCACGACGACCAGAGCCGCTAGCGCGGCGAGGGTAGGAACGATCGTGGCATGGGGCAGGCTCAAGTCCCGCAATTTACCACCATGACCGGGATGTCCTTGCATGGCCACCTACCTCTTCGCATGGAACCCCTCACTGTGGAACTGGCCCGAGATGGCCGCGGACCGCCGGAAGCTCGCGCGCCGCGGCCATTTCGACACCGACTGGAATTCAGGTCGCGTCCGCAACATCGAGCCCGGCAGCCGCGCCTTCCTGGTCCGCGTGGGCGTGCCGCCCAAGGGGATCTTTGGCGCGGGCTACACGCTGACCGCGCCGCACCCCGAGCCGCACTGGCGCCCCGAACGTGCCGCGGCAGGTGCCGTCATGCAGCGACTGACGTTGCGCCTCGACACCCTGCTGGCGCTGCCCGCCGTCACCTACGACGACCTCGAGCAGCCGCCGTTTGGCCGGTTTCGCTGGGGCGTGCGCTCCTCGGGCGTGCATATTCCGAGCGCGCTGGCGGAAGCGCTGGAAACGCTGTGGGAGGCGCGAGTGTCCAGGCCGCGATCACGTTTGTGAATCCTGTTGAACCGCCACCCGTGCCCTCCGGCCCCATCAGCGAAGAACCAAAAGTCCTGTATCAAAGGCGGTCGAGCGGACTGACCACGCCGCGGCCTCCGCGATTCAACACGTGGGTGTAGATCATCGTGGTGCTGACATCGGAGTGCCCAAGAAGCTCCTGCACGGTGCGGATGTCGTAGCCCGTGTCGAGCAGGTGCGTAGCAAAGGAGTGCCGCAGCGTGTGCGGCGTGGCCGGCTTGACCAGACCCGCGTCCCGCACCGCCTGCCGCATCGCCCGCTGGAACGCCTGATCGCTCAAATGGTGGCGCCGCACCACCCCGCTGCGCGGATCGCGCGACAGCGCCGCCGCCGGAAACACATACTGCCAGCCCCAATCGCGCCCCGCACCGGGATACTTGCGGCCGAGCGCATCCGGCAGGTAGACCTCGCCCCTGCCGGCCGCCAACTCTAACTTGTGCAGCGTGCGCGTGTCGGCCAACTGCTGTTGCAACGGCCCCGCAACGCGATCCGGCAGCATGACCACACGATCCTTCTGCCCCTTGCCGTCACGCACCAGGATCTCGCGCCGCGTGAACTCCACATCCTTAACGCGCAGCCGCATGCCTTCCATGATGCGCATGCCGGTGCCGTAAAGCAGGCGGCCGATCAACCGATGGACGCCGTCCAGACGTTTCAGCACTGCCGCCACTTCGTCCTGCGTGAGCACCACCGGCAGCCGCGTCGGCGTCTTGGCCCGCTCCACGTGGTCGAGCCACGGCAGCTGCGCGCCAAGCACCTCCTTGTACATGAAGAGCAGCGCGCTCTTGGCCTGATTTTGCGTGCTGGCCGACACGCCGCGGTCAACCGCCAGATGGGTGAGGAACGCCTCCACCTCCGGCGCGCCCAGCTCGGCCGGGTGCCGCTTGCCGTGGAACAGGATGAAGCGTTTAATCCAGTCGAGATACGCCTGCTCGGTACGCAGGCTGTAGTGTTTCAGCCGGATCTTTTGCCGGCAAAGTTCGAGGAACGGAAGGGGCGTTGGATCAGCCATTTGACGGAATCGGATAGGTTCCTTCTAAATTACTTCGCCCGTTGATTTTCTATGTCTTTCCATCCCTTTCATACTGGCCTTTCGGATGATTGACGCAATAGTCTCCGTCGCGTTTAGGCGGCAGGTGCGGATGCCGGTAGGATCTCTATTTTTCGTTAGGCCACTTTCCCATGCGAACCGGCAAACTAAATTCAAAACTCATACTACTTGCCATTTGGGCGAGTCCCATTTAGGCCGCAAGGAGGCGCCTGTGGCAATCCGCTGGACCCACGTAACCGTACCAGTTCGCAATCTCGACGCATCGATACTTTTCTTCGTCGATGTTTGTGGACTATCCATAGTCCGCGATCGTCGGCTTGAAGGTGGCGGAACGGTATGGCTTGGTCCAACTCCCACAACGCACGCATTCCCGGAGTTCGTCGTAGTTTTGGTCAAATCGGATGTCGCAGCGCCTCTTGATCATTTCGGGTTTCAGTGCGATTCCCGCCAAGAGGTCACTGCAATTGCTGAGCGTGCCAATGCCGAGGGCAATCTGGTCGAGGGGCCAACCGATGCAGGTGGCAGCGTGGGTTACTTCGCTGTTGTTCGTGAGCCCGGAGGGCACCTGGTCGAATTTACTTACGGGCAGCCGCTTCTGGGGCTTACGTCGCGTTTGCCCAACGCCGATGCGGCCTAACCCGGCGGTGAACTCGGACG
>Ga0105048_10013465_pt1 | contig 12783 bp, 13 predicted proteins | sample MAT05_FD_78382 | JGI IMG/M metagenome (GOLD analysis project Ga0105048, IMG submission 78382) | Freshwater microbial communities from Lake Fryxell liftoff mats and glacier meltwater in Antarctica - MAT-05 | ecosystem: Environmental > Aquatic > Freshwater > Ice > Liftoff microbial mat | place... | reverse complement strand
TTTTCTTGACTGCACTTTTCAAGTCTTCTATTTGCGATATGCTTAAAACTTGCTCGTCTTCCTTAATTTGTCTCACTATTTTTCTTTTTACTGTTTATATTTTCTTTTGGGATTTTACAGCTTCCAGTACTTTCTTTCTCGGAAATTGCCTTGCCAGTACACGAGTGGTTTCTAGGCGATCGATCATCTGACCCGTGAAAGGACTGAGCAGAATTCCCGGAACTATTTGTGCTGCTAACAATATTGAGAGGGAAAAGCCAGACGATGAGGCCCGCTCCATCTTAAATAGAAAAGCAACCATTGCAATTTCATCGCCGAGGGATGAGAGAAAAATTACCCCAATCAAAATCAATAGCACAGGAAGACTTAGGCGATGTTCGGATAAATTTGAACTTATTTGATTTAGTATCGTTGTATCGACAAATTTTATAACCCTTTTATAACCCTATGGCTCAGCCTAAAATAATCGTTATTGATGATGATCCCACGGGATCGCAAACTGTTCATAGCTGCCTATTATTAACCAAATGGAATGTGCCAACTCTCAAGGTAGGACTATTAGATACCGCCCCAATATTTTTCATCTTGAGCAATACCCGTGCCATGGCTCCCCAACAGGCAGGGGAGATTACAAGAGAAATTTGCCATAACTTAAAAATCGCCCTAGCGGAAACAGGTATTGCCAATTTTATAGTGGTGAGTCGATCGGACTCCACCTTGCGAGGACACTATCCTGTAGAAACCGATGCGATCGCCCAAGAATTGGGTGATTTTGATGCTCATTTCCTAGTGCCAGCCTTTTTTGAAGGAGGGAGATTCACCCGCGATAGTATTCATTACTTAGTAGTCAAAGGTATACCAACTCCTGTTCATGAAACCGAATTTGCTCGGGATTCAGTATTTGGTTATAGCCATAGTTATCTGCCCGATTATGTTGCCGAAAAAACGAAAGGTAGGATTAAGAGCGATCGTGTCACCAGATTTTTATTAGCAGAAATTCGCCAAGGAATTCAACCCCAATTAAAAGATTTAACAGGCAATCAATGCTGTGTTGTAGATGCCGAAACCCAAGCCGATATGGATCGCTTTGCTCAAGATATTTTAGCAGTAGCAGCCACAGGCAAGAAATTCCTATTTCGCAGTGCAGCTAGTCTACTTACTTCCCTTGCTAATTTGCCACCCCAACCTGTAGCAGCAGATAGAATGTTTGAGTACGTAAAAAATGGCAAACCGGGAGCAGTTATAGTTGGTTCCCATGTGCAGAAAACTACAGAACAATTGCAGAACCTACTTCAAGAATCAGGAGTAGTTGGGGTAGAAATTGAAGTAGCTAGTTTAATAGAAGCATCAGCAACTAAAAGAACAGATTTATTAACAGAAACTCTAGCAAAGGTAACAGAAATTCATCACCAAGGAAAAACCCCCGTAGTTTATACCAGTCGCAAGGAATTAAGTTTTCCTGATGTCGAAACCAGATTGCAATTCGGAGTGGCAGTTTCTAGTTTATTAATGGATATTGTTCAAGGTTTACCATCAGAAATAGGATTTTTAATTAGCAAAGGCGGCATTACTTCTAATGATGTGCTGAGTACAGGTTTAGCTCTGACTACGGCTCGGATTGTAGGGCAAATATTAGCAGGATGTTCGATCGTCCTCACACCTCCAGATCATCCCCAGTTTCCTAATCTCCCGGTGGTATTATTTCCCGGCAATGTGGGAGATGCTCAGGGATTAGCTACGGTTTATAAACGTTTGAGTTTTGACATCAAATGAAAAAAACCTACCTGAAATGCAGGCTATTAATTCATGGCATAGTGAACTAATTGCCCCAACTTCTGACGCAGGGTTTCTAGCCCCAAACGTTGACCAGCAGAAATATAGAAAGCTTGCGGAAACTCCTCTCTAGCCACCATCAAGTGTTCAGCACTGACTTGATCTATTTTGTTAAACACCAAAAGAATTGGCCCCGGAGCTGTGGGCATTTCTGAGAGAATTTTCATCACCGATCGAATATGACTCTGCCAAGCTGGATGAGATAGATCTACTAAATGCACTAGCCCATCAGCCTCCGTAACTTCTTCTAGAGTAGCCCGAAAAGAATTGACCAAAGCTGGTGGCAGTTGATGAATAAAACCCACCGTATCTGTTACCAGAATTTCCTTCAGTTCATTGCTTACAGGGTCTGGAACCACTAACCTCCGGGTAGTAGGGTCTAGAGTCGCAAAAAGTTGATCCGCAGTGTAAACTTCAGCATTGGTCAGAGTATTTAGTAAAGTAGATTTTCCCGCATTGGTATAGCCTACGATCGCCACCGTGGGAACCTCTTGATGCTGGCGGCGTTGCCGGAGGCGCGATCGATGGGATTGGAGTTGATCCACCTCTTTTTGCAATCTGGCTATGCGAGTGGAAATGGTTCTTCGTTCAGTTTCTAGCTTGGTTTCTCCAGGCCCGCGAGTTCCAATTCCTCCTCCCAAGCGAGACATAGCCTGACCTCTTCCCGTGAGGCGAGGTAACAGGTAGGCAAGTTGGGCTAGTTCTACCTGAAGTTTTCCGGCTCGGGATTGGGCGCGTTGAGCAAAAATATCGAGGATAACTTCTGTGCGATCGACCACCCGGATGCCAATCTGTTGTTCTAGATTTCTGACTTGCCCCGGAGATAAATCTAGATTAAACACCAAAAGATTTGCCCCTAGAGTTTGAGCAGTCAAGGCAATCTCAGCCATTTTTCCTTCCCCCACTACAGTTTGAGGATGGGGACGACTCCGCTTTTGTTGGATCACTTGTAAAACTTCACCACCAGCGGTGTCCACAAGACGAGCAATTTCTGTGATTCCGTCGTCAAAACTCTGCTTAGTGAGGCGATCGGTCATCAGACCAATAATCAGGGCGCGATCGCCATCACTATCAACATTCTGAGCCACAAATTCTCGACTAAACTCCGACTCTAAGCCAGCAACCAACTCCTCAAAGTCCTGATTAGCCAGCGTATCTAAAGTCATGGCATCAGAGATAAACCAAGAAAAAGCTGGGGATGTCTTATCAGAAGAGGATTGCTCTAGGGCTGGAGTAGGTAACAAATGAGCCAAATAGACTCCTTGAATATAGCCTGTCACCCCACCCCCCCGACGCTCAAATCCCCCTTCTTTAATATTCATAACTACCAAAGCATCAAGACGCTGCATAGCCATAGCAGTAAGGGTTGACTCCTTGGGAGTTTCTATATTGATCTGAGTACTTAGGCAACGAATGCCTGATAAACGCTCTGCTCCGTAACGGGGTAATTCTTGGGGAGGAATTTTGGTTTGGTTCACTGTGCCTACCCCCACTCGGATTACTTGCCCACGGCGGTTGATGTAAGTGCAAAGGGGCTGCTTAATTTCACTGCTAATAGCCGCTAGTCGTTGAGCAAATTCTGGCGTAGTTAGGCGATCGCCCGGTAATCTCTGCTGGTAGAGCTTCTGTAGTTGCTTTAACTGACTAGATTTCAAACCCTGCAAATTTCCAAAAATAGTTTCTATAACCCAACCTCCTTATGTAAATCATTCCTTATGCAAACTCTTACCCTAATTTTGCCCTGAATTTGGGCTAGTGGCACACCAATACTCCTTAAGTCAGGGATAGAGTTGCCAAATCAGTCCTAGGAAAATGAGACATAAAGCAATCGGTTGTGCTAAACAGGCAAGGATGTCCCCCGCAGCGCGGGGGACATCCTTCTTACTTGAAATTACTCGAAAACCATGACTTGTTTAGGACTACCAAGCAATCAAAGTAATCAGAAAAAATCATAGTTAATATTAGTTAACAAAATAAGCCATGAGATCGCCCACCTGCAAATTCATAATCCCTATACCTAGTCAAGGTTTCTAGCTCTGAAATAACAAAGTCTGAGAGAATTAACAAATCTTAAAGAAAAAAGCTAACGCTACATTGTATAAATTATCCTGTAGGGGATCAACAATATACAGAAGTCAAAGAAGGCAACGATTTTAATAGTCATTTTTTCTCTCATAAGAATACTTAATTCTCTCATAAATATCTGAGATAGTTGAGTTGCTGAGACTGCGATCTTAAACAAGCAGGTTAATTAGCAAAAAAAAGTGAGAGAACGACTTGACAAAATCAAATTACTTGATGACTTTTTCAAACAGTTGATATACCAAGCCTAAGCTGCTTTTTTGATCAAAATAATTACATCAACTCACAGGAGATTAATTCATGTTAGACGCATTCGCCAAAGTGGTTTCTCAAGCTGATGCCAAAGGAGAATTCCTTAGCTCTGCACAGTTAGATGCTTTAAGTGCCATTGTTAAAGACGGCAACAAGCGTATGGACGTTGTTAACCGGATCACCAGCAACGCTTCTGCCATTGTCACCAACGCTGCTCGTGCTTTGTTCGCAGAGCAACCAAACCTAATTGCCCCTGGCGGTAATGCTTACACCAACCGTCGCATGGCTGCTTGCTTGCGCGATATGGAAATCATCCTTCGTTATGTTACCTACGCAGCGATCGCTGGCGACGCTAGTGTATTGGATGACCGTTGCTTGAATGGCTTACGGGAAACCTACCAAGCTCTAGGAACTCCTGGTTCTTCCGTAGCTGTTGGCGTACAAAAAATGAAAGATGCTGCTATTGCAGTTGCTAACGACTCCGCTGGTATCACTGCCGGTGATTGCAGCCAACTAATGTCTGAAGTAGCTAGCTACTTCGATCGCGCTGCTGCTGCTGTAGGTTAATTGACTTCTGCATAAATGCAATAACCTCTACTGTGAAAACAACTACTTGTTGTAAGCAAAACTTGAAAAACATTACTTAAGGAGACAGATTAGATCATGAAAACCCCTATTACCGAAGCGATCGCCGCTGCTGATACCCAAGGACGTTTCTTAGGCAACACTGAGTTGCAAGCTGTAAACGGTCGTTTCGATCGCGCTGCTGCTAGCATGGAAGCTGCTCGTAGCTTAACCGGCAACGCTCAAAAACTAATTGATGGTGCTGCTCAAGCAGTTTACCAAAAATTCCCCTACACCACCCAAATGTCTGGTGCTAACTATGCAGCAGATGCTCGTGGCAAATCCAAGTGTGCTCGTGATATCGGTCACTACGTCCGCATGGTTACCTACTGCCTAGTAGCTGGTGGAACAGGTCCCATGGATGAGTACCTAATTGCTGGTTTAGATGAAATCAACCGTGCTTTTGACCTATCTCCTAGCTGGTACGTAGAAGCTCTAAAGCATGTTAAAGCTAACCATGGTCTTGGCGGTCAAGCTGCTAACGAAGCTAACACCTACATCGACTATGCCATCAATGCACTAAGCTAATTGGCTTGACTTTCGCCCGGAAAGGTAGGCTACGGTGGTTAGAGTAGATTCATATATTGAATTTATAATCTCTAATCAGTGCTGCTTACCTTTCTGGGCATTGTTTTATCTAAATGATTTTTAAAGCGTAGATAATGACGGTTAGTTTTAGGAGAAAGCAAAATGGCAATTACAACAGCAGCATCCCGGCTAGGGACTTCAGCATTTAGTGACGCAGCCCCTGTGGAATTGCGTCCTAGCTATACCATAGCTGATATAGAAACAGTAGTTCGAGCTGTATATCGGCAGGTTTTGGGCAACGATTATCTTATGAAATCAGAGCGTCTTATTAGTACAGAATCTCTACTCCGGGATGGAAATATTACTGTCCGGGAGTTTGTCCGTTGTGTGGCAAAATCGGAGCTATACAAAAACAAATTTCTTTATAACAGTTTTCAAACTCGGACTATTGAACTTAACTACAAGCATCTTTTGGGTCGTGCGCCCTACGATGAGTCGGAAGTTGTGTTCCACCTAGACCTATACCACAACGAAGGTTACGATGCAGAAATCGATTCTTATATTGATTCTGTAGAGTACCAATCGGCTTTTGGCGATAATGTAGTTCCTTACTACCGTGGTTTTGCAAACCAAGCAGGACAAAAAACCGTTGGCTTTAACCGGATGTTTCGCCTATACCGGGGGTATGCTAATAGTGATAGTTCTCAGGTAGGTGGTACTAGCTCTCGTCTGGCGCGGGAATTGGGTAAAAACTCGCCTTCTACTATTGTTCCTCCTTCAGGTAGTACTGGAGCTTGGATGTTCCGTCCTTCCAATGATAATGCTCCCCGAGCAACTATGGGTAATGTGGTGGGAGAAGGCGATCGCGTCTTCCGTATCGAAGTTACTGCCTTAAGAGCTAGCTCCCAACAACCCGGTTATCCAAAAATTCGCCGCAGTAGCACCGTCTTCCTTGTTCCTTACGAGCGACTATCGGAGAAAATGCAGCAAATTGTAAAATCCGGCGGTAAAATTGTCAGTGTGAATCCTGCTTAGATTGCAAATTTCTAGGAAGGTTGTGGGTTTGCTATTTCCTTCCTAGAAATTTAATATACAGCACTTTGTAAGTGTATCTGATACAGATAAATTTGTGAGAGCCTTACTAAGTTAGGTTCTCACAAGCTTACTGGGTCTTATTTAAGCGTAATGCGCTGTAAATCACCAAATTTTTAAGGAGCAAAGATAATGTTTGGACAAACTACGATCGGCAGTGGTGGGTTAAATTCGGCAGCTAGTCGCACTTTTCGCTATGAAGTTGTGGGCTTGAGACAAAATAGAGAGAACGACAAAAACAATTTTGATATTCGCCACAGCGGTAGTATTTTTGTGACTGTTCCCTACAGCCGGATGAATGAAGAAATGCAACGGATTCTGCGGCAGGGGGGCAAGATTATTAATATCACTGCCCTAACTTCAGAAACTGCTCAAGCATAATAATTAATTAAAATCTTAAATTCTTGTTAAAACCAGAATTAAACCCGGAGACTCAGCAACTAACAGTAGAGGTGGCGATTACGTCAAACGTAGCGCAAGCGATTACGTCAAACGTAGCGCAAGCGATTACGTCAAACGTAGCGCAAGCGATCGCTAATCTCCGCCATGCCGATACGAGTCTCCGTTATTATGCTGCTTGGTGGTTGGGCAAATTTCGAGTCCAGAGCGAAGTGGCTGTTACTGTTTTGATTGAATGTCTAGAAGATGAAGACGATCGCACAGAACTAGGAGGCTATCCTCTCCGCCGCAATGCCGCTAGAGCTTTAGGAAAAATAGGGGATGATAGGGCAGTACCGGGCTTGATAGCCTGTCTGGAATGTAGCGATTTTTATGTCCGAGAGAGTGCCGCAGAAGCCTTAGGACAGTTAAAAGACAACTCTTGTATTCCTGCTCTGATGAAATTATTACAGGGAGGAGTTGCCAGCGCCCAGTTAGAGCCGGGGCAGCCCCATTTAAAAGAACCTTGCGAAGCAGTGATGGAAGCTCTAGGAAATTTAGGGGCAACGGAGGCTGTAGAGTTAATTCAGCCTTTTTTAGACCATTCCCAACTCAAGGTAATTTCTTCCGCTGCCAGAGCTATGTACCAACTGACCCAAAATGATACCTACGCTAAAATTTTGGTGCGTAACCTAAAAGGTAATGATATCAAGCTCCGCCGTGTAGCTCTGCGGGATCTGGGAGACATTGGTTATCTGCCTGCCGCTGAGGCGATCGCTACCGCCGCTACAGAAGGAAGTTTTAAGCTAATTGCCTTAAAGGGATTGTTAGAGCATCAACTGGAACTAGAGGTTAATCTTCCCCTATCTCAGAAGACGATCGATCTTATGACCTTGATGGATAACTTAATTTAGTCTGGTACTGTAATTATTTATTTCTCTCATCAGCAATAATGTGCAAATCTACATCTTTGAGATATTTCATGAGTTCTTGAATAGGGGAAGACTTAAATAGTAATTGCCAACGAGATTTTTGGGTTTGACCGAGGACAATTTGGGTAATACGATTTGCTTGGGCGACTTCGGCGATCGCTTTAGTCACATCATACCCTTCGACTCGAATAAACTCTCCTCCCATTTGTTTGCAAAAATCCTCACACATTTCCACATGCAGAGACTCTTGTTTGTTGAGAAATCGCTCTGGATTGCTCACAAAAACTGCATAGAATCTAGCATGTAGTTGAGTCGCAGCTCTTGCTCCCCGACGCAGCAGTTGCAAGGAGTTGGGATAGGTAGATACACATACTAAAACCCGCTCATGGACACTACAAACATGACCATGAGTCCCGGAATCTGCCCCGGCTTCAATGTTGTCGGCAACTTCCCGGAGAGCTAATTCTCTGAGTGCAACTAGATGGCGGCGCTGGAAAAAGTTTTCTAGGGATTTTTCGATTTTTTCTGAAGTGTAGATTTTGCCTTCTTTCAATCTTTCTTGGAGAGTTTCTGGGGTGACATCTATCACTACAACTTCCGTTGCCTCATCAAGGATGCGATCGGGTATCCGCTCCCGCACCACAATGCTAGTAATTTTGGCAACCAGATCATTCAAACTTTCTAAATGTTGGATATTTACGGTGGAATAGACATCAATTCCTGCTGTTAAGATTATTTCTACATCTTGATAACGCTTTTCCCTAGGAGAGCCGGGGACATTAGTATGAGCCAATTCATCGACTAATACTAGTTGGGGACGGCGATCAAGGATAGCCTCAGTATTCATTTCCTTGAGAGTGACACCACTATAGGTAGATTCTAGGAGGGGAACTGTTTCAAAGCCGATCGCCTTCTCGATAGTTTCTTGCCGTCCGTGGGTTTCTAATAAGCCAATTACTACATCAATTCCCCCCTCCCGTAATTTTGCCCCTTCTTCTAGCATCCGATAGGTTTTACCCACACCGGGAGCCATGCCAATAAAGATTTTGTGCTTCCCTCGGCGCTTGCTGGGTTGGTAGTATTTATCCGCCGTGGAGTCAGCAAAGTTTTCGCTAATTTCTCTAGATGTAAGCATAGGATTTTGGGAGAGAGTTTGAATTAGATTGATAGAAAATATTAGGCTTTCTTGAAATTATCTAGAGCCAAATTTAAGCGCAGTACATTGACTCCCGGCTCCCCAAAAATACCTAAGAATCTGCCCTCGGTATTTTGGCTAATTAATATCTCTACTTGATTCGGGTCAATATTTCTAACGCGGGCAATACGGGAAATTTGCGATCGCGCCCCTTCTAAAGTGATGTGGGGATCAAGGCTAGAGCCAGAGGTATAAAGCAAATCTGCGGTAGGTTGAGTAATCCCGGCTTGCTTCAGGGTGGCAATACTTTCTTGGACTCGTTTGAGTAAATCGGGATTGCTAGGAGCGAAGTTACTTGCCCCCGATACCCCAGTTTTCAAAACTCCAGCCTCATCTTTGGCAGGATTAGCGGTGCTATAGCTAGTGGTACTAGGGCGGCTGAAAAAATATCGTTCGCCGGTAAAAGGTTGACCAATTAGGGCAGAGCCAATTACTTGCCCTTGAGCATTTTTAATCAAACTACCGTTAGCTTGATAGGGAAATAGTTGCCCAATTCCTAGGATCAAAAAGGGATAAATAACAGCGGTGATGACCCAAAAAACAATTGTTGCTCTGATAGCAGTAGTTGCTTCACGTACAATAGACATTTCTCTCCTTTATGGTCATTAATTATAAGATTTTTTAGGTTGAACTATTGGTGTGTAATCTCTGCTGTAGCCGTTCAATTAATAGTTCAAGTTAATAGGTGCGTTACGTTAGCACTAACACCCTACCTACTAATTAAAATCTCTCTGGTTGCAAAATCACCATAAATAGGTAAATGCACAATCCCAAAATTACTAAACCGAGAAGAGCGATCGCCCAGGCAGTTTTGGGAGTGATCTCAGCCCCAGTTCCCGCATAGACAACTTGAGCTAGGGGCAGATTCAAACAAAGCAATAAAAAGATGGCGATCGCCTTGGAATTTTGGCGGGAAAACTCTTGTAATTCTGCTTTTCCGGCTAATAAATCATAACCGATCGTATCTGCTAACACTTGGCGGATTTTCATGATCTTTTCCTTTTAACTCTCTTAATTCTTAGGGACAATACTTAAATTATTCTTGTTCCCTCTCCCTGTGGGATAGGGCTAGGGTGAGGGTGCTTAGGCTAATCCAAGTAGAGATACCATGACATCGATCGCTTTAATTGCCACAAAAGGTACTAATACACCACCCAAACCGTAGATGAGAATGTTATCTCGCAGGAGTTGGTTGGCGGTCACAGGGCGGAATTTTACTCCCTTCAGGGCAAGGGGAATTAGGGCGGGGATAATCAAAGCATTGAAAATCAAAGCTGATAACACCGCTGATTGGGCGCTGGCTAATCCCATGATATTTAACCCCCCAATCCCGGCAGCAGAGAACATAGCTGGAATAATGGCGAAGTATTTGGCAATGTCATTCGAGAGAGAAAAAGTAGTTAATGCCCCTCTGGTGATTAGGAGTTGTTTGCCGATCGTTACCAAATCTATTAGTTTAGTCGGATCAGAATCCAAATCCACCATATTCGCTGCTTCTTTTGCTGCTTGGGTTCCCGAATTCATCGCCACCCCGACATTGGCTTGAGCTAGGGCGGGAGCATCGTTAGTGCCATCTCCAGTCATGGCCACTAGTTTCCCGGCGGCTTGTTCCCGTTGAATTACGGCGATCTTATCTTCTGGAGTTGCTTCAGCAATGAAATCATCTACCCCCGCTTCATCGGCGATCACCGAGGCTGTAATCCGGTTGTCTCCCGTGAGCATGATGGTTTTGATCCCCATGCGCCGCAGTTGGTCAAACCGTTCCCGGATGCCGGGTTTGATAATATCCTTCAGATAAATAATCCCGAAGAGTTCTCCCTGTTCGCAGACAGCTAGGGGCGTACCACCAAGGAGCGAAACCCGTTCGTAGGCAGCATCTAATTCCGGGCTAACTTGACCACCCCGCGATCGCACAAAACCTTTAATGGAATCCACTGCCCCTTTGCGAATTTCTGTGCCATTGGGTAAATTTGTCCCACTCATCCGAGTCCGAGCAGAAAACTCTACGCCTTCTGTGGTGTCGGGATCAAAATCAATGGTTGCCCCTAGTTTCTCTGCTAAGCGAACGATCGATTTCCCCTCTGGTGTGGTATCAAAAATGCTGGAAGCCAGAGCCACTTGCGCTATTTCTAACAAGCTGTGATTGTTTACGGGGATAAATTCCTCCGCTAGGCGATTGCCGAGGGTAATAGTGCCAGTTTTATCAAGGATCAGGGTACTCACATCACCACAAGCCTCCACAGCCCTACCGGAAGTTGCCACCACATTAAACTGGGCCACCCGATCCATCCCCGCAATGCCGATCGCACTTAGCAAACCGCCGATGGTCGTGGGAATTAACGCCACTAACAAAGAAATTAACACCGTCACACTCACCGGACTCCCCGCAAAGTTCGCAATAGTGGGAATGGTAGCCACCACAATGATAAATACTAAAGTCAAGACAGCTAGAAGCACTGTCAAGGCAATCTCGTTAGGAGTTTTGGTGCGTTCTGCCCCCTCCACAAGGGAGATCATGCGATCGAGAAAGCTCTGTCCCGGATCGGAAGTGACCCGCAAAATCAATTCATCGGAAATAATCTTGGTTCCGCCAGTCACAGAACTTGCCACATCACTACCCGGCTCCTTGAGAACTGGCGCAGATTCCCCAGTAATGGCAGATTCATCCACCGAGGCGACTCCCCCAATTACTTCTCCATCTGCTGGGATCGTATCCCCCATAACCACCTTAATGCGATCGCCTTTCCGCAAGGTAGTTGAGCTAACCTCTTGAATCGTGTCGTCTTCCAATAATTTTCGGGCGGTGGTATCAGATTTAGTGGCCCGGAGGGAATCTGCCTGAGCTTTCCCCCTGCCCTCTGCCACAGCTTCGGCAAAGTTAGCAAATAATAACGTAGCAAATAAAATTGCTGTCACCAAAAAGTTAAAGCGGCGATTATCACCTGCTACGACTCCAAATAAACTGGGATCAATCACTGTCAGAGCAGTGACGATCGTTCCCACCCACACCACAAACATCACCGGATTGCGGAGCATAATTTGCGGATTGAGCTTGAAAAAAGCCGACTTCAAAGCCCGTTGGTACAAACCTTGGGTATTAACCTTATTTTTTTGCAGACGTTTAGAAACAGTCATATTTTTAGAGTTTTGAAGAATTCCTGTTATGTAGTCGGCTGAATTTGTTGACTAAACCATTGAGCAATTTTAATCGTTGATTGACTTTGATGGAATTGCTCTAGAGCTTCATTAAGTAAGTCAATTTTTAGCCCAGAGAAAAACTGAGATTCGGAGGATTCTTGATATTTTCCATCTTCTTGAAGTAGAAAAACGAATATTTCTCTGCCTCGAACACTAACTACCCAGTATTCTGGAATTCCTAGAGCAGAATAAAGCTGTTTCTTTTCATCAAGATCACTACTCAAGGTAGTATCAGAAATTTCCCCTACCAAGTTGGGAACTCGCCATTGGTCTAAATTAATAAATCTCCGCTCTCCTTCTTGCCAAACCGGAGCATCTGCATCTGAATAAAAAACCAAATCAGGAGCCGCAGATCTAGTTTCTGGCTTTTCTAAGGTGCAGCGTCCACAAGAAGTAAACTCTTGCCCTGGAGACTGCATAGACCATAGGCTGATGATTAGAAATAGCAAGTCACTAAATTTAGAATGATTGAGTCCTTCGCCGCCCATGTCAGTAATTAGGAATCGGTTTAAGTTAAAAAACAATCGGTAGCTAATCATCTTGGGTTCTGGATCATCTCGATAGTTGAGATAGTCTTGCCAAGTTGCAGACTGCCAATGGGTAGGAGCAGATTGATTAGAGATCGAAAGGGTTGTTGTCATGGGATTTACTCCACTTTTAAGAACCTAG
>Ga0105048_10013464_pt1 | contig 12783 bp, 9 predicted proteins | sample MAT05_FD_78382 | JGI IMG/M metagenome (GOLD analysis project Ga0105048, IMG submission 78382) | Freshwater microbial communities from Lake Fryxell liftoff mats and glacier meltwater in Antarctica - MAT-05 | ecosystem: Environmental > Aquatic > Freshwater > Ice > Liftoff microbial mat | place... | reverse complement strand
CGGTCGTGCGGTCATACGCGTAAAGCGTGTCGATGTCGATCTCGACCGGGCAATCCGCCTTGGTGCGGGTCGCGCCGCGGACGTTGTATCGCTTCAAGTCGTCCGAATCGAACTTGTGGTGTGCGCCCTCAATCACGACGAACCCGACTGGCGTGCCCGCTTTTCCGATCTTGTCGGCGTAGTCCTGGCATGGAGCGATCGGCGTGTAGTCGTCGGCGTCGCCGTGAATGAACAGCATCGGTGACTTCGAGAACACTCCGGGCTTCACCACCAGCCGGAAAACTCCGGCACAGCCGCCGGCGTAGGTCGGGATATGGGCCGCATAACGCAACCCGTCGGGCAGTTTCTGGGCGGTGATGATCCGCTCGACGGCCGTGCGCAGGGTCGCGGTCCCGCCGCGCGAAAAACCCATGATCGCAATGCGCTTGGCGTCGATGCGCGGGTGCGTTGCGAGCAGCTTGAGCGTGGCAAACGAGTCGGCCACATCGGCCGCGAACGGCACCAGCGACTGGTCTTCGGCGGTGCTCTGCACGCCGCGCGGGCCGAACATGTCGAGTGTGAAGACTGCAATGCCAGCGGCGTTGAATTGCTTCGGCCAGAAGTCGAGCACGGCGTTGTAGATGCCGCCGGATCCGTGCACCAGAACGACTGCGGGCACCTTGTCATTGCCCGGCGGCATGAAAAGGTGGCCTGCGATGTTGACCGTCTCCCCGGTCGTGTTGCCCTTCAGCAGATCGGGGATCAACTTGGGTGTCCAGCTGGCGAACGCGTACTTGCCGTTCGGTGGACCGCTCGCGAAGCTCGTGACGACCTCCTGCGCTTGGGCGGCTGTGACGAAGATCGCGTAGGCAACCACGCCGGTAACCAGCGCACGCAATTGAAGGGTGAAGGATGTCAAGGCACGCATGTCGACTCCCCGCTGGCTTGATCCGCGATTGCGTCGCGTTCCAAAAGTTGGTGCAGCAGAACGTTCAGTGTAAGGCCGGTCGTCCTGCGCAGGATGTGTTATTGTGAATCGGCCCCTGTCGCAGCCACCGCAGGTCTGCATGGGAGGGTCCACGCCTTTGAACACTCCCGCGCCACAAACCCGACGGCGCCAGCCGTTGACCGCGCAAATCGGTTGGGCACGCTGGCTGCCGGGCTGGCAACTGCTGCGGCACTACCCGCTGCGCTGGCTGCGGCATGACCTGGCCGCCGGTCTCGTGCTGACCACAATGCTGGTGCCGGTGGGTATCGCCTACGCCGTCGCGTCAGGGGTGCCAGGCATCTACGGCTTGTACGCCACCATCGTCGCGCTACTGGCCTATGCCCTGTTCGGCCCAAGCCGCATCATGGTGCTGGGGCCGGACGCTTCATTGGCCGCGCTGATCCTGGCGCTGGTGCTGCCACTGTCGGGCGGCGACCCGGCGCGTGCGGTGGCGTTGGCCGCCATGATGGCCATCGTCTCAGGGCTGTTGTGCATCGCCGCTGGCGTGGCACGGCTGGGTTTTATTACCGAACTGCTGTCCAAGCCGATCCGCTATGGCTACATGAACGGCATCGCGCTGGCCGTGATGCTGAGCCAGCTCCCCAAACTGTCTGGCTTTGCTGTGGATGCCGCCGACCCGCTGGAACAGTTGCTGGGCCTGCTACGCGGGCTTTGGACTGGCCGCGCGAACCTCGCGGCGCTGGGCCTCGGTGTGGGCGCGTTGCTGCTGATCCTGTGGCTGAAGCGCTGGCCGCGTGTGCCCGGGATGCTCATCACCATCGTCGCTGCTACGCTGACGGTGGCGCTGTTCGGCCTGGACGGACCGGCCGCGGTGGCGGTGCTGGGCCGCCTGCCCGAGGGCCTGCCGACATTCGCTATTCCCTGGATCACGCACGACGATGTGATGCCACTGCTGGCTGGTGGCGTGGCGGTGGCGCTGGTGTCCTTCGCCGACACCAGCGTGCTGTCGCGCACGCTGGCGCAGCGCGCGGGCCATGCGGTGGATGCCAACCAGGAGATGGTGGCACTGGGCGCGGCCAACCTGGCGGTGGGCTTTTTCCAGGGCTTCCCCGTCAGCGCCAGCTCGTCGCGCACACCGGTGGCCGAAGCGGCGGGTGCGAAGTCGCAACTCACGGGGGTGGTCGGCGCACTGGCGGTGGCCGCGCTGCTGCTGGCCGCGCCAGCACTGCTGCAGCACCTGCCGGGCAGCGCGCTGGCCGCAGTGGTCATCGCTTCGGTCATCGGCCTGATCGAATGGCGCGACCTGCGCCGTATCTGGCGCATCCAGCGCTGGGAGTTCTGGTTGTCAATCGTCTGCACGCTGGGTGTGCTGACGGTGGGTGCGATCCAGGGCATTGCGTTGGCGGTAGTCATCGCGGTGATCGAATTCCTGTGGGACGGCTGGCGCCCGCACTCCGCCGTGCTGGGCAAGGTGCAAGGCATCGACGGCTTCCACGACATCGAGCGGCACCCCGAGGCGCGGCGCGTACCGGGGCTGGTGCTGTTCCGCTGGGATGCGCCGCTGTTCTTTGCCAATGCCGAACTGTTCCAGCAGCACGTGCTGCAGGCCATCGACAGCTCACCAGCGCCAGTGCGCTGGATGGTGGTGGCGGCGGAGCCGGTGACCAGCATCGACATCACGGCCGCCGACATGCTGGCCGAATTGGACCACCTGCTGCAGAACGAAGGTGTGGAGTTTTGCTTCGCCGAAATGAAGGGCCCGGTGAAGGACAAGCTCAAGCGCTTCGGTTTGTTCAGCCATTTCGGCCAAGAGACCTTCTTTGCCACCGTTGACGAGGCGGTGCGCGCCTACTTGTCGGCGCATCCGGCGATGGCTGCAGACTGGCGCGATGCACGCCAATGAGTTGGTCAACAGCCAGGATTGAAGAAGCGATCCTTGCAGCCGCCGTGTGCCACATCACAGGCCCGCTCTGCGCACCCAGCCGAGGGCATTCAAAAGGAACTTCACGCAAGAGGATGGGCTTGACAATCAAGGCATTACCCGGCCGTGGGATGGGGTCAAGTCCAACTCCAGAGCGGCAGCGTGGCTATTCTTTCTTCACCGCTTCTATTGCTTTTGGCCTGGATGACTTTTCGCTGCGCTTGCCCGTGACATCGCGTGACCACTGCGAGCGTGCACCGCTGGGTGGCGGCGTCATGAACTTGTCCCCGGCTTTCCCCAATACTGCACCCGGCCCCGGCTCTGGCAACGGTCTGCCGCTGTCACGCCATTCCACCGCGGCGGGAAAACCGAACTCCTCGGCATAGCGTTTGAACCACAGCCCCTCGGGCGAGTGGCGCGTCATGCCGTCAAACACCGTGGCAAACATTTGCGTCTGCTCCAGGCCCATGTTGTCCACCGCCTGGTTGATCACCAGCTTCAACATCATCAACTGGTTTTTGGGAACCCCGGCAATCCGGTCGGCGAGTTTTTTCACCGCGGCGTCGAGTTTGGGAAACGGCGCGACCTCGGTGGCCAAGCCCCCACTCAAACGCGGTCTTGCCGTCGATCAAATCGCCGCTGAGCATCATGCGTTTGGCGCGCATCGCGCCCAGGCGATAGACCCACATCGCCGGCGTCGGGCAGCCACACACCCGCACCGGCATGTAGCCAATACGGGCTTTGTCTTCCATCACGATAAAGTCGCAGCAGGTGGCGATGTCGCTGCCGCCGGCCGCCGCGTAGCCGTGTACCCGCGCGATGGTCGGCTTGTACGAATGCCACAGACTCATGAAGTCCTCGGTGTTTTTCTTCATGAATTTGTAGTCAATCATCGGGTCCCACGGCATTGCTTGCGTGTAGACGTTGGTCTTGTCGCCCTCGGCGTACTCCTTCAAATCGTAGCCAGCACAAAACGCCTCGCCCGCGCCTTGCAACACGATGACGTGCACGCGGTCGTCGGCGTTCGCCGCCTCGACCGCCGCGCGAATCTCGCCCGGCATTGCGCTGTTCATCGCGTTCAGGCGCTCGGGGCGGTTCAGCATGATGGTGGCGATGCGGCCGGCGACGTCGAGCAGCAGCGTGCTGAATTTCTTGCTGGCGGGTTGTTTGTTTGTACCGGGTTGGTCTGTGCTTTTTGCCATGCTACTGTCTCATTCTGTCGGTATTGTCGGATGGGGATCGATGCGACAGCCTTCACATCGCGTCCTCAAACATCACGCCAAGGCAATCCATCGCGAAATCCAGACTGACAATCGCCGGGTGCTGCCTTCTGGGCAATCGGGAAAATGCCCGCAGGCGCACATCACACGGACACACGAGGCACTTCGCGTCCCCGGGCACACGCCATGTGCCTGCGTCGGTATCGGCCGCGGCCAAAGAACCAGCGGAAGCCCTGCACGATGTTTACAGTTTGCGCCACGTGATTGCGCTCTATAACTGCATAAAATTGGCGAAAATATACCTCAGGCGATAGGTTGACAAACAGCCCTCAGCGGGTCATTCGAGGAGACACAAGATGGTGCAAGGCGGCGGTAATTCAGGCGGTTCGTTTTTTCGCGTGTACTGGTCCGGTTGTCGCAGTCGTGCACCATTGTTGGCCTGGCGCTGACGTCAGCCTGGGCGCAGCCTGCGAAGGATCCAACAATCGTCGAGGTGCAGGCCGGCGACACTTTTTCTGCGATTGCAGCGCGCTTCACGGGCAATATTCGGAGCTGGCGGCAGATGTACAACGCCGAGCTCTCAGGGCTTGCCAATCCGGGCCATATCAACGTGGGAATGCGCCTGGAAGTGGTGGCCGACGCAGCCGGCACTCGCTACCTGAGGCTGGTGGGTGGGCCAGGGGCGCGGGTGGTGGCCAAAGTGCAACCGGCGCGAGCCGCTGCGCCGCCGACGGCGCCGATTCCCGCGCCCGCCGTGCCAGTGACTCCAGCAGTGGTAGTGGCGCCAGCAGTACCCGCAGCGGTGGCCGCTGCCGCTGACACCCCATTGGTTATCGGTGTATTGCCGAATATCGGTGCCCTGGCCCTGCAAGCCCAATACGACAATTTCAAACGTTATCTGGAGCGCCTGGGGCCACAAAAGGTGCGCGTTGTGCTGCCCCAAACTTCAAAACTTTCTTCGACAGCACCATGCGGGGTGAGTTTGACCTGGCCGTGGCGGCGCCGCACTTCGCACGTGTAGCCCAGCTGGAAAAGGCGATGGTGCCTCTGGTGATGTACGAACCCCGCATCGGTGCCGTGTTCGTGGCGACCATTGACGGCAAAGTCGCAGCACCCGCCGACGTGCGCGACAAGGCAGTGGCATTCGCGAACCCGACCTCGCTGGTCGCCTTGTACGGCCTGCAGTGGCTGCAACAGCAAAAACTCGAAGCCGGCAAGGACTACGAGCTCAAGGCGGCGCGTACCGACATGGGCGTGGGGCGCATGTTGCTGTCTGGCGAAGCGATTGCTGCGGTCATCAGCAGCGGCGAGATGCGCGCCCTGCCGCCCGAGGAATCGGCCCGGCTGAAGGTGGTGGATTCCTTTGCCCGCATACCGAATTTCATTGTGTTGGCCAATCCCAGGCTGACACGCGAGCGCACGGCGCAAATCAAGACCCAATTGAAAGACTTCCTGGTGAATCACGAGGAAGGCGTAGCCTTCGGCAAGGCAACTGGATTCACGGGTATCGTCGATGTGGATGAGGCAGTATTGCGCGAACTCGATCCGTACGTGACGTCGACACGCCGTGCAATGGGTTACACCAACTAATACGCCGCTGACCATGGTCGAGACCGTTTCTACCGTGCGTGCAGGCGCGCGCACCCCGTTCTTGCCCAGGACGGCTTCGACCGACTGGGAGACAGCCACCGCATCGGCGTTGATGGAGGACATGGGAAATATTTTCCGCCAGTTGCGGCTGAAAAGTTGCCGTGCCGCACTGGTCAAGATGGGCTCGATGGAGTTTGAGGGTATCTGGGCCCTCTCCGACCACGGCGGGAGCCGCGAGGAGGACTCTGATCTTCCACTTGATAGCCATTTTCCAGGTGCGCTTTCCACCATCACGCAGTTGTCCCAGGCGGGTGCCAACGAGACCGTGGTGAAGCGGCTCAGCCCGCGCCACTGGTCCTGTGCTTGGCGCGTCGACGCCGACCATGTCGTTGTCGCCGAGGCGCGTTATGCCGATGCGCGGGTGACACTGGCAGAGCTGGACATCGCGCTGGTGCGGCTGGTCTGCGATACCGGCATCCGCAATGGTCTGGTCGACGCCGACGCCGATACGGACGAGGCTGGCTCGATGGTGTGGCCGCAGCCACAGGATCGGCGCAAGCGCCGTCGCCGCCCCCAGCTCAATCTGCACTGGAGTCTTGTTCTGACGGTGGCAAGCTGTTTGCTTGCCTTGTGGATCGCACTGTCAGCCCTGCCCGATGCGCTGGCCGCATCGGCCCGCCTGCAAACCATAGTCGACAAGACCATGGTCCAACACCTGTCGGTGGCCATGGCGACCGGTGACTATGGCGAAGTGCAGCACGCCTTGTCGGCGTTCGAAGGGCTGGGTTATTTCCGGAGTGCCGCTGTGACCAACGTGGGCAGAAGCTGATTTCAATGGCTGGCCCGGTCGGCGGCCTGCGAATTGGCGACGTCGCCCCGGCTTCGATTCTCGATTCGGCGCAAGCGTTAAATCTGTCCATGGGCAGCGAGAAGTACGGGCAGCTGTGGCTGTTGCAGGCAGCCCCCGGTGCGGCCTCCGAGAGCAGTCTGGTGACATTGCGCAGCATGGCGCTCGCCGCGTTCGCAGCAGCAATGGCGGCCACCGGCCTGCTGCTGTTCCGTCGGCGACGCGCCCGACGCAACGGCGACTGACCAACGGCGACTTTTCAACCTCTGCCGTCGTCGGGCCAGCCATGGAGCGGGAGGCCTGCGAGCACCCTGCTCCAAACTTCGGGTTCCGGAGCTGCTCAGCGGCCGCTGTCGGCGATTGTGATGGACCCGTGATCGTCCATGGCTACAGATATGCCAACCATCAACGAGGTCTGGGTGTCCCAGAGGCGGTTAAATTTCCGGCAGCACATGTTGGCGGCGGCCCGCAAGCCGTCGCCGGTCTTGCGCGAGATGCCAGGGGCCGGTTCGTCGGTATCCAGTGTGACGGCCAGGTCGATGCGTTCAGACCCCCGGTCAATCCATCGGCATCGGCTTGGTCGGCTCGAACTCGACAACACACTCCAGATCGGACACGGCATTAAGCCATTTCTGCCAGGCCTCAGCGGTGTCCTCCTCGATCACCACTGGCTGCGGCAGAGGCTCGCCAAAAACAAAGTCCAGCAGAACCGTGGAGATACTTCGGGTTTGTGTATTCATGTGATTCCGCAATTTCCAACGCATGGCGGAAATTTAATGCAAGCTCCCCGGGAAACGAGGATGTGCAAGTGTAAAAAATGTTCAACCCGTATGCTCGCAGCCAGGTAGCTGCACCATGACAACGGTCCTGGATTGTTTGACTACCAGCGTCTGCGGCGCCCACCGGCTAACAAACGGCCTCGACCCTGCGGTTGACCGCAGAAGGTCAGGTCGTCCCACCTTCACTCGCAGTCCGGTCCAGGTGGGTGGCCGTGGTTATCCTGAGCGCCTCGCGATATGGCAAAGATGAGCCACTCTGCAGGTCACAAGCGGCCAGTTAGTCGGTAGGATTGCCCCATCACAGCCTTGACCTGGCTGGAATCGAGGAAGCACCATCATGAGTGAGACCGATACCAAACGCCACCGCCGCGGTGGCCGCGAACGGCGCGACCCGAACGCCAAAATCAGCGGGCCGGCCTATATCACCCGCAAGATTCCCACTTACGACATCATGGGCGAGGAGAGTCTGCAGAAGATCGAGCACACCGCCGACCGCATCCTGGCCGAAATCGGCCTGGACGTCCGCGACGATGACGATTGCCTGGCGATGTTCCGCAAGTCGGGCGCCAAGGTGGACGGCATGCGGGTGCGTTTTGAGCCTGGCCACCTGCGCGAAATTCTGAAGACAGCACCGAAGCAGTTCACGCAGCATGCGCGCAACCCGGCGCGTTCGGTGCAGATCGGCGGCAACAGCGTGGTGTTCGCCCCGGCATACGGCTCACCCTTCGTGATGGATCTCGACCAAGGTCGGCGCTACGGCACGCTGGCAGACTTTCAGAACTTCATCAAGCTTGCGTATGCCAGCCCCTGGCTGCACCACTCCGGCGGCACGGTATGTGAACCGACCGACATCCCGGTCAACAAGCGGCATCTGGACATGGTGTACGCCCACATGCGGTATTCCGACAAGGCCTACATGGGCTCGATCACCTCCGAGGAGCGCGCTGAGGATTCGATCGCCATGAGCCGGCTGCTGTTTGGCGCCGACTTCGTCGACAAGAACTGCGTGATCCTGGGCAACGTCAACGTGAACCCGCCGCTGTTGTGGGATGGCACCATGACCAAGTCGGCGCGCGCCTATGCACGCGCCAACCAGGCGGCGGTGATCGTGCCCTTCATTCTGGGCGGTGCCATGGGTCCGGTCACCAATGCCGGCGCGATTGCACAGGCGCACGCCGAAACCATGGTGGGTTGCGCCATCACGCAATTGGAGCGCCCCGGCGCGCCGGTGATCTACGGCAATTTTCTCTCCAGCATGTCGCTGCGCTCCGGGTCACCGACCTTTGGCACCCCCGAGCCAGCCATTGGTTCGATGGTGATCGGGCAACTGGCGCGCCGCCTCGACCTGCCGCTGCGCTGCGCCGGCTCCTTCACCACCTCCAAGCTGCCCGACGGCCAGGCGATGCAGGAAAGTGTCATGTCCATGCTCTCGGCGGTGCACTGCGGCGCCAACTTTATTCTGCATTCGGCCGGATTCCTGGATGGCCTGCTCTCGATGAGTTACGAGAAGTTCATGATGGATGCCGACTTCTGTGGTGCCCTGCACAGCTACTTGGCCGGTGTCACCGTGGACGACAACAGCCTGGCCATGGACGCCTTTCGCGAAGTTGCGCCGGGCAGCCACTTCCTGGGCAGCGCACACACCATGGCCAACTACACAACCGCGTTTTACGACTCCAGCATCTCGGACGACCGGCCCTTCGAAACCTGGAGCGAGGACGGCGGCAGCGACAGCGCAACACGCGCCAACAAACGCTGGAAAGCGGCCTTGGCAGAATACCAGCCACCGCCGATGGATGAGGCGGTCCATGAATCCATTCTCGACTTCATGAACCGCAAGAAGGCATCCATGACCGACCAGTGGTACTAGCAGTCCGTTTCGCCAAATGGATTACGAGATGAAATTGATGGATCTATGCGCCAGACCAGGCGCACAGCCGCAGCCAGACTGGACGTCTGGCAAGACTGGGCAACGACGTGTGGCGCGAAAAGACGCGATTTCATGTAAGCATTTTGGCGAAACGGACTACTAGGGACTGTCAACGCTATTGGAGGAGTCACGTGACCCATAAAACGAAGGCCATCATGGCGCAAAGCAAAGCCTTGGCGTCGGCCAAGGCGAGTCTTTGCAACGCCGCGGGCGTTTGTTTTACGGGATCCCCCGTTGGGCCCGAGCCGGGCAACCCGCAGGGCGTTGTTGCACGTTCGTTGTGTGCCGCTGGCACACGGCCTCACTCGCGCCTGGCCCTGCGGGCTGCGCGGCCCGTGCGTGAGCGCTCCAATAACGTTAACAGGCCCTGAACGCCATGTCCCTTGCCAACGACCCCCTGCTGCAGCCCTACCAGCTGCGCCATCTGCGGCTGCGCAACCGTATCATGACCACGTCGCATGAGCCGGCCTATCCGGAAGACGGCATGCCCAAAGCGCGCTACCGCGCCTACCACGTGGAGCGCGCCCGGGCTGGCATCGCACTGACCATGACTGCGGGCTCGGCCACGGTGTCGCGCGACAGCCCACCGGTGTTCAACAACATTCTGGCCTACCGCGACGACGTCGTGCCCTGGCTCAGGGATCTTGCCGACGCCTGCCACGAACATGGGGCCGCGGTGATGATCCAGCTCACGCATCTGGGCCGGCGCACCAGCTGGTCCAAGGCCGACTGGCTGCCGGTGCTGTCGCCATCGCACGAGCGCGAAGCCGCGCACCGCGCCTTCCCCAAGAAGATCGAGGACTGGGATATAGCCCGCATCCTGTCCGACTATACGGACGCCGCCGAACGCGTCAAGGCGGCCGGCCTGGACGGTCTGGAACTGCAGGCCTACGGCCACCTGATGGACCAGTTCTGGTCGCCCCTGACGAATACGCTCGACGCGCCTTACGGTGGCTCGCTCGACAACCGGCTGCGCTTCACGTTCGAGGTGCTGGCTGCCATCCGCAAACGCGTCGGGCCAGAGTTCATCATCGGTGTGCGCTACACCGGCGACGAAGATCTGCCCGGAGGCCTGACGGCGAAGGACGGCCTGGAGATATCGCGGCGCCTCAAGGAATGCGGCATGGTCGACTTCCTCAACGTAGTGCGTGGCCATATCGACACCGACGCGGGCCTCACCGACCTGATCCCGGTGCAGGGTATGCGCAGCTCGCCGCATCTGGACTTCGCCGGGGACATACGCGCAGCCACGGGTTTTCCCACCTTTCATGCCGCCAAGATCCAGGACGTGACTACGGCACGCTACGCAATTGCCTCCGGCAAACTCGACATGGTGGGCATGACGCGCGCCCACATGACCGACCCGCACATCGTGCGCAAGATCCTGGCTGGGCGCGAGGACAGCATCCGTCCCTGCGTGGGTGCCAATTTCTGCCTCGACCGCATCTACCAGGGCGGCGAGGCCTACTGCATTCACAACCCGGCCACCGGGCGTGAGCTGACGATGCCACAGGACATTGTGGCGGCGGCGGTCAGACGCAAGTTCGTCATCGTTGGTGCCGGCCCTGCCGGGCTGGAGGCGGCGCGTGTGGCAGCCGAACGCGGCCACCAGGTAACGGTGATGGAGGCCACGGCCAATCCCGGCGGTCAGATCCGCCTGACTGCTCTGAGCCCGCGCCGGCGCGAGATGATCAGCATCATCGACTGGCGTATGGCGCGTTGCGAGGAGCGCGGGGTGATGTTCCGCTTCAATACCCTGGCCGACGCGCAGACGGTGCTGGCCGAATCGCCCGACGTGGTGATCGTCGCCACTGGCGGTCTGCCGCACACCGGGGTGCTGAAATCCGGCAACGAACTGGTGGTGTCGAGCTGGGACATCCTCTCAGGCGACGTGAAGCCCGGGCGCAATGTACTGCTGTTCGACGACGCCGGCGACCACCCCGCATTGCAGGCCGCCGAGGTGATCGCGCACAGTGGCGCGGCGGTGGAGATCATGACGCCGGATCGCTCCTTCGCGCCCGAGGTAATGGCCATGAACCTCGTGCCCTACATGCGCAGCCTGCAAAAAATGGACGTGACCTTCACCGTCACCTACCGGCTCGAATCGGTACAGCGCGACGGCGACGGCCTGCTGGCCATCGTCGGCAGCGACTACGGTGGTGTGCGCAAGGAGCGCCGCGTCGACCAGGTGGTGGTGAACCACGGCACGCGCCCACTCGACGAGCTGTATTTCGGACTGAAGCCCCTCGCAACGAACCAGGGTGCAGTCGACTACAGCGCCTTGATCGCGGGACATGCACAGACCCTCCAGCACAATCCGCAAGGGCAGTTCCAGCTGTTTCGCATCGGCGATGCAGTGTCGGCACGCAATACCCATGCCGCGATCTACGACGCGCTGCGCCTGGTCAAGGACCTGTAGCGCGTTCCGCCATGACCATGCGGCAGCAGCCACGGGTCGGCACCCGCTGAAACTTTGACCCCGGCACCCCTTGGAAGTCTTCACGCTGCTGATCCTGTTTGCCGGCGGCGTCGTGGCCGGAGGTGTCACCGCGGTCGCCGGGGGATCGAGCTTTCTGACATTTCCGCTGTTGATCGCGGCTGGGCTACCGCCGCTCACCGCCAACATCACCAATTGGATCGCCCTGATGCCGGGCAACTTCATGGCGCTGGCAGCCTACCGCGAGGAGCTGCGCGCCATGCGCGGCCACCTGCGCGCCCACCTGCTGGTGTCATTTGTTGGCGGTCTGCTGGGTGGCGTGTTGCTGTTGTGGACGGGCGAGGCGCGGTTTGAGAAAGCCGTTCCCTGGCTGATCCTGACCGCGACCGTGTTCTTTGCACTGGGTGAATGGATCAAGACCCGGCTGGATGCGCTGCGCACGCCCGGACAAACGCCTTCGCGGCGCTGGCTGCTGGTGTTCGAGTTTGTGCTGATGGTGTACGGCGGCTACTTTGGCGCCGGTGTCGGCATCGTGCTGCTGGCGGCACTGGCAATTGCCGGGCAGACCTCCATCCACATGGCCAACGCACAGAAGAATCTGATGGTGGTCGCGCTCAGCGCGGCGGGCTGCATCGTATTGCTGCCCTCTGGTCATGTAGCCTGGTGGTACGTGTTGCCGCTGTTTGTCGGCTCCAGCCTCGGTGGTTATGGCGCGGTGCGCTTCATCCGCCGGATACCGGCTCGGGCGATCCGCAATGGCATGCTGGCCTGGGCCGTGCTGCTGACAATTTACTCTTTCTGGAAATATGGCTGACACGCGGTCCATGGGCACTGCGTGCAATCAACTTCGGCGCATCGTCCTGGTACCGGGCCTGGATTGCGCGCTCGCCGTTTGCACCCACACGCCGGAATCTGCAGTCGCGCTGGCCTGGCAGGACCAATAGGAAGACCGTGGCAAACAGGTACTGGCGCGCGACCAAGCCCTGTGCGAGGCAATGGTCGAACCGCGGCGCAGCTTGCTGACTGCCTGTCTGATGGCCAATGGCTGGGCGTTGTAAGCAGCGCTGGCGCACTCGCACCGCCAACATCAACCCAAGGCGCGCGCTGCGTGCGCAAGCTGCGTGATGCGCG
>Ga0105048_10013463_pt1 | contig 12783 bp, 13 predicted proteins | sample MAT05_FD_78382 | JGI IMG/M metagenome (GOLD analysis project Ga0105048, IMG submission 78382) | Freshwater microbial communities from Lake Fryxell liftoff mats and glacier meltwater in Antarctica - MAT-05 | ecosystem: Environmental > Aquatic > Freshwater > Ice > Liftoff microbial mat | place... | reverse complement strand
TCGATCGGGTCCTCGAGCGTGATGATGTGGTCGTGGCGCGTCTTGTTCACTTCATCGACGAGCGCGGCAAGCGTCGTCGATTTACCCGAACCCACGGAGCCGGTCACGAGGACCAGTCCATTGTGATACTGGGTGAGCATCTTCAATGAATCGGGCAGCCCGAGTTCATCCATGCTGCGCAGCCGGCTATTGATGATGCGGAAGACGAGGTCCACGCCGAGCCGATGCCGGACGACGCTGGCGCGGAAGCGGCCAAAAGAACTGGCGTAGGCGAAATCGACGTCGCCGCGGTCGGCGAGCAACTTCTTTTGCTCGTCATTGAGGAAGCTCATGGCCAGTCGATCGGTGTCGGCGGCGACCAGCTTGGTGGCCTGCATCCAGATCGGTTCGAGCGTGCCGTTGCGGCGCCAGATAGGCTGCGCGTTTACGCCGAGGTGGACGTCGGAACAGTCGGATTCCTGGCCGATGCGGAGGTATTGATCGACGTGCTCGAGCGCGTGGACTGCTTCATGAACGACCTCCACGGCGGCGGGAGCAGCTACGGCCATAGGTATAGCAACAGCTACGGGGACGGCTACGGGAACAGCCTTGGGGGAACGAGGTGCGTCTGCCATGGAATTGGGGCGAGAAGAGCTAGCGATGCGGGGTTTAAAATCAAACGAAACTTTGCTCGAGAATCGCCGCCGGGGGCAGACGGACCGCTCTATTCACGCAGCGCGACCCCTAGCTCCGTGATGAGGCGTTGCTTGAGCCGGCCGTGCGCGACGTTTACTTCGTCTGCGGTGAGAGTGCGTTCGGTGCTGCGGTAGGTGAGGGAATAGGCGAGGGACTTTTTGTCGGCGGGCACCTTGGCGCCGGTGGCGTCGGTGAAGACATCGAAGAGCTCCACGCCGGCGAGCAGAGGCTCCTGCGCGGCCGAGAGCGTGGCGGCGATCTGCTGATGCGCGAGGGTGAGCGGCGCGAGCAGTGCGATGTCGCGCGAGGTCGAGGGAAAGCGGGGGATGTCCCGATATTTTTTCGCGGCGGCGGTGTCGGCGAGCGCGGAGAGGTCCAGTTCGGCGAAGACAACCGGTGCCGTGGTATCCAGTGCGCGGGCATCCGCGGGCCAGAGTTGGCCGGCGAAGCCGACGGCTTTCCCCGCGACCTTCACGACGAGGGAGAGCGCGAGCGCTGGGTTCGGCTCTGGCTCGAAGGTGGTGGTGCGGCCGAGCGCGATGGTGAGGACGGTCTTGAGGTCGAAGAGGTCGGTCTCGCGTCCTTCGCCGGCGCGCCAGTTGCGTTCGCTGGTCGGTCCCGTGATGACCATCGCGGCGTGGCTGAATTCCTCGGGTGCGGTCCGGGAATACACGCGGCCAATCTCGAAGAGCCGCACCGCTTTCGCGCCGGCACGGACGTTCTCCGCGATGGCCCGGAACAGCCCGTGGATTAGGTTCGGCCGCAGCGTGACCTGTTCGTCGATCATCGGATTTTTCACGCGCACGAGATTCGCGGCATCGAAGTGCAGCGCGGCGAGCCCCAGCGGTTGCTCGGGCACAAGTGTGAGGCTGCGAGCTTCGTGCAAGCCGGCTGCGACCAGGGCGCGGCGCAGGGTCATTGCGCGATCGTAGGCGTGGTCCGTTTCGCTCGCCGGAGCGAAGCGCGCCTGGACCCGCGACGGGACGCGATCAAGGCCGATCACGCGGGCGATTTCCTCGATGAGATCCACCTCGCGGGTCAGGTCCTGGCGGTATGACGGCACTTCCCAGCCACCCTCTGCAGGACGCAGGCCGAAGCCGGTGAGGATCTCCGCGATGCGGGTTTCCGGGACCGCCACGCCGAGCAGCGCCGCCACGCGGGCGGGTCGCAGCGCCGCGATGTGGGTAAAGACCGGCCCGGCGCTTTCGCCGAGCATCGCACTGGGATCGAAGCCCGCCGGCGAGTCGCCGGGCAGCCCGATGCGGAGTTCGCCCACGGTGCCGCCCGCAACTTCCAGGATGAGCTGTGCCGCGCGCTGCGCATTCGGCAGTACATTCGCCCGGTCCACCCCGCGTTCGTAGCGGTAGCTGGAGTCGCTGCTGAGCCCGAGCGCCCGCGCCGTGCGGCGGATCAGCGCGGGCTCGAACCATGCGCCTTCGAGGTAAAGGTTCTGGGTCTCCGCGGTCACGCCGGTTTCCGCGCCGCCCATCACGCCGCCGATCGCCACTGGGCGTTCGCCGTCGGCGATCACGAGATGCTGGGGCGTGAGAGGGTAGGTCTTTCCATCCAGCGCGAGGATTTGCTCGCCCGCGGCGGCCATCCGCACGCGCAGATCGCCGCGCAATTTGTCGGCGTCGAAGGCGTGCAGCGGCTGCCCCGTTTCGAGCAGCACGTAGTTCGTCAGGTCCACGACATTGTTGATCGGTCGCAGGCCCACCGCTTCCAGCTTGCGCCGCAGCCATTCCGGACTCGGCCCCACTTTGACCCCGCTGATCGCCAGTGCGGAGTAAAAGCCGCACTCGCGCGGCTCCACGTCGATTACTTCACCGACAAAGCCGAGCAACTCCACCGGCCGCGCCGGGAGCCGCAGCGCCTGCTGCGTGAGCACCGCGATCTCGCGGGCGATGCCGATGTGCCCGAGCAGGTCGGGCCGGTTCGGCGTGACCTCGAGATCCAGCACGGTATCGCCGGGAAAGAGGGCGCTGATCGCCGTGCCCACCGGGCTGTCCGGCGGGAGAATGAGCAGGCCATCCGCGCCTTTGGGCAGCCCCAGTTCGTCCGCACTGCAGAGCATGCCTTGCGACTCCACGCCGCGCAGCTTGCCCACCTTGATCTTAAAATCCGGTCCGAGCACCGCGCCCGGCAGGGCCAGCGGCACCTTGTCCCCTACCTGGTAGTTCTTCGCCCCGCACACGATTTGGCGCAGTTCGCCGCCGGTGCCGTCGTCCACCTTCGTCACGCTGAGGCGATCGGCGTTCGGATGCTGCACGCTTTCGCGGATCTGGGCCACGACCACGTGGGGGATCGAGACGCCGGTGGTGATGACTTCTTCCACCTCCACACCCGCGAGCGTGAGGAGATCCACGAGCGCAGGCACGGTCGGTGGCAGATCGACGAGTTCACGGAGCCAGTTGAGAGAGACTTTCATCTTGGGTTTGAAAGGGTAGGTGGGTGACGAGTTCCTGCCGGTTTAGAACTGCGCGAGGAAGCGCTGGTCGCTGTCGGTGAAGGAGCGGATGTCCGGCACCCCAGCCATGATCATGGCGAGCCGATCAAGGCCGAAGCCGAAGGCGAAGCCCGTGTATTTTTCCGGGTCGAAGGCGCGATCACCGCGCTGCGTGTTGATCGATTCGAAGACGGCGGGATCGACCATTCCGCAGCCGGCGATTTCCAGCCACCGGTCGGCAGCCCCCAGCGCGGTCGTCTTGATGTCCACCTCGAAGCTGGGTTCGGTGAAAGGAAAGAAGTGCGGGCGGAAGCGGAACTGCGCGTCGTTGCCGAAAAGCTCGCGGAAGAAAAACTCCAGCGTGCCCTTGAGGTCGGCCACGCTCACGCCTTCGTCCACGTAGAGCCCCTCCATCTGGGTGAACTGGGCGAGGTGCGTGGCGTCGATCTCATCGCGGCGGTAGGCGGCGCCGGGCGCGATGATGCGGATGGGGGGCGGCGTGGCGGCCATGGTGCGGATCTGCACCGTGCTGGTGTGCGTGCGGAGCAGCCTGCCATCGGCGAAATAGAACGTGTCCTGTTCGTTGCGCGCTGGATGGTCGGCGGGCGTATTCAGCGCGTCGAAGCAATGCCACTCGGTCTCGATATCCGGCCCATCCGCGAGGGCGAACCCCATGCGGCGGAAGATGCCCACGGCGCGGTCGAGCAGTTGGGTAATGGGATGCATCGTTCCGAGCGTGGGCGCGGCGCCCGGCAGGGTGACATCGATGCCGGCAAAGGCGGCTTGGTCCGCATCGGCGAGCAGCGCCGCCTTGCGTTCATCCAGCGCGGTGGTGACCGCGATGCGCACCTCGTTGAGTAATTTGCCGAGGCGCGGTTTGTCGTCCTTCGACACGTCCTTCATCCCTTTGCTGACCGCTGCGAGGAGGCCGGACTGGCCGAGGAATTTTATCCGCGACTGTTCGATGCTGGTTTCATCCGCCGCGGTGGAGATGGCGGCGAGGGCTTCGGTGCGGAGAGCTTCGAGTTGGGAGTCCATGGGAAAATTTCCGGTCGGCGATTGGCGATTTGCGGGCCGGGAGACTGCGACGCGCTGGCGGGGATTTCAATCGGCAATCGCCAATCGACCCTTTGCGGGAAAAAGAAACAGCCTCGAACACGCGGCACGCATTCGAGGCTGTTGAGAGAGGCTGGGAAAAGACTAGGCGGCTTTCTGAGCGTGTTTGGCTTCGAGTGCGGCTTTGGCCTTGTCGAAGATGTTCTTGAAAGCGGCTTCGTCGGTGATCGCGAGATCGGAGAGGATCTTGCGATCAAGTTCGATGCCGGCGGCCTTGAGGCCTTCGATGAAGCGGCTGTAGGTCAGGCCGAGCGCCCGAGTCGCGGCGTTGATGCGCTGCTGCCAGAGCATGCGGAAGTTGCGCTTCTTGGTCTTGCGGTCGCGATAGGACCAATACTTGGCTTTGGTGACGGCGTCTTTCGCATAGCGGAAGAGCTTCGAGCGACGTCCGCGGAATCCGCGGGCTTGATCGACGACTTTTTTGCGGCGTTCCCGACTGGCGGGAGCATTAGTGGCGCGTGCCATGGTGTGTTTTTAGGTTATTCGGCGGGTTGTTATTTTTGTGGTGTCGATCTGGTCAGCCTCACTCGCCGAAGTGTCCCGCGACAAGCGGGACAGGCGGACCGGATCGGAGCTTTTCTCGTCCTCTTCCTCATCCTCTTAATCTTCCTCCGACTGGTTGAGAACGATTAAGAGGATGAGGATGAGGCGGAATTGCCGTTAGTGGAACGGGAGCAACTCCCGCATACGGGGGACCATGGTCACGTGGACTTCGCCGTCTTTGCCCAGCTTCCGCTTCTGCTTCGAGCTCTTGCTCGAGGCGAGGTGGCGAAGGCCCGGCTTGCGGCGCATGATCTTGCCCGTTCCAGTGATTTTCAGCCGCTTGGAAGCGGATTTTTTCGTCTTGCGACGTGCGATGGATCGAGGCATGGGGCGCGCAAAGTAGCAGGCGACCTTCCTCTGGCAAGCGGGATTTTTTCGGGCGCTGTCTATCTCAAACTCGCTCGGCTGCGGCCGCGCGCGAACTGCCCCCTCTGGGCGGCTTCCCGCTTGCCGCTCTGTGCAGAGGTCTGCCAACTTCATGGCGTGCGAATTCCCTACTTCCAAGTCGATGCGTTTACCAACCACGTTTTCGGCGGTAACCCGGCGGGTGTCTGCCCGCTGGAAACCTGGCTGCCCGACGAGGTCCTGCGCGACATCGCGGCGGAGAATAATCTTTCCGAGACGGCGTTCTTTGTCAGGCGCGAGGGCGGCTACGATCTGCGTTGGTTCACGCCCACGATGGAGGTGAATCTTTGCGGGCACGCGACGCTCGCGGCGGCTTTCGTGCTTTTCACGGAGCTGGGTTTCTCCGGGGAAAAAGTGACCTTTCGAACCAAAGTGGGCGAACTCGGGGCGACGCGCGATGGCACGCGGGTGAGCCTCGACTTCCCGGCCTGGCCGCCCGTCCGCTGCGCGCAGGTCCCGGCGAATCTCGCCGATGCGCTGGGCTGGGTGCCGCGGGAGTTGCTCAAGACGCGGGACTATCTCGCGGTGTTTTCCACGGAGGAGGAAGTGCTGGGTCTGAACCCGGAGCCGACGCTTCTCGCCAAGCTCGATTGCCTGGGGCTGATCTGCACGGCGCCGGGACGCGACTGTGATTTTGTTTCGCGCTTTTTCGCTCCGGGTGCGGGAGTGCCCGAGGATCCGGTGACCGGCTCCGCGCACAGCACGCTGATTCCCTACTGGAGTGAGCGGCTGGGGAAGCAGCAACTCTTTGCCCGCCAACTTTCACGGCGCCGGGGCGAGCTTTTCTGCGAAATGCGGGGCGAGCGCGTGGGCATCGGCGGCGATGCCGTGCTCTACAGTCGGGCGCAGATCGAGGTGCCGTGAAGTTTTTCTGCACCGCAGAGGCGGGGATGTGCCGAGGGAAGGCGAATCGCTTTCACGGGTGATTCCGCCGCCGACCCCGGTTTCCCCGCGGCGCCCTGATTTAGAGCACGAAAAAGCCGCGACCCTTTTGGAGTTCGCGGCTTTTTCGCGGGAAGAGGATGATCGTAAGCGGCTCAGACGAGCGCTTCGAGTTTGGCCAAAATTTCGGCCTTGGGCACCCGGCCGACGAGTTGGTCGCAGACGACGCCGCCCTTAAAGAAGAGCAGGGCGGGGATCGAGTTGATGCGGAATTTCCCCGCGGTCTCAAAGCTCTGGTCCACGTTCACCTTGGCGACTTTGGCTACGCCCACTGTGGCATCGGCGATCTCGTCGATGACCGGTCCGAGCTGGACACAAGGTCCGCACCACGGCGCCCAAAAATCCACGAGCACGGGTTTATCCGACTGTAATACTTCGGCGTCGAAGTTGGCGTCGGTGACAGTGATGACGTTGGAGCTGGCCATGGGATAAGATCAGGAAATGCTAGCGGCGGTGAAAGCGAGGTAAGCGAGAACCGCCGCGGCGATGGAAGCGATAAAAGCGACAATCGCGAGGACGTTGAGCACGCCATCCGAGGATGGGGCGCTGACGCCGGGAGAAACTGAGGCGGGTATGGCTTGAATGATCGGGGCGGCCTGGATGCTGGAAGCGGACGGCTGGCGGACCAGCGGCTGGGTCTGCTGCATCTTCACGGTCGCTTTCGGCAGACCGGGCTTCGCGCCCTCTGCGGGCAGGGTGATCCGGGCGGTTTCTTTCTTCGGAGCGGCGGCCTTTTGAGTGACTGGTTCTGCGGGCTGGACCGCGCTGGCCGTCGGGGCGCCGGGACGGCCGACCGGTGCTCCAGGTGGTTTGATCGTCGAACCGGCGGGAGCGGGTTTGAGCGGGATCGTCGGTCTGCTTCCGAGCGTCGGCGGTTTCGGTGGGGGATTGATCCCGCTTGCACTCACCGCCCGGACGGGAGCGCCGGGGGCTCCGGGTGCGCTCGGCGCGGAAGGGGGCTTCGGAGGCGGGGGGAGGAAAGGCTTACTGGCGCTCGGAGGTGGAGGCATCGGGGCGCTTGGTGCCGGTGCCGGGGCGGGTGTGGAGCCGGAATCGCTGAGGATTTTCGTCGTTTCCTTCTTTGGAGTGACACCGCCGGGACCTTTCCCGGGGAGATTGATGCGGACGGTTTCGCGCTTGGCCGTGGGCGCCTCGGGCTTGGCGGGCAGGGTGATCCGAATCGTCTCGGCTTTTGCGGCTTCGTCGGCGGATTCAGATGGAGCGGGAGGAAGGTCGTCGGCCATAGGGAAAAGGGTGGCGGGTTACATGTCACCCGGGTGAAACGGTGTCAACACGTTTGACACCTTCTGTCGGCCTCGGGCGGGTGATCGGCTGCAAAGCTCTTTGTTCCAGGGATTACGGGGCGATGGACGGAACTTTCTCTTGCCGCGATTTTTCCCTGCCCGTTAGGTTGCCTCGATGCATATTTTGGTCACCGGCGGTGCCGGCTTCATCGGCTCCCATTTCGTCGAGAAATGCCTTTCCCTCGGGCATTCCGCCGCCGTGCTCGATGACTTCAACGACTTCTACGACCCCGCGATCAAGCGCGCGAATGTCGCCCCTTTTACCAAACGCGTGGCGATCCACGAAGTGGACCTGCGGGATCGGGACGGGGTAAACCGGGTGATCCACGGCGGTCGTTTCGACACGATCGTCCACCTGGCCGCGCGGGCCGGCGTGCGCCCTTCCATTCAGGACCCGAAGCTCTACCTCGATACGAACATCACCGGCACCTGGCACCTCCTCGAGGCGGCTCGGGAGGCGGGCGTCCCGCGCTTCATCTCCGCCAGCAGCAGCAGCGTGTATGGCGTTTTGAAAACGGCGCCGTTTCGCGAAGACATGGCGCTCACGGCCACGATCTCACCCTACGCCGCGACGAAGCTCGCCGCCGAGCAGCTCTGCTCGAACTACGCGCACCTCTACGGCATGCGGACGATCAATCTGCGCTTCTTCACGGTCTATGGTCCCCGGCAGCGGCCGGACCTCGCGATCCACGGCTTCACTCGGAAGATCTGGGAGGGGAAGCCGATCCAGCAGTTTGGCGACGGCTCGACGCGGCGCGACTACACCTACATCGACGACATCGTGCAGGGCATGACCGCGTGCCTGAGCTACGAGGGGCCGATCTGCGATGTCTTCAATCTCGGCGAAAGCCAGACGACCACGCTGAGCGAGCTCATTTCCTCGATCGAGACCGCCTTGGGAAAGGAGGCGATCATCGAAAAGCTGCCCGAGCAACCCGGCGACGTGCCGCTGACCTACGCGGATATCTCGAAAGCGCGCGCCCAGCTTGGCTACGATCCGCACACCCAGATCGCGGAGGGAATTCCGAAGTTCGTGGAGTGGTTTCACTCCGTCCGTGGCTGATCGCGGCGAGGCGGGTCGGACGGGGGTTTTCGATCCGCAGATTGCGCAGATTTTCGCGGATGAAGAGTCCGCCAATCTGCGGAAATCTGCGTCATCTGCGGATCATTTCTTCCTCGAATCCTCGACAACCGGACTTCCCGCTCGCGTGCCGCTTTCGGCCCGGTAAGCTGCGCGCATGACCGAGCCGCGTTCCGTCGTCGAACTCACCCAGGCCCTTGTCCGCATTCCGAGCGTGAATCCCCACGGGGACCCCGGTACCGACGGGGTGGGGGAAGCAGCGATCGCCGAGTGGCTGGCGTGGTTTCTGGAAACGTGCGGTGCGACGGTGGAGTTGCGCGAAGTGTTGCCCGGTCGGCCGAATGTGATCGCCCGCTGGCCCAGCGCGTCGCCGGGCAAGCCGCGGCTGCTCTTTGCTCCGCACACGGATACGGTGAGCGTAGGCGGGATGACGATCGAGCCCTTCTCGGGTGACCTGCGCGATGGCCGCGTCTGGGGCCGCGGCGCGAGCGATACGAAAGGGCCGATGGCGGCGATGCTGTGGGCGCTGCGCGAAGAGCGCGCGAATCTCGCGGAGTTGTCGCATGAGATTTGGTTTGCCGGGCTGATGAGCGAGGAGGCCGATCAGCACGGGTCGCGGGCGCTGGCCCGGGAGGAACACTTCGACTTCGTGGTGGTGGGCGAGCCGACCAGTCTGCAGACCGTTCACACCCACAAAGGTTCGTGCTTTTTCAATATCACCACGCGTGGCCGTGCCGGACACGCCTCGCGGCCGGACCTCGGCGACAATGCGATCTCGAAGATGCTCGCGATCCTCGACGTGGTGCGTAACGAGTTCGCCGCCGAGTTTGCCTCGCAAAAGGACGACGTGCTTGGCACCTCCACGCTGAGTATCGGCACCATCCGCGGGGGGACGAAAACGAACGTGATCCCCGACCTCTGCGAAGCCAGCGTGGACATGCGTTTCGTGCCCGCGCACTTCGAGACGGAGCCGATCACGCGCTTCACCAAAATTCTTGAGGACGTCTGCCCCGATGTGGAGATCTCCGCCATCCCCGCGCCGCCACTCTACACCGACCCGGCCCATCCGCTGATCCTCAAGCTCGCCGAATGCGGCGCGCAGCCGATCGGTGCGCCGTGGTTTTGCGATGCCTGTTACTTCGCGCAGCGCGGTATGCCGTCCATCGCGATCGGGCCCGGGCGGATCGATCAGGCGCATACGAAGGACGAGTGGATCACGGTTGAGGATTTGGAGGACGGCGTGCGGTTTTTTCGGCAATTTCTAGCGCGACTATGAAGTTCATCGATCCCCACATTCGGGAGGTGCGGCCCAAGCGGAACTATGCGGCGGACGAGCCGGTGCACCCGATGCAGGTGCGCGCTTACCGCAAGATGAGCGTGGCCGAGAAACTCGATCGGATGGCGGAACTCCATGAATGCGGAAGGGCCTTGCGGGCTGCTGGGATTCGGATGCGGCATCCAGAGTGGAGCGAGGAACAGATAAACCGCGAGGTCCGCGCCGCCGTGCTCTATGGCGTTTCCTAAGCCGTACGGCCACTACCTCGAACCGCTGGAGAGGTCAGGCCTTTCGTATTGCGTGACCGGCTCGGTCGCCGCGGGAGTTTACGGAAAAATTGCACCACTCATGATATCGACTTGGTCTTGCTGCTGCCGATGAGCGAGATCGAAAGGTTCCGTGCGGCGTTCCCCGAAACGGAGTATTACGTCCCCCCGACGGAGGTTCTGGTCACCGAGCTGCAACGCGGCCAGGGAGGCTGCCTGAATCTTTACCACTGTGAGAGTGACTTTAGGCCGATCTCTTTTTCGTGGTGCGTGATCCGTTGCATCGCTGGGCCATGCAGCACCGGCGGCGCGCGGATTATCACGGCGAGCAGCTCTGGCTGGCGCCGCCGGAGTATGTCTTGCTTCGCAAACTCGAATTGTTTCGCGAAGGGCGGCAGGACAAACACATCAACGACTTGCGTTTCATGCTGGCGGTGACCGAGCTGGATCGCCGCTTCATCGAAACGAATGTGGAGCGACTCGGACTGCGCGCGGAGTGGGACGAACTCCAGGAAGCCTACCGGGCGGCTGGGGGCGACGCACTCGACTGAGAGCTCGGGTCTGCAATTCGATCTTCCGCTCGATTGCGGCGGCGCCTATCTTGCCCGTCCTGTTTTCCCAATGAGCCAAACCCAGCCAGAAAAAACCGCCATCACGCCCCGCCGCGACGAAGATTTCCCCGAATGGTATCAGCAGGTCGTGAAGGCGGCCGAGCTAGCGGAAAACTCGGACGTGCGCGGCTGCATGGTGATCAAGCCGTGGGGCTACGGGCTCTGGGAACAGATGCAGCACGGGCTGGATGGGATGTTCAAAGCGACCGGACACAAGAACGCCTACTTCCCGCTCTTCATCCCGCTGAGCTATCTGGCCAAGGAGGCGGAGCACGTCGAAGGCTTCGCCAAGGAGTGCGCGGTGGTGACGCATCATCGTCTGGAGTCGGATGGCAAAGGCGGCCTGCGCCCCGCGCCGAGCGCGGAGCTCGCCGAGCCTCTGGTCGTGCGGCCGACCAGCGAGACGATCATCGGCGCGACGTATGCGAAGTGGGTGCAGTCGTGGCGCGATTTGCCGATCCTGATCAATCAATGGGCGAACGTGGTGCGCTGGGAGTTGCGGCCGCGGTTGTTTCTGCGGACGGCGGAGTTTCTGTGGCAGGAAGGCCACACCGCGCACGAGACCTCGGAGGAAGCGATCGCCGAGACGCAGCAGATGCTCGGCGTTTACGAGACCTTCGCCCGTGAGTGGCTGGCGCTGCCGGTCTTCACTGGCGAAAAGAGCGAGAGCGAGCGTTTCCCCGGCGCGGTGCAGACGCTGTGCATCGAGGCCATGGTGCAGGATCGCAAGGCGATCCAGGCTGGTACATCGCACTTCCTCGGGCAGAATTTTGCGAAGGCGAGCGGCATCCAATTCCTCAGCCGCAACAACACGCAGGAACTCGCGTGGACGACCTCGTGGGGGGTGAGTACGCGGCTGATCGGGACGGTGATCATGGCGCACGCCGATGATGACGGTGCGATCATGCCGCCGCGGGTGGCGCCGGCGCATGTCGTGATCATCCCGGTCACGCCGAAGCCGGAGACGCGCGACGCCGTGCTCGCCGCGGTCGAGAGTCTGGCGAAGGAAATGCGCGGGCAAAGCTACGCTGGCGAACCGATCCGGGTGGAGATCGACAAGCGCGACATTGGCGGCGGGACAAAGAGCTGGGAGTGGATCAAGAAAGGCGTGCCGATCCGCGTGGAGATCGGCCCGCGGGATCTGGAAAAAGGCAGCGTCGCCGTGGGCCGCCGCGACCGCGGAGCGAAGGAAAAGGAATTCCTGCCGACTGCCGACTTTGTCGCGAAAGCCGCGACAATTCTCACCGAAATCCAGCAGATGCTGCTCGATCGTGCGACCGCCTACCGCGATGCGAACACCGTGAAGATCGACACGAAAGAGGAGTTCTACGCCTTCTTCACCGCGAAGAACGCGAACAAGCCGGAGATCCATGGCGGCTTCGCGCTGGCGCACTGGAACGGCTCACGCGAGGTCGAGGAAAAAATCAAGGAAGACCTCAAGGTCACCATCCGCTGCATCCCCTTCGATGCCCCCGAGGAGGATGGAAAGTGCATCCTCACCGGGGAGCCGAGCCGCCGCCGGGTGGTCTGGGCGAAGTCTTATTGAGCCCAAAAACGAAAGCGGCCCGGTTTGCACCGGGCCGCTCGAATTCGTTATGAGGCGTTACTTCTTAAGCTCTTTCAGCTTGGCGATGAAGGGTTCCGGGCCGCCTGCTTGATAGCCGAGCTGTCCGACCTTTTTCCCCTCGGGATCGAGCACGATGATGCTCGGATATCCTTCGATTTTGAACTGCGACTGGAGCTTTTCATTTTGCTCCTTCAGCTTGCGCGCCTGGGCTTTCTGCTGCGGAAAATCGACTTCGACGAGCACGAGGTTCTCCTTCGCGTAGTCCTTAAACTCCTTTTTGGAGAACACTTCCTTGTCCAGCTTGATGCACCAGCCGCACCAGTCCGAGCCGGTGAAATCGAGCACGACGAGCTTCTTCTCCGCCTTGGCCTGGGCGAGTGCTTTTTCGTAGTCATCGCCCCAGCCGGCGGCGGCGAAAGCGGCGGAGGAGGTGAGGGCGAGGACGGCTAGCGAGGCCGCGAGACGCGAGAGCGATTTCTTCATAAGGGAAACTAGACTGCATGAGGGGCGCGGTTGTTCATCCTTATTTTTTCGCATGGAGGATGCTGAGC
>Ga0105048_10013462_pt1 | contig 12783 bp, 9 predicted proteins | sample MAT05_FD_78382 | JGI IMG/M metagenome (GOLD analysis project Ga0105048, IMG submission 78382) | Freshwater microbial communities from Lake Fryxell liftoff mats and glacier meltwater in Antarctica - MAT-05 | ecosystem: Environmental > Aquatic > Freshwater > Ice > Liftoff microbial mat | place... | reverse complement strand
GCGGAAGCCATCCGCTTTGTGGCGAGTCTGCCAGCACGAGTGAGCATTCCCGAGTTGGTGATCAAACCGACCGTGCAGATGTATTGGTGAGCTTTTGGGATTTTGGGATTCGAAGACGCATTTCCGTTTGTTATCACCGCCGGTTTCCTGCTATACTACTCTTCCCACCGAATACCCTGTTCGCGACTCGCCTTTTGGGGTTGTTCACTGATGTTTCGTTCGCTACTCGCGGCCCTGTTTGCCGCAATAGTGCCTGTTGCTGCGATCGCCGCTGAACCGCCACCACCGAGTGGCCCGGTGAGCTACTTCAAAGAAGTGCGGCCAATCCTCCAGCAGAATTGCCAGGGCTGCCATCAACCGGCGAAGGCGCAGGGTGGCTACGTCATGATTACCCATGCGGACTTGCTGAAAGTCAGCGATAGCGGCAAACCGGGCATCGCACCCGGCAAGCCGGAGGCCAGCTACCTGCTCGACGAAATCCGCGTGAAGGACAACAAGGCCGAGATGCCGAAGAACGGCTCGCCCCTCACCGCCAAGCAATACGAAACCATCGAGAAATGGATTCGCGAAGGAGCCAAGGACGACACGCCCGTGTCGGCCAAGGCAGTCGCAATCGATGCCGAACATCCACCCGTTTACCAATCGCCGCCGGTCATCGCGTCGGTGGCTTTCTCCCCTGATGGCAAGCTACTCGCCGTTACTGGCTATCACGAAATCCTGCTTTACAAGACATCGGACTGGACCCTCGATGCCCGCCTCGTTGGCCTGTCCGAACGAGTGCAGTCACTTGCATTCTCGACGGATGGCAAGCAACTCGCGGCTGCGGCGGGAGACCCTGGCCGCTTCGGTGAAGTTCAAATTTGGAACGTGGAGAAACGCAAACTCATCGTCTCCGCACCGCTCACCTTCGACACGCTCTATGGCGTCAGCTGGGCGCCGGACGGCAGCATGGTCGCCGTCGGCTGCACGGATAACACACTTCGCGGAGTCAGTCCCACCACCGGCAAACAAGTTCTTCAAATGGGCACTCACGCGGACTGGGTGCTCAGCACCGTGTTCAGTCAGGACGGCCAGCACATCGCCAGCGTCGGTCGGGACATGTCCATGAAACTGACCGAAGTGGCCACACAGCGCTTCGTCGACAACGTCACCAGCATCACGCCAGGGGCGCTGAAGGGCGGGTTGATCGCTCTCGACCGTCGGCCCATGAAGGAAAAGAAGATGGCCAAAGTACCGGGCGATACGCCGAACGCCCCGGCTCGCGTTTACGATGAGCTGGTCGCGGGCGGCTCGGATGGCACGCCACGGCTGTATAAAATGCACCGAGAGGTGAAGCGCGAGATCGGCGACGATTCGAACAAACTCCGCCAGTATGAACCGATGCTGGGCCGTATCTCGGCGATCAAGTTCGACACCGACGGTACGCGCTTCGCCGCGACGAGCGGCCTTGACGGTAAGGGCGAGGTCTCTGTGTACGATGTCACCAGCGGCAAGAGGACGGCCAAATGCGAACAGGTGACCGGCCCGGCATACACGGTGGCCTGGTCCCCGGACGGCAAGCAACTCGCCTCCGGCGGCTTCGATGGCACCGTCTGGATCCACGACCCCGCGACCGGCAAAGTGGTGAAGAGCTTCACCGTGATGCCGAATTAGAAGCAATATATGCCATCACACCTTCTATAACGGAGAAAATCATGATAGCCACAATGTCATCTCTCGGTATTGATCGGCTCAGCATTTCGGAACGACTTGGACTAGTCGAAGAGATTTGGAATAGCATTGCGACTACTCCAGATGAAGTGTTACTGACACAAACTCAACGTCAGGATTTAGATGCCAGACTGGCAGAATATGACAAAGACCCCGAAGAAGGCTCCACCTGGGAAGAAGTGAAGGCCCGATTGCAGGGTGGTAAGCCACGAAGCCTTTGATCATTCGCCGACGAGCCGAAGCCGACATGGCAGAGGCTCGAGAATGGTATTTAGAGCGAAGTGTCGGATTAGGTGACGAGTTACTAGAATGCGTCTCAGAAGGCTTTTTGCAAATAAGGCAACAACCAAAAGCTACCCGGATTATCCACGCGGTTGGCAGGCTCGATCATGAAATTGCGTCGAATTCGATCAGCAATATCTGCTAGACTAACTAGACCTAATGAGAATCTCCCATGTTGCTTCGCTTACATACTGTCGCCATAGCCTTGCTACTAGCCGCGCCTGCGTTTGCGGCGGAAGCCCCCGCCGAGAAACTTCCGGCAGACGCCAAGGTGACCGCACTCAAGGTCACACCACTTGTGATTCAGCTTGACGGGCCGTTTGCATATACGCGGTTCATCGTCTCCGCCACACTCGCCACCGGCGAAACGGTCGACGTCACCCGCATCGCGGACATCAAATATCCCGATGTCGTGACGAGCACCTCGGTTGGTTTCGTGCGCTCCGCCAAAGCGGGCAACGGCTCGATCGCGATTTCGCTTGGTGGCCAGTCTGCCGCATTGCCGGTCGTGGTTGCAATGCCTCAGCCAGTGCCTGCGGTCAGTTTCGTCAAGGACGTTCAGCCGGTGCTTTCCAAGCTTGGCTGTAACGCTGGCACTTGCCACGGCAGTGCTCAAGGTAAGAACGGCTTCAAACTCAGCCTTCGCGGTTACGACCCCATCTTCGATCACCGTGCATTAACGGACGACTTGGAAGGGCGCCGCTTCAATCGTGCCGCGCCGGAGAAGAGCCTCATGCTGATGAAGCCAGCCGGAGCAGTCGCCCACGCTGGCGGAGTTGTGTTGCAGCCGGACGATTCCAACTACGCACTCATCCGCAAGTGGATCGCCGATGGTGTCAAGCAAGATTTGGCTGCACCGCGAGTCAAGAGCATTGAAGTGTTCCCGAACGCCGTCACCGTGCCAGTCGTTGGCATGAAACAGCAGTTCCGCGTCACCGCCACTTACACCGATGGTAGCACGCGCGATGTCTCCGCCGAGGCCTTTATCGACAGCAGTAACACCGATGTGGCGACCGTTGACAAAACCAGCGGTTTGTTGACCACCGTTCGTCGCGGTGAAGCCACAATGCTGGCTCGTTATGAAGGGGCCTACGCCGCTGCGAACGTCGTCATCACCGGCGATCGCTCTGGCTTCCAGTGGCAAGCCCGCCCGGTCAACAACTACATTGATGACCTCGTTGATGCGAAGTTGAAGAAGGTGAAGATTCAACCGAGCGACCTTTGCGACGATGCCGAGTTCTACCGCCGCGTCTCGATCGACTTGACTGGCCTGCCGCCAACGGCCGACGAAGTGCGGAAGTTTCTCAGTGACGTCCGGCCGAGCAAGACTAAGCGCGAGGCCGTCATCGATCAACTGATCGGTAGCGATATCTATGTGGACCACTGGACCAACAAGTGGGGCGACCTCTTGCAGGTGAACCGCAAGTTCCTCGGCGACAAAGGTGCTGCCTCCCTGCGAATGTGGGTCCGCGATGCACTCGTCAAGAACATGCCCTACGATCAATTCGCGTATGCCATCCTGACGGCCAGCGGTTCGACTGCCGAGAACCCCGCAGCTGCTTACTTCAAGACGCTGCGCACGCCGGACGCCGTCATGGAGAACACGACCCAGTTGTTCATGGCCATCCGCTTCAACTGCAATAAGTGCCACGACCATCCGTTCGAAAAGTGGACCCAGGACCAGTACTACCAGACGGCCGCGTTCTTCGCGCAGGTGAACCGCAAGGAAGACCCGAAGTTCAAGGGACAGAAGATTGGCGGCTCCGCCGTTGAAGGTGCCAAGCCGCTCGTCGAAGTCATCGAAGACACCACCAGCGGTGAAGTCACCCACGAACGTACCGGGCAAGTCACGAAGCCGCTCTTCCCCTTCACGCACGCTAACATGCCGAAGAGCGACCTGTCCCGCCGTGTGCAAGTGGCCAAGTGGGCCACGGCCAAGGAGAATCCATATTTCGCCAAGAGCCACGTCAACCGCATCTGGAGTTACCTCCTCGGTACAGGCATCATCGAACCGGTTGACGACATCCGCGCGGGTAACCCCGCCACCAACCCGGAACTGCTTGACCGCATGACGCAAGAGTTCATCGATAGCGGCTTCGATACCCGGAAATTGATGAAGACGATTTGCCAATCGCGGACCTACCAACTGAGCATCAGCACCAACGAGTGGAATAAAGACGACGACCTCAATTACAGCCACGCCATTCCGCGCAGACTCCCTGCCGAAGTCCTCTTCGATAGCATCCACCGCGCGACTGGTGCCACCTCCCACCTGCCCGGTCTGCCAGCGGGTGCCCGCGCATCGCAACTCGTCGATGGTAATGTCGACCTGCCGGGCGGCTTCCTCGAATTGCTTGGCAAGCCGGTCCGCGAGTCCGCCTGCGAATGCGAACGCTCGAACACCATGATGCTCGGGCCTATCCTGGCGATGGTGAACGGACCAATCGTCGCCGACGCGATCAAAGACCCCACCAATTACATCGTCCGTTTCACAGAGAAGGAGAAGGACGACAAGAAGGTGGTTGAAGAAATCTATCTGTCAGTCTTGAACCGTAAGCCCACTGCGAAGGAAGTGGCGGTTGGCGTGCAGGCCATCGCCGACGCCGCCAGCGACATGAAGCGGATCGCAGAGGAATACAAGATCAAGAAGGATCAACTCGACGCTTACACCAAGCAGATCGATGGCAAGGTGAAGGCATTCGAAGAAGGACTTCTCGTGCAACAACCGTCCAAGTGGACCACCATTACTCCGACCAAGGCGGAATCCAAGGCCGGACCAACGCGGGCCACCGCCAAGGAAGGGGCGACATTGAAAGTACAGACCGATGGCTCTATTCTGGTCAGCGGCAAGTCGGAAGCCTACGACCAGTACACCGTGACTTCCGAAGCCAAGACCACCGAGCCGATCACGGGTCTGCGGATCGAAGTGCTGACGGATCCATCGCTTCCCGCGAAGGGCCCTGGCCGTGCGGAGAATGGAAACTTCGTACTCAGCGAATTGGTGGTCGCCGCGCATGGTCCGAAGGATGACAAGACCAAGCCAGGCAAGCCCGTGAAGTTGGCCAATCCCCAGGCCACGTTCGAGCAACCGGCATACCTCGCCGCGAACGCAATCGACAACAACCGCGCCACCGGCTGGGCCATTCATCCGCAAGTTGGCAAAGACAACATTGCCATATTCCAGTTCCAGCCGCCACTCGTCGCCAAGGATGGTGTCACTTTGAGTGTGACGCTGGAACAGGAGTTCGGTCAATCGCACAGTATCGGTAAGTTCCGGCTCTCCTTTACTACCGAGAAGAACCCGAAATTGAAGTCGGCGATTGCTGCTGACCTCGCCGCGATCCTGGCCACTCCGGCAGATAAGCGAACGCCCGCGCAGACCGATCGAATCCGTCAAATGTATCTCTCGCAAGATGCTGATTATCTGCGCCTCAGCCGCGAAGTGCCGCCGATTCTCCCTGCGGACCATCGGGTCCTCGGTGCCCAGGACCTCACTTGGGCGCTCATCAACAGCCCCTCGTTCTTGTTCAATCGATAGTAGTTTTATCCCTCTCCCCATTGCGGGAGAGGGGTTAGGGGCTACCGACAATAGCCAGTCAATCAGGAATTCGCTGCTTGGCCCTTAGCACTTTCCGTGATGTTCATGAACAGGTCTTCGAGGCTGCCATCGCGGGCGGCCTGCTTTTTCAGGTCGTCCATGGTGCCGCACGCCAGCAAGTTGCCGCGATCGAGGATGCCGATACGATCGGCGAGTTCCTGGGCGATGTCGAGCGTATGCGTGGATAGAAACACGGTGACGCCGTTGGCGGCGAGTTCGCGGAGCAACACCTTCAATTCCCGAATGCTCTTCGGATCCAATCCAACTGTCGGTTCGTCGGCGATCAACACTTGCGGATCGTGAACGAGAGCCGCTGCGAAGACGGTCCGCTGCCTCATGCCGTGCGAATATCGTTCGGTCAGGTCGTCGACGAAATCCTCGAGATGGAAACGATCGATAACTATGGCCATGCGTTCGGCGGCGTGCTTCGAAAGCATTCCGTACAAATCGCAAGTGAACTGCAGGAACTCGCGGCCCGTGAGTTTTTCATAAAGGAACGGCTGATCCGGCACATAACTAATAAGCTTGCGGGCTTCATCGCCTTGTGTACGCAGGTCGAAGCCGCCTACAGTCACGCGGCCATCGGTTGGGAAGAGCAACCCGCAGATCATCTTCAAGGTCGTGGTTTTGCCGGCCCCATTCGGCCCGAGAAACGCGAACAGTTGCCCACGCGGCACCTCCAACGACAGGCCGCTCACGGCCGTCTTGGTGCCATACCGCTTGGAGACATTATCGAGAGATATCATGCTAAGCCCTTCCGGCTCGTAACTAGATTTCCACAACCGTGCCGGGTTCGAGGATGGTCATTGATGGCAAGTGTAAGGCCTGCAACTCGGCGATCACTTCAGATGCATATTTCGGCTTGATGTGGATCGGGAACACCCGCACACCTGCCGGCAATCGGCGGGCGGCCTCCGCGAACTGCTCAGTCGTGAGGTGCTTGGTAATGGCCGCCACTGCCGTCATTTCCTTCGGGAATGACGACTCCAGGAAAACAGCGCGCAATCGAGGATGTTTCGCCAGTTGATCGATCACCCACGGGACAGGCTCTGTATCCGTCACAACCGCTATCGCCGACTGGCCATCGTCGACAATGTAAGCCACCGTAGGAACGGTATGATCGACTTCCAGTGCCGTAACGGTGTAAGGGCCGACACGGAAAGGTCGATCAATTGAGACCGGATTCTGCTCTAGGAATGGCGGCATATGCTCCGACATGCCGATAAAGTCTGGCATGAGGCGATCGTTGAAGAGATCCTTTTGCAGTGAGTCGAGAGTCGGGACGATGCCGTGGATGGTGGGTGCCGAGGGAGACAGGCGGTAGGTATTGTCCAGGAATATCGGCAGGCCTGCGATGTGGTCGATGTGCGAATGCGTGAGCAGGACATCGCGGATGGCCGCCTGTTCGATCGGCGTGCCGCACATGCCAAGCGGCCCGGCATCGATGGCCAGCACTCGATCGACGACGAAGCCGGTAAGGGCAAAGCCGCAAATACCTGCGCAACCGCCCGGCAGTATGTGTACTCGCATTGGTCCCGAGGGGCGTTCGAGTGTGATGGGTTTACTACAACTACAATATGCCGTTTGCAGGCGTCGCGGAAAGAGGGATTTGCTATGACCGTTCCATTCCATCGTGCCGCCCGTGTTAGCACGATGCTCCTCTTCAGTATTGCCATCAATGTGGCCCTCGTGGCTGCGGTGATCTACGCTGGCTTCTTTGCCAAAAATTCCAAGCCGCCGATATCCAACACGCCAGGTGCCAGCATCGGCACGGCGAGCAGCGGAGATAAAGTCGAGGCACTCGGTCGGATTCAACCGACCAACGGGTTGATCGGAGTCTTTGGCCCACCCGGTGAACGCGTCATCGACTACAAGACGCAGGTGGGAAACAAGGTTGAAGCTGGCGCGGTCCTGGGCGTCTTCTCGGGTGAAGACGAACGCAAGTTAGCTCAGACGGCGCTCGAAAAGCAGATTGATGAGGCGAAAGCCTTGAAGAAGGCCATCGAGAGTTCCCGCGATGCGAAGCTGGCGGAGATCGATGCCGAGGCGAAGCAAGCCGAGGCCGGGCTGGCCGAGGATAAAGCCACGATTGTTGCCAAGGTGCGGGCCGCCCAGGCTCGTCGCAAGAACGCCCTCGAAGAGCGCGATCGCCTGGAAAGGGTCCGGCTCGATGGCGTGCGCGTATCCGAACAGGAATTGAGCCAGTTCACGCTCGTGGTCGAACTCGCCGAGGCCGAGATGGCCGGTGCGGACGCGCAGCTCAAGAAGATCGATGCTCAGCAAGCGCAGTCTAAAGAATCGATTCGCGCCAAGAAGGTGTCTGTCGAAGCTGAAGCGACACGAGCCGCCGCGCAGGTGCCCCTCGCCTCGCTGGAAGCAGCGCAGAGTACCGCAACACGCAAGCTACAAAATGGAACCTTTCTCGCCCCGACCGCTGGCACCGTCGTCCGCATTATGACTAAGCCTGGCGAAACCATCAGCACCATGCCAATTCTGCAACTCGCAGACACTACCCGCATGGGAGTGCTCGCCGAAGTGTACGAAACCGATGTCGGTCGTCTGAGAGAATGGCTTGCGAAAGGGCCGGTCACGGTAGAGGTGGAAGCCCGCCCCATCACCGGTACCAGCGGCCCTGCCAAGCCGCTTCGCGGCACAGTGACGGGGTTAGACAAAGTCTCGACGGTGATTGCCAAAAATGTACTGACCCCGCTGGGGCCACGAGAAGACGCTGACCGCCGCGTCGTGGAAGTGCTCGTCGATCTGGAGCCAACACCCGGCATCGAAAACTACATCGGCGTCCAGGTGCGGGCACGCTTCGTCGGCCCGAAGTAAGTCGCTGCAACCTCACAACCCGGTGACGGCATCGAACGATTGGCGGAGTTCGTCGTAGTTTTGCGGGCGCTCGGACGGGTTCTTCACCAGCATCCACATGCAGAGATCCGAGACGAGCGGCGGCACCTTCGGGTTCACGAGGTGTGGTGCTGGCGGGTGCGAGTTCATGTGATGGAAGATCATCTGGATGCGGTTCTTCCCTTCAAATGGCAGCTTACCGGTGAGCGCTTCGTAGAACGTGACACCGAGTGCGTAGATATCTGCACGGTGGTCGACGACATTAGCATCTCGGGCCTGCTCAGGTGCTAAATACGAGGCGGTGCCTGCGAGTTCGGCACCAAGGACGCCATTCGCCGCCTGGATGCTCGGCGACATCGCCAGGCCAAAGTCGATTAACTTGGCCACACCATTCGGTCCTACAAGCACGTTATCCGGCTTGATATCGCGGTGAACGAGGCCAGCACGCCAGACAGCGCCAAGTGCATCGACCACTTGCGAGATGATGAAGATTGCCCATTCGAGCGGCAGGCTGCCGCCACTGCGGAGGAGTTCGCCCAGTGGTCGGCCATCAACGTATTCGGTGACGAGGTAAGGCCAGCGCGGATCGAAGCCGAGATCGAGGAATCTCACGACGCGCGGGTGCTTGACCCGGGCCAGTGCGGCGGCCTCGTTCCGCATCTGCTTCATTGCTGCGGAGCGGTCAAACACGTTTGCCCAGTTCACGATCTTGAGCGCGACGGGGCACTGGTGGGAATCGTCCCAGGCGCGGAATACGAAACACGAAACGCCAGCACCCAAACGATCCTGCAAGAGGTAAGGCCCGATGCGGTCGCCCGTTTCGGGTGCGGGTAATTTGTCGCCAGCGAACTCACCGTCCGGCCCTGCGAGGTGTTCTTCGATCGCGCGGCGCACCAAGGCGATGGATTTCGTATCTTCGCCACCGGAACGGATTGTCTCATTAATGGCTGGGACCAGAGGCAATATCGCAGCCTTGGCCAGATCATCGATTTGAGAGACGTGAATAGGCATATTCAGCACCACCATCCGTTATTTCATCCAACCCTTCCTGCCCGGAATACTAGCACACTCCGTAGAGCGGGCCGAACTTTTCACGCAGGTGAATCAGAAAACAGTCGCTCGATAGGGTGGTGCCTGTCGCGCGGCGGCATAATTCCGACGCCCGATAGCGCCGGCCATGACAATGGATGTTTACGCCGAGCCAGTTTTTCAGGTGGGAATAATCTCCAGCCTCAAAAGAGGATGACAGTTCGTTGCTAAGTTCTTTCTGGGCAGCGTCCATCAGCTGCGCTGCATACAGGTTTCCAAGTGTGTAAGTCGGGAAGTAGCCGAAACCTCCGAAGCTCCAATGGACATCTTGAAGGCAGCCTTCCGCATCGTTCCTCGGCTGCACGCCCAAGCTATGGTGATACTTTTCGTTCCACGCTGCCGGTAAATCCGCGACGTGCAAATCTCCCGTTAATAATGCTTTCTCCAACTCGAAGCGGATGGCGACATGCAGGTTGTAAGTCGCTTCATCGGATTCTGTGCGGATCAGTGATGGCCGTACCTCGTTGATGGCGAACAGGAACGCATCGGGTTTGACATCGTCGAACGTGCTGGGGAACGCCTGTTTGAGGCGAGGGAAGAAGTGCCGCCAGAAAGGCCCACCACGGCCCACCAGGTTCTCCCACAGCCGCGATTGCGACTCGTGGATGCCAAGCGAACAGTAGTTGCCGCATGGCGTACCAAAGTGCTCGGCGGGTAGGTTCTGTTCGTAGATACCGTGACCCGCTTCGTGGAGGACGCCGAAGAACGCGCCTTCGAACGACTTCACGTTGTACCGCGTGGTCAGTCGGCAATCGCCGGGGCCAAACGTGGTGCAGAACGGATGTGGAGCAGTGTCGAGCCGACCGCCATTGAAGTCGAAGCCGATGGCCGCCGCCGCCGACTCGGCGAACCACTTCTGGCGATCGATGGGGCAGTCGCGATGCAGGATCGTCGAATCTGGCTTGCGGCTCGATTCGCCAATGGCCTTCACCAACGGCACGAGTTGAGCCGTCAGGTCGGCGAACAGCACCGTCAGTTCCGCAGCCGTGGCACCCGGTTCGTATTCATCGAGCAACGCATCATAAACGTGGCCGCCCTTGGGTATGCCGACAGCGGTCGCTTCTTCCCGTTTCAACTTCAAGATCGTTTCCAGGTGCGGCCGAAACGTGGCGAAGTCCGCATTCTTCTTGGCGTGAACCCAGGCTTCGTGAGCCGCTGTGGAAGCGAGTGCCAACTCTTCGATCAGCCGTGCTGGCAACTTCGTGGCGCGATCGTAGGCGTGCCGCAGTTCGCGGACGTTCGCCGCCGGTATCGAATCCGCCTCGGCAACGACATCCGTGCCTTCCACCACCGCGAGTCGCTCGCCGACAATCGGGTCCGTGGCCATGGCGTGCGCCAACTTGGCGATCAGCGCCGCCTGCTCACCGCGAATCGCGGCACCGCCCTTCGGCATGTATGTCTGCTGATCCCAGTCGAGTACGGCTCGACAGGATTGCAGCAGGGCAAGCTCGCGCGAACGATGGAGGAGGTCGGCATAGGCTTCTGATGGTGTAGGCATGTTGATACACTATGTAACGATCAAGGTGTAAGAGAGGGTTGGATTGCGGGACTTGGATTTATCGTTGCCTTTAGACCAAAATGCTACCTTAGCCCTTGCGAAGCAGCCCGCTTCTCGTCACATTGAGAGTGCCTACCGCGGGCGTTGTCCGCACACCCCTCCCGTTTCCGTTTCGGAGTCTCGCATGATTCGCGCTCTGTTAGCATCGTTCGTCAGCATCGGCATCGTCGGAGCCTTCGCGCTCGCCGCCGATCCTAAAACCGGTGTCGCCGTGAAAGTCGCCGATCCGAAAGCACCGGCAGGCGAGTGGGTCGAACTGTTAAAAGGTGACGATCTCAACGCCAACTGGACCACCAAGGGGAACTGGTCGATGAAAGACGGCGTCGCCACACTGACCCCACGTCCTGGCGAGAAGGATTGGACCCGTTGGAACATGTACCTATGGTCGAAGAAGACCTACGAACAGTTCGAAATCGAATTCGAATACATGGTGCAGAAGGGCGGCAACAGTGGCTTCTACTTCCGCGTCAGCGATATGGACAAGCCAGTTCAGAAGGGGATCGAAGTTCAAATTTACGACTCGGCCAGCAAGAAGGCAGATGCCAAGCTCAACGACCACGATAGTGGCGGCATCATTCCTGGCGTGCCCCCGAAGAAGAACGTCGCCAAACCAGCTGGTGAATGGAACAAGTTCAACATCACGGTGAAGGGCGACCAACTCACCGTCGTGCTGAATGGCGAAACCGTGAACGAACTCGATCTCGCCAAGTCCGCCCTCAAGGACCGCGAGAAGATCGGTAACATCGGCTTCCAGGACCACGGCCTGCCGTTGGGCCTGAAAAACATCCGCATCCGCGAAATCAAGTAAGCAAACATGTAGCCGAGCGATGATACCATCGCTCGGCTACGTCTCGCGGCTAAATAAAAGCGATTGAGTCACATCATGCGGCTCGCCATCTCCACACTTCTCGCGCTCCTGACTTCGACATCGTTCGCCGCACCATCGCCAGCACTCGATGCGGAAACCAAGACGCCTTACATCTGGCGCATCGTTCTCGATGCTCGGCAGCATCCCACGCTAACACCGACACTGCGCACGCAGATCGCACGAGATATCCGCGTCGGATTGCAACCACTACTCGCGGAAGGTGGCACCCTGGAAATCGTCGACCTGTCGACGACGCCGAGCACGGACTGGCAACCCCTTTGGAAGCGCTATGCCACGGATGGTTGGCCCGCGCTCGATGCGGCCGAGTTCCGCGTACTGACCGGCGTGAAGACGCACTTCGTGAAAGTGCAAGTACTCGACAACGGCAGCTTTCGACTGGAGGCGCGTCAGCACGACGGCTCGACCGGCCTGACATCACCACTGGTGCGAAGGAAGGAAACCACATCGGGCGAAATGATTGGTCGCCTGGCTGGCATCCTCGTCGGCAAGGATTTCGGCGCGGTTGGCACCGTCGAGCCGAACCCGGACGACTCCACCAAGGCCCGCGTCCGCTTCCGCGCTGGCGCACTCGGTAGCTTCAATCGCTGGGTCAAAGAAGGCGATATCCTCGCGTTCGCGATCATCTATAAACAGCCTCGACCGCCAGTGAAGGAAGCGACGGGTAAACCAGCAACCGAACTGCCGCCACTGCTCGCGGGGAAGCCGCAAGAATACACGCTACTCCGAGTGCGCACTGCCCTTTCTGATGGAGATTGCCCCTGCGATGTGCTCACGCGGTTTCAGCAGCCCTTCGTCACTGGTAAAGAT